>Ga0105248_10002980_pt1 | contig 18768 bp, 18 predicted proteins | sample KBSS34metaG_FD_81524 | JGI IMG/M metagenome (GOLD analysis project Ga0105248, IMG submission 81524) | Switchgrass rhizosphere microbial communities from Kellogg Biological Station, Michigan, USA - KBS S3-4 metaG | ecosystem: Host-associated > Plants > Roots > Rhizosphere > Soil | place... | reverse complement strand
GGACCACCAAAAAACCGGAAAAAAGAGCCGAACTCCGGCTCGTCGTTAAGGCCGGCTCAATTCTTGAAGACGACGATCAACTTGGCCTCGCTCACTTCGTCGAGCACATGGCCTTTAACGGTACTAAGAACTTTCCCAAGCACGAGCTACAGGAGTTCGTAGAATCGTTGGGCATGCGTTTCGGCGCACACCTCAATGCGTACACAAGCTTCGATGAAACCGTCTACATGCTCACCGTCCCGACTGACAAGCCCGCCGCCATGGAAAAGTCGTTTCAAGTGCTACAGGACTGGGCGCAAAACGTCTCGTTCGATGATCCCGAGGTCGAAAAAGAACGTGGCGTGGTGTTGGAGGAATGGCGTTCGAGCCGCGGCGCCGGCATGCGCAACACGGAAAAGATATTTCCGGTGATGTTCAAAGGCTCTCGTTATGCGAACAGGCTGCCCATCGGCAAACCCGAAATCATCCAGGGCGGCAAAGCGGAGCGGATAAAACAATATTACAAAGACTGGTACCGGCCTGACCTGATGGCCGTTATCGCGGTTGGTGACTTCGACAAAGCTGCTGTGGAAAAACTCGTGACCACTTATTTCGGCTCAATGCCGGAAGCCACGAGTCCGCGACCGCGACAGACATTTGATCTGCCCGACCGTACAGACACAGGCTACTCCATCAATACCGACAAAGAGACCACCATGACGAGCGTTCAGGTAAACACTCTCTTGCCCGCACGCCAGGAGGGCACGATCGGCGTTTACAGGCAGAAGACGGTTGACCGGCTTTTTGCCGGAATGCTGAATGCACGATTTGCTGAACTCGCGCAAAAGCCCGACGCCCCATTCGTCTTTGGCTTTTCGGGGCGTAGTGGTTTCCTGGTACGTACCAAAGAGGTCGCTTACCTCAACGCTCTCGTGAAGGAGGGCGCCGTTGAGAACGCTATGCGAGTGTTAACCACCGAGGCCGAAAGGGTTGCGCGGTTTGGGTTCACAGAGACGGAATTGGCGCGCCAAAAGGCAAGCATGTTGCGCAGTTACGAACGCCTTGCATTGGAGAAAGAAAACGCGTTGTCCTCTTCGAAGGCCGACGAATACGTTCGCGCCTTCCTGACAGGCGAAACTCTTCCCAGCGCCGATGATGAGTATGCATTGCACCAGCGTTTTATTCCTGAGATCACGCTTGCAGAGATCAACAAACTCGCGCGTGAGTGGTTTCCTGTTAATGCACAGAATCGATTGGTAATAGTTACGGCTCCAGAAAAAAGTGGACTCGTAGTACCTGATGAGTCGAAGCTTGCAGCCATCATCAAAGAAACGCCCGCCACGGAACTGAAGGCTTACGTTGACACCGTAGGCTCAGCGGTTCTGCTCGAGTCACTACCGGCGCCAGGAAAAATTACCAAAGCCGCCACAGACGAGAAGACTGGTCTGACAACGTGGGAACTGGCGAATGGCGTTAAGGTCGTGCTCAAGCCGACAAATTTTCGCGCAGACGAGATTTTGTTCAGGGCCACCAGTCCTGGCGGAACCTCTCTCGTGAGTGATGCGGATTACATTCCGGCAAGTTCTGCCTCGCAAATCATTCCGGCGGGCGGTGTTGCAAAATTCAGCGCCATTGATTTGCAAAAAATGTTGGCGGGAAAGGTCGCGTTCGCAAATCCGTTTATTGGTGAACTGGAAGAAGGCTTGACCGGAAGTAGTTCTCGCAAAGACCTCGAGACGATGTTCCAACTGATTTATTTGCGCTTCACTCAACCAAGAGCCGATCCGAACGCCTTCGCCGTTCAAGCTACGCAGGCGCGGACGTTCATGACCAATCAAAGCGTGTCGCCGGATTTCGCGTTCTTTGAAGCGCTTATAAACTCACTATACCAAAACCATCCGCGCCGTCGCATGACTACCGCGGCCACGGTTGATGAGTGGAATCTCGACAAGTCGCTGGCGTTCTACAAAGACCGTTTTGCCGATGCGAGTGACTTCACCTTTTTCTTCGTTGGCAGTTTCGACGAAGCAACGATTAAGCCGCTTGTAGAGCGTTACCTCGGCGCGCTTCCTTCGCTTGGTCGGAAAGAGTCGTGGAAAGACGTCGGCGTTAAGACCCCAACCGGAATAATTGAGAAGAAGGTCGAGAAGGGAATCGAGCCGAAGAGCCGCGCGGCAATCGTTTTTAGTGGCCCATTCGTATACGAGCAATCGCGGCGAGTCGCGATTCGGGCGATGTCGGAGATATTACAAAACCGGTTGATGGAGGTTATTCGGGAGGAACTCGGCGGTACCTACGGCATTAGTGCCAGTTCCGGCTATTCAAAATTTCCGAAGCCGGAATACTCGATCACAATACAGTTTGGCAGCTCACCTGAACGGACCGACGATCTGATCAAACGAGTGTTTGAGGAGATCGAAAAGTTTAAGGCTAACGGGCCGACTGAGAAACAACTCAACGACGAGAAGGAAGCGCTGAGTCGTGAGTTTGAGACCAACAGCAAACAGAACGGTTACTTACTAACTCAGATTCAAGCCCGGTACTACAACGGCGAAGACCCGGCTGGAGTCTGGCTGGTTCCGGAGTTTTACAAGAAACTCGATGCCGCCACGATCCAGGAAGCGGCGAAGTTGTATCTTGACACTAAGAACTTCATTAAGGTGACGCTCTTTCCGGAGAAGAAACAGCCACAATAAAGCACACAAAACACAAAACGAGGTTGACCCGTTTCAGGGTCAACTTCTTTTTTCATTTGTGTTTTTTTGCTCCTTTTTGTGGCTAGAAAGGAATATCGTCGTCAGATAAATCCGGTTGCGAATCCGGTGCGCCCGCGCTTGCGCTCGCCGATGCAGCGCGTTCGTGCGTCATCTCGTCGCCGCCACGTGTACCGATAAACTGCATGTCAGTGGCAAACACTTCGAGCGAGTGGCGCGGCTTGCCATCACGATCGATGTACTCTTCGACGCGCAGACGACCCTCGATATAAACCTGACGGCCTTTTTGCAGATACTGTGAGGCAGTTTCCGCCAAACGGTTCCAAAGAGTGATGCGAAACCAGGTCGTATGGTCCTGCATTTCGCCGTTTCGATCTTTGCGCCGCTCATTTGTGGCCACGCTGAAACTACAAACGGGAGTGCCCTGGGCTGTGTAACGCAACTCGGGGTCGCGCCCGAGATTTCCCACGATAATTATTTTATTGAAGGACATGAGGAGCCTTTCTCTTCTTTTTCTGGGTTAACTGACCGCCGCGATACTATCACAAACAGCACGAGAAATAATGCGGACAACCGTTTAATCTTTCGCGTCTTGTGTGCATCCTTGTGCCTCTTTGTGGCGGCAATTCCTTGCTATCGCGTTCCCTAAATGATTTCTGATAGACTGTCGCCACCGTCAATTCGGTTAAGACGAATGAAGCCGCGAGTGTACATCGAGACGTTTGGCTGCCAGATGAATGTCGCTGATTCTGAGCGTGCAGCCACTGGGTTGCGTGCTTCGGGCTACGACCTGTGCAAGTCGATCGACGATGCTGACGTAGTGTTGCTCAACACCTGTTCTGTTCGCGAGAAAGCTGAGCAAAAGGTTTACACACGCATCGGTGAGGTGCGCGCGGCGCGACCGGATAAACGAGATCTGCTCGTGGGCATGATGGGTTGTGTGGCCCAACTCGAGGGCGAAGCGGTTTTCGAGCACGCGTCATCGGTCAATATGGTGATCGGAACGCGCGCCACCGATCGCATCCCGGTATTGATCGAGCGTGCGCGCAAAGGTGAACGAAGAGTTCTCGATCTCGGTGAGCGTGGCGAGCAGGACTCGTGGGATGTGTCTCCAGTTGAGCGTCATTCGCCCCACGTTGCTTTCATTCCGATCATCGAAGGCTGCAATAAGTTTTGCTCGTTCTGTATCGTGCCCTACTCACGCGGACGCGAACGCAGCCGCCCGGCCAGCGAGATCATCGCCGAAGCAAAGCGGTTACAAGCGCTTGGCTATAAGGAAATTCATCTTATCGGTCAGAACGTGAACAGCTACCGGCCGCGCGTTGAAGACGGTCTCGACGGATTCACTGGCGCAACGCCATTCTGTCGTCTCCTGCGTGCTGTCGCTGCCACTGGCTTGCCGCGCATCAAGTTTACGACCTCCTTCCCGCGTGATTTTCATCCTGACATCGTATCGGCGATTGAAGAGAATCCGAACCTCTGTGATTGGGTTCATCTTCCAGTGCAATCGGGCAGTGATCGCATTCTCAAATTGATGCGCCGCGGTCACAAACGCAGCGACTATCTCGAACGAATCGAGCGTATCAAGAATTCGAGTCGTCGTTTGGCACTGACAAGCGACATCATCGTCGGTTTTCCCGGTGAGACTGATGAAGACTTCCAGCAAACCATGACGCTCGTGAAAGAGTGTGAGTACGATAGTCTTTACATCTTCAAGTATTCAAAACGTGCCGGCACCCCCGCAGCGGAGTTTGAAGATAATGTTTCCGAGAGTGAAAAGAAGGCGCGTTTCCTCGAACTCGAAAAAGTGCAGCGTGCCGCGCAGGAGAAGATTTACCAGTCGTACGTAGGACGAAAGCTGAGCGTGCTGGCTGAACGACAGAGTTCTCGGTCCGAAAACGATCTGACAGGTCACTCCACTTGTCATAAGGTGGTTAACTTTCAAGGTGATAGTAGTCTTGAAGGTGAGATCGTCAATGTGGCCGTCACTGAAGCGAAGACGAATAGTTTGTATGGAGTTTTGAGACAGGATTAACATGATAATCCTTAAAGGTTAGCGGTAGCGTAAGGGGTACCAACGTATGGAAATCGAGGTTAAGATCCGAGCATTAATGATGGATCCCAACAGCGGAACTCCAATTATTATTTTAAAAGACGTTCAGAGTGATACGGTGCTGCCGATCTGGGTGGGCGCGTACGAAGCAAACGCAATTGCGTTGGAAATCGAGAAGATCGCGCCGCCACGACCGATGACTCACGATCTGTTACGTAACCTGATCGTCGAACTGGGAGTTCACGTGGATCGAGTGGTGGTCACCAGCTTGCGCGATAACACGTTCTTCGCCGTGATCGAGATGCACAACAGCGAGGGCAATAAGATGGTCCTTGATTCCAGGCCTTCGGATGCGATCGCGCTGGCTTTGCGTGCTGACTGTCCGATCTACGTCGACATGGAAGTCATCAAGGCATCACGCAATACGATGTCGTCAGAAGAGAGTGAAGAGTCTGAAATAACGACGGGTGAAGAAGAATGGCCCGACGTTATTGGTGAGGCAGGAGATTTACCGATGTAGTATTCTCTCTGCGAGTTTTTTACGCAGAGAACGCAGAGTGAGTCTATGGAGCGATAGTTTGCTACTGTGCAGCGAATGGTAATCGCCATCGCCAACCAGAAAGGTGGGGTAGGGAAGACCACTACCGCCATCAATTTAGCCGCCGCCTTTGCCCGCAAGGGAAAACGTGTCCTCCTTCTCGATCTCGATCCACAAGCCAACAGTTCCATCTCGTTCCTGGATCCGCGCACCGTCGAGCGATCGGTCTACGAACTGATGATGGACGGCTTGGCGCCCGTCGAAGAGTCGGTCTATCAAACTCCGGTCGAGAACCTGGACGTCGTTCCCGCACGCATTAATCTCGCGAAACTCGAGGCGAAGTTAGTCGGCGACTTCGACGCGCCTTTCCGGCTCAAGGATCGACTCGAACCTTTCCGTCAACAATACGACGTCATCGTCATCGACACGCCGCCCACACTTGGCCTGATCACCGTAAACGCACTCGTGGCCGCTTCACACGTGTTGATACCGATTCAGTCGTCATACTTTGCACTCGAAGGCACGGACGATCTGCTCGAGACGATCGAGAAGGTCAAAGCGCGTCCCAATCCGAATCTCGTTTTGCTCGGTGTGTTAGTGACCTTGCACGACAAGCGCACCACGCTCGCGCGCGAGGTTCACGAACAGATCCGCAACGTCTTTGGTCCAAAACTTTTTGATACTGTGATTACAAAGAGCGTCAGACTCGAAGAGTCGCCGGCATACAAGGAGTCGATTTTTAGTTTTGCTCCCAACTCGTCGGGAGCGATTGAGTACGGAAAACTTTGCGAAGAGGTAATAAGCCGTGTCTAAGAGGGGATTGCCAACCGGACTTCAGATGCGCCACGACGCGCATTACGTCGAAGAACTCTCACAACACCGGCCGACGCAGGTCGGCAGAATGATCCCCGTGGACAAACTGGATCCCAATCCGGAGCAGCCGCGCGTGGAGTTTGGTGACCTGACCGAGCTGACCGCCTCGATTGCGGAGAAGGGCGTGCTCGAACCTTTATTAGTCAAACCAAATCGACTAACCGGACGCTGGATGATCATCGCCGGTGAACGTCGTTGGCGTTCCGCACAAAAAGCCGGACTCAAGGAAGTGCCCTGCGTTGAGATGGAAGTTGACGAGGGCACTGTCGCTGAGATCGCGTTGATTGAAAACATGCAGCGCAAGGATCTCACGGTTTGGGAAGAGGCGGATGGACTGTTGGCACTGTGCGAGCGTTTTGGTTACACGCACGATGACGTGGCGCGAAAAGTTGGAAAGAGCAGGACGACTGTCAGCGAGGCGCTCGCGATCGCGCGCATTCCTGATGACGTGCGGGAAGTTTGTCGCACTGCTGACATCAACGCGAAGTCGTCGTTGCTTCAGATCGTGCGCCAGCCTGACGACGACTCGATGCGACGTTTTGCGAAAGAGATCGCATCGCGTGGTTTGAATAGAAACGATGCGCGGGAAGTGCGGCGTCAGGAGATGGGACCGCGCGTCGTGCCGGACAGCAAGCCTTACACTTTCAAATACGCGTCACCGGATAAGGATTTCAATGTCGAGGTCCGCTTCAAGGCGTCGCAGGTTTCGGATGCGGAAGTGGCGTTGATCTTGAGGGCCGTCGCTGACGAGATCGATGACGAGCCGGCGCAGGATTAATTCGCCTGCCTTTTCTTTTCGGCCGCAGCACGCTTCTGCAACGACTTTGCCCAACGCTCAAACGTAGGCTGCAGTGGCTTGAACAGCTTTGCTCTGAAGCTGTGCTTCTTCTCGTTCCACGCCTTCAACTGCTTCTCAGTATATGCGCGCACCGCCGGCTCGAGTTGAGTTTTCTTGAGCGAGTGCTTGAGGGTTAAGTGGTAATGCTGTGCTACGAGTGAAAACACGAGCGCTACGAGATTGCTCTTGAACGAGAGTCGCGGAATTATCTTCTTGTGAAACGGCTTGTCAGACGGCAACAGGACGTTCACCGCGATTTCGAGCCACGCGCCTTTCGGGCCCTGACGCGGATGATAAAGTCCGGGTAGCTCGGTCGCCTGAAATTGTCCCTTGATTCGCGGGTCGGTGATATAAGGCACCAGCCGGATGCGCTCGATGCCGCGTGTGTGTTCGCGCGGCAGGCTATCAAAGGCGTTCTCGATCTGTTGCAAAGCGCCTTTCGGTAAAGCGCCCTCATACTGGTTCTCAATACGTATCGCCATAGAAGTGAGTCACTTTAGGGGAAGGTAGTGAAGACGGTCAAGTCAGGGTGTTCTGATCCGCGTTCACCTGTGAAATCCGCGGCTAAAACTTATCGGTGACCGCGCCGAGGCTGGCGCTACTTACGAGTGCGGCGTATTTCGCGAGGACGCCGGTTTTGTATCTTCGTTCCGGCGGTTGCCATTTTTCATGTCGCCGTGCCAACTCGTCGTCGGGAACGTCGAGTTGCAGCAATCGGCGCTCGGCATCGATCGTGATCGAATCTCCTTCTTGAACTAACGCCAGATTGCCTCCGACCGCCGCTTCAGGCGCAACGTGACCGACGACCATTCCGTAAGTCCCTCCTGAAAAGCGACCGTCAGTGATCAGACCGACTGAGTCGCCGAGTCCGGCGCCGATGAGCGCTGACGTCGGCGCCAGCATCTCTCGCATTCCCGGGCCACCCTTCGGACCTTCGTAACGAATCACCACCACGTCGCCCGGTTTGATCTCCCCTGCAAGAATTGTGTGCAAGCACGACTCTTCGGAATCAAACACACGCGCCGGACCAGTCATCACTTTGTTCTTCACTCCGGAAACTTTCGCCACCGCACCCTCGAGCGCGAGGTTGCCGCGCAGAATCACCAGGTGTCCCTCGAGATAAAGCGGATCGTTCCATGGACGAATCACGTCCTGGTCAGCGCGTGGATTCTCCGGCACGTCTGCGAGCACTTGCGCGACAGTCTCGCCCGAGATCGTGAGCGCATCACCATGCAGCAAGCCTCGACTCAATAACATCTTCATCACCTGGGGAATACCACCCGCCGCGTGCAGATCTGTCGCAACGTATTTTCCCGAAGGCTTTAGATTGCAAATCACCGGCACTCGTTCACGGATTCTTTCAAAGTCGTCGAGTGTCAACTTTACTTGCGCTGCATGAGCAATCGCCGGCAGGTGCAGGACTGCGTTCGTCGATCCACCGACTGCCATCACAACGGCGATCGCATTCTCGAACGACTCGCGAGTTAGGAGTTGCCGCGGCAGAAGTTGTTTTCGAACGGCATGGGCGAGAGTTTCGGCTGAAGCGGCGGCGTTATGGACCACGTCGTCACTATCAGCCGCCATCGTCGCAGAGTAGGGAAGCGCTAAACCCATGGCTTCGATTGCTGACGACATCGTGTTGGCAGTGAACATGCCGCCACACGAACCAATACCGGGGCAAGCACGGCGCTCGATCTCGACGAGATGTTCCTCGCTGATCTTACCGGCGCAATATTGGCCCACGGCTTCGAACGCGCTCACAATCGTTAAGTCTTCGCCGTTGAAATGACCCGGACGAATTGTGCCGCCATAAATAAAGATCGCTGGGATGTTCAGACGCGCGATCGCAATCATCGCGCCCGGCATGTTTTTGTCGCAGCCGCCGATGGCCAGCAGCCCATCGACTGACTGTGCCTGGCAGACAGTTTCAATCGCATCCGCGATCACCTCGCGCGAGACGAGGGAATACTTCATTCCTTCAGTCCCTTGCGAGATGCCGTCGCTGACAGTGATCGTGCCGAACGTTTGCGGCATCGTGCCGGCTTGTTGAAGAACGGAGACAGCGCGATCGGTGAGACGGTTCAAGCCGGCGTTGCAAGGTGTAACGGTGCTGTATCCATTGGCGACTCCGATGATCGGCTTTTGAAAGTCGCTGTCATTGAAACCGACGGCACGGAGCATCGCTCGATTCGGCATTCGCTCCAGACCTCGGGTGACAGCGTGACTGCGCACTTTTCCGCCCTCGAACAAGTCAGGAAGGGCGGCTTGCCCCCGCTCTTTGTAATTGTTTTTCGACACCCTCAATTACTAGCCTTGTCGACAAGTTTACTCTGGCTCAACCACGGCATCATATCTCGCAAACGAGCGCCGACGCGTTCGATCGGATGCTCTCGTGCCTCGTGGTCGAGCTGTTGAAAGCGCGGCCGTCCGTCTCTTGCTTCCTTCATCCAATCACGCGCGAAGGCTCCCGATTGTATCTCAGCCAGTAGACCCTGCATACGGTGCTTGGTTTCGTCGTTTACGACGAGTGGTCCGCGAGTCATGTCACCATATTGTGCCGTGTTGGAAATTGAATAACGCATCTCGGAGATGCCGCCTTCGTAGAGTAGATCGACAATCAGTTTCATTTCGTGCAAGCACTCGAAGTAGGCCATCTCGGGCGAGTAGCCGGCTTCAGTTAAGGTTTCGAAACCGGCTTTGATGAGCGAAGTTAGACCACCGCACAACACTGCTTGTTCGCCGAAGAGATCGGTTTCGGTTTCTTCGCGAAAAGTGGTTTCGATGATTCCTGCGCGTCCGCCGCCGATAGCTGAGGCATAGGCCAAACCAATCGAAGCGGTATCTCCGGTTGGATCCTGACTGACCGCCAACAGGCACGGCACGCCCGCGCCGCGCTTGTATTCGTGGCGCACCAGATGGCCCGGACCTTTCGGTGCGACCATGAAAACATTCGCGTCAGCCGGCGGCTCGATAAACTTGTAATGAATCGAGAAGCCGTGAGAAAAGGCGAGATACTTGCCGGGAGTAATCGACTCGGCAACTTCGCGCGCGTAAATGTCGGGCGCGAGCTCATCCGGAACGAGCATCATCACGAGGTCTGCTTCGGCGGCAGCCTGGGCCACCGGCAACACTTTCAAGCCGGCGTTCTCAGCCTTTTCCCACGATACGCTGCCGGTACGTAGACCAACCGTGACATTGCAACCGGAGTCTTTTAGATTATTCGCCTGCGCGAAACCCTGGCTGCCGTAACCAATGACCGCGATCTGCTTGTCGCGCAGGAGGTCTATGTTGGCGTCTTTGTCGTAGTGAATCTTCATTTACGAAAGCGTCCTTTCCAAAAGAGGTTTTCTCACGCAAAGTCGCAAAGAAAACCGTTCAAACACTTTGCGCCTTTGCGTCTTTGCGCGAGACTTCTTCTTCACCTAACGAAGCTGCGAGTCTATTAATCGCGATGTATCCGGTGCGCGTGATGTCGGTGACGCCGATAGGGCGCAGCAGCTCGATGAACGTGTCAATCTTTTCTTTATTGCCGGAAGCCTCAACGATCAATTGCGTGTGCGAGATGTCGACTACTTTCGCGCGAAAGACACTCACGAGACTTAGCACCTCCTGTCGATCCACGCCCGCACTTGCAGACACAGTGATCAGGGCCATCTCTCTTTCGATATGCGGGCGCGTAGTTACATCCTGCACTTCGCGAACGCGCGCCAGTCGTTCACATTGTTTGACGATCTGGTGAATAGTGCGATCGTCGCCGCGTGTGACAATCGTGACGCGAGACCAGCGTGTATCGAGACTCTCACCGACAGAAAGCGTCTCGATGTTGAAACCGCGCGCGCTGAAGAGTCCCACGATTCGCGATAACTCGCCGGGTTCGTCAGCGACGATTATTGAGAGTGTATGGCGCATTACTGAGTGATCATGTCGCGCGCGTTCGCACCCGCGGGCACGATTGGAAACACGTTCTCCTCTTTAGTAACGACGATATCCACCACAGCAACGCCTTTGTGGTTCAGAGCCGCCTTCAGGACATTGCCCAGCTCACTCGGTTTCTCCGCGCGAAAACCGGCGGCGCCGTACGCTTCAGCGAGCTTCACAAAATCAGGCGCCACTGAAATGTCGACTTCAGAATAAGTGCGGTCATAGAACATCTCCTGCCACTGCCGCACCATGCCGAGATAACCGTTGTTCATGATCAAAATCTTGACTGGAAGTCCGTATTGAACCGCGGTCGCCAGTTCCTGATTCGTCATCTGAAATCCGCCGTCACCAACGACTGCGACCACGAGTTGTCCAGGCAATGCGAGTTGCGCTCCAACGGCGGCAGGCAGACCGAAACCCATCGTGCCGAGACCACCGCTGGTGATCAGTTGTCGTGACTTCGTAAAGGGATAAAACTGAGCCACCCACATCTGGTGCTGACCTACGTCAGTAGTGACGATCGCTTTGCCTTCAGTCAGCCGGTGCAGTTCGCGAATTACAGTCTGTGGTTTGATCTGATCCTGTGATCCATCGAAGCGAAGCGGTTGGAGTCGTTGCCAGTTCCGAATTTGGTCCCACCAGAGTTCGCGTTCTGCAACTGATTTTCTCAGCTCTTCAGCACTCTGTTGTTGGACCAGTGAGAGAAACTGATCGAGGGCTTGTTTGACATCGCCGGCGAGTGGAAGTGATGGCGCAACATTCTTGCCAATATTTGCCGGGTCGATATCGACGTGAATGATGCGCGCTTGTGGTGCGAATGTAGCCAGCTTGCCGGTGACGCGATCGTCAAACCTGACTCCAAGCGCCACCAGCAGATCGCATTCAGCAACAGCCATGTTGGCTGCGTAAGTCCCGTGCATACCGAGCATGCCCAAACACAGCGGATGTGAACTCGGAAAGCCTCCCAAGCCCATCAATGTCGGCGTCACCGGAAGACGCAAAGCCTCGGCAAACGAGAGCAGGGAATCGAACGCGCCCGAGTGAGTGATACCGCCGCCGACGTATAAGACCGGTCGCTTCGCGGCGAGTATTAAGTCGATCGCTTGCCGCGCTGCGTCTGTATTTACCGGCACAGGCTCAGCAGAGAAGGGAAAGCTGACGTGGTCCAACCGCGAGTAGTTTGATCGAGCCGCGCTGACGTCCTTGGGAATGTCAATCACGACTGGTCCAGGTCGCCCGGAGCGAGCCAGATGAAACGCTTCGCAAACGATTGCCGGTAGATCGCTTGCCTCGCGAACGAGATAGTTGTGCTTAACGCAAGGCCGTGTGATGCCGACAGTGTCGACTTCCTGGAATGCATCCGTGCCGATCAGGTGTTTGGGCACCTGGCCGGTGATCACTACGAGCGGCGTTGAATCCATGTAGGCGTTGGCAATTCCGGTCACTGCATTGGTGGCGCCTGGACCAGACGTGACGAGCACCGTCCCGACTCGACCGGTTGCACGTGCATAACCCTCCGCCATGTGTACTGCGCCTTGCTCGTGACGTACCAGGTAATGCGTAATGCGATCGCGTGCGCGCCACAGTTCGTCGTAGATGTGAAGCACCGCGCCGCCCGGATAGCCGAAGATCGAGTTCACGCCCTCATGGACCAGCGCTTCGACAAGCATCTCTGCGCCCGTCGGTCGTGGGTCGAGCCTTAATGGCTGAGTAAGTATCTGTTGTTGAGCAATCATTATTGGATCCGGAACTCTAACGCGCTCGCCGAGGGTTTGTAAAATTTATTCTTTTAAGATAATAATAAACGCCATTCATCGACGGCTGCACTTGAATGTGGTAATAAAGTAGCTATGGAAATGGCCCAACTGGAATATTTCTCGCGAGTCGTGCAGGAAAAGAGCTTTTCCAAGGCTGCGGACAAGGTCTTTCGCACGCAGCCGGCAGTCAGTATCGCCATTCGCCGTCTCGAGGAAGAGATAGGTTTGCCGTTATTGGATCGGACCCAGAAGATGCCTGTGCTCACTGAGGCCGGGAAAGTGGTTTATGACTACGCGCAAAGGATTCTTGGTCTGCGCGATCAGGTGGGCCAGGCGATTGCAGAGATGCAGAGCCTGAAGAGGGGACTGATACGTGTGGGAGCAAATGAGAGCACGTCGCTGTATTTACTGCCTGAGTTGATTCTGAAGTTTCGCGAGCAGCACCCTGAAGTTAAGGTCGAGATCTTTCGGTATGTGTCGAGCCGTTTGCCGCGTGAGGTCCTGGAGCGCAACATCGACTTCGCCTTGATGGCTTCCGAACCTGCCGATCGCGATCTGGAGGCATTTCCGTTGCTGAAGGATGAGTTGGTTTTGATATTGAGTCCGAAGCACCCATTGGCCACGCGTCCGTCAGTGAAGATTAAGGATCTCGGAAAAGAATCGTTTGTGGCTCACAACGTGAAGTCCGGATCGCGCGTGAAGGTGATTGAGGCGTTTGCACGTCAGCACACACCGCTGAACATCACGCTCGAGCTCGCGACGATCGAGACGATTAAGAGATTTGTGCAGAAGCGTGTTGGTCTGGCATTCGTGCCGCGGATGTGTGTGCGTGAAGAGTTGGAGCGAGGAGTGTTAGTGACTGTGCCGGTGCGCGGGCTTACACACAATCGCATCCTTTGGGCAGCCCATCGTCGCAGCGCCAACTTCTCACCAGCCGCTGCCGCCTTCTTAAGCGTCCTCCGCGCCCACGCAGAAGCAGGTGCTTAAATTCTTATTCCGGCAGGTTCAACTGGTCATCAACTAACGTTTCCATTGATACGTTCGCGAGTCTTGCGTACCGCAGCACGATGAGCATATCCGGCTCGCGTGTGCCGAGTTCATAGTTGGAAACAGCGGAATAGTGCACCTTCAGTTCCAGAGCCCGCGCCATCTCCGTCTGGCTCATTCGCAGACGCTTTCTAATCGCCAACAGTTTATGGCTCAGCATCATCGGCTTGTTTCGCGGCGAGCGTCCCATCAGGCCACAACTCCTGACGAAGATGCGCTCTTGAATTTATGTGTAATTGCACTTACACTGCGCGCCGAACCAGAGGATAACCGGGACGCCCGATTGGATCGGGCGCATCTCACTAGTCGGTTTGTCCTCGGGCTTTAATGAGTACTTGCTCCTTTACACCTGGACAAAGTTCGGGACGCATGCCTGAAGGCAAACTTGTGGGTGTTGCGTTCTGCCGAGAGCGGTAGTCGGCTTGAGAATCGTGCTACCGCTCTCACCCTAATGTACTGCCCGCAAACTATCACACATCGACACCGCATAACCGCCGATGTCATCGCTCATCTTCGTAAAGTTGAGGTTAGCGCGAGGATTTTCGGTTGGCAACGTTTTGTGCCAAATGATTTTGTCCTTTAAGCAGGGAAGCTTCCAAGCCGCAACTCACCCCAAGTTTACCGACCACCTCGAAGCAGCCGACTACTTGCTCTGCGTCTGATAATACATATTATGTTGCTTTTAGCTTTGCCCCAAAACTCTCAAACTGACATGGGTTTTGAGGCAAACAGCATTTCTGCCCCAAAAAGCAAAATGACTGTTTGGAATTGCTTCGAACGTGATCCGGCATGTAGCATTCACAAAGGCGAAAGCCGCAACACGTTTGCGCTGCGGCTGATTATAAAACCTCACGGTTCCTGAGTTGGTTTCTATTCTACACGAACGAGGCCAACTATGGATCTACCTGTCTCTCTAAACGCCCCTCCAGAGATTCGGAAAAGCATAGAACGAATTCGAACAAACGCGAGTGCTGGCTTACCGCTCCATAAGCAGTGGGAAGAAATCGTGTCTATCGTGCGAGGTTATCTGGAGTGGCGCGTGATTTTAACGAAGCAGTTGACGTACTCCTATGGCGGTGAGAGCAAGCAAAGCGGTGCCGAAGAAAACGACGGAAGCGCGAAGTAGCCAGTAAACCTTTTGATCATCACGGGCAATTTTTCTGAACTGCTCTAAGATGATGGCAGACATAGCGGCGACATCAGGATCTCCACTATCTCCGGCCTGAATAAAGTCTATTGTCGCGGCCTTCATGGCCTCTTTAATTTGAATCTCCTTCTCAGCGATCATGACGGGCAAACTAGAGAGTCCGATTGAAAACCAAAGTGAGGCGAGCGAGCAAACCAGTGAACCTATGAAAGCAAGCCAGCATAATAGAACGATGTATCGCCAGAATCGGGCAGTTGAGGGCGTGATGATGGAGGCCGCAAACGTGATTGTAAAAATCAGAGCCGCAGAAGACAAAGAAATAAGAGTCTTCGCCGTGTCTCTGCGTTCTGCCCACTCCGCTTTGTATGGCTCCAAGGAGGTCTTAGCAAGCTCGATGGCCCACTCGGTGGCCTCTGTGCCCGATTCATCAAGAATCTTATCTACGTCTGACATTATGCCGCCTCCCTTGAAAACTCCGCTTCAATGCCCAACTCGTGAACTGATTGAATCACAACACAAAGATTGTGACATAGCACCTTACACAACGCTTCGTTGATCTGCGCGGTGAGTGTCTTACTGCGAAGCCTCTGCCCGAACTTACTCTTAATCATGTGAAACGTTGTTTCGATGTTGGACCGCTTGTGATAGTGCTCCAAAAACTCCGCACGATGCAGACTGTAGAAATGAAACATTCGAGTCCACAGTTCCGACTTCGCGCCGTAACTTCCGCGTGAGTCCGGCACTGAGTTTGATTTGAATGGAATGTAAGGGATCGCGCCTCGTTGCAACGTTGCCAGCATGTTAGACGCGCCGAGATAGGCTTTGTCCGCGCTTACCTCTTTCATCTGAAAGCCGTTCTCTGCGGTCTTGTCCACTAAGCCTTTGAAGTATTGATAATCGTGCGCGTATCCATCGCTCACTTGAACGGCGGTCACGATGTTGGTCTTAACGCCGCACGTTAAGTGCAGTTTTAGCCACTGGCGGCGATCTTCTTTCTCGCCATACTTCACATCAAGCCACCGCATAAACTGACCTGTACTGAAACCACTGGAGTCAACGGCGAAGTCTGATTCGACAGGAATGAGTGGCTTTGCACTCATGGCGATTAGTTCATAGAGGTAAGGTGTCAACGCTTCGCTTTCGAGATAGCGAAACACTGAATTGTAGTGCGGCAATCGCGACAGATAGCCACGCGCTTTCGCTTCGCGGAGATCGGTTGCAAAACGGCGACCGGATACCGTGCTGTAGATCTTGTAAGCACTCGAAAAGATAATGTCACTCAACGATAGGCGTGGTCTTCCGGTGCGCTGTTCGGGTTCTGGCAAGCCTTTGCACAATTCGTAAAGCAATGCCTGGATTTCTGATTTCTCTTTCGTCTGAGCGGCGTTGTAGGCTTTCCAGTCCTGCGAATAAGTCTTGCGCGTGACCTTCACCGTCTCAGTAACAACCGTCTGACCATCTGAGGTAGTCTCGCGCATGAGCGTGTATTCAACTGCGAGCACATGCTTGCACTTCGCGTTGCGAAACTCGAAGTCTGGACATGTGCATCGTGGAGCTTGTGGATCGGGACGTACTTCATACTCGCCGTGTCCGGCTTGCGATGGAACTAACCAGACATTTCCCTTTTGAGTAAGTTTCGATTTAGCGGCGATCTGGAGTGCCTTGATTTCGCGTTCCGTTGGCTGTCTTTCAGTCATGTTTTTCTGCCCTATGTGAGATGGTTGCCGAACACGCAGTATATTACTATAGGTACATAACACGGTCAAGCTAAATCCTTACTTGACGGGTATATATCTTAGGTATATAGTCCGCGCTATGGCCAAACAGAAAATTAGCGTCTACCGCTACACGTGCGAACGATGCGAACACGAATGGATACCGCGAGACACAGAGAATGAGCCTCGTGTGTGCCCAAAGTGTAAAAGTCCTTACTGGAATAAACCGCGACAGAAAAAGAAGTGATGTTTCTGAGGGAGAGGCATCGCGCTATTACGTTTGGTAACATAGCGCGGTCAGATACAGAGATCAAATTAGATCACGTTTTAAAACAGGATTTGTGCGCGTTAGAATGGCGCCATGAAAGAAGAAAACCTATTTGACGACGACATGGTTTTGCCGCTCGAATGCGACGAGTGCGGCCATGTAGCCCATGAGAAATGGGGTCATCTTAAAAATGATCCTGTTCTCACCTGTCCCGGTTGCGGAACCGTCCATCAAGTCGGCGCTGAACAATTCCGAGAACGTGAGCGAGCCGCTAAGAAGGCTATTGAGGATGCCTTTCGCGGGTTCGGGGGCGAACTCAGCTAGACGCTGGAGTTCCGCGAGCCATTTTTCGACTTCAGAAAAATCAGCGGTTAAAGTAAGGGTCTTTGCGGGCATTGCCGATCTCCTGTAGATTAGAAGTCGGCAGAGCGTGTCTTACATCTAAAGGGCGATGAGAATCTTAGACGGACTCATCGCCTTTTTCGTCTTCACGGGCAAAGCGATTCTAAACGAAAGTGACAAGGTTTAAAAGCCTGTACGCTAGGTAATATACTCACCGTAAATTTTCCCCTTGCATGTGTGAAACAATGTGTCTATAGTGGGCAGCCTCAAAATGAAGCGGGCTGGAAAGTGTTCGAGCACTCGCCAGCCCATACACAGCCAATTCCTAACCCTGTTAAGTAGAAAGGAACTGACCATGCAAGATAATGCTAACACGAAAAATCCGGCTCAGCAGGAACTAGTAGATCCTGAAGACTGGGCACTGGCTTTTGAACCTTACGAGGATCACTCCTACGAGGCGCTGCAACTCGGATTCAATCTGGCGAAACTGCGCATCGAACTGGATAGTCTTTTGATCAAGAGTCAACCAGTTATCGACGCTCTTGATGTTGCGATGGGAGTCCTGTTTCATTATACGGATTTCCACGATGCCTCTTTTGAACTCTTTATCAGGCTGACGGAGGGTAAGCTAACGCTTGATGAAGAACAGATGTTGAACGCGCTGGGCATTAAGTTCTAATTCTGGCGCTTGCCTCAACACCTTCGTCGTTTGTCAGTCATTCTGACTTTTGAGGCAAACGATGGAGTTTTGAGGCAAACGCGAGTATTAGGGCAAAGCCGTTGCTTTTGGCTTTGCCTTAATAATCGTGTCTGCCTCATAAATCCGCCGTTTGCCTCAAAAATTAAGTGACCCATCTCGGTTCCGCGAATCGCGGTCACGAGGGTAAATGGCATCCCGCACCTGATCATCAAAGCCACGGCTCAGTCATCAAGGAGTCAATGTCGCCTGAAGCCAGCGCCATCCAAAGCCTTAAAGCTCTTTCTTGACTTACTTCTGTCAAACGCTTTTCAAACTCAGGATCGATGTCGTCCTGATCATCAAGTTTGCTGAATATAACTATTCCACCGCGATAGACAGCGAGTAGATACACAGTCCACTTGTTCCCATTCTCAAACCTGTATTCAAGCCATGTGTTTGGATGCTCTTCATAGTCACCTTCAACTAGTGATGGATGATCCTCAACATATAGTTCATGCAATGCTGCTTTAAGATCATCGGAGGATGGATCGGTAGTCGCATGTCTAAAACCTCCAATCAAGATAACTTTTGGCATCGTTTACGTTCCGTCCTTCTCGATTAAAGCCCAACTCTATTATGAACGACTTTTGGGGCAGAAACTTCGTTTGCCTCAAAACCTAGGTCAATTTGAGAGTTTTGAGGCAAAGCCCAAAGCGACAAAGCAACAAAGCAACAAAGCAACTTGCTTTGTTGCTTTGCGGCTTGCCTCAAAAGTGAGAGCATTGCACTTGGACACGGTCAGTACCGTCCGCGGTAGCGGATGGGTCGATGATGAGCGTGTGATATTGCTAATGATTTTGAATCCGCAGCCTCAACCCATCCGCTACCGCGGACGGT
>Ga0105248_10002978_pt1 | contig 18772 bp, 15 predicted proteins | sample KBSS34metaG_FD_81524 | JGI IMG/M metagenome (GOLD analysis project Ga0105248, IMG submission 81524) | Switchgrass rhizosphere microbial communities from Kellogg Biological Station, Michigan, USA - KBS S3-4 metaG | ecosystem: Host-associated > Plants > Roots > Rhizosphere > Soil | place... | reverse complement strand
GCGGAACCGCCGCGTCCTCAGGCATCGGATCGGGCATGACGCCGACGGCGCGCCGTGCTTTCGGAGCATCCAGGGCATTTTGGAGATCGGGACCCTCGAAAAGCGATGCGGTGTGGCCATCATCTCCCATCCCGAGCCAGACGAGGTCGGGCGGCCAGGGCAGATCCTGAAGCCGCGCGTCGGCGGAATTCCCCGCTAGCTTATAGTCTGGAATGTCGCCCGTAATCGGGATCACTCGTGCACCGCTGGGCAGGAACGCTTTAGCGATTCCGCGAACATTGCTCCGTTCATCGTCCATCGGCACGAGCCGCTCGTCGGTCGGGATGATCGTCACCTGTTTCCAGGGGAGCTTTTTCGCCGCGAGCGCCCCGAAGATCGGCTGTGGCGTTCGCCCACCGGGAAGGGCGATCAACGAAGCGTTGCGAGCATCCACCGCGCTCTCGACGATGAAGCCTACGTCTCCCGCGACGGCGCCGGCCATCTCGTCGATGCTGTCATATTCCCACCATTCGGCTTCAATCATTTCTACTGTGCCTGCCTGTATGCCATTTGCGACGCAACGGGTTCGCCACGCCGGTTGTAGGCGGGCCTATACACGAATCTTGCCGTAACCAGCCTGCATGTCATTTCATCCACGGCAGGATCGCCGCTCGACTGATAGATTCTGCAGCCGGTAACGTGACCGTTCGGCTGGACGGTGAACATGACGAACGGAGCAGCGCCTTGCGAGAGCCTGCGGCGGAGCTCGGCGGGATAGTCTCGGCTGCGAAGGCTAGGCGTCATCAGTTGCGCCCGCGTGGCGATGCCCTCACCCCCGCCGCCGGTTCCGCTTCCGGCCCCTCCGGAGCCCGTCCCCGTTCCGATGCCGCCGGCCCCGGTGCCAACGCCGGGACGATCGCCCGCGCCTTGAGTGGGCGCAGCGCCTTGGTTCGGAGTCTCGGTCGGGGTGACAGGGACTGGAATCGGGAGCTGGATACGCGGCTTGGGTGCGACCACCGGCGTGGCTTGGCTCTTGATGTTCTCGGGCGAAGCCGCCGCCTCCTTCTCCTTGGGCTTTTGCTTGGCTTCAGCGGGTTTCGGCAGATCAGGCCGCGGGGGTGGCGGCGGAATTTCCCTCACATCAAAGACGCGCATCACGCTTTGCGGGTCGCCAAAATCGACGCGCCCCGAGATATGCAGGAAGACGAACAGCAGCGCAGCGTGGATTACGGCAACGGCCGCGACGGCGCTTCCCTTGTCTCGCGTATTGAGGTTCGAACGGTACATGTCTTGGCCGACAACGCAGCTTTCTGCTGCACGGTTGCGGCTGTGTCACGACCGTTCCGCGACGAGAAAACGCCGGGCGGAGGGCATTCCGCCCGGCGATCGACAGGTTCTGAAAGCACTCAGTTGATACGGCTGCTCGGCCGGCCTCCACCGTGGCTGGCCTTGCCGCCCTTGCTTGCGATCTCGCGCTGCTTTGCAGGATCCATTGCTGCGAATCCGCGCTTTGCACCACCGCTGCTCTTGGTTGCGGCCATCACTTTCCTCCTGGTCCGCTACTTTCATGTAGCGTCACCCAAACCCGCGCCGCGAACGGCGGTTCAACTGTTTCACCTGGGTTAGAAAATTTTAGGGCTGATGCCCCGATCTGGCGTTGTTGAAGCGAAGACCGATCCAAAGCGTACGAGGGGCTGCGCGCTCGATGGAGCCGTCCCCGCCGATCCCCGCCTCCACCAATGTGTTGAGCAGGTTTTCGCCGCGGGCCACGAACTGAAGAGTCCGCGTGAGAGGCCAGGACGCGAAAGCGTCAAGCGTGGTCGCCGGCTTCAGCCTGTCCTGGTTGAGGTCGTCCTCAAACTGCGCGCCGACATGCCGCACGATTAACCATGCATTCTTGCGCCCTCGTTCCCACGCAAAGCCGCCGCTCAACGCAACACGGGGAGTTTGCGCTGGCCTAAGGCCGTCGAGCTCGGCTGCGGCCTCTGTGCCTTCCACGGTGGCGTCCGTGAGACTTGCGCCAAGGTTCGCGCTGAACTCGCCGCGGCGGATCTCGGCCGACGCTTCGACGCCTTTTACACGCACGGCATCGAGATTCTGCCGTTGCCGGAACGTGCCGCCTGCGCCGACGAAGCCGACGCCGGGAAAGATGCCCGGACCCTGCCCAAGCGTCACGTTTGCGATGGCGTCGGACAGGCGGTTTACGAAGGCAGTCGCCGAAAGCGATAGACCGCCATGAGCGTAGCGAACGCCGGCTTCCGCGCCCCGAAGGCGTTCCGGGTCAAGCAATGGATTGGCAGCGGTCGCGTCAGCACCCGCGCGGAAGGGACGGAAGAGTTCGTTCAGCGTAGGCATCCGCGAGCCGAGATAGGCTGCCGACCGAAGGCTGAACCCGCCCCTGGCGTCGTAAACTACCCCCGCGCGCGCAGTAGGCAGCCAGCCGGACCTGTCATCATATCGGTCCTCACGGAGGGGAGCGCCGGTCGCAATGACCCACTCCAGAAGCTTTCCGTCCGACACCTGCCATCGGTCCAGCCGCGCGCCGCCGCTGAGCGTCAGTTTGCCGAATTGAGCAGTAGCTTCGGAAAACATCCCAGCGGTTAGGCTATCTCCGCCGACGCGTCTGCGCCGCGTCGGCTCGCCTGCGACATAGCTGAAGAATTCCCGTGACTCGCCCTCCGTTGACCGAAAATCCGCCCCAAGACGCAGCTCGAGATCGTTGCCAAGCGGCGGACGAACCTCGAAGCTTCCGCCGAGCGCATGGGAGGGAACAGAGTCTTGCAGCGAGACCCTCGTGGCCTCTGAACGGTCCGCATTCACACTCGCGAAACTGCTTCGAAGCTCTCGCCACTGCGCGTAGCCGAGCGCCGTCCATTGCCAGTTTCCGTGGACGAGGAGGCGCAATGACGCGTCCGCACCGTCCGTACGATTGCCAGTGAAATCCACGCCTCGGTCGCGTTTGTCGACGAAACCCAGTCCGCTGATCTGTAGGTCGATGTCGGACGCAATCGGCGCGGCCCAATAAGCGCGCACGCTCGCTTCCTTGTACGGGGCCGGTCGATCGGCCGGCCCGCGAGTGTCCACCGTAACCGGCGTGAAGCCGTCGCCTTGCGCTCCCCGCGTCGAGATGCCGAGCGTTCCTCCGCCGAACGGAACACCGGTAAACAGTCGAGCCTCCAGGGAGTCTCTGCTGCCGACTTCGACATCGGCCGCCACCTCCTGCTCAAGCCGGCTGCGCATTTCGATGGTACCGGCAAGCGCACCACCGTTCGCGACACTTCCGCCTCCACGCACGACGCGCACTTCGGACAGGCTGGCAGGATCATAAGCAGGCCAATTGATCCAGCCGCCGAAGGGGTCAGACTGCGGCACGCCGTCGAGGACCAGCAGGGCTCTGCTCGAGGCATTGCCGCCGAGCGCACGAAGCGTCACGCCCTGGCTCGTCGGATGACCGCTCCGAGCGTCGGAACGCCGGAAGAGCTGGAGCCCCGGCACATCCTTCAGAACCTGGTCGAGCTGCGTGCTTGGAGCGTTGGTGAGTCGCTTCTCATCGATTGTGTCGATCGCATAGGCTCCCTCCGCTGCCGGATCCGGCAGCGCCTTCGCAGTGACCACGATGGGGGCATGCGAGGGCTGTGACGGAAGGGTCGCCTGCACGGCCGCTCAGTAAATGTCGTTCGGCGTGACCTTGTGCACCATCTTTAGCCTCGCACTTCCATAATCTTGTCAGAGAAGCCTCGGTTCCTTCTCAGAAAGACAAAAGCAGACGACGCCATGATGATGCTTCCGGCAAGCTCGAGCCACCACCCGCTGCGCATTCCGGCGATTTCGTGAGTTACCCAGACGTCCATGTGATGAAATGACGCGGCTCGCCAGAGAATGAAGGCGAGCAAGAGGACGATGCCTGACGCGGCGACCTTCACGGTCGCCGACGATCGCCGAAGCCAGACGGCAAGCGACGCGAGCACTGCTGCAGCCATGATGCCGAGCGCCGCGACGAAGGCACCTTGCACGAGCCGCCGCTCAGCAAACCATCCCTCCTGCTTCGCCAGGGAACGGCCGAATGTCGTGATGTAACCCTGGAGGTCTAGCTGCTTGTTGAAGCCAAGGAGGATCAGAAGCGCTGCGCAAGCCAGCCAGAACGCCCGGTCGCGGCGATCCGTGCTTGCGCGTCCAGCAACGAATGTCAGGCCTGCAGCGCCAAAGTAGGCTGCAGTAATGCACCAAGCGAGCAGAGTCGGATCATGACCGAGAGTCATGGCCCGACGCTAGCGTCTACTTTGCTGCGGCAACAGGCGTGAAGAGAAGGTCCTGATAATCCCAGCTGAAATCGGCCGCTGGCGAGACAGGCTTCATCGTCACCCGGTCGACCTTGCCGTCCGCTCCGATCGAGAAGGTGACGTAGGCCGGCTCGACCCAATCCAGCTTCGGGTTCGTCTTGAAGGTATCGTACTGATAGTGCGTCAGAGAGCCTTCCATTCCGCTTGAGTGAGGGAATTTGATGGTCAGGCCCTTGCCCGCCTGGCTCACCTTGATCGTCCCGTACCAAGGATCGTTGTACTCGCCGACGTAATTGCCGACCGGCAGGGAGGGACCAGCCTTGGCCGGCTTCGCTTCGGATGCCTGAACCTGCTTGGCAGCTGCCGTCAGCCGATTGATCTTGAAGGTGTGCCACTTCTCGGGCCACTGCGCCTGGGGATAGCCGAGATAATGGTCGAGGAGCTCGAACAGGAGCCCGCGGACGATCTCGCCATCCTCGCTGTTCGTCGCGATGAAAATCCCGACATTCTTGTCGGGAAGGAGAGCTACGGTCGCCTGGGAACCGAGCACCGCCCCATCATGTCCGACGAGCTGCGCTCCACGGTAGTCCGACAGGCCCCAGCCGAGTGCATAGAGCTCGTAGTGCGGTTGCGCGACGGCGAACTCGGCCGGATAATGCGGCACTGGCGTGATAACAGCGCCGGTCCACATCTGCTCCGACTGCTCCTTGGAGAACAACTGCTTGTCGCCGCCGGGGATCTTTCCGCGCCCGAGCTGCGTCAGCAGCCAGCGGCTCATGTCGTTGGCGCTGATCGCGAGCCCGCCCGCAGGCGCGGCATTCTGGGCAATCGTCGCATCTTCATCGAGAGCGGTCTGCGTGCCAAGCCCGTGAATCGCACCCCCGCTCCTGCTGTGCGGACGCGCGTGGTTCGAGTTGGCGTGGAACTCCGCGTCCGTGTCCGTCGAATTCTTCATGCCGAGCGGGCCGAAGACGTGGCTGTGGATATACTGCTCCCAGGTCTGTCCGCTGACTTCCTCGATTAGCTGACCGGCAGCCATGTAGAGGATGTTGTCGTAGGCGTAGCCGCTACGGAAGCTGGTCGCGGGCTTCAGATAACGGATGCGACGCACGGTTTCCTTGCGCGACAGCGTGCTGTTCGGAAGGAAAAGAAGGTCGCCCTGGCCGAGGCCAAGGCCGCTGCGATGAACGAGGAGGTCGCGGATCGTCATTTCGCGCGTGACCCATGGATCCCACATGCGGAAGTCAGGCATGTGGTCGATGACCTTGTCGTCCCACTTGATCTTGCCTTCGTCGACTAGTGTCGCAAGCGCGGCATTGGTGAAGGCCTTGCCGGTCGATCCAGTGAAGAAGATCGTGTCGGCATCGACGGGCTGGTTGGTCGTGATGTCGCGAACGCCCCAACCCTGCGCGAGTGTCACCTTGCCATCCTCGACGATGGCGATCGTGACGCCAGGCGCACCAATTTGCGTGCGCAATTGTTCGACCCGCTGCCCAAACCCCGCGGGTGGAGCCGCATGCGCGGACGTTGCCAGCGCTGCAAAGGAAACGGCAGCGAGCAGCGCACGCGAACCAAAGCGTATCATCGAATTTCCCCCGTTAGTTTTCTATCGCCGGCTCTGCGGCAGCTTCGTTACGCGCGATCTTCCAAGCGCCGACGGTGACGAGCGGCAGGATGAAAGTCGCAAGCAGGATGTAGGCGAGCGCGCGATAGCCGTTGGCAATCAGCGCAACGAGCCCGAAGCGGCTGGCAAGGAACATGCAGCCAATAAGCACGACGACCGCGATCAAGAGGCGCGAGCGGTGCGTCAATTGACGGCCCTTGCGGGCGAGCCAGACACCGTCAATCCGCTCGTTGATGGCGTGCACCGAACTCGTCCCGCTCTCCAAGAGCGCGGAAAAAATCATCGCCTGGAACAGTAGATGAAATGCCGGGATTCCGATCTGCTGAAGCAGGTAATCTGACGGCAGGGTTGCGCCCTGAACGGCGGGATAGAAAGCCACCATCGGGATGAAGAAAAGCAGCGCAGGCAACATCGTCAGCGGGCCCGAAATCACCCCGGCAATTACGGCATCGCGATCGTTCAGCAGATGCCTCAGCACAGGCAGGATAACCACCGCGCCGACGATATTGTAGCCGACGTAGGTAAGACCGCTGAGCGCCCAGCCGGACGTCTGCGTGTAATTCGCGAAGCCGCCAGGAACACGGTCGCCGAACTTCCACAGCGCGAGGATGATGAAGGCGGCGTAGACCGCATAGAGATAGTAGGAAACGTCTCGGAAGAGCCGTTCGACGGCACGATTGCCGAACGCAACGACCCCAGCGATCCCGGCTGCCAGAGTGATGGTGCCGACCCATTCGGGCGCGCCGAACAAGGCTTTTCCGATTGCGCCTGCCGCAGCGCCGTAAACGGCGAGGATCAGGACGACGAAGAGCAAATAGGAAAGCTCGAACAGTGGCCATGCCGGCCCGAGCAGCCGCTTGAAGAAGCTCCGGTAATCGTATGTCGCAAGGCGCCGCGCGAGGACAAAGGTCAGCGAACAGAACACGCTGAACAAAAGCGTCGCGAACAGGATCGCGTATAGTCCGCCCCAGGGCCCGACGCTCAGGAAGAATTCGGCGAGCTCCCGACCCGTCGCATATCCGCCACCAATCACCACGGCCTTCACGCCTAGGCCGGGCAGGATCCAGCGATTGAAGCGACTCTGCGATGCCTTGGCGGCCGCAATAGTCACGATCTGAGGCACTCGTCGATGAGAGCATCAAACGCTGGGCCGCCGCGGATGGGATCGGCGGCCGGGAGACCGAGGCGCTTGGTTTCGGCCGCGCACAGTTCGGCAGCGGCGACATCGTCGAGGGCTGACGTGTTCAGCGAAACGCCTCCGCAGCGAATGGCCGGATTGGTCCGGCGTCCGAGCGCGATCGTGAGTTCGACGATCTCTTCGACGCTCGGCACGACGAATTCCTCGTCGCCCAGCAGGCGCTGACGGCCCGGATCGTGACAGACGACGAAGACATCCGGCTGGCTCCCATGCAGCAGTGCAAGCGATACGCCGGCATAGGCAGGATGAAGAATGGAGCCTTGGCCTTCGATGACATCCCAGTGGTTCGGGGCGGCATCGGGGCTCAGCATTTCCGCTGCTCCTGCAGCGAAATCCGACACGACGGCGTCCATTGGAATTCCGCCGCCGGAGATCATGATCCCGGTCTGACCGGTCGCCCGGAAATCGGCGTCTACTGCGCGCGCAGCAAATGCCCGTGCGATCGAGAGCGCCGTATATTTCTTGCCCAGCGCGCAGTCAGTCCCGACCGTCAGCAGGCGCTTGCCTGGGCGCTTGAGGCCGGTTGCAATCGGGATGTTCTCGGGCGGCTTGCGTATGTCGATCAGCCGCCGGCCCAACCGCTCGGCGCCATAGCGAAGCTCGGGTATGCAGTTGAGCTTCGCGTGCATCCCGCTGACGATGTCGAGACCGGCTTCGAGTGCCTCGACGAGCGCCGGCACCCAGGTCTCGGCGATGAAACCGCCCGAGTTAGCCACGCCAATCACGAGCGACCGCGCGCCGCGGTCCGCCGCATCCGCGGGGCGAAGCTGCGGCAGTCCGGCGCTGACCTTCGCGCCGGGGAGCGAGAACTCCCCGACGCAAAGCTCGGGCGCCCAGTCGCGAAGTCCGAAAGCCGTCTTGGCGAAACCGGCTTCGACCGTATCGCCCAAGAACAGCAGGTACGGCTGCGGGAGCGCGAGCCGGTCAGGGCGCAAGCCCTGCCCCACCCGCGCCGTCCGCGGCCCTCCTCCCCCGTCTGCAGTCACGAGAGCGCTAGAACCCGGCACTGAGCGAAAGACCAATGGTCCGCGGACGGATGAACGCTGCTCGGATGGCACCGCCAGGAAGAATGTTGTTCCCGAGCACCTGATCGGTGATCCCGGTCTGAAGCGAGCTGATGCCGTCCGAACTGGTCAGGTTCTTGACGTAGGCTTCAACGGTGAACTTACCAAATTCGACACCGCCACGAAGGTCGACTGTGGCGTAGTCAGGGATGTGCGCCTGCGGAATAGGCGGGAAGCCTATGGCCTTGGTGTTGCTGCCAAAGTTGTCGCGCTGCTCTCCAGTATAGGCCAGGGTTCCGCCGACGAAGACTGTCGTCTGATTGCCGACCGCCCACTCATAGTCTGTGGTCAGGCTGCCGCTGAACCTTGGCACCCAAGGGAGCCTGTCCCCATCCTTTCCTCCGACAAGCGCCGGCGTGTCGGAAGTGAGATGTGCGTCGATATAGGCGGCGTTGACTCCAACATGGAGGCCACGGACCGGACGCCAGTTCAGTGAGCCCTCAACACCATTGCTCACAGCAGTGCCGCCGTTGATGTTGACGCCGACGTTGTCGATCGCCGTGAGCAGCTGGATGTCTGTCCAATCCAGATGATAGGCCGAGAGATCAAACGAAAGGCGCCGTCCGAGGTCGGTCTTCATGCCGATTTCGTAGCTGATGAGGCTGTCTGAATCGAACGTCCGCGGGACGTCCGGACCGGCAAGTGGAGAGACGACGTTCGGACCGCCCGGTCTGAAGCCTTTTGCTATCCGGAGATAAACGGCTGTGGTGTCGGTAATGTCCCACCGTGGCGAGACCGAGTAGGTAAAGACGCTCTCATCTGACTTGACCACGAAGTCACTGAAAGTGATGACCGGCGCAGTACCATCGGTCGACTGATGCACCGACTGCTTGTTCTTGGCGAGCCGTCCGCCAACCGTAAGGTCAAAACGGTTGGTCAGGTGGTAAGTCGCGTTCGCAAATCCCGCGATCTCCTTGTACTTGGAATCGACTAGCGCCGTTCCGAGATCGTCCAACGCAGGAATTCCGAACGACTGGCGTGTCAGCAGATCGATGGATCCAATGAACTGATCGATCTTGCCATCCTCATGCGTGTAGTAGGCGCCGACCATCCACTCGAGCGCGTCATTCGATGGCGATGCGAGCCGGACTTCCTGAGTGAACTTGCGAGAATCCGTCTGTTGATCCTCAAATGGCCCTATCGGTGCGTCGGTGAGCGCCTCGGCCCCAAACCCGGGAATTAGCGCAACGCCTGGCATCGGATTGTACGGGCCAAGCAGCAGGGTCACACCGTTCGCTAGGATTGGCACGGCATCGAGCGTGAAAGTCTCGTCTGACGTGCCGTAGCTTGTCGACGACGTCAGGGTCGCAAAACCGAAATCGTAATCGACGGTACCGTTATAGAGCCGGTACTTCATTTGGTGCGGCTCTTCGAAGAACCGCGTCTGCTTGTCTCCGTCGATGCGATGGTAATCCGCGTCGGTTTCGACCAGGCTGGGCGCGTCGGATTCGATGTGCTGTGCCACTGCCGTCAAGCGAACCGTGAGTTCCTGGGTCGGCTTGATCAAAACTGAGCCTCGGCCGCCCCAGGCCTGTCCTTCATTGATGTTCTTGCCGCCCAGCGAGGAGACAATAATCGGCCCCGGAGGGGTCGCAACGAAGGGTGGAATCGGAAGAGCGCCAAAGAATGGATTGACCAGCGATGCCGATGCCCCCGTGGCATCGATCCAGCCCGCGTTCTTGCGGTAGAAACCGGATCCGCGGAAAGCGGCGATGTCGCCGAGCGGCACGTTTACGAGGCCACTGAAATTAAAACCCGTTCCGCCGCCATCGACGAATTCGAGACCCGCGCGAGCGCGGCCATTGAATTCGCCCAGCTGCGGCGCATTGGTGACGAACTTGAGCACGCCGCCGAGCGAGCTTGCACCATAGAGGGTGCCCTGCGGACCGCGCAGCACCTCTAGGCGAGCCACGTCGAACGTGTCGAAATCGCCTGCGAGAGCGGCACCGTTCACCAGGCCCGTGCTCGACCCGAACGGAGTTTCGTCGACATAGACGGCAACCGTCGAGCTGACGCCGCCCGTGTTCACGCCGCGCAGCACGAGGCGCCCTTGGCCGGGCTGGGCCTGCTCGAGGCTAAGTCCCGGAACCTGGCTCAGATAATCGGAGAATGTGACAGCATGCTGGCGCTCAAGCGTGTCGCCGCCGACGACCGTCACCGACTGCGGAATGTCGAGGATCTTCTCCTCGCGCTTCTGCGCGGTGATGACGATCTCCGCGTTGTCCTGATCCGTCGCGCTTTGGTTTTCCTGCGGCGGAGCCTGCTCCTGGACCTGCGCATTCGCAGCGCTTGCCATCGTCAGCGCGAAGGCTGCTGCCGAGCCCAAAAGTGCAATTCGAGTAGTTTCACCGAGCCTGGTCATTATCACTCCCCTTGATCAATTCGCCTGCCGCCCCCGCGGTCAGGCCCGAGTTTCGATTGAGATGTGGTTGGTGCGACGCCTCACGCATTTTGAGGCCTCGCTATCCCTTCCGGCACGTCCGTCAGATCGTCGGCGGCCCGCGATTGCGCGGCCTGAGCGAGGATCCGCTTCGTCGGGCGGTCGAGAAGGAAGAGGATGACTGCTGCGACCGATGCGATTGCCGCGAGCATCAAGAAGAACTGAACGTGGCCGACGTGGCTCCAGAGCCGCCCGACCTGGCCTGCAAGCAGGCTTCCACTGAAGATGGCGAGGTACCAGGATGCAACCGTGGTCGCGCCGAGCTTCGGCGGCGCGAGGCGAGCGAACACGCCCAGACCATTCGGCAGGATGTACAGCTCGCCCAGCGTGAAGATCAGGAAATAGGACAGCAGCCACAGCCAGTGTGCGCGCCCGCCTCCGCTGAATGCCTCGGCTCCGGCAACGAGAAGGTAGGAAGACGCGACGATGAGCGCGCCGCACGCCATTTTCTGCGTCGGCGACAGTTCGCGTCCCTTCTCCGCCTGCCGTTTCCAGCGTGCGAGCAACAGCGGCGTCATGACCATGACGAGCAGCGGGTTGAGCGAGAAGAACATGGCCGCGCCGATTTCGACGCCGCCGATCACCCGATTGACGTCGTCCCGCATCCACAGCGCGAATGTGTTGCCGATCTGCTCGTAGGCCCCGCGGAAGATCGTCACGGCAAGGCCGATGCCAAGCAACAGAAGGACCGTGTCGCGGCCCCCGTGCGTCTTGGCCGACGCCGGGAGTGTTGGCTCCGCCTCATTACGCTCGACCGGCAGATACGGCTTGCCCCAGACGTAAATGACGAGGCCCGCGAGCATTCCGACACCGGCCGCTCCGAAACCCCAGTGCCAGCCGTAGGTCTCGCCGAGGAAGCCACAGACCAAAGGCGCCAGAAACGCGCCAAGGTTCACACCCACATAATAGACGTTGTACGCCCAGGGACGCCGTGGATCGTCGGCCTTGTAGAGGTCGTTGATCTGGCTCGGCAGGGTCGGCAGAAACAGCCCGTTCCCCAGTGCGATAGTCGCCAGAGCGAAATAGAAAGCAGGCTCGAAGGCCATCATGAAGTGGCCGGCCGCCATGATCGCAGCGCCGATGATCACTGCACGGCGCTTGCCAAGCCAGCGGTCGGCGATCGTGCCCCCGATGATCGGAGTGAAGTAAGCGAACGCCGTGTAGAAGCCGTAGATGCTGGAGGCCTTCTCCTGCCCGAACAGCAGCGTCGTCGTCATGTAATAGACGAGCAGCGCGCGCATGCCGAAGTAAGAGAATTGCTCCCACATGTTCGTGAGAAACAGGATGGTCAGTCCTCGCGGCTGACCGAACCAGTTCGCCTCACGGCTCATGCGGCGACCACCGCCGTGGCTTCTGCCGTTCCCCAGACCCGATCCGGAGACCAGATCTGGCCGTCCCGATATTCGACGCCAGGTGAGCGATCTTCCTTCAGGAAGGTCGGACCGTCGAGATCGACGAAGTCGCACAGCTGGCCGAGGATGAACGCTGGGGCCATCGCCCAGCTCGTCCCGACCATGTTGCCGACCATCACGCCAAGGCCAAGCCGCCGGGCTTCCTCGGCGATCAGAAGCGCTTCGGTAAGTCCGCCGCACTTATCGAGCTTGATGTTCACGACGTGGAAGCGGCCGACCAGTCCGGGCACATCCGCGAGACTGAGCGCGCTCTCGTCGGCAGCAATCGGGATTGAGCTTCGGAAGCCTTCAAGGTCCGCTTCACTTCCCCGCGGCAGCGGTTGCTCGATCAACGAAACCTTCTGCTGCTCCATTGCGTGCACGAGCGCCGGCAGGTCATGCGCGCTGAAGCCCTGGTTGGCATCTACACCGATCCAGACGTCAGGACGTGCTTCACGCACGGCGCGCACTCGGGCGACATCGAGTTCGAGCGAGCCGGTAAGCTTGATCTTGATGGCGCGCGCATGAGTGTACTTGCGAGCGCCCTCCGCCATGACTTCCGGTTCGTCGGCGCCGAGCGTGAAGGTGGTAGTGAGCGGACGAGGAGCTTCGATACCGGCAAGGCGATAGGCGGGAACGCCCGATCGGCTTGCTTCGAGCTCCCAAAACGCGCAGTCGACCGCGTTCCGCGCTCCGCCCGGAGGCAGTATCTGCCGAAGCTCCTCGCGGCTCTGGCAAGCCTCGATCGCTGCGCGGTTGGCCTCAAGCACCTCGACGATGTGCGGAGCATCGTCCTTGAGGTAGTAGACACCCCCCGCTTCGCCGCGACCCCGATGGTCGCCGTCGGTAAGTTCGACGACCACCAGGTCCGAAGCCTCGAACACGTAGCCCGAGATCCGGAAAGGCGCGGCGAGCCGATGGGTTTCGACCCGATATTCCAGCTTCAGTGCCATCAGTAGTCCGTCGCGAAGCCGATCAGGTGGTAGACGAAGCCGATCCAAAGGATCGTCGCGGCGGAGACGACCAACAGCGCACTCCATGCCTTCGCCTTCCAGGTGGCCTTCCAGCCGCCTTGCCGCCGCCATACGGTCGCGGCGTACCACAGCGTGGCCAGGAACCCGCCGATGAGCGTGACGATGGTGATGAGCTGAACCGTCAGGACGACCGGCAAGAAGCTCTTGGTCAGATAGTTCAGATCGCCGAACATGATCGAGATCATCACGATCCAGGCGATTACGGTCGCGAAGATCGCAACCGACGCGATCCGGCTCCAGCGATAGGCCTTGAGCTCACGTCCCTCGACGCCAAGCGTTCCGCCATAGCGACGGCGAACGACCGCGCGCACTGGCCAAAGGACACTCGTCAGGAACAGGACGGCAAGGCTCAGGTAGGATAGCGGAAGCAGCCAGGCCGAGTCCTGGTACCAGGGCGTGCGGTCCCAGTCGATGATTGGTGCGACGCTGCCGAGGCTGAAGCGAACCGCTTTTCCATCGACGACCTTGGCGCCGAGCATCTCGTGGCTGTCGGGGTCGCGCCAAAGCATCGGGCCAACCGCTTCCCACTTGCGGGCCTGACCGCCGAGACCGGCGAACAGCCCACCGCCTACGACCGGCCGTCCGTCCGCATCGACCGAGACTTTTGTCTGACCGATCAGGTCGGTGATGCTTACGAAGCTCGAGAATGACCGCCGCGTGGTCGACCATGTGCCCGCAAGCTTCTCGGCATTTTCTCGGGCCGTCTTAGCGTCGAGCAGCTTGGTGTTGCTCGCCGGGGCCGGGAAGTAACGATCCGCGAACGCATCGAGCAGGTTGGCGCGCAGCGCATGAGCGGCGCCTTCCTTGCCCGGGCTATTGTAGGACACGAAGAGGCCGACGCCGTCGTTCAGGAACAGGTGGAGATCGCTATGGAATGCGACCGTGTCGCCGCCGTGCGAATCCACGCGATGACCGTTGATATCCGACTGATAGAAGCCGAGCGACATCTTCTGCAGGCCCGGGATAGGGTCGTTCGCAGTCGTGTGCATCAGCGCCTTCGTCTGAGGATTCAGAAGCGGGCTGGGGTTGGCCAGATGGGCGATCATGAACCGGCCCATGTCGTCGCCGCTCGCGGCAAGGCTGCCCGCCGGGCCGACGCCGACATATTCGTAGCCGTACGGCTTGTCGCTTCCGGGCTGATATCCCTCGCCCATGTAAGGCTTGAGGTTGGCTGGAAGCGGCTGCCGGAAGCTGGCGAGCTTCATGCCTGACGGGGCGAAGACGTGACGTTCGATATATTGCTCGAACGGCTCACCCGAGACGCGGCTGACGATGTAGCCGGCAAGTGCCGTCGCCCAGTTCGAATAAGCCGGCGTAGTGCCGGGATCATAGACCCGCTTCGGCACCCAGCGCTTCAGGATCTGGTCGTAAGGGACGTACTTTTTCTGATCGATCGCGATCAGGTCCATCACCTGCTCTTCGAAACCCGACGTGTGGGTCATGATGTTGCGAAGGGTGATCGGCTTGCCGTTGCGCGGCGGAATCTTGAAATCGAGATATTTGTTGACGTCTTCGTCGAGGTTCAGCTTGCCCGCCTGGACCTGCTGCATCACTGCGGTCCAGGTGAAGAGCTTCGAAATCGAACCAGGGCGGAAAAGAGTTGAATGCGGATCGACCGGCTTGCGCTTCTTGACGTCGGAATAGCCGTATCCGCGGCTGGTCAGGATCTGACCGTCCTTAACGACAACGACGACCGCCCCCGGAATGTCAGCGCGGCCCATCGAGATCGGCATGTATCCGTCGAGCCAGGCGTTGACGTTGTCGGGCGTAAGCTGCGCCGCCCCTTGCGTAGCAGGCGCTGCAACAGCCCCTTCCGGCTTCTGAGTTACGACCGGTGCCGGCTTCGGGCCGAGGTTAGGTGCAACGGTCTGGGCAGACGCGCTGGACAGGACCACGAGCCCCAGAATCGCCGCAACAAATGCAGCCGCTCTACGCATTTTATTCTCCCCTCTCGGTCGATTTGCTCATTTGAAGCGAATCGCCTTATCATGCCAAACTGTATCGGATGAGGCTATAATGATCCTGATCGGAAAAATGTCAAATTCATTACGGGAGCAGCTGCATTGAGCGACAGACCAACGCTCGGGCGCATTCTCAAGGAATTGAGAAGCCACAGGAATTGGACTTTGCGCGAGATGAGCGAGCTCAGCGGGATACCGGTCTCGACCCTTTCGAAGGTCGAGAACGACCGGCTCACGCTGACCTATGACAAGATCCTCCAGCTCAGCGAAAATTTGCAGATTCCGATCTCGGAACTGTTCGCGGAAACCGCGTCGTCGGAAGAAAGCGTGACGGCGCGCCGGAGCATTGGCCGGATCGAAGATGCGATCCGGGTCACGACCCCCAATTACGATTATTATTACTTGTGCACCGAGCTTCGCAGGAAGCGGATGATCCCGGTGCTTACCCGCATTCGCGCCAAGTCACTTGGCGAATTCGGCGACCTCGTGAGCCACGCAGGCGAGGAATACATCCACGTGCTCGAAGGCACGATCGTCGTTCACACCGAATTCTACGATCCGGTCACTCTCAATGCGGGTGAGGCAATCTACATCGATTCGAACATGGGCCATGCCTACGTTGCCGCCGACGAATGCGACGAAGCCCTCGTCCTCGGCATCTGCTCAAGCGATGACGAGGCGCTGATGAGTTCGCTCATGCACATGCACGAGCCCGTGCCGGGGCACACCGCTCATGCCGCGCACGAGTTCCCGCGAGTCCGAACCCTGCGGCGACCGGCAGCCTAAGTTCCAATCCAAAGCGGGCCGCGCAGATAGCTTGCCAGCTTAAGCAAGCTGCCGCCCCATCGAACCCCCGTGATCCACGGGGATTCCCCCTAAATTGTCCTTGGCCTCAGTGCGCGATCAATTGTCCAACCAATAGTCGAGCGATTCCTCATCAAGCTAAATCTTTGAGGCGATTGGTGAGTCCTTATGTTCGCCGACAGATCTGCATGGACGGCCCGTGTCAGAGTGAATATTTCGCATTGTGCACCGCAACAATAATGTGCCCATTTTCGCGTAGCCAAGGTGGTGCCGGTGAGGGCCGCTGAAGCTGGGGAGAGAGGATGCCAGCTTTGTGGAGGCTCCTCATGTTAGGTTTTGCTCGGGTTTCTTGCTTCGCCGTTTCCTGGTTCATTGTCTTCATTTCCAACGCTGCGGCCGCTGAAAACTTAGGCAGCGGGCTTGCAATCAACGGAGGCGCGACGGCGGTTTCGGACTATCGATTCCGCGGAATTTCTCAGACCAACAAACGCATCGCCATCCAAGGGACTTTAACCCTTAGCCACTCTTCGGGTGTTTACGCGTCGGTTTGGGGCTCTTCGATCGATGATTACGCTGCCGCCGGTGGCGACGCCGAGCTTGATCTCATTCTCGGCTTTAGGAAGGTAGTCGGGTCCACGACGCTCGATGGCGGTCTTCTTTATTACTATTATCCGGGCTCGAATGGAGCGAATACCGACTTCGCCGAACCGTACCTGAAGGTCAGCCAGGCAATTGGTCGCGCAACGTTCACCGGCACCATCGCTTACGCGCCAAAGCAAGACGCCCTCACCGTTGGAAATGGCAAGGAAGACAATCTCTACCTCGCCGGCGACCTCAACTACGCGATTCCCAAGACAACGATCGGTCTGACCGCCCACCTCGGGCGCAGCTTTGGACCGAGCTACCTCACGATCGGCGACGACTATACCGACTGGAGCCTTGGCGCGACGGTGACGCACAAGAATCTGTCGGCCGGGCTATCCTACGTCGACACCAACAAATCACTCTTCGCACCAAGCGGTCGAAACATCAGCAATGCTGGCGTGGTGGCTTCTTTTGGCGTGGCTTTCTGAGGGGAGGCGTAATGAAATTGGTGCTTGCGATCATCAAACCGCACAAGCTCGATGACGTGCGCGGAACCCTGGATGGAATTTCCATTCAGGGACTGACCGTCTCCGAAGCGCAGGGTTACGGCCGGCAAAAGGGGCACACCGAAATCTATCGCGGCGCCGAATACGAGACGAACCTCGTCCCCAAGATGCGGATCGAGTTGGTCGTGGAGGATGAGTTCGCCACACGCGTCGTCGAAGCCATTCAAGGCGCAGCTCAAACCGGCGCCATCGGCGACGGAAAGATCTTTGTGATTCCCGTCGAGCATGCCGTTCGGATCCGTACGGGTGAGCTGGACAATGACGCTTTGTGAGGGGGTGAAATCGATGCTGAGTAGCTATTCGAAGCTTGCTTGCGGAGCATGTATTGGGGCGTTGCTTGTTGCAGTCCCAGCGTTCGCCCAGGACGCTGCGCCAACGGCCACCGCCGCTGCGCAATTCACTCCGACAGCGGAGATGGTCAACAAGGGTGACACGACCTGGATGCTGATCAGCTCCGCGTTGGTCTTGTTGATGTCCGCACCAGCGTTAGCCTTGTTTTACGGCGGCCTCGTCCGCGCGAAGAACATGCTTTCGGTTCTGATGCAGGTTCTTGCGATCGTCTGCATTGCGACCCTGATGTGGGTCGGCTGGGGCTATACCCTGTCCTTTACCGGCGGGAACGAGTTTGTCGGCGGCTTCAGCAAGGCGTTTCTGAGCGGCGTGGATGTGACCACCCTGGCCGCTACCTTCTCCAACCGCGTCTACATTCCAGAGTATGCGTACGTCATATTCCAGATGACCTTCGCCTGCATCACGCCGGCGCTCATCGTCGGTGGTTTCGCGGAGCGCGTGAGGTTCTGGCCTCTAATGCTGTTCGTCGTCCTGTGGCTGACCATCGTCTATTATCCGATTGCGCACATGGTCTGGTACTGGGCCGGTCCGGACTTCCTCCCGGCGAACCCCGACGACCATGGTTTTCTGTTCGGCAAGGGCGCTCTGGACTTTGCCGGGGGCACCGTCGTTCACATCAACGCCGGCGTTGCGGGATTGATGGGCTGCCTCGTTCTCGGCAAGCGCATTGGCTACAAGTCGGAACTGATTGCACCGCACTCACTTCCAATGACCTACATCGGCGCGTGCCTGCTGTGGGTCGGCTGGTTTGGCTTCAACGCCGGCTCCAACCTTGAAGCCAATGGCGTAACTGCTGTGGCCTTCATCAACACTTATGTCGCGACGGCCGCAGCTGCTCTCACGTGGGCGCTTCTCGAGCAGGTCGTTCACAAGAAGCCGTCGCTCCTCGGTGCGGCGACCGGCGCCGTAGTGGGTCTGGTCGCTATAACTCCGGCGTCAGGCTTTGCCGCGCCAATCACATCCATCATCCTCGGCTCAGTAGCTTCGGCGGTTTGCTTCCTGTTCGTGGTGAAAGTGAAGAACGCGTTCGGGTACGACGACAGTCTGGACGTGTTCGGCGTTCACTGCGTTGGCGGCATCGTTGGTGCGCTAGGCACGGCATTCTGCGCCAACCCAGCGTGGGGCGGCCAAGGCTGGATTGACTATACGGTGGCTCCGGCGGTGCCCGGTGAATTCAGCTTATCCGCTCAAATCGTCGCCCAGCTTTGGGCGATCGGGACAACGTTGATCTGGTCCGGTGGCGTGTCGCTCGTTCTTTTCATCGTCATCGACAAGACGATTGGTCTCCGTCCGACAGCTGACGTCGAGCGCGAGGGTCTCGACATCAATGAACATGGGGAGCGGGCTTACAGTTTCTGACATCGTTCGAATTGACAGAGGTGCCGTTCTTCGGGTCAACACCCTACTGGCCAGTTCATCATGGAACTACGCTGTCACTCTATTACGCGGACCCTGATGGTAATCGAATGGAGTTCCAGGTCGATTGCGGGACAGT
>Ga0105248_10002969_pt1 | contig 18796 bp, 16 predicted proteins | sample KBSS34metaG_FD_81524 | JGI IMG/M metagenome (GOLD analysis project Ga0105248, IMG submission 81524) | Switchgrass rhizosphere microbial communities from Kellogg Biological Station, Michigan, USA - KBS S3-4 metaG | ecosystem: Host-associated > Plants > Roots > Rhizosphere > Soil | place... | reverse complement strand
GAAGTCATGAGTGCGCGGCGGCGCCCGAGCCGGTCGCCGATGTAGCCGAAGAGGATGCCGCCGATGGGCCGCACGAAGAAGCCGAGCGCGAAGATGCCGGCCGTCGACATGAGTTGCGCGGTCGGGTCCTCGGACGGGAAGAACGCGCCGGAGAAGTAGAGCGAGAACGCGGCGTAGCTGTAGAAGTCGTACCACTCGACGAGATTGCCCATCGAGCCGATGAGGATGGCGCGCAGCCGCCGCGCGGTGTCGTGAAGGTCTTCGTGCGCGGCGGGGGCGGCCGAGGTGGGGAGGGATGCGCTCATGGAGGAATCACTGGTCGCGATGGGCTCAGGCTAGCCCGCGACAACCGTGAACGGCTGTCGCGGGGCTGGCGCAGATCCGCAGCAGTCTGCGTTCCCGTGCTCGCTCAGCGGGCGGCCTGATTGAAATCGAAGGCGTTCGTGAGATCGCCCATCGAGGCACGCGCCCCCGGCAGCGGCTCGAGGTCGAAGCGCCGCGTGATGAGCTTGAGGATCGACGTCGTGTCGTAGGGCGTCGAGTCCACGAAGCCGCGGCGCGCATACGGCGAGATGACGATGGCCGGCACGCGGCTGCCCGGGCCGAAGCGGTCGGCCAGGGGCGGCGTGACGTGGTCCCAGAAGCCGCCGTTCTCGTCGTAGGTGACCACGATGGCCATATGCGACCACTGCGGACTCGCCATCAGCCGGCGCACCAGGGACGCCACGTGCTCGTCGCCGGACTGCACGTCGGTGTAGCCGGGGTGCTGGTTGAGGCCGCCATGCGGCTTGTAGAAGACCACCTTGGGCAGCCGCCCCGACTGCGCGTCGGCCAGCAGCTCGTCGTAGTCCTTCAGGTGCTCGGCGCGCTGCGCGGCGCCGGCCGGGGTCGAGGGGTCGAAGCGGGCGAAGTAGTTGAAGGGCTGGTGGTGCGCCTGGAACTTGACGTTGCCCCCATAGATCTCGTTGCGGTCGGCGAGTGCGGCCTTCCAGCCGCCCGAATACCAGGCCCAGCTCACACCCTTGTCGCTCAGGCGGTCGCCGATGGTCGGCAGCGTCTGCGCCGGCAAGGGGCTGCCCGCGGGGTCGGCCAGGGCCGGGTTTGCGGGCGAGGGCTTCACCATGCTCGGCTGGAATGCGGGCTGCGCGGTGTTGACCGCATAGCCGTCGGGCGTGAGCGAGCGGTCGCCCACGTACTTGGGCGGGCCCTGCAGGGCGCTGGCCGGGGAATCGGGCGCGGTCACGAGCCGCCCGTGGCCGTCGATCCGGCTCACCGCCACGGCGGGCGCCCCCGCGCCGACGACCGGCGTGCACGCGCAGGCCAGCCAGAAGTGATTGAGGAAAGAGCCGCCGAAGGCGCCCATGAAGAAGTGGTCGGCGAGCGTGTACTGGCGCGCGAGCTGCCACATCTGCATCGTCGAGCCGTCGTAGTAGCCCATGGACAGGCCGCCCGCGTCGGACCATGCGGCGAACTGGTTGTTGCGCCCGCCGTTGAGCTGCATCTGGTGGTTGTAGAAGCGATGCACCAGATCGGGGCTCGCGACGTTCATCGCCATGCCGCCGGGCAGCCCGCCGGGGGGCGCGTCGATGCGGAAGGGCCCGTTGGGCAGCCGGGCGACGAAGTCGAGCGCGTCGCGCTGGCTGCCACGGGCATTCCACACCGGCGGCAGCGTGGCCAGCGGCGTGACGCCGTCGCGGTCGAGCTGGGTTCGGCTTTGCGCGCTGGCATTGGCCACGCCGTCGGCGCCGGGGTACAGGCCGTAAAGGTTGTCGAAGCTGCGGTTCTCAGCGTAGATGACCACCACCGTGTCGATGCTGGACTTCAGCGGGTCGCTTCCTGGCGCGCTTGCGCAGCCGGCGGCAAGCATCGCCACGCCGCAAAGAAGGGCTGCCGCAAGGCGCAGCGGTGTCGGTCGGGACGGAACAGGCTTCATTGGAAAGACCCTTTCTGGAGCGAGGGGCGCGCAAACACAGGACCGCGGTGGGAATCACACCTCATGACACCTCACCCGTGGCGCGCGATTTTGCTGGCCCGTGTGAGGAGCGCGCCGACACGAGTGCGTGCGAAACCGCACGCCGGACCCCCACGAATGCACGGGGGGCCCACATCCGGTTTCGGTTTCGTGTCAGCCGATTGACGGCAAGCGACGTTGAGCCTTTCAACCGCCTTTCAGCATCCGAAGCGATTCGCCATGTGCCTGATCATCCAGAAGCCCGCCGGCCGACGCATCCCCGATGAGTTCCTGCGCAATGCGTGGACCACGAACCCCGATGGCTGGGGCAGCTTCCAGCGGGTCGATGGCCAGCTCGTGCGCCGCCGCGGCCTGCAGCTGGAAGACCTGCTGCACTACAACCGCTCGCTCGGCCCGCGCGAGGAGGTGAACATCCACCTGCGCCGCGCCACCTACGGCCCGGTGAACATGGCAATGACGCACCCCTTCGTGGTCACGCCGGACCTGCTCATGATGCACAACGGCACCCTGCACCCGCTGGCGCCGGAAAGCCGTGCGGTCAGCGACACCTGCGAGCTCGCGCGGCTGCTCGACGACATGCTGCACGGCCTGTCGCCCGACCAGGCCGCCGCCCTCATCCGCAGCGAAGGCTTCGTGCGGCTCACCGCCCCGCTCATCGACGGCTCCATGGTCCTGCTGCTCGACCGCGACGGCCTCGTTCGCCTGGGCCGCGACTGGCACACCGTCGGCGAAGGCGAGTGGGACGCCTCGATGCACGGCATCCGCGTGTCGAACACCTATTCGTGGACCCGCCAGGGCGAACCCGCGCAGGTGGAGCTGGCGCTGGCAGCCTGATCCAGTCGCGGGAGCGTTCGCTCCCCCGGGGTACGCACAGGACCGGCCGCAAGGGCCGCGAAGTATCCTGCCGCCATGTACTCGCAGTTCTTCGGTTTCAGGCAGTCGCCTTTCTCGATTGCCCCGGATCCGCACTATCTCTACATGAGCGAGCGCCACCGCGAGGCGCTGGCGCATCTGCTCTATGGCGTGAACGGCGGGGGCGGCTTCGTGCTGCTGACGGGCGAGATCGGCGCGGGCAAGACGACCGTGTGCCGCTGCTTCCTGGAGCAGATTCCGCGTCGCTGCAACGTCGCCTACATCTTCAATCCGCGCCTCACGGCCGAGGAACTGCTGCGCACGGTCTGCGAGGAATTCCGCGTGCCCTACACCCACCCGGGGCCCGGCACCGCGACGGTCAAGGACTACATCGACCCGCTCAACGAGTTCCTGCTCAAGACGCACGCGGTCGGCCAGAACAACCTGCTCATCATCGACGAGGCCCAGAGCCTGCCGCCCGACGTGCTGGAGCAGCTTCGCCTGCTCACCAACCTGGAGACGAGCGAGCGCAAGCTCCTGCAGATCATCCTCATCGGCCAGCCCGAGCTGCGCACGATGCTGGACAAGCCCGAGCTCGAGCAGCTCGCGCAACGGGTGGTGGCGCGCTTCCACCTCGAGGCGCTCAGCGAGGAGGAGACCGCCGAATACATCCGCCACCGGCTCGCGGTCGCCGGCATGACGAGCGTCTCGCCCTTCGATGCCAAGGCGGTCAAGCGCATCTACCGCATCTCGCGCGGCGTGCCGCGGCGCATCAACCTGCTGGCCGACCGCGCCCTGCTCGGCGGCTATGCGAGCGGGCGCGTGCGCATCCACGAAGACATGGTCGAGCAGGCCGCGCGCGAGGTCTTCGGCGAGGAGCGCACCGTGCGCCGCCGGCGCGGGCTGGAACGGGCGGCGCTGGCCGCGGCGGGCCTCGTGGCCGGCGCCGGCCTCGTCGCCGGCCTGCAGGTCTACGCGAATCGCGCAGCCGGCGGCTTCTCGCTGGCTGCGTTGCTGGGCGGGGCATCGTCTCCTGCAGCGCCGGCTTCGGCCCCGGCGGCGAGCGCGTCAGCCGCCTCGGCGGCCGCCTCGGCCGCCGTTGCGCAATCGGCCACGCCGGCGTCCGCCGCGCCGGTCGCGCCGGTCTCTGCTGCCGCACTCGTGTCCACGGCCGCGTCGGCCTCGCACCCGTCCCCGGCATCCCAGCCTCTGCTGCGCGACGAGCGCGACGCCTGGCGGGCCCTGGCCCCCATGTGGAAGCTGCACAGCGCCGAGGGCGACCCTTGCCTGGCAGCGCAGCGCGAGCAGGTGCGCTGTTTCCGTGGCAGCACCTCGCTGGCGCTGGTCCGCCAGCTTGATCGCCCCGGCATCCTCACGCTCTACGACGAGCGCGGTCATGCCGCCTATGCCCTTCTGACCGGCCTGGGCGCACAGCACGCGACGCTGAACGTCGGCGGCACGCCGCGCGTGGTGTCGCTGGCCTCGCTGGCCAAGCTGTGGCGCGGCGAGTTCGCCACCTACTGGCGCGCGCCGCCGGGCTATGCCGACCGCGTGATCGAGTCCGGCAACAGCCCCGAGTCGCAATGGCTGCGTGCGAAGCTGGACGCCCGTCTCGGCCCCACGCCCCGCGTCGCCTCGGCGAGCGCAGCCAGCGCCGATGCGCTGCTGCGCGAGCGCGTGGCCGCCTTCCAGATGTCGCAGGGCCTGAAACCCGACGGCCTGGCCGGGCCGGTCACGCTCATGCTCCTGGGCCGCGGCGCCACCGACGGCGACGAACCCCGCCTCACGCCCGAAGCCGGCGAGAAGAGCTGAACCATGTCCTACATCCTCGACGCCCTGCGGCGCGCCGACGCGGAACGCGAGCGCGGCTCGGTGCCCCACCTGAACGCGCAGCCGCAGCCGGGCGCGGCGCATCATGAGAGCCACGCCTCGGGCGTGCGTCCCTGGGTCTGGATTGCCGCGGGCACGACCCTCGGCCTGCTGGCCGCGCTGTCATGGCGGCTGACGTCGCCCCCGCCCGTCCCGGTCCCGGTGCTCACCCCAGAAGCCGTCGCGCCGCAGGCGGCGCCCGCGCGGCGCCTGCCCGAGCCCGAAGCCGTCTCGCCCCCCTCGCCCGAAACCCAGGCCGAGGCACCTCTCGTCTTCCCGACGCCCGCAGCGCCCACCGCCGTGAAGCGGGCCCCCGCCGCGTCTGCAGCAAGCGCCGAAACCGCACGCATCGTCGCGCTGAAAGACCTGCCCGAGGACATCCGACGCCAGCTCCCCGCGCTGCAGATCGGCGGCTCGATGTATTCCGAGGACGCGGCCACCCGCATGCTCATCGTGAATGGGCAGGTCCTGCGCGAAGGTGCCAGCCCCGCCCCCGGCCTCGTGCTGGAGCAGATCCGACTGAAATCCGCGGTGCTGCGCTTCAAGGGCTACCGCTACGAAATCAACTACTGACCGATGAACGCGCCCGAAAAGCCCACGCTGCTGCAACTCATCTCCCTCAACCTTCCCGAACACCAGGCCCTGCTGGACGAGCGCTTCGAGGTCGTCATGGCGACCGACGCGGCCGCCCGCGCCGAGGCGGTGCGCAGCCATGGCGCGCGCGTGCGCGCGGTGCTCACCAATGGCTCGACCGGCCTGCGTGCCCAGGAGATGGACGCGATGCCCGCCCTCACGCTGGCGGGCGCGCTCGGCGCCGGCTACGAAAACCTGGACCGCGCGCACGCTCGCGAGCGCGGCATCGCCCTGTGCAACGGCGCGGGCACCAACGACGACTGCGTGGCCGACCACGCCTTCGCGCTGCTGCTGGCCTGCGTGCGCTCGGTGACGGCGCTGGACCGCGCCTGCCGCGCCGGCGTGTGGCGCGACGCCTTGCCGATGAGCCCGGACGTGTCCGGGCGGCGGCTCGGGATCGTGGGCCTGGGCACCATCGGCGCGAAGATCGCCCGCCGCGCCGCGGGCTTCGACATGCAGATCGGCTATCACAACCGCTCTGCGCGCGAGGGTGTGCCGCATGCCTATTTCGACACCGTGCTCGCGCTCGCGCACTGGGCCGACTACCTCGTCGTGGCCACCCCGGGCGGCGTCGGCACGCGGCATCTGGTGAACGAGGCGGTGCTGCGGGCGCTGGGGCCGCAGGGCTTTCTCGTGAACATCGCGCGCGGCAGCGTGGTGGACACGAGCGCGCTCGCGCGCGTGCTGTCCGAGCGTGCCCTCGCCGGCGCCGGGCTGGACGTCTACGAAAGCGAGCCCGCGCCGCCCGCGCAGTTGCTGGGCTTCGAGAACGTGGTGCTCACGCCGCACGTGGCGGGGTGGTCGCCGCAGTCGATGCGGGCCTCGGTGGAATGCTTCCTCGAGAACGCGAGGCGCCACTTCGCGGGCGAGCCGCTGCTCACGCCGATCTGACTTCTAGTTCGCCCTCGCCGTGACCAGCGACTCCACGCTGATCTGCGCGCGCAGCACGCCGGCCTCGATGCGGCGCATCTTCGCGCCCACGCTGCGCACCAGCCGCAGCATCCGCTCGTTGCCCCAGAGGATGTCCCCGTACAGCATGCCGATGCCTTGCGAGCGGGCATGCGCGGCCAGTTGCGTGAGCAGCTGGCGGCCGAGCCCCACGCCCTGCCACTCGTCGTCGATGGCGATGGCGAACTCGGCCGATGCGCCGTCCTCGTCGACGACATAGCGCGCGTCCGCCACGATGGCCGTGCCGCGCGAGCCGTGCTCCTCGCACTCGGCCTGCGCCACCAGGGCGACCGTCGTGCGCTGGTCGACATCGGTGAACTGGTGCAGCACCACCTCGGGCAGATGCACCAGCCCCACGTGAAAGCGCAGGTAGCGCGAGTGCGCGGACATGCCGCTCACGAAGGCCTGGGTCGCATCGGCATCGTCGGCGACCACCGGCCGCACGGTGACCTCGCGGCCGTCCGAGAGTTCTGCGCAGGACCGCGGTGCGCGGGCGATGTTCAGCATGGCGAGGCTCCCGCCGTGACCTGGGGCCGGCGCCCGAAGAGGCTGCGCCACCACGGCGTGTCGTCGTCACGCGCGGCGATGACGGCGCGGTGCGTGGCGTGCGCCGCCTCTTCGCCGTCCAGCGCGAGCGTGGCGCCGCCATGCAGCGGGTGCACCACCACGCGCCGCCCCGAGGGGACCTCGCAGTGCTGGCCCGGGTCGATGACGATGTCGCGCGGGTCGTGGTCGATGGTGATCCACGCGGTGCCGCGCACGGCGGTCAGGCGGGTGCGGCGCTCGTAGCGCAGGCTCGCGAACTCGCCTTCCGGGAGCACCAGCTGAGCGCGGTGAAGATCGATGAGCATGGTGCTTCCTTGGGGCTTCATGGGTGAGCGGCCTCGCATGCGCTTGATGCATGTCTGCATTGCGCATGCGCCCGCGGTGAACGAATATTCGTCGCCGAGGGTCGGGCTGACAAACGACTTCTCGGAACGTCTTGCATTCCCTGCACGCATGCAAAAAGACCCACAGCGACTGCCACCGCTGGACCTGCTCGCCTCCTTCGAGGCCTGCGCCCGGCACTTGTCGTTCACCCGCGCAGCGCAGGAGCGCTTCGTCACGCAGTCCGCCATGAGCCGGCAGATGAAGGCGCTGGAGGAGGACCTGGGCGTGGCCCTTTTCCGCCGCCATCACCGGGCGCTGGCGCTCACCGAGCAGGGCCTGCGGCTGCAGCAGGCCTGCACGCAGGCGCTGGGCACCTTGCGCACGGCGGTGATGCAGCTGCGCGCACCGCAGGCGCGGCAGGCGCTCACGCTCACCACCACGCCCGGGCTCGCATCGCTGTGGCTCATCCCGCGGCTGCCGCGATTCACCCGCGAGCACCCCGGCTGCGACGTGCGCATCGAGGCGAGCTTCCAGCGCCGCGACCTCGCCGCCGAGGGCTTCGACATCGCGATCCGCTACGGGCGCCCGAGCGTCGTGGACGGCGTCCCGCTGTTCAGCGAAGCACTGCTGCCGGTGTGCAGCCCCAAGCTGATGCGCCCGGGCAACCCGCCGCTGAAGACGCCGCAGGACCTGCGCCTGCACGCCCTGCTGGAAGTGGCCTCGGTGCAGCGCCACCCCGGCATGCCGCTGGAGTGGGACCCGTGGCTGCAGGCCGCGGGGCTGGAAGATCTGCAGCCCGCGGCGATGCTGACCTTCAGCGGCTATGCGGAGGCGATTGCCGCGGCGCTGGCCGGCCAGGGCGTGGCGCTCGGGCGCAAGCCGCTCGTGGACGACCTGCTGCGCCAGCGCCTGCTGGTGGCGCCGTTCAAGAACGCCACCGCATCCATGCGCTCCTACATCCTGATGGTCGAGCCGCGCTCGCGCGAGAAGCCGGCCGTGCGCGCGCTGGAGCAGTGGCTGCTGCAGGAAGCGCGCGCGACGGAGTGAGGGCCGGCGCTCAAGGCGTCAGCGTCTGCTGGTGCCGCGCGTGCGCGCGCGCCGCGTTCGCGTCGAACCACCAGGGCAGCAGCCGGTTGTCGAACCAGGCCTCGAGCTGGTCGCGCTGGTTCGGATGGAACTGCCGCTCGACCGCGCCGCCGCTGAGCACGCCTTCGATCTTCTGGTCGTCGGCCAGGTCGACCACCACGCGCATCGAGGCGAAGAAGTCCACCTCGCCCGTGCCCATGAAGGCGGTGCGTCCGCGCAGCACGGTGTCGCCCGAGCCGCTCACGGGGCGCGGTGCCACGCCCAGCAGATCTCGGCCTGGGCCGCTGCGGCGCAGCGGGCTCACGAAGGTGAGGCGGTGCTCGTCGCCCCAGCGCCAGGCCTTGATGTCCGCGCCGTGGCGGGCGACGAGATCGGCCCGCACGACGGCCGCGGCGCGGCGCACGAGGTCAGGCAGCGTCTCCACCTGCGGCGTGCGCACGTCGTCGAACCACTTCGAGTCGGGCGTGCGCACGAGCTGGTCGAAGCGCTCCTGCCAGCCGTACCAGCGGCCGAGCCAGGCGCGCGCCAGCTCGTCGCCCAGCTCGTCCGCGAAGGTCTCGTAGGCGAGCTGTTCGTAGAGCCGGTGATAGACGAGCGCGGCCGCGGAGTCCGCGCGGTCGTGCGCATCCCAGCCGGCGAGGAGCGCGGCGAGGTCGCGCTGGGCCGGGTCGGCCTGCAGCGCCTGCACGAGCAGCGGCACCAGACGCTGCGCCTGCAGGTTCAGGCTGTCGTTCATGAGCGCGGCGTGGTCCGCGACGTGCATGCCCTTCGCCGCGCCCAGCACCTGCTCGATGCGCTCGATGCGGTAGCTCGCAGAGAAGTACGACGAATAGTCCCAGGGGTAGTCGTCGGGACGGTTGTCGTGGTTGGCCGTGGCGATGAAGCCGCGCGCGGGCGCCATTTGCCCGGGCATGCGTTCGGGCGGGATCCAGCCCTGCCAGTCGTCGCGCGCGCCCACCGGCTTCGGATAGATGCCCTGCCCGCTTGCGCGCACCGGCACGCGCCCGGTGGCGCGGTGGCCGATCACGCCGGCCTTGTCGGCGAACACGAAGTTGAAATACATGACGTCGATCTGCTGCGCGGCGCGATCCACGTCCTGCGCGCTCTTCGCGGTGAGCAGCCGGTCGAAGCCGAGATCGCCGCCCGCAAGCTCGGCCGCGGCGGTGCGCAGCGTGAGCACGCGGTCGCCCTTCTCGCCCAGCGGCCTGGCGCTGATCACCGGCCCGCGCGGCGTGCGCAGGATGCGCAGGCGCTCCTCGCGAAAGCCGCCTGCGGCCCTCGCATCCTTCACGCGCACCACCTCCTCCTGCACCTCGAAGGGCGTGGGCACGCCGCCTTCGAGGTACTGCTCGGGATGCCCCGGCGCGAGCTGCTCGATGAAGACATCCTGGCTGTCGCCGTAGGCGTTGGTGACGCCGAAGGCCACCTGCTCGTTGCGTCCCACCAGCAGGCCCGGCAGCGCCGGCAGCGCCGCGCCCACGGCATGGATCTGCGCAGAGAACAGGCCCACCGGGAACCAGATGCCCGGAAGGATGCGCGCGTCCAGGTGCGGATCGTTGGAGAGCATGGCCGCGCCGCTGGCGCTGCGCTGCGGGGCCACCGCCCAGTTGTTGCTGCCCACCGCGATGGGCGCGGCCAGCGGCGCGTCATCGAGGGCCTGCGCCATTCGCAGCGTCTCCCCGTCCAGGCCGAGCCAGGTCGGCGCCGCGGCCATCGCCGAGGACGCCGCCGGCTCGCGGCGATCGGGGTTCACGTTCACCGGCAGCAGCTGCGCGGCGCGCTCGGGCCCGAGGCGATCGATGAGGCGCTGGAAGAGCAGCTCGGACTGGTAGTTCGCCGCCTGGCTGAGGTTGATGAAATGCAGCACCGTCACCAGGTCCTCCACGCTCCAGGGGCTGGCATGGAAGCCCGCGATCGACAGCTCGACGGGCAGGTCGTCGGCATGCTGCGCGATGTAGGCATTCACGCCCTGCGCGTACCAGCCGAGGAACTCGCGCGCGGCAGGCGACAGCAGCCGCGCATGGCGCAAGGCGTTGCGGCGCAGCCCGAGCGTGCGCATTTCGCGGTCATTCGCCAGGCCCGCCTCGCCGACCGCCTCGGCGAGCCGGCCGCAAGCCAGCGCCCGATACGCCTCCATCTGGAAGATGCGCGCCTGCGCCGTCACGAAGCCCTGCGCGCGGATGAGGTCAGGCGTGCCGGAGGCAAAGATGTAGGGCATGCCGTGCTCGTCGCGCAGCACCTGCACCGGGGCGTCGAGGCCCGGCAGGTTCAGGCTGCCGTCGACCTTCGGGCCGCGCCCCGCCCCGCTGCCCACCCAGGCGAGCACGGCGGCGAGCAAGGCAAGCACGACGACCGCCAGCCACGCCAGCCACTTCCAAGCCCCCGACCTTCCCGACGCATGCATGTGAGCTCCTGACATTTTTCGTGTTTGAGTGGGTCCGCCGATTTCCTGCCCGGCATCTTTGGGCGGCCGGCCGGCAAATTTGCGCGGGACGCGGCGCGGCGCGAATAGGGTCGCGCCGCAAGTGCGCTCGAGCCGCACCGGGTCGTGAACTGAATCACGAAAACGGGGCCCCCGAAAGGGCTCCAAGGGCATGGCACGCCGATTGCCCGATGGGTGCATCCGGACTCCCACGCCGCGCAGTCGGGGCGGCGCCACTCATGGATCAGACCTCGCTCCAGGATCTGCTCGACCACCAGAAGTCCTTGCTGGCCCAGTTGCGTCTGGCGTCCAGCGAAGACCAGGAGCCGGCTCTCGGCGCTCTGGCGGCCCGGCTCGAAGACCACCTCGAAGCCCTCGAGACGGCCCTGCTGCCGTTCTTCTCGAGCCGACAGCTGACCGACGCCGCCTGCGACGTGCTGCGGGGCTGCTGCGACATGCGCCAGCGGCTCGCGCAGATGCGACGAGAGCGCGACGAGCCTCCCGCGGCGTTCGTGCGGCTGGAGCGGCAGCTCTCCCGGCAGATCGAGTGCGTCTCCCAGATGCTGTTGCCCGCCTTGCTCACCTGCGCCGGCGCGCAGGCGCGCAGCTTCGTGGACGTGATGGTGCAGGTGAGGCTGGACCGCCTGCTGCAGTCCGCCGACGACCCGGCATTTCAAGACGAGCCCGTGAGCAACTCGATGCCAGTGCAGGCCAGTGCGCCTGCCGCGACGCGCATCGACCGGCCGCTGCTGCGCAGGTCGGCGCCCGGACGGTGGCTGCGGGCGTCCTTCTGAAGCCCGTCTGACCCGGCGCTCCCGCCGAGTCGGACGGGTCTGCACGAGGGGTGGATTGCATGAGCCAGGCCACCCCGGTGATCGAGAGCCTGCTCGACACCGATCTCTACAAGTTCACCATGTGGATGCCGATGCTCCATCGGCATCCGCAGACGCAGGCCGAATACCGTTTCGTCAGCCGCTCCCCGGCCGCGCCGGCGCTGAGCACGCTGCTGGGCGAGTTGAACGAGCAGCTCGACCAGCTGTGCAGCCTGCGCTTCACGCGGCACGAGCTCGACTACCTCGGCGCGCTGCGCTACATCAAGTCCGACTTCGTCGACTTCCTGCGCATCTTCCAGTTCCAGCGTGCCTTCATCGACGCGCGCGCGAGCGGCGACGAGCTTCAGATCGTCGCGCGCGGCCCGCAGGTGCACGTCACGGCCTTCGAGGTCTTCGTGCTGGCCATCGTCAACGAGCTGCATTCGCGTCGCACGGTGCGGCCCGGCACGCTGGACGAAGGGCGCGCTCGCCTGCAATCCAAGATCGCGCGGCTGCGCGAGGCCGGCGCCGATGCGGCGCAGCGTCGCGCGCACCCGTTCGAGTTCTCCGACTTCGGCACTCGCAGGCGGCACTCGGCCGCGTGGCAGCGCGAAGTGGTCGGCACGCTGCACGCGCAGGTGCCCGAGATGTTCAAGGGCACCTCGAACGTGCGGCTCTCGCGCGAGCTCGGCACGGTGCCCATCGGCACCATGGGGCACGAGTACCTGCAGACCTTCCAGGGCCTGGGCGTGCGGCTGCGCGACTTCCAGCGCGCGGCGCTGGAGGCCTGGGTGCAGGAGTACCGCGGCGACCTGGGCATCGCGCTGACCGACGTCGTCGGCATGGACGCCTTCCTGTCGGACTTCGACCTCTACTTCGCCAAGCTCTTCGACGGCCTGCGCCACGACTCGGGCGACCCGATCGCCTGGGGCGAGAAGGCGCTGGCGCACTACGCGCGGCTTCGCATCGACGCGCACTCGAAGCGCCTGGTCTTCTCCGATTCGCTGGACATCGAGCGCGCGCTCGCGCTGCATCGCCATTTCGGCGACCGCACGCAGGTCGGCTTCGGCATCGGCACGCACCTCACCAACGACGTGGGCGCCGCGCCGCTGAACGTGGTGATGAAGATCACGAGCGTGAACGGCCAGTCGGTGGCCAAGTTGTCGGACAGCCCGGGCAAGACGCTGTGCGACGACCCGGCCTTCCTCGCCTATTTGAAGAAGGTGTTCGCGGCGGCGTCCTGATGGGCCTCGGGCCACAGGTTGGGGAAGTAGAACTGCAGGACGTGCCGAGGAATGGCGAATCGCACCTTCCCATAGGGCGAGTCGCTGGCCAGGTAGCCGCTCTTGATGAGGGCGGACAGCGCATCGGTGGCCACGCGATCTCCGAGACCCGTCATCGCCTTGAAGTCGGCGCGCGGCACCTCCGTCTGTGTGGCGAAGAGGTAGTGCAGCGGTCGCAGAGACTCCTTGCGGACGCCGGACCTGAGCTGGCTCTTCAAAGATGAGGGTCGACCGGATGCGGCCTTCCATGCGCGGTCGGCGCCGCAGAGCGGCCCAGATCCCCGGCGGCCCGGAGCAGGTCGCTTGCTAGCTCCAGCAGCGGTTCGAGCTGGGCCTAGACACCACCAGCTTCTCAAATCACGGATAGGTGAACAACCTCCTGGAACATCACACCTAGCGCTTCGCCTCGGGGAAGAACTGCGCGAGCAGCTCGGGCTCGTCGATCTCGGCGGCCGTGAGGCCTTCGAGGTCCTTCGCGGCCGGGTGCATCCCGGCTGCGAGAAGCGCCGCATCGATGTCGACGAAGCGCAGCTCGAAGGCGGCCTCGGCCGGTGCGCTTTCGGTGGTGTGCTCGTTGTGCGTGTCCGGCTGAACTGGGCTTTGCACGTTGACGCCCCCGCGAGAGTTGTTGTCGTTGTGGGTGGCGAAGCCCGCGAAGGCTCGCGGGAGCGCACGGTAGCCGAGCGCACATCGGCCCGCCAGGGGGGCCGCATGCGAGGCGTGCAATTTGCACGCTCCGCCGATGCGCGCCCGGATTGTTGTCAGCACGGCGACTGCTACCCTCCCCGGCGCCGCGCAACGCGCGACCCAACACACATGGAGACCGAATGAGAGTACGCAACACCCTCGCCGCCGGCTGCACGCTGGCGACGTTGATCGCCGCGCATGCGGCCGGGCTCGACTATCCCGCCTCGCCCAAGCAGCCGGTGAGCGACACCTTCCACGGCGTGACCGTGAGCGAGGACTACCGCTGGCTGGAGAACACCGAGGACCCGAAGGTCGTCGCGTGGGTCGCCGCGCAGAACGCGCTCACCCGCAAGGTGATCGACGCGCTGCCGCAGCGCGAGAGCATCAAGAAGGAGCTGCAGGGCATGGTCGAGGGCGGCCGCATCTCGCGCGGCAGCTTCACCTTCGCCGGCCACAAGCTCTTCGCACTCAAGCGCCAGCCGCCGAAGAACCAGGCCATGGTCGTGGTGCTCTCGGCCGACGCCGATCCGAAGTCCGAGCGCGTCGTGCTCGACGCCAACGAGCTGGACAGCACCGGCAAGACCGCGATCGACTGGTACCAGCCTTCGCTGGACGGCCGCTACGTGGCGATCTCGCTGTCGAAGAACGGCAGCGAGGACGGCACGCTCGCCATCTACGACACCGAGACCGGCAAGCCCCTGAGCGACACGGTGCCGCGCGTGCAGTACCCCACCGGCGGGGGCAGCGTCGCCTGGAACGCCGAGGGCAACGGCTTCTTCTACACCCGCTATCCGCAGGGTGACGAGCGTCCCGCCGCCGACGCGAACTTCTTCATGCAGGTGTACTTCCACAAGCTGGGAACGCCCGCGTCGCAGGACAGCTACGTGCTCGGCCGGGACTTCCCGCGCATTGCCGAAGTGAAGCTGGAGACGAGCGAGGACGGCCGCTACACGATGGCCGACGTGGCCAACGGCGACGGCGGCGAGCACGCGTTCTACGTGCGCGGCGCCAGCGGCGAGTGGACGCAGATCGCGGCCTTCGACGAGGGCTACCGCCGCGCGCAGATCGGCCGCGACGGCCGCGTCTATGCGGTGGGCCTGAAGGGCACGCCGCGCGGGCAAGTGGTGGCGCTGCCGCTGGCCGAGGCCGCGAAGGGCCTGAAGGGCGGCAAGGTGGTGGTGCCGCAGGGCGAGGGCGTGATCGAGACGATCACGCCCGCGAAGTCGCGCCTGTACGTCGACTACATGGTCGGCGGCCCGTCGCAGCTGCGCATGTTCACGCTCGAGGGCAAGTCGCTCGGCACGCTCGCCGCGCAGCCCATCGCCGCCATCGGCGTGGGCGAGCGCCTGGAAGGCGACACCGTGCTCTTCGCCTCGCAGAGCTACACCCAGGCCTTCGCCTGGTACACCTACACGCCCTCGAAGGGCGGCACGGCCAAGCCGGTGAAGACCGCGCTGGCGCAGCCCCCGGCGTTTGCGGTGGACGGTGGCCTCAAGGGCGTGGACGTGGTGCGCGAGTTCGCGGTGTCCAAGGACGGCACGCGCGTGCCGGTGAACATCATTTCCCGCCACGGCATGAAGCGTGACGGCACGCAGCCGGTGCTGCTCACCGGCTACGGCGGCTACGGCCTGTCGCGCCCGCCGGTGTTCTCGCGCCGCTATGCGTTCTGGCTGCGTCACGGCGGCGTGGTGGCGGTGGTCAACCTGCGCGGCGGCGGCGAGTTCGGCGAGGAGTGGCACACCGCCGGCAACCTCACCCGCAAGCAGAACGTGTTCGACGACATGATCGCGAGCGCCCAGCTCATGATCGATCGCCACTACACGACGCCTAAGCGCCTGGCCATCGAGGGCGGCAGCAACGGCGGCCTGCTGATGGGCGCGGTGACGGTGCAGCGCCCCGAGCTCTTCCGCGCAGTGGTGAGCCACGTCGGCCTGTACGACATGCTGCGCGTGGAGCTCACGCCCAACGGCGCCTTCAACGTGACCGAGTTCGGCACCGTCAAGGACCCCGCGCAGTTCAAGGCCCTGTACGCCTACTCGCCGATGCACCACGTGCGTGACGGCGTGGCCTACCCCGCGATGCTGTTCACCACCGGTGCGCACGACGGCCGCGTCGCGCCTTGGATGTCCTACAAGATGACCGCGCGCATGCAGGCCGCGAACCCGCAGGGCCAGCCCGTGCTGCTGCGCGTGGCCTCCGACGCCGGCCACGGCATCGGCACCTCGCTGTCCTCGGCCATCGAGCAGGATGCGGACACGTTCGCGTTCCTGTTCGAGCAGCTCGGGATGAAAGTGAGCGACTGATCCGCTGCAAAGTCGGCAAAGGGGTGGACGGCTTCGGCCGCCACCCCTTTTTCTTTGCGCGACTCAATCACGCCATTGCGACATTTGCCTGCTTCACCGCCAGTGGGCGAATGGTGGAAATCGATTGGACAACCCATTCCTAAACTGCGCCGCCTCGTCATCACTCACCTTGGAGCGCAAGCAATGAATGTGCAAGGTACTTCGAGTCATCTGCTCTTGCGAGCCCTGCGCCCGTCGCAGGACGCTGCGGCCGCACAGGCCGTGCAAGCCCAGGTCAGCCTCCCGCTGCACCCGTCGAGTACTGTGAAGGTGTCTCTGCAGCACTATCCGGTTCCGGTGCTCGAGGGGCTCCTTTTGCCGCATGTGGACGGCAAGGTCGAGTTCTATCGACCCGATCGCGAGCCATTGAACATGAATGAAGGTGCGCACCCGGATCCACGTGCGGCCCTTTGGGGCAAGGCGCGGTGCGCTTCCGATCCGACGCAACGCCCGGTGGTCGTCCTCGCAGGCCGCTCCACCTGCGTCCAGGACCCCAAGTACGGTCTGCGGGCACTGCCAGAGCAGTTCGCGGCGGCGAACTCGCAGCTGTCCGTGTCAAGCAACGGGCGATTCGTGTCGGCAACCACTTGGAAGAACCCGAACACCACGGAGATCGCAGTGTTCGATATGGGCTGGGGGCGCGAAGTCGAGCGGGAGTTCGTAGCTCGCTTCAATCACTCGGCTGCAGTCACCGACGAGGGGGCCCTTGTCTATCTCAGGGATGAAGGTCACGCGGCATTCAGGCTGATGAACAACCGGACCGAGCTGATCCACAGTCTGCCGAGTGACGGCCCAAGTGACGCGATGTGGGAGGGCGTCTCGGAGCACGGCCGCTATCTCTGCTGGAGTTCCCGCTCCACCCAGAGCCTGCACCTGCACCTGCGCGACGTGGCCCTTGGCACCGACCTGCAACTGCCCGATCGCTTCGCGCGCAGGTGCATCCCGATCGCCTTTTCAGCTCAAGACAAGAGGGTGGCTGTATTCGAGCGGGACAGCGGTGCTGTACGCGTCTATGACTTGGACGGCATGGCGAAGGTGGCCGAGCAGGTCCTGGCGATCCCGCCCAGGTCTGAACCTTTCCTGAATTTCGCTGGCCCCGATCAGCTCAGCGTCTTGAACGTGTCCGGCGGGCACGGGGCAGGTGACTACTCCATCGATCACTACAGGGTGGACCTCCCGAACTGACACCCGAGCGCCGCGTCACTGCGCGGCGGCAGGGTTGAGTGGAAAAGGGGCGATGGCTTGAATGCCATCGCCCCTTCTTCATTCATCGAAACGTCGGTCAGCGGTGTTTGAAGTTGGGATCGCGTTTCTCCAGGAACGCGCCCATTCCTTCACGTTGATCCTCCGTCCCGAACAGCGCATGGAAGCTGCGCCGCTCGAACATGATTCCGTCGGACAGCGTGCCCTCGTACGCGCGATTCACGCACTCCTTCGCCGCCATGACGGACGGCAGCGAGAACGCGCAGATCGCATCGGCCGCCGACTGCACCTCGGCCAGCAGCTTGTCCGCCGGCACCACGCGCGAGACGAGACCGGAGCGCTCGGCCTCGGCGGCATCCATCATTCGCGAGGTCAGCACCATGTCCATGGCCTTGGCCTTGCCCACCGCGCGCGGCAGGCGCTGCGTGCCGCCGGCGCCGGGGATGATTCCGATCTTGATTTCGGGCTGGCCGAAGCGCGCGGTGTCGGCCGCGATGAGCAGGTCGCACATCATCGCCAGCTCGCAGCCGCCGCCCAGCGCATAGCCCGCGACCGCGCCGATCACCGGCTTGCGCACGCGCCTCATCGTCTCCCAGTTGCGCGTGATGAAGTCGTTGCGATAGACGTCGATCCAGTCGTAGCCGGCCATCGCCTTGATGTCGGCGCCCGCCGCAAAGGCCTTCTCGCTCCCGGTGACGACGATGCAGCCGATGCTGTCGTCGGCATCGAATGCAAGCAGCGCGTGGCCGAGCTCGTCCATCAGCGCATCGTTCAGCGCATTCAGCGCCTTCGGGCGGTGCAGCGTGATCCAGCCCGTCTTGAGGGCCGCGCTGCCGCGCACGTCGGTCTGCAGGTTTTCGTAGTTCATCGGGTCTCCTTCGGGGATGGGGATGCAGGGGAAGTGGCGGGCAGCGCTTCCAGCGGGGGCCGGTCGATCATGAGGTCGATGAAGGTCTGCTCGTCCTGGCGGATGAGGATGCGCACGGGCAGGAAGCGCAGCGAGGGCGCGAACCAGGCCTCGAAGGCCAGCGTGCTCGGGTCGGCTTCGCGGCGCGGGCGCAGATGGTAAGTCTCCACCTCGCCAAAGGGCGCGGAAAGCGTCTCGCGGCCGATCACGTCGTAGACCCACAGGTCATAGCGACGCGGCAGCGCGAGCGGCAGCTCCACGCTCTTGCCGACCTGCAGGCGCTGCGGGTCGACGCTGAAGAGATAGGACAGCTGCACGAACTGGCTCGCGGTGTCCTGCACGCCGGGGCGCACGTCCACGCGCCGACCATCGTTGAGCGCGGCCTCGTTGCCTTCGAAGATCACGCCTGCGCGGCGCGTGGCACCCAGGGGCGGCTTGGTGATCTCGTCGTAGCGGCGCGGGATGAGCCCCTGCTCGCCGAGTTCGCCATCGCTCGTCATGCGCCGCTGCAGCAGCGGCGCAAAGCCCGGTCCGACGACCACGTCCAGATGCACCTGGTAGTGCGAGCCCTCGCGGATCCATTGCACCTGCGCCGAGCCACGGACCTCGCCGCGATACCAGCCCAGCAGCGAATAGCGCAGCTGCGTGGAAGGGGGCCATTCGAAGGGAGGTCCGCTCGCGCTGGCGGCCGGGGAAGGCGCGGACGCGCTCGCCTCGGGCTGCGCTGCAGAAGCAGGCTCGGATGCAGCCGCCACTTCATGCGCTGCACTGGCCTCGGGCTCGGGGGCCGATGCGACCGACTGCTCCGCGCTCGCCGCAGGCTCGGGCGCGGAGGCGATCTCCTGCGGCGCCGACGCGGCCGGCGCCCGCGGCTTGGCCACCGCCGTGCGAGGCCGCTTCGGCCGTGGCG
>Ga0105248_10002967_pt1 | contig 18803 bp, 14 predicted proteins | sample KBSS34metaG_FD_81524 | JGI IMG/M metagenome (GOLD analysis project Ga0105248, IMG submission 81524) | Switchgrass rhizosphere microbial communities from Kellogg Biological Station, Michigan, USA - KBS S3-4 metaG | ecosystem: Host-associated > Plants > Roots > Rhizosphere > Soil | place... | reverse complement strand
GAGCTGCACCTCCGGGGCAAGTGGCAGGCGGGCTACGAGGAACGCCTGCGGGCGATCGCAGCCGAGGCCGGCGCCCGGCAAGGACGGATCATCAGTCATGAGCCGGCGGACGCCGACGCAATGGTCCGCCTGGCCGCCACCTACGACGTCGGCCTCGCGCTCGAACCGCCGGTCACCGTGAACAACGACATCCTGCTGTCCAACAAGATCTTCACCTACATCCTGGGGGGAACCGCGGTCATCGCGACCCGCACGCGCGGACAGGCGGGGCTGGTTGGCGAACTCGGAGCCGCGGCGCTTTCGTACGAGACTGGCGATCACTGGTCGTTCGCCGCCGCCCTGACGCCATGGCTCGAGGATCGCGAGGCACTGATGCACGCGCGGCAAACCGCATGGTGTCTCGGCGAGTCGAGGTTCAATTGGGACCGGGAGAAGGCGACCTTTCTCGGTCTGGTGCAGACCGCACTGAGCGCACCGACGGCATGAGCGCCACAGTCGACACCGCGAATCGCACGCCTCCGGCCGCTCGGCTGACGCTCAAGCAGCAGGCCGGCCGATGGCTGATCGCGCGCCTGCCGATCACCCGGGCGCTGTTCGATCAACTCCGTGTCGAAGCCAACGCCGCGTTCTCTCGCGTGGAACCGTTCGTCTCGCCAACGGCGCGACGGCGCCTTCGCCAGCTCGCGGATCGGCGCGGCGTCATCGTCAACGTCGCGTGCGGCCCGCAGGTGATCGCGGGATTCGTCAACCTCGACCTGTTCCGCGCCTCGCCGGAAGTCGTCCGGTTCGATTGCCGCCGCCATCTGCCATTTGCTGACGCGAGCGCGCGCGCCATCAAGATCGAGCATTTCCTCGAACACCTCGATCCCCGCGAGGAACTGCCGGCGCTTCTGGCCGAATGCCGCCGTGTGCTCGAGCCGCATGGGGTGTTGCGCGTGGCAGTCCCGGATGCCGCGCGATATCTCGCCGCTTACTGCGAGGCCACCCCTGAGGCCTTCCGCGCGCTGGGCGTGCACCAGTGGCCGGGCGATCTGCCGACCCGCATGGATCTCGTCAACCATGTGTTCCACCAGTGGTCGGAGCATCGCTGGGCGTACGACGAGGAAACGCTGACCCACCGGCTGGAACAGGCGGGATTCCGCGACATCGCGCGTCAGTCGTTCGGCCGGTCCCGCTTGGACGAGCTGGGCGCCGCCGATCTCCCGGTGCACGAGCCTTACTCGCTGTACATGGAAGCGGCGAACTCGTGACGACTCGGCGTCGTGTCCTCATCGTCTCGCCGCATTTTCCGCCGATGAACGCGCCCGACATGCAGCGGGTTCGAATGAGCCTCCCGCATTTTCGTGAGTTCGGCTGGGATCCTCACGTGCTGACGGTCGACGACGCCGGTGATACGCCGATCGATCCGCTGCTCTCCGCGACCGTGCCCGCGGATGTCGAAGTGGAGCGCGTGTCATCGGTCCCGACCTCGGTTGCCGGCGCCGTGGGAATCGGCAATATCGCGCTGAGAGCGCTGCCCTGGCTCTATCGCGCCGGCGCCCGCGCGATCGCTCGCCACGACATCGATCTCGTCTACTTCTCTACGACGATGTTCCTGTCGATGCCGCTCGGTCGCATGTGGCGGCGCCGATTCGGGACGCCCTACGTCCTCGACATGCAGGACCCGTGGTTGAGCGACTACTACGCCACGCATCCGGACACGGCGCCGCCGCCGAAATACGGGCTCGCGCATCGCCTTCATGCCACGCTCGAACCGTGGACGATGCGTGATGTCGGAGGATTGATCGCGGTGTCTGATACCTACCTGACAACGCTGCGGCAGCGCTATCCGTGGATCGATGAAGCGTCCTGCGCCACGATCCCATTTGCGGCGTCACGCGCGGACTTCGACATGCTCACGGCGCATCCCCAGGCGAACGGCGTCTTCCAGTCCGGGAACGGTGCGGTACAGGCTCTGTCCGTCGGCCGCGGCGGCGACGACATGCGGCCGGCGCTGCGCGTGCTGTTTGGCGCCATCAGGAACGGGTTGTCACAGGCACCGGCGGCGTTCGAGCCACTGCGCACCTACTTCGTGGGGACCGACTACGCTGCACCGGATCGGGCGAGAAAAACAGTGGAACCTGTTGCGGCCGAGTTCGGGCTCACCGATCGAGTCGTCGAGCAGACGACGCGCGCGCCGTATTTCGAGGCGCTTCAATTGATGAAGGACGCTGACGTGCTGATGCTGATCGGATCAGACGATCCGGCATACACCGCGTCCAAGGTCTATCCGTATCTGCTGGCGCAAAAACCAATCGTGGCGGTCGTCCACGAACGCAGCGGCCTCGTGCCGCTGCTCGACCACGCCGCCAGCGTGCTGGTGACATTTTCGTCAGCGAACGAAGCGGCGGCCGTGATTGAGTTGACGGCGAAGCTGCGGCAGTTCATGGAACAGCGGCCGGCCGCGCGGGAACTGTCGCCCGAGATCGAGCGCGCCTGCTCGGCCCGGGACATGACCAGGCGTCAATGCGAGCTGTTCGATCGCGTCGCGGGACCGGCACTGGCCGCCTAGTCATGACCACGCGCCTCGCCATCGTCGCCAGCCATCCGATTCAGTACCAGGCGCCCTGGTTCCGCGCGCTGGCGCGCGAAACCGATCTCACGGTGTTCTTCTGCCAGCGCCAGGACGCCGCCGGACAGGCCGCGGCTGGATTCGGTGTCGAGTTCGACTGGGATGTGCCGCTGCTCGACGGCTACCGGTTTCACTGGCTCGAGAATCGCGCCAGGACCCCGGACGTCTCGACATTCAGCGGGTGCGATACGCCGGAGCTCGATCAGCGGATCCGCACGGGCAATTTCGACGCGTGCATCGTCTCGGGCTGGTATTTGAAAAGCTATTTGCAAGCCATTCGCGCGTGCCGCAAATACCACGTGCCGGTGTTCCTCCGCGGCGATTCGCAGCTCGCGACCCGGCGATCGCCGCTGGTCGGCGCGGCGAAGTACCTGCCCTACCGCTGGCTGCTCCGTCATGTGGACGGCCATCTTTACGTCGGACACGCGAACCGCGAGTACCTGAGGCACTACGGCGTGCCCGACAATCGTCTGTTCTTCGTTCCGCATTTCGTCGACAACGCGTTCTTCGCGGATCGCGTCCGCGCGGCCCGCGCGGACGGATCCGTGGACACGGTCCGGCGCGACGCCGCTGCGAGCAGCGATACGAGCCTGTTCGTTTTTGCCGGCAAACTCGTCGACAAGAAACGTCCCGCCGACTTCATCCGGGCGCTGGCACGTGCGAAAGAGACGGATGCGGTTTGCGGCGTGATGGTCGGATCGGGATCGCTCGACAGCGAGCTTCGGCGACTGGCCGCGGATCTTGCCGCGCCGGTGACCTTCGCCGGGTTTCGCAACCAGACCGAGCTTCCGGCGTACTTCGCCGCCGCCGATGCGCTCGTCCTGCCATCGGATGCCGGCGAAACCTGGGGCCTCGTGGTCAACGAGGCGATGGCGTGCGGGACCCCGGCGATCGTCAGTCGCGCGGCCGGCTGCGCACCGGATCTGATCGACGAGAACGAAACCGGTTATACGTTTGAGCTCGGCGACGTGAACGGGTTGGCCGATCGCATGAAACAGGTTCGCGCCCGTCTGCAACGCGGGCGGAACCCATTCACCCCAGCCGTTCTGGACAAGATCGCACGCTACGACGTTCGTACTGCGTCAAGCGGCACACTCGAAGCTCTCGCCTCAACGCGGGCGGCGATGTCTCAGGCTATTTAGCGATGCTCGAGACGCAGCAGTTCACGCTGTGGTTGTTCATCTGGCTGGTGGGGCTGGGCATTACGCTCTGGAGCCAGCGCAAGGCGTCGTCGAGTGTCGGGCTGGTGCTCGCGTACGCGCTCCAATTGTGGGTGATCCACTGGCTCGCGCCGTCCATCTATGCGTTGCCGTGGTACATGGCGCCGTCGACGATCCTGCTCGACGGGCTGAAACAGAGCACTTACGCGATTCTCGGGTTCGGCGTCGGCGCCAGCATCATTGCGCCGTTCGTCATCGAGAGGTTCCACCGCCCGACCGAGGGCGAGAGTCACGAGCTCGCCGATCGATGGCTGATGCGCTCCTACCTGTGGATTGGCATCGCCGCGTACATCGTCCAGCCGTTCGTGCGCCCGATTCCGACCGTCGGCGCGTTGATGTCCGGCGCTTCGAACCTGCTGCTCGTCGCGTTCGCGATGGAGTGCTGGAATGGTTTGAACGACCGCCGCGGATCGATTTGGCGTTGGATCGGGCTCGCCGCGCTGCTGCCGTTCGTCACGATCGTGACGCAGGGATTTCTCAGCTACGGCTTTGCGGCGATGCTGACCGTCTTTGCCTTCGTGGCGAGCATCTATCGCCCGCGCTGGCGCGTGCTGGCAATGGGCGCGGTCGTCAGCTATCTCGCGCTGTCGATGTATGTCACCTACATGCGCGACCGCCAGGAGCTCCGCGCGGTGATCTGGGGACAGGAATCCTACAGCGTTCGCGTTGCCGGCGTCGTGAACACGTTCAGCAACTTCGAGCTCCTCGATCTCACGAACCTCGATCACCTCCGGCGGATTGACGACCGGCTGAATCAGGACAGCCTGGTCGGCGCGGCCGTGCAATACCTGGCGCTCCGCCCAGAGGAGTTCGCGAGCGGATCGACGATCTGGGAGGCGATTCTGTCGCCCATTCCGCGCGCCCTCTGGCCCGACAAGCCGATGGTTGCCGGCAGCGGCGATCTGGTGACGCGGTTCACCGGCATCAGGTTCGCCGAGGGTACGAGCGTCGGCATCGGGCACGTGATGGAGTGGTATGTCAATTTTGGCACGATCGGTGTGCTGATTGGTTCGACGTTCTTTGGCGTCCTCATCGCGTTCATCGACGCGGTCGCCGCGTCGCACCTGCGGCGCGGTTACTGGACCGGGTTCGCGCTCTGGTACCTCCCGGCGCTCAGTCTTCTCCAGGTCGGCGGATCGCTCGTCGAAGCCGTCTCGAGCGGCGGCGCGGGGCTATGCATCGGACTTCTGATTCAACGCATGCGGCCGTCCCGGCTGAGACGGCCGACGATCCCGGTGACGCCTGGTCCCAGGCTGGTCGCCGTGCCGTCCACGCAAGGGCGCCGGGGCCCTCGGCCGTGATCGTGCGCTCGCCCACGCTCGCCGCCATTTCGCTCGAACCGACCGGCGGCGGTGTCGCCGGCGTCGCCCGGCTTCTGTGGGACGTCTTCGAGCGTCAGTGGGGCGCCGACGCCCGGCTGCTGACCCTGATCGAGAGCGGCCGGACGCATCCCTCGTTCGCGGAAAAGACGCGCTACGCGCTGCGCCTGGCGCGTGCACAGGCGATGCAGAGCACGGACTCGATTCTGTTTTCGCATCTCGGTCTTGCGAAACCCCTGCAGGGCATGCCGCGCACCTGGCATCGGCCGTACGGCGTGTTCGTGCACGGAGTCGAGGCGTGGAATGCGCTGCCGGGCGAGCAGCTCGAACTGCTCGCGCGCGCTGAATTGCGCATCGCGAATTCGGCCTACACCGCACGACGGGTGATGGACGCGCACCCCGAGGTCGGCCCGGTCGTTCCGTGCCCGCTCGCCTTGCCGCCAGAGAGGGTTCGCACTGAAATCGCGCAATCGGGATCCGCGCTCCCCCCTCTCGGGGAGCATGCGGTCCTCGTGGTCGGACGGATGCTCGGCTCAGAGCGCTATAAGGGCCACGACGAACTGATCGATGCCTGGCCGCGAGTGCTCGCCGACGTGCCAGACGCGCAACTGGTGCTCGTCGGACTCGGCGACGACAGAGAGCGCCTGCGCGACAAGGCGGCTCGAGGCCCGGCGCGACACGCCATTCTTTTCACCGGATTTGTGCCGCGCCCGTTGCTCGAACAGTTGTACGAGCGAGCGGCGTGCCTCGCGCTGCCGAGCCGCGGCGAAGGGTTCGGGCTCGTCTACCTGGAAGCCATGGCTCATCGCCGAGCATGCATCGGATCGATTCACGATGCGGCGCGCGATGTGATCGTCGACGGTCAGACCGGACGGCTCGTCGATCAGGACGATCTGGACAGCCTTGCCGGCGCTGTCGTGGGACTCCTCAAGAATCCGGACGAGCAGCGTCGCATGGGCGAGGAAGGATATCGCCGGCTGCAGGAGCATTTTTCGTTCGACAGTTTCATGACCAGGTTCAACGCGCTGATGTCGAGCCCGCGCGAGGCGCTGGCATCGTGAAGATTCTTCACGTCATTCCCGCGGTGGCGCCGCGCTACGGCGGCCCGAGCAGCAGCATCGTGTCGATGTGCCGGGCGCTGGCGGCACACGGCGTGGAGCCAACGCTGGTGGCGACCGACGCCGACGGAACCGGCCGGCTCGACGTGCCGCTCGACGAACCGACCACCTGGCAGGGCGTGAACGCGCGTTTCTTCGCGAGGCAGTTCAGCGAGGCGTTCAAGTATTCGCGGCCGCTGGCCGCATGGCTGGATCGGAACGTCCGCGACTTTTCGGTCGTTCACGTGCACGGCGTGTTGTCTCACGCGTCGCTCGCCGCGGCCCGGGCGGCGACCAAGCACGACGTCCCGTACATCATCCGGCCGCTTGGAACGCTCGACCCGTGGTCGCTGGCGCAGAAATCCGGCCGTAAACGCCTGCTGATGAGAACCGGCGTGACGCGGCTCCTTCGCCACGCAAGCGCGATTCATTACACGTCCGCGGAAGAACAGCGATCGGTCGAGCGGACGCTCGGTCTGGCTCGTGGCGTGGTGATTCCGCTCGGCGTTGACGCAGCCGCCCTGGCCGGCGAGCAACTGACTGATGCCGCTCGTGCTCCTCACCGCTACGTGCTGGCCTTGTCGCGCCTGCATCCGGTGAAGAACCTCGAGGCGCTTGTCGAGGCGTTCGCAGACGTCCACGCTGGCGCGGCCGGATGGACGCTGACGATCGCAGGAAGCGGTGACGATGAGTACGCGGCAACGCTGCGCGAGGCCGTTGAGCGGCGCCACGTCGGCGACCGCGTGATGTTGGCTGGATGGGTGGACGGAACGGCTAAGCAGCACTTGGTCGGGCGGGCGTCTGTGTTCGCGCTGCCGTCCTTCCACGAGAACTTCGGCGTCTCGCTGGTCGAAGCGATGGCCGCCGGCGTGCCCGCGCTCGTCAGCCGCGATGTTCACCTGGCCGAAGACATCAACGCCGCCGGCGCCGGCTGGATCGTGTCGCCCGACCGCGTCGCGATCGCGGCCGGCTTGCGCGAAGCCATGACCGATTCGGATGAACGAGCGAAGAAAGGACAGGCGGCCAGCCGTCTGGCGGCGCGCTTTGCGTGGCCCATTGTCGCCGGATCGTTGAAGGCACTCTACGAGCGCCTGACACCGCGGGGATCGTCTGAGGTGGAAGACGAGACGCTCGGGGCTGGCGTGTCCAGGGCCTGATATGTGCGGCATTGCCGGCGGCGTGTTCTGGGGCGGGCGCATCGCCCGGCGCGATGCGGAAGCCGCGGTGTCGGCGATGGTGGCCGCGCTGGCGCACCGCGGACCGGATGGCCAGGGCGTCTTTTCCTCGCCCGGACGCCCGGACGATCGAGAGCCGTTTGCGGTTCTCGGTCACACGCGGCTGGCAATCCTGGACGTGAGCGACGCCGGCGCGCAACCGATGGGCGGCCACCACGGAACGCCGTGCATCACCTACAACGGCGAGGCCTACAACTTCCTCGCGCTGAAACAGGAGCTCGAGGCGCGCGGCGACCGCTTTGCCAGCCGGACCGACACCGAAGTGCTGCTTCGCGGATACGACGCCTGGGGCGTGGACGTGCTCCCGCGGCTTCGCGGCATGTTCGCGTTCGGCCTGTGGGACCAGGCGAATCGCCGCCTCCTCCTCGCCCGCGATCGTCTCGGCATCAAGCCGCTCTACTACTTCAAGGCCGACGGCGTCCTGCTGTTCGCGTCGGAGATTCGTGCGCTGCTCGCAACCGGGCTGGTGCCGCGCAAGCTGGATGCGACCGCCTTGTGGCAGTACCTCGGTTATCAATCGATTCCCGCGCCGCGGACACTGGTCGACGGCGTCCGCGTGCTCGACGCGGCCTCCTGGCTGCTGGCTGATGAAACCGGACGCACGTCGAGCGGACAGTACTGGAACATGCTGGACCGCGCGGCCGGCCCGGCGCCGTCGGCCGATCCACAGGAGATCAGGCGGACCGTTGGCGAACTCCTGCGCGACGCGGTCTCCAGCCATCTGGTCAGCGACGTGCCGGTCGGAGCGTTTCTCTCCGGCGGAATCGATTCGAGCGCCGTCGTCGGCCTGATGCGCGAAGCCGGCGTCACGCCGCGCACGTTCTCCGTCGGCTTTGCCGAGCGTGATTTCGACGAAAGCGCCCACGCCACGCTCGTCGCAAAGAAGTTTGCGGCCGATCACACGCACATCCGCCTCGGCGAACACGACCTGCTCGGCCATCTGCCGGGCGCGCTGCAGGCGATGGATCTGCCGACCGGCGACGGCGTGAACAGCTATGTGATCTCGCAAGCCGTTCGCGCGCAGGGAATCACCGTGGCGTTGTCCGGGCTTGGCGGGGACGAAATTTTCGGCGGCTATCCGTCGTTCTCCCGGCTGGCCCGCGTTGCCGATGTGTCCAGGCTCTGGGGCCGCTCACCGGACGCGATCCGCAGCCTCGCCGCCAGCGCGGTCCGGGCCATCGGCCGCTCTTCGGTACCGGCCACGAAAGCCGCCGCCGTTCTCGAGACCGACGGATCCTTGTCGGCCATGTTCCCGCTCATGCGGCAGGTCCTGTCGCTCGAACAACGGCTCGCGCTCGTCGACGACCATCTGCTCGCGGACATTGCCGACCGCTCGGATCCCTACGACCGCTTTCTGGCCGACGCCTTCGCACAGGCGCCAGCATCGAGCCTGTTCGCGCGGATCTCGTTCGCAGAAGCGCGGACCTACATGCACGACGTCCTCCTCCGCGATACCGACCAGATGAGCATGGCGCACGGCCTCGAGGTCCGCGTCCCGCTGCTCGACCATTGCCTCGTGGACTACGTGACGTCGATCGGCGACAGCGAAAAACAGGGCGGGGCGGTGCCGAAGCGACTGCTTGTGGAATCGCTCGGCGGTCTTTTGCCCGATGACATCGTGCAGCGTCCGAAACAGGGTTTCACGCTGCCGTTCGAACCGTGGATGCGCGGCGCGCTCCGGCCGTTTTGCGAGGAGCATCTCGGCGACCGCGGTCTGTCCGCCCGCGGCCTGCTTCGTCCAGGCGAAATCCGCGGGTTGTGGCAGTCGTTTCTCGACGGGGGCCGGGATGTGTCCTGGTCGCGTCTCTGGATTCTCGTCGTGCTCGACGACTGGCTGGATCGGCATGCCGTCAACTAGCCGCGCCGACGTCACGGCGGTGATCCTGACGTTCAATGAAGAACGCAACCTGACCGCCTGCCTCGAAAGCCTGGTCGATTGGGTCGCCCAGGTGTTCGTGGTCGATTCGGGCAGCACCGATCGAACGGTCGCCATCGCCGAACAGCTGGGCGCAACCGTCGTCACGCATCCGTTCGAAAGCCACGCGCATCAGTGGAACTGGGCGCTGGCGACGCTGCCTCTGGCGAGCGAGTGGGTGCTCGCGCTCGACGCCGATCAATCGGTGACGCCTGAGTTGCGCGCGGATATCGCGCGGTCGTTGACCACGTGGAATGGCCCCGGCGCTCCGGCCGGCGGTTATATCAATCGGCGGCAGATTTTTCGCGGCAAGTGGATTCGCTACGGCGGCTACTACCCGAAATACATGCTCAAGCTGTTCCGGCGCAGTGCGGTCACCATCGACGAGGGCGATCTCGTCGACCATCACTTCAGGGTGGCCGGGCTGACGGCGAAGCTGGCCGGCGATCTCATCGAGGACAACCAGAACGAAGCCGCCATCGCCGTGTGGATCGACAAGCACAATCGATACGCGGTGCGTCAAGCGCAGGAAGAAATCGCACGCTGGACCACGGCGGCGAGCGACGCTCCCGCCGGCGATCTGTTTGGCACACCCGACGAACGCGCGCTCTGGCAGAAACGGCTGTGGAACCGCTTTCCGCTGTACCTGCGTCCGTTCGGCTACTTCTTCTATCGCTACGTGATCCGCTTCGGCTTCATGGATGGCAAGCAGGGATTCATCTTCCACTTCCTGCAGGCGTTCTGGTACCGGCTGCTCGTCGACATCAATCGCGACGAGCTCGAACGGCGGCAGCGCCGCGGGCTGGTCGATCCCGTGAAAGCGCGCGAACGTTGAGCCAGGACTCCATGAACATCCTCGGGGTCAACGCCTACCATGGCGATGCCAGCGCGGCGCTCTTCACCAGCGCCGGCCTCTCGTGCGCAATGGAGGAAGAGCGTTTCAGCCGGTTGAAGCACCAGGCGGGATTCCCCGCGGCCGCCATCCGGCACAGCCTGAAGTACGGCGGCCTCGACGCGCGCGATCTGGCGCACGTGGCGATCTCACGCGATCCGAGCGCGCATCTTCACCGCAAGCTGCTGTTTGCGCTCTCGCAGGGTCCGAGGCTCTCCGCAGTGCGCGATCGCCTGACGAACGTCTCGAAGATTCGCGACCTCAGGCCGACGCTGGCCGAAGCGCTGGGGCTCGACGAATCCGCGATCGCGGCGCAGGTCCACCGTGTCGAGCACCATCGCGCGCACATGGCCAGCAGCTTCTTCGTCTCGCCATTCGAGCGCGCCGCGCTGCTGTCGATTGACGGGTTCGGCGATTTCGTCAGCACCATGTGGGGGCGCGGCTGCGGTCACAAGCTGGAGATTGACGGCTGGGTGGAGTTTCCGCACTCGATGGGACTGCTCTACACGGCGATTACGCAGTACATCGGCTTCTCGAAATACGGTGACGAGTTCAAGGTCATGGGGCTCGCGCCGTACGGCCAGCCGGAATATCTCGACGGACTTCGCAAGCTCGTCGCGCGTCGCGCCGACGGTTCGTTCGCGCTCGACCTCTCGTACTTCGTCCACCATAGCGACGGCGTCAACATGACGTGGGAGAACGGCGCGCCGACCATCGGCCAGGTGTTTTCCCCGAAGCTCGAACAGACCTTCGGCCGCAAGCGCCTGGCCGGCGAGCCGCTCGAAGCGCGCCACCGGAACATGGCGGCGTCGCTCCAGGCGCTGCTCGAAGAGGTCGTCCTCGATCTCCTGCGCAAGATCGCGGACCGAACCGGCCTGAAAGACCTCTGTCTGGCCGGAGGCGTGGCCCTCAACTGCACGATGAACGGCAAGATTGTTCGTGAGACGCCGTTCGAGCGCGTCTATATTCAGCCCGCCGCCTACGACGGCGGCACCGCGCTCGGCGCGGCGCTCTACGTCAAACACCACGTGCTCGGGGCTCCGCGCGACCAGGTGATGGATCACACCTACTGGGGCCTGGATTACTCCCCGGAGGCCTGCCGCACCGCGCTCGACGCACACGACCTGAAGTATCGCGAGCTGCCCGACGAGACGCTGGCGAGCGAGGTGGCGGCACTCGTCGCCAATCGCCAGATTGTGGGGTGGTACCAGGGGCGATTCGAGTGGGGGCCGCGCGCCCTCGGCAATCGCAGCATCGTGTGCGACCCTCGCGATCCCGGCATGAAGGACCATTTGAACCACCGCATCAAGCACCGCGAGAGCTTCCGGCCGTTCGCCCCGTCGGTCCTCGAGGAACGCGCCGCCGACTGGTTCGAAGACGGATCACCGTCGCCGTTCATGCTGATGACCTGTCAGGTGCGCCGGGAACAGCAGTCGCGCGTGCCCGCGATCACACATGTGGACGGAAGCGCGCGTCAGCAGACCGTCAGCCGGCGCACCAACCCGAAGTACTGGGCGCTGCTTCACGCCTTCGAAAAGCAGACCGGCGTGCCGATCGTCCTCAACACCTCGTTCAACGAGAACGAGCCGGTCGTGAACACACCGGACGAGGCGGTCGCGTGCTACTTACGTAACGACATGGACGCATTGGCGCTCGGGCCGTTTCTCGTCACGAAATCCTGATCGAAGGGCATCCTGAGCCTCAACACACAGCGGATCGCGGTCACCGACAGCGCAGGACAGGATCGACTGGTATCTGCGGACCCACTCGCGCAGAGCGCTCGCCGCCTGACGCAGGATGGCCGGAAGCTGCGGGTGGTGTTTTTCAACCGCTCCTACTACCCGGATTTCGGCGCAACCGGTCAGCTGCTGACGGAACTCTGCGAGGATCTCGTCGCACGCTTCAACTACGACGTCACCGTCGTCGCCGGCATGCCGCTGTCAGCGGAACACCGCATTGCGCCGGTCCCCTGGTATGCGCCGGTGCGCCGCGAGGACCGCAACGGCGTTCGCATTCTCCGCGCGTGGAGCACCGCGCTGCCCAACCGGTCGTTCCGCGGACGGATGTCGAATTACCTGAGTTACTTTTCGTCGGCGTCGCTGGCGGCGTTCCGGCTGGGACGGCCCGATGTCATTGTCGCGCTGACCGATCCGCCGATCGTTGCGCTGCCGGCCATCGCTACGGCTCGCGCGACCGGCGCGAAGTTCGTGTTTCTCTGTCAGGACGTCTTTCCGGAAGTCGCGCGCCTGCTGGATGGATTTCAGAATCGTCGTGTCGAAGCCATGCTGACGCGCATCGGCAAGTACACCGTCCGCCGGGCCGATCGGATCATCGCGCTCGGCGACACGATGAAACGCCGTCTGATCGAAACGAAGGGCGCCGACCCGGCGAAGATCCGCGTCATTCACAACTGGGCGGACACCCAGGCGGTGCAGCCGGGTTCGAAAGACAATCCCTACGCGCGCGAGCACGGCCTGGTGGACAAGTTCGTCGTCATGCATTCCGGCAATGTCGGCATGTCACAGGATGTCGACGGACTGCTCGACGTCGCCGAACGGCTGCGGAATCTGCCCGACGCCGTCGTCGCGATCGTCGGCGAGGGATCGCGCAAGCCGTTCCTGCAGGAGGAAGCGGTCCGCCGCGGGCTGACCAACGTCCGATTCTTCCCGTACACGCCGAAGGCGCGGCTGGCGGAGTCGTTTGCCACGGCCGATGTCTTCATCGTCTCGCTGAAGCGCGGCCTCGCCGGTTACATTGTTCCGAGCAAGCTGTACGGCATCCTGGCCGCGGGACGTCCGTTCATCGCGGCGGTCGAGAGCGATTGCGAAGCCGCGCAAATTGCTCGTGAGCATGACTGCGGACTGGTGGTCGAACCCGGCGACCGGAATCAGATGGCCGACGCGATCTCGCGCTTGTATCACGACGGCGTCGGCCGCGAACGGCTGGCCCGCAATGCGCGGGCGGCGGGACTGCTATACGACCGCGCACGGGCCGTCGAGGCGTATCGCATTGTCCTGGAGGAAGCGCTGACATGAGTTCCGCCGTCTCGGCTCGAGTGCCGGTTGTCGGCAAGCCTCGAGTGTCGATGACGATTCCGGTCAAGCGCATTCCGATCGCCAAGCGCGCGCTGGATGTCCTGTTGTCCGGCGCGATGCTGACCGTTACGGCGCCGCTCTGGGGCGTCCTGGCCGCCATCATCAGGCTCGAAGACGGCGGCACGGTGTTCTTCGGACAGAACCGCGTCGGTGAAGGGGGACGGATCTTTCGCGCGTTGAAGTTTCGCTCGATGATTCCCGACGCCGAGGCGGTCGTCGGTGCGCTGCAGGCCACAGAGCACGACCCGCGCGTCACGCGCATCGGCCGCATCATGCGCGCGACCGCGATGGACGAACTGCCGCAGCTCTGGAACATCTTCCGCGGCGACATGAGCTTTGTCGGGCCTCGGGCGCTGCGGCCCGACGAAATCGAGACCGCCGGAGACGGCCGCCTGGTGGCGATGGAAGACATCCCCGGCTACATCGAGCGTCACAGCGTCCGGCCCGGCCTGACCGGCGTCGCGCAAATCTTCGCGCCACGCGATATTCCGCGCCGCTTCAAGTTCAAGTACGACCAGATTTACATCGCCAGGCAGGGTTTCTGGTTCGACGTCCGGCTGATTCTCCTGTCGTTCTGGATCACGTTCCGCGGCAAGTGGGAAGACCGCGGAAGCAAGTTCTAGACTCCGTCCCGCCCGCCCTCGCCCGCTGCCCTCTTCAGCCCGGGCAGCATCGCACCCGCCACAAACGTCCAGTTCAATCGTTCAGCGGTCATCCTGCGGCCGTTCGCCGACATTTCCTGCAGTCGATCAGGCGAGCGGAGCAACGCCTCGATGGCGGCGGCGTACGCTTCCGGCGATCGATCCTCGACGACCATGCCCGAACCGGACTCGCGGACCGCGGACGCCATCCCGTTTTCCGCCGAGACCACGCACGGAACACCGTAGTGCATCGCCTCGATGACGAACCCGGGCATCGGGTCGCACCGCGCCGGCGCCACCACCAGATCCGACGCGAGGAACAAGCGGGTCATCTCGCCACGGTCGCTGATGAGGCCGGGATTCTCGATGCCCGCGCCGTTCTCCCCCGCCGGGCCGCCGACCACGACAACTGTCGCGGAAGGAAGGGTGCGGCGAACGAGGTGGAACGCGGCAGCGAGCGTGTCGCCGCCTTTCCGGTACCAGTCGGAGCCGTCGAAGAAGAGACGATGCGTGCCGAAGGTCTTCGTTCCGGGATGGTCGTCCTGATTGCTCCCGCCGCTGCCGACAAACGTGATCCGTTCCGGGTCGATGCCGAAATCAGATTCGAGAAACGCCTTCGTCGCAGATGTCATCGTGAAAATGTGCCGCGCCCGTTCGTACGTCGTTCGTTCGTAGCGCGCCCAGCGCGCGTAGCCGCGCGGCGGATGGAAATCGGCCCACGGCGGATACTCGCGCTTCGCCTGAGCCATCGTGTAGTCGAGGTACAGGGTGTAGGGCGGCCCTTCAGCCTTCCATTGCGGCGCGTACGAACTAAACACGTGCATGAGCACGTCGGGACGCGGCGTCAGCCTCGCGATCTGTTTTTCAGCAAGCCGGGACCGCGTCGCGAAATTGGACGGATGAGGATCGCGGTGAACGAGCCGGTCGTGAAAGCGCGTCCCGCGCGTGAGGCGGTTGTAGATGCGAACCGGCAGCCACTCCGACAGGTTGCCGGTGTGGACAGTGTCGACGTGCGCATGCTCAGCGAGCGCCTGCAGCATCGGACGATAGCGATCGAGAAAAACGCGATCTCCGCTGACAGCCAGTCGCATGCGCGGCTCATTATAGGGGCTTAGTTTTCTGGTACTCTTACGGTTCGCAAACGGCGAGTCGCGGACGCTGTTTCAATCCGTGCGATCCATGCATGATGTGGCAATAGTCGGAGGCGGCCCTGGCGGCCTGTATGCGGCGCTGCAGCTTGCGCGTCGCGGCTTCCGCGTGTCGATCTTCGAAGAGCACCTCGCGCCCGGCGATCCCGTTCACTGCACGGGAGTCCTCGCGGTCGAGGCGTTCGACGAGTTCGACGTTCCTCGCGATTCCATCCTCAATCCGCTCGACACCGCCAGGTTCTTCGGTCCGTCAGGCGCGAGCATCGCGTACTCGCCGCCGACCACCGAAGCGCTGGTCATCGATCGCCGCGTTTTCGATCACGCGCTGTCCGATGCGGCGCGCGCGGCGGGAGCATCGATTCACGTCGGCGCGAAAGTCATCGACGTCCGCTGCTCCGCCGGCGGCGTGACGGTGGTCACAGCCGACGATGAGCAGATTCAGGCGAGAGCCTGCATCCTGGCCTGCGGCGCGAGCTACGCGCTGCAGCGGCGGCTCGGACTGGGCATGCCGCAGGTCCACCTGCAGTCGGCGCAGATGGAGCTGCCGGCCGGAAATCCCGGAACCGTGGAAGTGCACTTCGGCACGGAGACCGCGCCAAAGGGCTTCGGCTGGGTGGTCCCGGTCATGCGCGGTGGACAAGCCTTTGCGCGCATCGGCCTGATGTGCGAGCGCGATGCGCGCGAATACTTTCAGCGGTTCCTGTCCAGGATTGCTCCGCGCTGGCAGATCGGCTCGCCGGCCGGTTTCGACAACGGGATGGTCCCGCGCGCCAAGATCCTGCCGCTTGGCCCGATTCGCCGGAGTTACGCGGCGCGCCTCCTCGCGGTGGGCGACGCGGCCGGCCTGGTCAAGGCGACGACCGGAGGCGGAATCTATTACAGCCTGCTGAGCGCCCGGATCGCCGCCGAGACGCTGAGCGGCGCGCTTACCGCCAACGATCTCAGCGATCGCGCGATGTCCAGTTATGAAGTCCGCTGGCGGGCGCTTCTCGGAGAAGAGCTCGACGCGCAGATGCAACTCCGGCGTCTCGCGCATCGCCTGTCAGACGATGAGATTGACAGCCTGTTCGAGCTCGCGCGAACCGATGGCATCATGCCGATTGTCAGGCGGACGGCGCGTTTCAACCGCCATCGCGATCTGATCATGTCGCTGCTCAGCCACCCGCCCGCCCGCCGCGTCCTCATGCGACGCGTGCTGGGCTGGACCCGTACCGCCTAGGCTGTGCGGCGCGACTTTCGCGGCGCCGTTCTTCCTTCAATCCTCCTCTCCGGGGTGGTGCTGGCGGTCGTCTGGGGCGCACTCGCATTTGGTGCGGTGTACCCGTGGGCATACACGCCGCTGGCGATTGGCGGCGCGGTCATCGGTCTCGCCGCCTTTACGATCAAGCTGGGCAACGCGTTCTCTCTTCGACCGCTGACACTCGGGTGCCTCGCCATTGCGGCCGCGATTTCGCTGCAGCTCATGCCGCTGTCGCCTCGCGTCCTCGGAGCCGTCAGCCCCAGCACCGATCGCTTTCTGTCACGGTACGACCTGTCTTACCAGATGAGTTCGCGAGAACTCGCGGGGGACGGCGTCCGCGCGGCAGCACGATGGCCGATTTCGCTGACGCCATCGGCGACGGTCCTCGGCCTGTCATTGTTTCTGGCGCTCGCGATCTTCATGCTCGGCACTGTGCGGATCGTGTCCGGCACGGGTGCGCTGGCGGCGGCGCGTGCGCTGGTGATCTTCGGGGTGATGCTCGCGGTCTTCGCCATCGGCCAGTACGTGCTGTCGGGCGGCGAAACCTACCTCCTCAAGATCTACGGGTTCTGGCAGCCTCAATATCGAGGCTCGCCGTTCGGCCCGTTCGTCAACCGGAACCACTTTGCCGGGTGGATGCTGATGGTTCTGCCGCTCGCCGCGGCGGCGGCGTACGGCGCAGCGGTCAGCGAGCGGCACGACGGGTTGCATCAGGTCGTCTCGTGGCTATCGCGAAGTCCGGTCGCGGCGCGCATGCAGCTGATGACCCTGGCCGCCACGGTCATGGGACTCTCGATACTGTTGTCGCAGTCGCGATCCGGGATGCTGGCCCTCGCGGCGGAAGCCGCCCTCCTCGGCGGGTTCATCGTCAGACGCCAGGCCAGCCGGCGGGGACGCGTGATCGCGGTGACCGTGATCGCGGCTGGCGTCCTGGTCGTCGCCGCGTGGGCGGGCCTCGATCGCCTGATGGCGCGCGCCGCCACAGTTGCGGGCGACCTGCCAACCGGCGGTGGACGGATCGGCGCCTGGGGCGACACCGTTCACATCATTCGCGATTTTCCGGTCACGGGGACCGGGCTCAACACGTTTGGAACGGCGATGGTCCTCTACCAGACAGGCAATCGCGATCTGCATTTTCAGGAAGCGCACAACGACTATCTGCAGCTCGCGGCCGAAGGCGGACTCCTGGTCGGGATCCCTGTTGCCATTCTCGTTTGGATCTTCGTCCGCGCAGTGAAGCAGCGCTTCGCCGAGGCGCCGGCTGAGGGTTCGACCTACTGGCTGCGCATCGGCGCCGTGATTGCGCTGCTGGGGATTGCCGTGCAGGCGTTCGTGGAATTCAGCCTGCAGATGCCGGGAAACGCGGCGCTCTTCGCCGTAATCGCCGCGATCGCGCTTCACCGATCGCCGAACCTGCGCACGCACAGCCGATCAGCTGCGCCGTCGGCGGCACCATCATCGTCGCTGACCGACTAACTCGCGTCCGCTCGCGCGAGCCATTTCCGCGCGCCCCGCCACAGTCGATGCGCGTAGAGAAAAACCAGCGGCGACCGGCTCGCCGGCGCGTAGACGTTCCGCATATAGGTGGCCGGCGGGAAAAAGTGTTCCTGCAAGAGACGCCACCGCGCTCCCCACGTCGGCAGCGCGCGGACGTCGCTGGCGATGACGCTGACATGGCGACGGGGACTCAGGTAACCCGCCGACAGCTCGTTCGCGGCCGCCTGAAACCGCGGATCCTGCCAGATCCGATCGGGCACGTCCGTCCGAAACCATTTCGTGGTTCGCTCGAGGCTGCGGCGGCATACCGCCACCATTTTGCGATCGGCAGCCAGATCGACGAACCGCGGCCAGTCGTTCGCGGTCATCGCCCGTGCGAGCAGGTCGATGTCATACAGCCAGATCAGACGGTCCGAATCGTAATGGTGCGCGATCCGATGCGTGCACGCCAACAGGAGCGCGTGCACAGTCGACAGGCCTCTCGCCGCCGGGCTGAGTCGATCGAGTGGAACGGCTGTCTCTGCTAGTTCCTCGTAGGTCAGCGCACTGGCAAAGACCTGCGGGTTGGCAATCTTCCAGTGCAAGTCGACCCCGTGCACGATCAGCCCGTCATGACGTTTCTCGTATGCGGCCTGATACGCGACCAGCTCGCCGCTCATCTGCCCCGCCGTTTCGTAACCGAGCGCGATGAGAACGTCGTGGGCCGTGCGTTTCCGCGCAAGCGGAACGATCAGGTCGGTGTCGAGACGCGGCCTGAGATCCGGGCGGGCATAGTGGCTGTACGCGAGGTGCGCGCCCTTAATCACCAGCGCGCCGGCCGAGGCTGCGTCGAGACGCCCGAGGAGACGCCGGAGCTCGACTTCCCGCACCAGGTCGGCGGCGGCGTCTGCGGT
>Ga0105248_10002966_pt1 | contig 18803 bp, 13 predicted proteins | sample KBSS34metaG_FD_81524 | JGI IMG/M metagenome (GOLD analysis project Ga0105248, IMG submission 81524) | Switchgrass rhizosphere microbial communities from Kellogg Biological Station, Michigan, USA - KBS S3-4 metaG | ecosystem: Host-associated > Plants > Roots > Rhizosphere > Soil | place... | reverse complement strand
GGCCCATACCGCAAGCCCGTGCGCCGTTGAATAGCGGCGAAGCAGATCCAGGTACATGCGGTAATCTGCATCCGCGAAGAATATTTTTTGCTTCGCGTTGCCACGCTGCGTCAAATGGTAGGGCACAGCTTCTACAGCGATTCTGGCAATCCGGGGCATCCAATAGGAAGTGGGTGCTCCGCCAATAATTTCTCAGGAAATCGGGGATTGAGGATACTGTCCCTACTTGGGGATCAGTTCGTAGAAGCCGCTCATCTTTAGGTGGATCACTGTCACGTGGTCGGTTTGGTTCTGAAAGAACCAGCCGTGGATTCCGGCAAAGGGCGCGATGAGCGAGCCGTTGCCTTCCTTGGCTTCTTGAGTCACCGTATAGCTGGTGGCGTTGCCGGGATCTTTGTCGGATTCGCCGTGGAAGTCTATGTAGAGGGGCTCGGCGCATTTCCAGGAATAGATCAGCGTTCCGCCGGGCTGCATGTGGACCTTGTATTCCAGCTCGCCGTCTTTGCCAAGGGGGATGGCGATTTCATCGGTGCGGAAGGGCACGGTGTAGGTGTGGGCGGCGGTGGTGTTCATTACCGGCGTGGGAGCTGCGGCGGGCGGCGCGGTTACAGTCTGCGACATTTTGGTCAGGCCGGTTAATTTGCCGAAGCCGGTGGGGTCGATTTGATATTCGGCCGGCATTACGAATAGAAGCAGGATGACTACAGCGACTACTAGCGCGCCTCCGAGACGCGCCAGCAGGCCGGACGGGGATGGCAGCATTACCGGGGTTGTGCTCATGCGGTCCTCCCGGTGTAGTATCCAGTGAGTTGGTAGCCGATCAGTAAGAAGCCCAGCATCATGACGACTACGTTGGCGGCGACGGCGTGTTTGACGAAGTCGCTGGTGCCGCGCCACCAGGTCATCGCTAAGAGAATGATCGACAGGGCGATGAGCTGCCCCAATTCCACACCCACGTTGAAGGAAACCAGATTGCCCACCAAGCCTTTAGTGGAAAGATGAAGGTCTTGCAGTTTGGTGGCGAGTCCGAAGCCGTGCACCAACCCGAAGCCCAGTACCATCAGTTTGGTGTTGGGTTGGAAGCCGAACAGGCTGCGGAAGCCGTCGAGATTATCGAAGGCCTTGTAGACGACCGAGAGCCCGATGAGCGCGTCGACTAGAAACGGGTTAACGTGGACGCCGGTGAGCACTCCGCTCAAGAGCGTGACGCTGTGACCGACGGCGAAGCAGGTCACGTAGATCGCTACGTCTTTCAGGCGGTACAGAAAGAAGATCACGCCAAACAGGAACAACAGGTGATCGTAGCCGGTCACCATGTGCTTGGCTCCCAGGTAGAGGAACGGGAAAATCTGCGTGCCTTGGTTTTGTTTCAAAAACGCGGCGTCGCGGGCGGCTACGTTGTGGGCTAGCAGCGGGGCGGCTAGGCACAGGAGCGCGATGAAAATAAGTCGAGCGTAACGCATATTATTGGCACCTGTCGGCTAGATTGGGTTTCTCACGATATTTGTCGTGGCAGTTGGCGCAGGCGGTGGTCATGACGTCGGCGGCATCCACGATCTTGTCTTGATTTTTGGTTTGCGCGGCTTTATAGACTACAGCACCCGCGTCGCGCAGGCCCTGGACGAATTTTGGCCAATCCGGATTGTTGATCGGAACCGCGCGGCCGTTGGCGCATTTGCGTCCGGGGAGCATCAGCAGGTTCGCTACTTCGGAAAGCGCTAAGGCGCTGTTCTCGATGGCGTCCCATTTACCGTAGGCGCTGGCCAGGAGATTGGTCGCGGTGGAGGGATCCTTGGCGGGAGGGACGTCGGCGGGATTCTGGTCCTGGGCGGCGAAGATGATGTTGGAGGATGGGTACAGGGTCCCTCTCATCAGTTGGAGAAGATTCGCTTGCACCTGCATCGCGGGCGCCGCGGCGGACGGCTTGGCGGGCGCGGGCTTGGGCGCTGGGGTCTGTGCCAGTAGAGACGCGGAAATTCCGCTCGACAAAATCAGGCATGATATTGCTCTACGCATTCGCATCGTTCTCCTGTGTCAACTAGAAAGTGAATTTTAACGCAAGCTGCATGAGTCGCGGGGGAGCGGCCTTGACCACATGGCCGAACAGGTTGCTGTCGAAATCACCGTCGACGGCCACCGGGCCGAAAAACTGCGCGTGGTTGAAAGTGTTGAACGTCTCCAGGCGGAACTGCAAGGCCTTCGATTCCGTGATCCGGAACGTCCGCAAAAGTGCAATATCGAAATTCAGCATTCCGGGACCGTGCAGAACCCGTCGCGAGGCGCTGCCGGGCGTCCCCAGGGCGTTGGCCGAAAACAACGAGGTATTGAAATAGGGCAGCCCGTTGCGAGGGTTGCCGTTCAGGTTTAGCGCTCCCGGGGTGTAGTCGGGCATGTCGAGACTGTGGTTATTGACACCGTTGGGCACGCTTCCCATCAGCGAGTTGTCGGCATCGCTCGAAATGGTTACCGGGAAGCCGGAGCTGAGCCGCGTAATGCCAGAAAGCGCCCAGCCTTGCGTCAGGAACCTGGCGTGGGGGGTCAGGCGGGCGAAGGGGAGCTGGTATTCGTAAGTGATAACCAGGTTGTGTGTCAGGTCCCAGGCGGAGAGTGCGCGTGTAGCTTTGTAGTTAAACGGATTCGCGGGGTCGGAAATACTGGAACCTTGATCGATCGATTTGCTGAAAGTGTAGGCCAGCATCAGATCCAACTGGCGGCCGGAATGGCGCACGCTGGTTTGAAATGAATTATAGCTGGAGTTGCCGAAGCTGCCCTGATAATCGTTGTTGCTGAAGTTCGATCCAAAGGGTCCGCGGGTGCCATTGATGATTTGGCCGTTGGGGAGAGTGTAAGTGGCGTCTTCGGCGAACGGCCCGCAGGTGGGCGTGCCGGGCGCCACGGCGCTGGGTTTGCTGAGCGCGAGACACAATGCCGGATTTCCGGGATTGTTCGAATACACCAGCAGCAGGTGATGCGCCTGCGAGCCAACGTAGCTCAAGCTCAGCAGCGTGTTGGCTCCGAATTGACGCTCGACCGAGAAGAAGTAGTTTTCGTTATAGGGATAGGTGTTGCCGTTGTACGGGGTGGTCATCCCGGCCTGCGGCAGGAAGGGAGAGAAATCGATATTCGGGTTGGGGTTGCTCACCGACGCATTCAATGGCGGGAATTTCAAGGGGAACGGCTGAACGTGGGTCTCGCCGTCGGAGGCGGTGATAAAGGGCGTGGCGAATAGTGGCGGTCCCTGGCTGGTGTAACTCAATCCGTAGGGAGGCTGCGGCTCGTCGATGGCGATGGTGTTGCCTTGAATCACCGAGTAGAACATGCCGTAGCCGGCGCGGACGCTAGTTTTTCCGGGGCCGCCGAAAATCTTGCCCAGGAGCCCATCGGCCTTGGCGGGCGAGTACGCCATCCCCAGACGGGGCGCGAACTTGTTGCCCTGCGGCACCAGCGTGTTGGGAATTCCAGTGTCGGTGGGATAAATCAGTCCGGTGGGAGCCGTGGGGAATACTTTGGATTGCTGGCCCAGGATGAAGGTCGGAATCTGATTGTACTTTTCAGACCAGTACTGCATCATGTCGTAGCGAACGCCGAGATTGAAGGTCAGGTTGGGCCGTATGCGCCAGCTATCCTGCACAAAGCCGGCGGCGTATTTGTGGCGTCCATAGTAAGTCTGCGAATCGGCCTGATTGTAATTGCTGGCGACACCGATCAAAAAATCGGCGATGTCCGAGCCGGTTTCAACGCCGTAGAAAGTGAAGGCGCCATTAAAAGTGGGGTTGGGATTCACGTTCACTTGCGCCAGGCTCACCTGCACGCCTGCTTTGAAGCTGTGATTGCCGACTACTTTGGAAAAATTGTCGAGCAGCGCATAGGTGTTGTTGGCTTGCGTCAAATTCGTGATGGGAGTGCCGATGGTGAAGGAATTGAAGGTAATGTTTTCAATCCCTTCAATCTCCGGAGCCAAGGGCACGATCCCCGGCGTTCCCGGTCCGGTGACGAAACCTTGCGAGGCGAGGCTCGGGCCCACGCCACCCGCGGGCTGACCGACGTTGTTGGCGCTGCGCATAAAGCTGACATGGAACTCGTTCACAATCGACGCGCCGAAAGTTTTAGTCTGGCCCAGGCTGATGAGCTGGCCGCGTCCCAGATTCAGCGCGGCGAACCCTGGCACGCTTGCGCCGCCCTGCCCAGTGGGATAGGGGTTGTCCAGACTATAGTCGTCGAAGTAGTAATACGCCGACAACAGGCCCCAGCGTTCACTATTGCCGTCCACGCGGAAACTGCCTTTGTCGTCGCGAAGGACCTTGCCGACGGAGGCGGTGGAAAAAGTGCTGTTTCCTAGATTTGGCAACGGAATATACTGCAACAAATGTTTTGCCGGTTCCGACCAAGCCCGCTGGGGAATGACGGCGTTCGGAAAAACACACTGGCTGGAGAGGACACAGCCGGGCGTATAGTAAGGTTCGTTCTGCGAAACCGCATAGCCCAGTTTCTGCGAAAGCAGATTCGCCAGATAGGGTCCGCCGACTTCGCCGGTAAGAGAACTGGCTTCGTCGGCGAGATTGCCGGCGCGGTTGGCGAGCGTTGGTACGGGAATCAAGCCGGTGTCGACTCCCTGGCTCTGCCGCGTACCCTGATAATCGCCAAAGTAGAAGACTTTATTCTGCCGGATGGGACCGCCCACGGTGCCGCCGAACTGGTTCTGCCGGTAAAAGCTGCGTTCGGGAGAAAAGAAGTTGCGCGCATCGAGATCGGTGTTGCGCAGGAACTCAAAGGCGCTGCCATGCAGTGCGTTGGCACCTGATTTGGTCACGACGTTGACTACGCCGCCGCTATAGTTGCCGTACTCGGCATCGAAATTGTTGGTGAGGATACGGAACTCGGCGATGGAATCGAGCGTGGGCACGACCGAGGTGCCTCCGTTCATTAATTCCTTGACGTCGCCTCCATTGACCATGAAGCCGTTGGCGTCCTCGCGCTGGCCGCTGATGGATTGATTGCCGGGATTCAGAACGCCAGACGGAGCGATCGCGATAGAGGCGCCCGCCATGACGATCGATTCGGGCTGCTGCGTTGTCGAGGGCACGATTCCGGGCTGGAGCGCCAGCAGATCCGTGAAGCTGCGTCCATTCAGAGCTACGGCTGTCATGGCGCGGCTGCTGACTACCTGACCCATTTGGGTGCTGGCCGTTTCCACTTGCACGCCGTTCTCGATGACCGTGACCTCTTCGATCTTCTCGATCATTTCCATGGCGAGGTCGATCTGCAGGGCACTGTCTATATCCACTACCAAGTCACTCCGCTTGACGGTTTTGAATCCCGGCGCCTCGGCCTGAACATTGTAGCGGCCCACCGGCAAGCTGGGGAAGATGTAAAATCCCTTCTCGTCGGTCACGGTTTTGGATTGGATGCCCTGGGCGGTGTTGGTTGCCGTTACCATGGCGTTGGGGATGACCGCGCCGCTCGGGTCCTTGAGAGTGCCTGAAATACTGCCCGTAGTAGCCCCCCAGGAAAGCGCCGCCAAACACAGGACCAGCCCAACCAGTCCGCACACTCGGCGTACATTCATGACCATCCCAGCAGCAAGCTGTGGGCCGATTCCATTCTTCATTTATGATTTGGCCTCTAAAGTAATTCGGGCAGATCCCCGCGTGAGAAGGATGCTAACACGGGTTGGGCCGCGCCCAAGCTTGGCAAGCGGTCATCTCGCGGTCATTGACCGGTCTGTGACCGTGTTAACTTGCTATTTTCCAGGGACTTACTTACTTGTCATCCTTGATGGTGGAATACGCCTTCGCGCCCAGAACCACGCGCCTGGCGTTCACCAGGTGGGAGCCGTCGCGGGCGGCGTAACCGCTGACGGTCACTTGGTCGCCGGGCTTGAGGGAGTCCAGCTTCCAGCCTTGGCGCATGAGGCCGTTGGGGCTGGCCAGTTCCATCTGCCAATTGGCGACCTTGCCCGAGTCGTCGCGCACATCCATGTACAGGATGACATGGGGATTGGTCCAGGCTACCTTTGTCACTTTGCCGTTCACAGATACCAGCTTGTTTTCGTCGTACTCGGCTTGAAAGGAATGGTGGGCCAAGACTGGCATGGCCGCCAGCAGCAATCCTGCGGCAGCGATCGCAAAGCCTCGATGGATGCTCATGGGTGCACCTCCGTTGCCATGATTATAACCAAGGGCGTGCCGATAAGCCATGGGTAAGGTGTAAACTTTCGCTATGCCGAGGATCAAGCACATCTTATTTCCAGTGGACTTCTCAGACCGCTCGGACGGCGCCGCGCCCTTCGTGGCGGCCATGGCGGCGAAGCACGACGCGCGGGTGACGCTCCTCACGGCGGCGCACGCCAACTATGCGGGCGGCCTGGCGGGAGCGCCGATGATCGATCCGCAAACCATTCTGGATGCCGTGCAGGCGCAGCTCGACGGCACGTACTTAAAGGAATTCGCGGGTTTGAACGTGACCCGTTTGACGATGCCCGGCGAGCCGGCGCGCGAGATCGTTGATTTCGCTGCCGCGAACCAAGTGGACCTGGTGATGATGACCACGCACGGCGGCGGCCCATTCCGCCAGTTGCTGTTGGGCTCGGTCGCCGCCAAAGTCCTGCATGACGCTCACGTCCCGGTGTGGACTACGGCGCATTCGGGCGAGGCACCGGATCGCGTGCACTTGGCGATGCGCAAGGTCTTGTGCGCGGTGGACTCCAGCCTTGCGAGTGTCGAACTGCTGCGCTGGGCTTCTGGGCTATGCAAGACTCTGGGCGCGGAACTGCGGCTGGTACACTCCGTCCCCGGCATTGAGGCGTGGCCGGAGCAGGACCTGGGCCCGGAGTTTGCAGGGACGCTGCGCGAAAACGCGCGGAAAACGGTGCAGGACCTGGCGAAGGCTGCGGAGTTAGACGCACCAATTTTCGTGGGTACGGGGACGGTGCCGGATGTGGTCCGGGACGAGGCGATCGCACAAGGAACCGACCTGATCGTGATCGGCCGCGGAGTATTGCAGGGCACCTTGGGAAGACTGCGCACGCACGCTTACGGAATTATTCGCAACGCGCCGTGTCCGGTGCTCAGCGTGTGAGAAGCGGGTATCGCCGCTAGAAGGAGACCATGCCACCGCCCAGCACCGGAGTTGTGGGTTCGCTGGAAGCTCGCAAGCCGGCGGAGTCCCGCAGGTGGCTGAAGCGCAGAGTACCGCGGGAGCAGTTAACCCAACTGGCGCCCCGGCCGCCGCGCCCCAAGCCTTTCGGCGCCCTGGACTTTCCGGACCGCGTGCGGCGCGTAGTGCGCGCCTGGTGGGCGTGGCTGGGAGCGGCCATCGTGCTCCAGGCAGGCGGCCACTGGGGCTACGCCATCGCGGCCGGCGCGGTGGCTTTTTTTCAATACCACACGGGGGCGGAAACGCATCCTGCCGTATATCCGCTGGGAGCGGAGCTGGATGTGGATTCGATGGAATTCCAGAACACCATCGAGGGTGTCACCGGGATGCAGTTTGTTGCGGGAAATCACGTTACGATCCACAACAACGGGGACGAGTTCTATCCGGCGATGCTGGATGCCATTGAATCGGCCCAACGGTCCATCACCATGGAGCAGTACATCTACTGGGATGGAGAAGTGGGGCGCCGCTTCGCGGAGGCGTTTGCCGATAAGGCGCGGCAGGGGGTGGAAGTCAAACTGTTGCTGGATGCGATCGGCTCGGCTACGCTGGGCACGGAGATTTTCCGCATCCTCGCGGACGGCGGATGCCAGTTGGCCTGGTTTCGTCCGATTCATTGGTACACGCTGCATCGCGCCAACCGGCGGGACCACCGCAAATCCCTGATCGTCGACGGCCGCATCGCGTTCACCGGGGGCGCGGGACTGGCCGATCAGTGGCTGGGCGCGGCGGCGGACGAGCGCGAATGGCGCGATATTCAGGTGGCGATCACGGGGCCGGCGGCGCTGGCTCAACAGAGCGGTTTCGCGCTCAACTGGCTGGAGACCACCGGCGAGATCCTGAGCGGGGAACGCTTTTTTCCTGAGCCGCGCAGCGAAACCGGCGAAGACGGCGGCGTCAGAGTGCTGACCATCCTTAGCTCGCCGGCGCTGGGCGCGGGCTCTGTGGGAACCATGTACCTGGCCGCCGTGCAATGCGCGAAACGGGAGCTGCTGATCGCCAATCCTTATTTCATTCCGGATGCGCGTGTGATCGACATGCTGGCGGCCGCTCGCGGGCGCGGTGTCGCGGTGAGGCTCATGGTTGCGGGCGAACATATCGACGCCTGGTGGGCGCGCCACAACGGCGTCCGCCTCTATGGGCGCCTGCTCGAAGCCGGCGTGGAAATTTACGAATTTCGTCCCACCATGCTGCATCAGAAAACCATGCTGGTGGATGGCGTGTGGGCCACCATTGGCACGGCGAATTTCGATAACCGGTCTTTCGCGATGAATGAAGAGACCAATCTGTGCTTCCACGACGGCACGATCGCCGAAGAACTGCGCGCTATTTTCACAAGCGACCTGCAGCGCTGCGAGCGCATCGATTTTGCGGCGTGGCGGCGGCGCGGGCTATGGCAGCGGATCCAGGAACAGTGCGCCTCGCTGCTGGAGGATCAGATCTAAACCATGCGCGGCTTCCGCATCGCTACCTACAATATTCACAAAGGCCGCGGCATGGACGGCCGCGTGCGTATCGAGCGCATTCTGCGGGTGCTGCGCGAAGTGGAAGCCGACATCGTCACGCTGCAGGAAGTGGTCAATCACCAGGAGCGAACCCCGGAAGAGCATCAGGCATGCTACCTGGCAGAACAGCTGGGTTACTTCTACAGCGTGGGGGAAACACGCAAGCACCGCGAGGCCGCCTACGGCAACGTGACGCTCAGCCGCTGGAAATTCGAGGCCGCAAGCCACATCAACTTGAGCGTCGCCGGACGAGAGCCCCGCGGCGCGCTGCGCACCGATATCCGCGTGGGGACGGAAATCCTGCACGTCTTCAACGTGCACTTGGGTACAGCGGTCCGCGAGCGCCGCGCGCAGGCCCAATTGATCGACCAGCATCTGTTGAAGGCCTTGGATGTCCCCGGCCACCGCATCGTGATGGGAGATTTCAACGACTGGAACCACGGGCTGGTGAGTAAAACTCTTTCCAGCGAGTTTCACCTGACCGATCTGGCCCAGCATCTACCACGCACCCGCGCCTACCCTGCCCTGCTGCCGCTGGTACACCTGGATCACATCTATCTGGATCACGAGTTGAAGATCGACAAGGCCCGTTTCCACCGCAACCGGCTGTCCCTGGTGGCGTCGGATCATCTGCCGCTGGTCGCGGACGTTGCGTTCCGTTCCGCTTAGCGCAGCGCGGGCTGGGCTTCGGCGACCACTTGCGTGCTCTGGCGGCGCTTGGGCTTGCGGCCTCCGGTGAAGCGCTCCATGTAAATGTAGATCACCGGGGTGATATAGAGAGTGAGTAACTGTGAGACGACCAGGCCGCCGACCACCGCGAGACCCAGGGGACGCCGTGCTTCGCCGCCCGCGCCTTGTCCCAACGCAATCGGCAGCGTGCCCATCAGGGCCGCCATGGTGGTCATCATGATGGGACGGAAGCGGACCATGCCGGCTTCGACGATGGCTTCGGCGGGGGTGGCACCTTGCGTGCGCTGCGCTTCTAATGCAAAGTCGATCATCATGATCGCGTTCTTCTTCACGATACCGATCAGCATGATGATGCCGACGAAGGAGTAGATGTTCAATTCGTCGTGGAAGATGAGAAGGGTGAGCAGCGCGCCGGCGCCGGCCGAGGGGAGTCCAGAGAGAATCGTCAGCGGATGAATAAAGCTTTCGTAAAGAATTCCCAGCACCAGGTAGATCACCAGGATCGCCATCACCAGCAGCAGGCCCATTCCCTTGAGTGAAGATTGGAAGGCTGCGGCGGTCCCCTGGAAGATAGTGCGGATGGTGGGCGGCAGGAATTCGCGCGCGGCATCGTTGACGCGCTCGACGGCATCGCCCAGCGACACACCGGGAACGGTGTTAAATGAGTAGGTCACCGAAGGCAATTGCCCGTAGTGGGTAACGGACAAGGGACCCACAGTATTGCGCAGCGTGGTTACTGCCGTGATGGGCACCAGCTTGCCGCCGGTGGCATGGATGTAAAGCAGATTGACCGACGCGGGATTGCGTTGATACTGCGGCAGCAGTTCCAGAATCACTTGATAGTCGTTATTGGGCTTGAAAATGGTGGACACCTGGCGCGTGCCGAAGGCGCTATAGAGCGCCTCTTCCACTTGACCCGCGTTCACGCCTAATGCTGAGGCACGGTCGCGATCGATATCCAACATCAACTGCGGACTGGCCACCTGCATATCGCTCGAAACGTCGGTCAGTCCCGGGATTTGCCGCATATGCTTCTCGAAATCCCCGGCAGCACGGTACAAAGTATTCAAGTCCGTGGCCTGCAACGTGAATTGATACAGGCTGCGGCCGTTTTGCCCGCCGATGCGCACCAGCGGAGGATTGGTCAAATACTGCCGCGCTCCGGGAATGGTATTCAGTTTGGGCCGGACTTGCTCGATGACCTCCTCCGGCGATAATTTTCGTTCGGAGCGTGGTTTCAGCCGGGCATTGATCCTGCCGAAGGCAGAGGGAGCATTCGCGAACACCGTTACGTGATCGACGTTAGGATTCGCCAGCATGATCTTTAGGGCCTTTTGCTGGGAGTCGACCATCGAATCGAAGGAAGCGTCCTGGGGGAACTCCGTTTGTCCCGAAATGAAGCCTTGGTCCTGGCCGGGAATGAACCCTTTCGGCACCAGGCCGTAGAGATACACCGTAAGAATGAAAGTTGCCGCGGCGCCTAGCAGGGAGATAAAACGGTGGCGCACCACGATCCGCAGGCTCCAACCATAAGCGTCGCGCAAGCCATCGAAAACGCGCTCAGACGCGCGATAGAGAGCGTTATGGTGCTCGCTGGGCGGTTTCAGAAAACGGCTGCAGAGCATCGGCGTCAGACTAAGCGAAACGAATCCCGAGATCAGGATCGCCGACATGATGACTACCGCGAACTCGTGGAACAAACGGCCGACAATGCCGCTCATAAACAGGACGGGAAGAAATACCGCCGCGAGCGAAAGGGTCATCGACAGAATGGTGAAGGCAATCTCCCTGCCGCCTTCGAGCGCCGCTTCCAGGCGGGGTTTTCCCATTTCCATGTGGCGGACGATGTTTTCGAGCACCACAATCGCGTCGTCGACCACGAAACCCACCGCCAGGGTAAGAGCCATCATGGAAAGATTGTCGATGTTGTAACCAAACAGGGACATCACCGCGAAGGTGCCCACAATCGACAAAGGCAATGCCAGGCTGGGGATAATCGTCGCGGACACGTTCCGCAAGAAAACGAAGATCACCAAAATCACCAGTCCCACCGCCAGCAGCAACGTAAACTGGACGTCGTTGACCGATTCCCGTATGGATTCCGAGCGATCGTAGAAAATCTCCAGGCCGACCGCAGGCGGAAGCTGCGAACGTAATTGCGGCAGAAGCTGCTTGATCCGGTCCACGATGTCCATGGTGTTGGTGCCGGGCTGCCGCATCACTTGCAGCGTGATGGCGCGGGTACTGTCGAACCATCCGATATTCTTGTCGTTCTCGATGCTGTCGATAACCTTGCCCAGGTCTCCCAGACGCACCGGCGATCCATTGCGGTAAGCCACGATGATCGGCCGGTAGGCAGCGGCGTCGTTGAGCTGTCCGTCGGCCTGCACCGTATAGGCCTGGTGCGCTCCATACAGCGTGCCCGTAGGAAGATTCGCGTTATGCGCACCCAGCGCGTTCTGCACGTCATCGAGACCGATGCCGCGGTTCACGAGCATATTGGGGTCGAGCTGCACCCGAACCGCGAATTTGGCCTGCCCCTGCACCTGCACCTGGGCCACGCCGTCCACCGTCGAGATCGCGGGCGCAATCAGGGTCTCCGCGTAATCGTCCACCGCCGTCATGGGCATGGTGGCCGACGTCATGGAGAGCTGAATAATGGGTTGATCGGTGGGGTTTACTTTTTGAATGGAGGGCGGGGCCGGCATGTTGGGCGGCAATTTTCGCAACACTGCCGAAACCGCGTTCTGCACGTCCAGCGCGGCGCCATCGATGTTGCGGTCCAGGGTGAACTGCAACGTGACATTGGTTCGGCCGCGTCCGCTCGAGGACGTCATGTTGTCGAGGCCGGCGATGGTCGTGAACTGGCGTTCTAAAACGGCCGCGACGGATGATGCCATTGTCTCCGGGCTCGCTCCGGGGAGATTGGCTTCTACCTGCAGGGTTGGAAAATCGATGGTGGGTAAGTCGCTAACCGGCAGCGTTCTATAGCCTTGGACTCCGAACAGGAGAAGCCCAATCATCAGCAGAGCCGTCATTACAGGCCGACGGATGAACAGTTCGGTCAGATTCATAGCTCGACCTTACCTGTCTCAACCCCGGCCGCCCGGGTGGCGTGAACCGCAATTTGTACACTTATGGACACAGTGATCAAATTTAATGGTACCTGATTTTATCGGGGTGCCACTGTCCCAAATGGCAGAGAACTGCGTTTAAATAGACGAGCCTACGTAAAGATTGGTTACGCTGCGGCGGCGGGAAATTAGTGGGACGGCAGGAGCTCGATGGTGGACCCCGCATCGACCCCGCGGATCACCGTCCCCCGCGGCAGTGTCAGTGGATTGCGGAACCAAAACGCGTGGCTGTAAGCCGGTTTGAAGGGCTGCAGCCACAGCAAAGGTTGAATGCTGCCATCCGGCAGCTCGGCTGTCACCTGAAAGGAAGCGTTTGGCGTTACTTTTTTAGGCCAAACGCCGGCTAATTTCAAGGGACGCATTAACTTGTAGTCAGCACCTACAGCGACAGGCATGGGGGCCTTTGCTTCTGGCGCGGGCGGCTTCGCTTTGGGAGGCTCGGGCAGGTCTTTGGGCTCGCCTTCAGGGGCGCCGCCTTCTACCCAGTCAGCTACCAGTTCGATTTGTTCTGGCGTCAGCGCCTCGTCGTTGCGAAAATCGCCGAAGCCTTTTACGGCTCCCCAAGGAGGCATGCGGCGTTCGAGCACTTCCTCTTGCATGGCCTTGGCCCAGGGGCGCGCTTCGCTGTAGGTCATCAGCGAGAAGGCGCTGCCGCCTTCGCGATGACAACTGGCGCAGCGGGCTTGCACGATGCGAATGATCTCGCGGTCAAAAGTGATCTTGGTGGTGATGACGTCGTGCGCCGAAGCGGCGCCGGTAAGCGCCAGGAAAAGCACCGTTGAAAAAGCTCTCCCCTTCATTGCGAACGATTGGTGGCTGCTTGCGGATTGAAGCAATCCGCGAAGCCCGTACAGGTGCAATAGCGCTGGCAGCTCTGGATGGTCAGTTGCCCAACCTTCTTCATGTATTCAGGGTACATGGTCTCCGCGCCGCCTGCCGCGGCTGCGGCGGGGACGCCATAGAACGCCGGGAACTCGCGCAAAAATTCGTTGGTGCCGGGAAGATGGTGCGGGACCACGCCCATGTTGCGCGGCACTTCGACCACGTCTTCGCAAGGGTACTTGGCGATCTCCTGTTCGCGATCGGCCAGCCAATCGGTGGTGCGGACCATGGGCTCGGTGAGATAAACAGGGTCTGTGATCACTTGCGTGAGGGTCAGGATATTATCGTGACGCGACCAGTGCTCGACCATCGTTGCTTTCTCGCTGCGCGGGACTCCGTTGCGCCGAATGTAGCCGGGTTTCAGATGCGTGGTGTAGACGGTGAGTTGATTCCCTTCCCACTTGCCGGTGGAAAAACCTTGCCAGGTGTGGGCGGCGTAGTCCGGCGGATGTGCGCGGCCGTCCATCCAGACGGTGCGTTCGGGAGCCATCCAGGCGATGTGGGTGTGCCAGGCGATCAACTGCTGGGTGGCGGTGTCGACTTCTTTCCACAGGCGCAGGTTGGCGGGGCCGCGGGATGAATAATCGGACGGATGGGGACGGCATTGCCACTCGGGGAGGGTTAGGAGAGACGCGTTCCAGGCTTGGGCTTTGGCGCGCGCGGCGGTGTTGATGGGGAGACCCAGGTAATCGCCGATGTCGGGGCCGGGGACGCGCTCTTGGGCGTCTTCGTGGTAGAGCGCTTGCCATTCGCCGGATAGATCTACTTGGGAGAAGGCTGGAACCAAAGTGAGCGCGAGCGACGTTACTAACCACAGAGATCTCATGACGGCCAGGAATCATGGTATCACCAGCTTTCAAGATGGTTCGACCTGAGAGGTCGAACGCGGACCGGAGGTCCGCCCCACTTAACGCGCTTGGGCGGAGGTGGGCGGGGCTGGCTGATCGGGTTGCGGTGGGCGCGGTTTGGGTAACGGTTTGCGAGGGAGCTTTTCGGGACGGGTGGCGGTGTTGTAGACCATGGACGCGATGATGGCGGCGGCTTGCTCCAGATCAGTGGGCTGGATGCGATCGTAGACATCCATGTTGGAGTGGTGGGTGCGCGTCGCGTAATCCAAAGGATCTTGAATGAACTGGAAGCCGGGCAGGCCTACGGCGTCGAAGGACAGGTGATCGGTACCGCCGGTGTTGCGCAGCGCAATGGTTCCGGCGCCTAGATCTTTAAAGGGCTCGAACCATTTTTCGAAGAGGGGGCGCATGGCGTCGTTGCCTTGCAGGTTGACGCCGCGGATTTTGCCGCTGCCGTTGTCCAGGTTGAAGTAGCCGGCGAAGCGGTCGTGCTCGGTGGTAGTCTTCATCGTCGCCGGGTCGGCGAAGTGTTCTTTCACGTAGGCCTTGGAGCCGAGCAGGCCTTCCTCTTCTCCGCTCCACAAAGCTACGCGCACCGTGCGGTCCATCTTCAAGTTGAGGGTCTTGAGAATGCGCATCACTTCCATGGCGACGGCGCTGCCGGCGGCGTTGTCGGTGGCACCGGTGCCGGTGTGCCAGGAATCGAAATGCGCGCCGACCATCACTAGCTCGTCGCGCTTGGCGTTGCCGGGAATCTCGGCGATGACGTTGAAGGAATCCAGGTTGTCATCGAAGAATTTAGCCTTCACGTCGAAGGTGAGTTTGACGGTGAGTTTGTGATCGAGCAGGCGCGCGATGCGATTGTAGTGCTCGGCGGCGAGCACGACGGTGGGGATGTTGTCTTTCAATTCGCGGTCGGCGCCGACGGCGAAGACGGTGCCGCCGTCGCCTTCGGACGTGCGGATCACCAGGGGGACGCCTTCGTCTTTCCAGAATTGATTGAGGCGTTCACGGAATTTGCGCGCCTGTTGCGGGGTGAGCGGCGGCTGTCCGTTGCGGGCGTTGCGTCCGGGAGGCGCGGGGATGGGGAAGACGCTGAGATCGGCAAGTTGCGCGTCGGTGAGGCGGCGGCCGGCGGGATCGGTGGGCAACGTTAGATTGCGGGGAGTGTCGCGCAGCACCATTTTGCCGCGTAGCTTGCCCTTATATTGTTCGAGGTCGGCTTCGCTGCGAATGGGCGCGAGGACGGCTTCGGCGGTAAGCGGGCCGTCGGTGCCGGGGGTCCACGCGAGCGGATAGCCGATCAAGGGTTGATATTCCGGATCGTCGATGTAGGCGGTGTAGGAAGTGTAGGCCCAGCCGCGCCCGAAGGGTCCCCACTTTTCCAGCTTGACGTTGTCGAGGCCGAATTCCTTGAGCTGCTTGACGGCCCAATCGCCGGCGGCACGGAACTGCGGCGAATTGGTGAGGCGGGGGCCGTAGACGTCGGTGAGCTGGAACATGCTTTCCATCACCTTGGGGTTCTGAAACGCTTCGTCCTTGATCTGGTGGACGACGCCGAGATCGACGCGTTCCTGCGCGGAAACGGTCAGCGCGAACGCGAGAAACAGGGCGAGCGCGGGTTCGATTCGTCGCAGCATATTCGTCGAAAAGGATAACAGAGAATGAGGCCGGTATGCTCCGAATGGGGACAATATCCTCAAATCCCCGGCCCAACCATCGAGAGCCTCCGCGGCGGCATTGCGGGGATTGAGGATACTGTCCCCATTCGCCTTATCCGGCGATGGATTTCCAGTTCTTGAGCAGATGTTCCGCGGTGCGCCAGGCCAGCGCCTGCGCGGTCAACGTGGGGTTGCGGGCGCCGCTGGTACCCATCACGGACGCGCCCAGGATGCCGAGGTTGCGGGCTTCGTGAGAGAAACCCCAGCGGTCGACGACATTCGTTTCCGGGTTGTCGCCCATGCGGGTTCCGCCGTAGGCGTGCGTGGTGAGGCTAGGGACGCCGGGGTCGGGGGCATCGACGGAGATGGCGCCGGCTTCGCGGAACCATTGCTCCATTTTTTTCTGGGCGTAGCGGACGGCGGTGGTTTCGTTGGACTTGGGGCCTCCGGTGGTGATGCGGCAGACGGGATCGCCTAGCGGATCTCGCACGGCGGGGTCCAGGTCTAGATAACACGTCTCGTAGGGGAAGGTGGAGGTTTGGAAATATGTGTTCGCTACTCGGGCGGCGTTATCGTGCACAAACTTTTTCCAAGCCGAGCCCCAAGCCGGGGCTTTGCCATAGGTATCCATGGCCGCGGCTTCGACGGGGTGGCGCTCGGTGCGCACGTGCAAACTGGTGCCTCCGATGAAACCTAGGCCGGTGTGATCGTAGGCATCGTCGGCGAAATCGTCGACGGTGATTCCTTGTGCGGGGAGACCGTACCAGATATTTACGTCGAAGGGGAACAACGCGGTGAGCGAGCCGGTCTGGTAGTGGGCGAAGAAATGTTTGCCTACTTGGCCGTGGTTGTTCGCCAAACCGTTGGCATAGGCGCGCGACTTCGAGAGTAGTAGCAAGCGGGAGTTCTCATAGGTGTAGCCCGCTAGCAAGACCACTTTCGCGGGTTGGAAAAATTCCTGGCGATTGCGCAGGTAACTGACGCCGGTCACGCGGCCGTTGCCGTCGGCGACGATGCGGGTGACGTGGGCTAGATCGACAATCGTCAGGTTTTTGGTCTTGCGCGCGGCGGGGATGGTGGTGACTGCAGTGGAACTCTTGGCATTCACATGGCAGCCGCCCGCGCCGCAATAGCCGTGATAGGCGCAACCGGGGCGGTTGTCGCGTGTCTGCGTGTTGATCGCGGCCGGCGGGTGAAAGGGGTGCCAGCCCAAACGGCGCGCGGCCGCGGCCATGTGATCGATAAATTCGGTGCTGCGCAGGGGCGGCATGGGGTACTCGCGGCGGCGCGGGCCTTCGAAAATATTGCCGCGCGGATCGATGGTGCCTTGAATGTTGCCGGCCTTGCCGGAGACGCCTAGTTCCCACTCGATGGTGTCGTAGTAGGGTTCCAAATCGTCGTAGGTTAGCGGCCAGTCCTCCACTGTCGAGCCCCCTGGGATCGCACCCGCCCCGTAGCGCCGGAGGGTTTCCGAGCGCGCTTTGAAATCCCACGGCTTGAGCCTCCAACTCTGCGCCCAGTAATGAATCGATGTGCCTCCGACGGCGTTCATCATGGGATGCTGGGCGGCTTGGCGCGCGGTTTCGGATGGATTCGCGCGGATCGTAGGGATTTCGCGCTGGGCTTTGGGAACCGACGTCACGCGGCGGCGGACGTTGTTATAAATCTCGTCGGCACGATAGTCCTTGGGCCCCATCCAAGTGCCGGCTTCGATGCCCGCTACTTTCAGGCCGGCGCGAGCCAGCGGCAGCACCGCCACTCCACCGGCGGCGCCCAATCCGATCACCGCCACGTCCACCGGTTTTAGTTGGGTCGCCATAACGCCTTACCAAGATAACAGCGTTGCGCGGGCAGTGATAATAGGTCGAGCGCCGTGAACCTACTCGACATCGTTGTCGGCAAGCCTATCAAAACCACTGACGAGCGCGCGGAGCAGATTGGGCCGGCGCAGGGCGTTCCGATCTTCGGCTTGGATGCGTTGAGTTCGGCGGCGTACGGGCCGGAGGCGGCGTTGAGTCTGCTGCTGCCGCTGGGGCTTATGGGAGTGCGCTATATCATTCCCATTAGCGCTGCCGTGATCGCGCTGCTGGTGATTGTATATTTCTCGTATCGCCAGACCATCGCGGCTTACCCTACGGGCGGCGGCTCCTATACGGTGGCGCGTTACAACCTGGGCGCGCGCGCGGGGTTGCTGGCGGCGGCCGCGCTGCTGGCGGATTACATTCTGACGGTGGCCGTCGGCATTTCGGCGGGAGTCGGCGCACTGGTGTCGGCAATGCCCTCGCTGCTGCCGCACACGGTTGCGATCTGCCTGGGGATTCTGCTGATCATCACGATCCTGAACTTGCGGGGTGTGCGGGAGGCGGGCGTGGTGTTTGCGGTTCCCACTTATTTATTTGTCGGCACGCTCCTCATCACCATCGTTGCGGGCCTGCTGCGAGTGCTCGCTAGCGGAGGGCATCCCACGCCGGTCAGTCCGTTTCCGGCTGCGCCGCCGGTCACGCAAGCCGTCAGCTACTGGCTGCTGCTGAAAGTTTTCGCCAGCGGCTGCACGGCGATCACCGGCGTCGAGGCGGTGAGCAACGGCGTGAAAGCCTTCCGCGAATCCGCCGTTGAAAATGCCCAGCGCACTCTCACCGTGATTATTTTTCTCCTGGCCGTGCTGCTAGCCGGAATTTCATTTCTGGTGAAGAGCTACGGCATCGCGGCAACCGACCCTGGCCAGCCGGGGTACCAAAGTCTGCTCTCCATGCTGATCGCCGCCGTGTTCGGCAAAGGGTTTTTCTACTGCCTGACCATGGCTTCGATCCTGATCGTGCTGTCGCTCTCGGCCAACACGGCCTTCGCCGATTTCCCTCGCCTGTGCCGGGCGATTGCGCAAAACAATTACCTGCCGCACGCGTTTGGGTATCGCGGACGGCGGCTGGT
>Ga0105248_10002963_pt1 | contig 18812 bp, 18 predicted proteins | sample KBSS34metaG_FD_81524 | JGI IMG/M metagenome (GOLD analysis project Ga0105248, IMG submission 81524) | Switchgrass rhizosphere microbial communities from Kellogg Biological Station, Michigan, USA - KBS S3-4 metaG | ecosystem: Host-associated > Plants > Roots > Rhizosphere > Soil | place... | reverse complement strand
CGCGGCAAGAGCGCCACCCCTTTCCGTTGGCAGCATATGACGACTACGTCCCCACCAAGACCCCTGGATTCAAGATCGAGCCGGTAGCGGACGCGCCTCGAGACAACACTCGTTCGAGAGGCCCCCGCGAGGGAGGACGCAATTTTGATCGTCCTCGCCCTAGCGGCCCTCGTCCAACTGGTCCCCGTCCTGGTGGCTCGCGTCCCCCTGCCGGTGACCGTCCCTTCCGTCCCCGCCCACAGGGAGCGGAAGGCTCCAGCAACCGCCCTGCTTTCAACCGCAACGCAGGCCGCCCCGCCGGTGGTCCGCGCTCCTTTGGAGATCGTCCCCGTCCGGCTGCAGGTGGCGATCGTTCCGACCGTCCCTTCCGCCCTAGCGCGCCAAAGAAGTTTGCCGGAGCCAAACCAACCGGTGCTGGTGCTGGCCCGAAGAAACCCAGCGCATCGCGTACCGGCCCTGATGGCGAGCCCCGCGTTAAAGAACGCTGGCGCAACTCCTTCACCGGCAAAAACAAAGGCCGTCCCAAGCCAAAACCGAAGGCGGAGTAATGCTCGGCCTGGCTCGCTGAAACCATTCACCTGAGCCAGGTATCTAATGTGTTGGAGGCAAGATCATGGAGAAAGCAACATTCGGAGCAGGCTGTTTTTGGGGCGTAGAGGTGGCGTTCGCCAATATTCCCGGTGTTACGGCTACAGCAGTGGGGTATGAAGGCGGCAAAACCCAGGCTCCCACCTATCGCGATGTATGCACTGACGCAACAGGCCATGCAGAGGTCGTCGAAATCGACTTTGATCCTGAAAAGGTCAGCTACAACGCTATTCTCGATGCCTTCTTTGGCCTGCACGATCCGACACAGCTCAACCGACAGGGCCCGGACTGGGGAACGCAGTACCGATCCGCGATTTTCTATCACTCTGAAGAGCAGCGCGTAGCAGCAGAGGCCAAGATTGCCGAACTGACCGCTGCTGGCAAGTTTGCGCCTAAAAAGATCGTCACCAAAATTGAGCCGGCCCAAACATTCTGGCGCGCTGAAGACTATCATCAGCGTTATCTTGAAAAGCGCGGCCTGGCGAGCTGCCACATCTAACCCACAGTCAACTGATCATCGGCAGGGCGCGGCTTCGGTCGCGCCCTTTTTTATTGCCAGCCAGAACCGGTCAGCGACGAAGCCGGGCTGCGTGCATGGCAAGCAAGAGCGTAATCCAGGAACTTACGCAAAGCAGAATCCCTGTCCCCAGCGAGGTTGTCCCCAGTATCTGATCTCTCGGCACAAACACCGCGCTCACGACAGCCCACGCCAATAGTGCCACACCTGTCGCGTAGTGCATTCGGTGATGGAAAAGCTTTGCCAGCGGAAACAGATGCAACCCTACAATGGCCGCAATCGCACTCAACGCAAAATCATCCCAGTGCAGCTTGTTGAAGCTGAAAGACACAACAAAAATCGCCGCCCATTGCGCGATATTGATGCGGTTGAACGCTCTGTTGACAGCCGCGTCTTGCGGCACTGTCGCAAACGATTTGGACCGCCGGAAAAGCCAGAAAACAGCCATCAGTAGCAGTGCCAGATTCGTCGAAACCAGGCCAAGGTTGAGTGGAGTGACCACTTGCTTGGTATAGAGCGCCAGAACAATCCACAGCGTCCCAAAGCCCGCAAAGAAAAGCCCGCCTCTAGCCCGGCCTCGAATCTGGTTTGCTGTAGGCTGTTCGCCGTTCGCCACTCTTTGCTCTCCCAACCTGTCGTCAGTTCGGTAGTTCTGGCAATCCCTCAACTGGTTCCTCTGCAACCGCAACCGCCGCCACAGGAACGCCCGGTTCATCGCGCCATAGCCAGACGATCCACCACACCAGCACCAGCACCCAGAGCGCCGAGCGCGAGTTCTCGATGTTGTTGAAGAGCTTCACCACGTGGTCGTACTCGGCCTGGCTGGTCAGGTGCAGGTGGCGCTTCATCAGGTCGGTAATCGCCTGTACTGTCAGCAGCCCCAGAGCCTGCGTCGAGAGTCCAAGGCCAATCACCTGCGGATGGCTCCTCCACCCAAAGCCAAAACGCGCTCCAAATATCCGCATCAACAAAAAGGTCTCTACCGTCAGCACCGCCACAAACATCTGTGCCTTGATGCCGAACAGCACCGTCAGCAGCAGCGGCATCCGCGCAGGATCGGCATTTACTCCCTGCCAGGTTGGCCAGGGCCCCCACGCCCAAACCGCTCCAATCGCCACGGCAAAGGCCACCAGGCTCCAACCCAGCCAGCCCTTCGCCTTCAAAATCAGCCCCGCCTTGCCGCTTGAGAAGATCAGCCGTGTCAACTCGACGAGCACCCCGATCCCCACCAGTGCCGACAGCACCATCGAGCCATAACTTTGCCAGTAGAAGGCAATCGTTGTCAGCTTACCCTGCAGCAGGTGGTCGGCCAGCAACCGCACCGCAGACAGCACAACCGCCAATGTAAACCACGGAAAACGGCTCGCCCGCTCCCGCCCCATCAGCACAATCAGCAATACAAGGTGGCCGGCAAGTACCAGCGCCCACAAAACCTGTTCCATATTCAAATGCATGAAAATCCTTCAATCCCGAGCAGAAGCTCAAATAGCGTGCGGCTTCCGGGTCTGTTTCAGTGTATCGGCCTGGGGAGGGGGAAGAGTGTTCCAGGCGAGCCATCCGGATGTCTCAGACTATTTCGCATGTACTCTGGGTGTCGGCGCCTTACCCGAGGCATCGTCATCCAACAGTGGATTCCACTCCTCATCATTCACGAAACTAACGGCTCCCTGCTTCAATGCAAAGGCGACGAAATCCGGCGGCGCGTTTCGAATGCCGTAAATGTTGGCCAGGTTCAGCGAATGAATCCCTTTCCAACTGGTATCGCGCAGATCGGCATATCGCAGGTCTGCACGGCTCAGATCGGCATTGGCCAGGTTGGCTCTTTGCAAATTCGCCTGATTCAGATCTGCATCCTGCAAGTCAGCCGATTGCAGGTCCGCATCTTCGAGATTTGCCTCGCGCAGGTTCGTGCTTTGCAGGTTGCTGTCAGACAGCCGGGCGGCTTCGAAATTTCCGTTGCGCAGATCCGCTGCATGCAGGTCGCAGCGCTCCAGATGAGCTTTCTGCAACTGTATTCCGCGCAAAAAGGCTCCCGAAGCATCGACGCCGATCAGGGAAATGTGATCGTTATTCAGCTCCTGGAGAGCCTCGACGCGGCCACCGCTGCCGCCCTTGCCCTGCGCGGTATTGATGACCTGCCACGCCTGGTAGTGCTTTTGCTTAATGCGGTTGCCGCTGTCGGCAAAGTAAAAAATCACCGCAATCAGCACCGAGAAGCTGCCGAGATGATTGAGTACCTCAAGCAGCGCCCAATGACTGAGCGCCCACGATACCCACTCCAGCCACCAGTTGAGGCGGCGCATGGGAACTGTCCAGACAGATGTGGTCGCGGCACGCTCTTCGTGCCAGGGCCGCGGTCGTTCTCTTGGATGGCCGTTGTGCATTGGATTGAGACTGTCTTGGGATTGGCTCCGCCAACCACCGTTGATGTTACACGCTGAACCGTTCCGTCCTCGGGATAGATCATGTGAGCTAGATCAACTGATATAAAGGCTGTGGTCCATCAGGCGGAGGCGGGTCAATGGCAAATTCAATCGGTAGATATTTGGTTCATATTACGCTGGCAGGCGCGGGCTGTATTCTGGCGGCCACCCCTATCCACGCACAGCAATCAGCGACGCAGAAGCCGGTCGATCTCACTGTCGTCAAGCCGGAAACCGTAGGCTTCTCTTCCGAGCGCCTCGAACGCCTCCACGCCCTAATGCAGGACGCCGTCGACAACAAGCAGCTCTCCGGCATCGTAACCATTCTCGCTCGGCACGGCAAGGTGGTTGATTACCGCGCCTACGGCAAGCGCGACATCGCCAGCAACGCGCCTATGACCAAAGACGTCATCTTCCGCGACTACTCCATGACCAAGCCTGTGACCGCCGTCGCGATGATGACCCTCTACGAAGAAGGGAAGTGGCTACCCTCCGATCCTATCGCCAAATTTATCCCCGAGTTCGCCCATCTCAAGGTCTTCAAAGGCGTCGATGCCGAGGGCAAAATGATCCTCGTCGACCCCGATCACGCCCCTACGATGCGCGAACTGATGACCCATACCGCCGGGTTCACTTATGGATTCTTTGGCGACACCCCGGTCGACAAAATGTATCGCGAAGGGCAGGTTCTCCAATCGAAAAACCTACAGGAGATGATCGACAAGCTGGCCAAGATTCCCTTGACCTACCAGCCGGGCTCGAAATGGGTCTACAGCGTGTCGATGGACATTCAGGGCTACATCGTGGAAAAGCTCTCCGGCAAATCTCTGCCCGACTACTATCGCGAACACATCTACGAGCCCCTCGGCATGAAAGACGCAGGCTTTTTCGTCCCTGCAGAAAAGCGCAGCCGGTTCGCTACCAACTACCATTCCAGCGCTGACGGAGAACTGATCGCCGATCCCACTACCAATGGCATCTCCAACGACTACGCGGCGCAGCCCGGGCTGGCATCGGGTGGCGGCGGTCAGGTTTCCACTGCAGAGGACTACTTCCGCTTTGCCGAGATGCTAGCTCATCAGGGCGAGCTGAACGGGAAGCGTATTCTGTCGCCAGCCAGCGTTCGCCTGATGAGTTCCAATCATCTGCCACCGAGCCTGCTCACCGGCGAATTCAGCATCGGTGCGCAGGTCATGCGTCCGGGCTTTGGATACGGCTACAACTGCGCCGTGGTCTTCGATCCATCTACGGCTAACCTGCCCGAAGGTAAAGGCACATTCTTCTGGGACGGCGCTGCCGGTACATGGTTCTGGGTTGATCCCACCAACGACGTGGTCTTCATCGGCATGATCCAGCGGATGGGCGGCGGAAAGCCAGGACCGAATCTGCAGTACGAGAGCCGCGCGGTCATCTACGGCGCATTGACCGATCCGGCAAAGTAGCTTGCAAGTAGGGTGAGGAGAGATGGTGCGCCCGAGAAGATTCGAACTTTCAACGAAGTCATGCAATAGGATTCAGGAGGAAATATGCCGTATAAATTGAAGTGTCCAGTCTTTGGGGCTTCACCAGAATTGGTGCAATTTGAGCGGTTATGTGAATGAGGCGTTGCGCAGCAACGCGAACAAAGCTATAGTATCTTCAAGTGGTATAGCTCAGAAGGATCAGTGGACCGCAAAAACCTTATATCGGCTTGTCTCTGGCGGGAGAGCCGGTATTAGGTAAGGACCATAAGAGCACCAGAATCTAATCTGGAGGTCGGGAGTTCGAGTCTCTCTACCACTCCCTTAAAATTTCATTTTGCTCACACACGATAATCGCGTGGTTTGCACAAGCGCCATATTTTGCAGACAAAATTAGACGACAAAATTCAATCGCATAAACTTTGCGCTTAGATTGCGCTTGCTATTAAGAATATTAGCACTACAGTGTGAGTTGTCAACATTTCTAATCATCACAATAACGCTTAAATACATTGAGCCTTTATTATCGACAACATTTTCTCAAAGGATTTGGCTCAAAATTTTCTATTAAACGCTCTACTAATATTAAACGCACTTCTGAACGGTGTCGGAATGTTTCGTGAAAGCCATTTTGTCAAATTAGGACATGTATTCGTTGATTGATTTTCGTTGATACCAATTGTGCTAAATGCTGGCATGTATTTATGTGCGATTGGCCTTAAGGTTATTCTCAACGGCCCGATGTTCCCGGTTCACGTCCGAGTACTGCGAATGCTGTATTCGGGAACGCTCGCCATCTTGTGTCTTCGCTTTGCCTCAAGTAGAGACCATTGAGTGGTTTAAAGGATGGTGCGCCCGAGAAGATTCGAACTTCTGACCTAACGCTTCGGAGGCGTTCGCTCTATCCAGCTGAGCTACGGGCGCGCACTTGATAAGAATACCCCATTTCGCCTGAAATTTCCGCAATCACCCGTACCATTGCCTGCTTTCGCTTCGTCCACGCATTGTTTGAAAGGTGACAATTCCAGCACCTCCGGTTTGTTACACTCGGGCGTGAGTGAGGTCACCCATGAAACTGTCGCGAATTGTCCTGCTGCTGTGTAGCCTGTGTATGGTCGTAGCCGCTTCCTCCAAGCTCGGTGCCCAGGCCGCCAAACCCCCGCTCAGCCCACCCATGAAGGCGGATGTCACCCTCTCCTCCGGCAGCATCACCATCGACTATGGCGCCCCCTCCATGCGCGGCCGCGAGATCTTCGGCGCCCTCGTTCCTTACGGAGAAGTCTGGCGTACCGGCGCCAACGCCGCTACCACCCTCACCACCACCGTTCCGTTGATGATCGGCGATCTGAGCGTTCCCGCAGGCAAGTACACCCTCTACTCGCTACCCACCGCCGAAAGTTTTACCCTGATCGTCAACAAGCAGACCGGCCAGTGGGGGACCGTTTATGACAAAACCCAGGATCTGGGCCGCGTCAAGACCACGGTCGCGGAGATATCCTCCCCCGTCGAGACTTTCGTCATCAGTTTTGAAAAGACGTGAGGCGACAGCACCGAGCTCCACTTCAAATGGGCTGGTTACGACGCGTCCGTTCCGGTTACCGCTTCGAAGTAGCCTCGCGCTGCTGCCGTAGCTCTTCCATCACCGACTGAATCAGCTCTTTTGCCCCATTGATCCCGGCCAGCACCGCCTGCAAGTCCAGGCGCGGCTGGCTGGGATTGCGGTTTGACACGCAATACACCCCGTGCTGCCCGGTCAGAATCAGCGAATCTGTCAGCAGATCCAGTGCTACGGCCAATCGTCCGCGCTCCGTTCCCATCATGAATTCATAGCGTTCCAGTTCGTCGCGCCGCTCGTCAAAGACGGTCATATCCCCATCCCTCTCTACTTCATCCTAGCCTGTGCCTCGAAGAGGAGGCCTCGCGCCGCTGCCGAGAGCCCCGGGAAGATTTCTCTTGCCCGAAGCATTGGTTACCAATTAGGTTACTTACGTAATTGAATTCCTGTGAAATTCTTCTGGAACCGCCCAGCTCGTGGCAAAATCCTTGCGATTTCCGCCGATACTGGGTACACATCCGGTTCTCAATGAATCTGTAGTTCGCAGCAAACCCTCAATCCCCCGTGAGGAGCCGTACCTGTGATATCAGCACCTTTGAGGAGCGCGCTGCTCCTGCTCTGCGGACTATGTCTGTCCGCCGCCAAGCATGGCCTTGCCATCCCGCAGATGGCCTCCAGCGAGCCCACCATGGCTCCGGCGGCCATTGCCGCCACCCCGGTCGCAAACGCGACAACCCAGACCATCGCACCCAAGACGGTCTACGTTCATATCCAGCAGCGCCAGCAGTTTACCTCTGCCGGAGCCACCGCATGGAAAGCCTCTGTAGGTCAGATCACCAGCGCCGGACTCTATATCGCCCCCTACACGATGCCCGCCTCGCCCGCGGTTACGGTCACGGCGACTGGCCCAGGCGGCTCCGCTACCGCGATGGTCACACTTGTTTCAGGAGCTATTCAGGCAGTCTCCCCGACTTCGATCACGCTTGCCGTCAACGGCAAGCAGCAATTCACCTCCGCCGGAGCTACAACCTGGGAAGCTCTCTATGGCACCATCACCAGCACCGGGCTCTATACTGCCCCGGCCGTCTGGCCGGCTGGGGCGGGCGATAAGATCACCGTCCACGGCATCCACGGAATCGTCACTGCTTCTGTGACGATTACCCCGCCGGTTCCCACCATTACCTCGCTCGGTTATGGCGGCAAGATTCCTCTCGGCCTATTCACTTTCAATGTGTATGGAACGAACTTTTCGCCGGGCTCTCAAGCAGTGCTTTTTGGATCTACCGTACCAACGACATATTCGGCGGGTGTGCTCACCGTTTTCGGCTTCCGCGCCAAGCCAATCGTTACAACAATCACCATCATCAACAAGACAGCGGTCTCCAAGCCGTTCCCGATACAAATCGGACTTACGGCCTCGACAGTCTCGCCCGCGGCGGCTCGCAGATTGTTGCAGCAGGCTGCCTTCGGTCCCTCGCCCAACGATGCGCAGAGGGTTCAGACGCTTGGAATCAAAGGCTGGATCAACGAGCAGTTGAATATGGCTCAGTCTTCCACCTACTCGGGCATCACGCAAAGTCAGGGCGGCATGCCGGAGCATTTTCTTACCGACGCCGTGATTAAACCCGATCAGTTGCGGCAACGCGTCGCCTTTGCGCTCAGCCAGATCTTTGTAACTTCTCTCAATCGCCTGGTCTTCAACGACAACATGGTTATTTATCAGAACATGTTGCTCGCCGATGCATTTAGTAACTACCGCAAAATCATGTCCGATGTAACGACCAGCGCTGCCATGGGGCAGTATCTCGATATGGGCAACAATGCCAAGGCTGATCCCACCCAAGGCACCCTGGCCAATGAGAACTTTGCCCGCGAAATGATGCAGCTCTTTACCCTGGGCACGGTTCTGCTGAATCCAGATGGCAGCGTCCAATACGATAGCAATCAACTGCCCATTCCAACTTACTCGCAATTCACTGTTACGGAATTTGCCCGCGTCTATACCGGCTGGACCTATCATCCGGCTCCGGGCAAAGCTGTCCAATGGAATACCTATGTCAATGCCTATGGTCCGATGGTTTCCTACGCGCCTCAGCATGACTCAGGCTCGAAACAGTTATTGAACGGCTATGTCTCTCCGGCAGGTGTAACCCCAGCCGTAGATCTGGGGAACGCGCTCAACAATATCTTCAACCACCCTAATATCTGCCCGTTTGTGTCGAAGCAACTGATCCAGCATCTGGTGAAGAGCAACCCGAGTCCTGCCTATGTGGGGCGTGTGGCGGCTGTTTTCAAGAACAACGGCAGCGGCGTTCGCGGTGACATGAAGGCCGTGATTACCGCAATCCTCATGGACCCTGAGGCCCGCGCCAACGACGAGGGTCTTAGCGATAAGCCCACTGACGGTCATCTGCAGGAGCCAGTGCTTTTCATCGCAGGCATGGTCCGGGCTTTTGGCGGGCACATGGATGACAGAAACTACTACCACTATGAACTCGGGGATTTGGGGCAGAATATTTATTCTTCGCCCAGTGTCTTTAACTATTACGCGCCCGATTTCATGGTGCCCGGAACCTCGCTCGAAGGCGGCGAGTTCCAGATAGACTCCCCCAACAACGCCATCCTCCGCGCCAACGAAGTGGATAACATTTTCCGGCAATATAACAATCCTATCCAGAGCTATGGCCCGGGAACGACCATTGATTTATCCGCGTTCATCCCTCTGGCTTCGACGCCGGTCCACCTGGTGGACGCGCTGGACTTTACGCTGACTCGCGGCGTGATGCCTGCGGAGATGAAGTCGGCGATTGTGACGGCTGTAACTGGAGAGACAGGCGGAAACCTCAGGAGAGTGCAACGGGCATGCTTCCTGATTCTCTCCTCCAGCTATTACAACGTCTGGCATTGATAGTGGATAACTTCGCAATCGGCTCAGCCACGGGCTTGATGGCCACGCAGCATACGGGCAACAGGAGACACTGAAATGATCATCCGGAACCGGCGGGACTTTCTCAAAGACACACTGCGCTCGGTAAGCGCACTGGGCGCAGCTAGCGTCCTGGCTAAGTTTGGCGAAATGAATGCATTCGCAGATACCCTCTCGGGGTATCAGGCGCTAGTGTGCATCTATCTTGCCGGCGGCAATGATGGCCATAACACCGTCATTCCTATCTCGACTGCCCAGCAGAACTACAGTCTCTATCAGAAGGAGCGCGGCGGGCTGGCGCTTGCGCAAAGTTCGCTTCACGCGATACTCAATGGCAGCGACACGTATGGCCTGCACCCCAGCCTGACTGAATTACAGGGGCTCTATAACCAGAGCAAAGCCGCCGTGCTGGCCAACGTGGGCAACCTCGTCACTCCAATCGATCGCACTGCTTATAACGGCAGCAACCGCGCGGTGATTCCGGCATCGCTCTTTTCGCACGCCGACCAGACTGGCGAATGGCAAAGCGGCATTCCTAACGGCATCGCCGCCAATGGATGGGGCGGCCGCATCGCTGACGCAATGCAGTCGACCAACGGCAGCGCTATCTTTCCGCCAATCGCTACTACGGGCGGCTGTGGCCTCTTCTGCACAGGCCACGATACCTATCCGGCAACGGTGCCGCCGCCTTACACCGGCTCCACGGCGGTTACCAATATGGCTACGCTCAACGGCATCAGGAACGCGCCATCGACAGCCACAGGCATGCAGCAGCTACTTACTTTCGATAATGGCCTGCAGTTAGTCCAGGCAAGCAACGGTATCATCAGCCGCGGCCAGAATTACGCGAACACGTTGACCAGCCTACTGCAGAAATCAAATATCACCACGGTATTTCCGGCAGGCAATTCGTTGGCGGCGCAGCTACTTACCGTTGCCAATGTGATGTCGGTACGCAGCGAGTTAGGATTGACCAGACAAATCTTCTTTTGCCAGTTAGGCGGGTTCGACACGCATGGCCAGCAGAAGGCAACCCAGCTGGCTCTTCTCAAGCAGCTTAGCCAGGCCATAGCCGCATTCTACGCGGCCACGCAGGAGCTGGGCATCGACCAGAGCGTTACCACCTTTACGGCCTCAGAGTTTGGCCGTACGTTGACCCCGAGCGGCAGCGACGGCAGCGACCATGCATGGGGCAATCACCACTTCATTATTGGTGGCGGGGTACAGGGCGGAAAGATGTATGGGACGTTTCCGTCGCTGGCTACCGGCGGATCGTATGACGCAAACAACCGCGGCACCTTGATTCCTACGACGGCGATTGCTCAGTACGGGTCGACGCTGGCTCAGTGGTTTGGGGTGAGCCAGGCAAATCTACCGACAGTTTTCCCAAATATCGGCAACTTCACGACTTCGAATCTGGGGTTTTTGGGGTAGGCGGCAATAGTTCCATGTAGGGCAACGAACAGCGAACGATAGCTAGCGGGTGTGGAGAGAAGAATGCTCCACACCCGCTTTGCTATTGTGCGGAAGGCTTCCAGCGCAGGATGGGTTTGCGGGCGGCTGTGACTTCGTCGAGGCGCGAGACGCGAGTTGAGTGCGGGGCGTTTTTGACCAGCTCTGGAGTCTCGTCGACTTCACTGGCGATGGAGCGCATGGCGGCGATGAAGAGGTCGAGTTCTTCACGAGATTCGCTCTCGGTCGGCTCAATCATCAATGCTCCGGAGACGATCATCGGGAAGCTGACTGTGTATGGGTGGAAGCCGTAGTCGATGAGGCGCTTGGCGATGTCGCCGGTCTTGATGCCCTTGGCGGCCTGTCGCCGATCCGAGAAGACGACTTCGTGCATGGAGCCGGTCTGGTAGGGCAACTCGTAGAGATCCTGCAGACCGGAGCGGATGTAGTTTGCGTTGAGGACGGCGTCTTCCGTGGTCTGGCGCAGGCCATCGGGGCCGTTGGCGAGGATGTAGGCCAGGGCGCGGATGAACATACCGTAGTTGCCATAACTGGCGCGGACTCGGCCTACGGTCTGGGGTCTATCAAAGTTCCAGCCCAGCTTATCGTCTTTCTTTACAAGAATCGGCGTGGGAAGAAAAGGCTCGAGGATAGCTTTGCAGGCTACCGGGCCGGAGCCGGGGCCACCGCCGCCGTGAGGCGTCGAGAAGGTTTTGTGCAGGTTGAGGTGCATCACGTCGACGCCGAAGTCGCCGGGACGGGCCTTGCCGACGAGGGCATTCATGTTGGCTCCATCCATATAGAGGAGCGCGCCTTTGGCGTGGAGGATGCCGGCGATCTTGTGGATTTCGCTTTCGAAGACCCCGATTGTCGAGGGGTTGGTGAGCATCAGCGCGGCGGTGTCTTCATCGACGGCGCGGGCCAGCTCTTCAAGATCGACCATGCCGAGGGCGTTGGACTTGAGGTTCTGCACCTCGTAGCCGCAGAGGGCTGCGGTGGCCGGATTGGTGCCGTGCGCGGAGTCGGGGACGAGAATCTTGCGGCGGGCGTTGCCTTTGGACTCGTGATAGGCGCGGACGAGCAGGATACCGGTGAATTCGCCGTGAGCTCCGGCGGCGGGCTGGAGGGTGATCGCGTCCATGCCGGTGATTTCGATGAGGCACTGCTGGAGGAGTTCGACGATTTCGAGCGAGCCCTGCGAAAGCGATTCAGGCTGGTAAGGATGGGCTTCGGCGAGGCCCTCGATGCGGGCTACGAGCTCATTGACGCGCGGGTTGTACTTCATCGTGCACGAGCCGAGTGGGTACATGCCGAGGTCGATGGCGTAGTTCCAGGTGGAAAGGCGCGTGAAGTGGCGGATGATTTCGATCTCGCTGAGCTCTGGCATGTTGCCGGTGTTCTCGCGCACGAGGCCGCCGAGCAGGGCTGCGGGGTCGACCTCGGGGACGTCGAGCGGGGGCAGCTTGTAGGCACGTTTGCCGGGGGAGGATTTCTCGAAGATCAGGCCTTCGTTCTGGACCTGGTGGGCGCGGACTTTGCCGGTGGTGAGGCGGGGTGTGGTTGCTGTCGATGCTGCCATTCGTTTGATCCTTTACCGAGGTGGACTCGGTTTTGTAACAAGGGCACGGCTTTAGCCGGGCCTACAAATCATGCTTACGTTGTTTGGGCTTTAGCCCCTGATGTGCCGATCGTTTCCGCCTTCTTACGAGCTAGGAATTCGTAACAGAACGGATAGTCGCCTGTTGATTTTGCAAGATGAGCTTTCACGGGATTTTCTGCGATATATTGCTGGTGCTTTTTCACGCTCTCGCTGTTCATAGCTTGAACTTCAGTGAAGCCGCGTTGCCAAATTTCTCCCAGATAACCCGTTTCGAGCTTGAGGCGGCGAGAAAATCTTCCTTTGATCAGCTGCATCGCTTTTTCGATCGTCATTTCCTGATTGACAGTGATCAGTGCGTGGAAATGGTCGGGCATGATAACGAAGTTCAGCAGTCTGAAGTGCTGTTCGGCGACCAGGGAGCGGAGGACGTCAATCAGCGGGCCTGCGTTGCGTTCGGATTGGAGAAGCCTGCGACCCATGCTCGTCTTCGTGGTTACGAAGAAGGTGCGCGTGGGTTGGAGAATGTGATCCGAAGAAGCATTGCGGCCGGGATGGGACATGGCAGGGGCTGAAGCCCCACTCCTAATTTGATTGTGTTTTGGCCCGGCTGAAGCCGTGCCCTTGTTACAAAGCGAATCGTTCATTGCTGCCGTGAGGCTATGCAGATTGCTCATCATCCGATTGCGTGTAGCTTAGCGGTCTCTTGCCTGCTCAACACTTCCATCGTTTTGCGGTATCGCCGTTGATTGCTGGACCATTCAAGAACCTTGTAGGTAATAGCCCAAAATAATGCTTCGAACACTGCGCCCATGAGCGCAGTGCTGAAAGGTTGGTGCTGCAAAAATACGTCAACACCCGTGAAACCGATTAGCATCGGGATTCCAAACATCATTCCTCGGGTCAGGACGTAAAACAAGAATCCTTGTCGTCGTCTTCGTTCCCAATACTCGAGTTGTTTCTCGTTCATCGGAGTGAAGAAATAATCGTTCATTCGTAGCTCCTGCTGCGTCGAATATCGACGAATCAGACTCCGATTAGTGTCATAGCTAAAACATTGGCGGCCGCTTCGATTTGGGTGCGAGCGTTGAGTTCGGTGGCGCACCATAGGGTCGCGTTGCCTAGTTCGGGGTACCACTTGCCCAGGTCGAGGCCGCCTATGATTTTGTTCTCGAGCAGGCGGGTGTTCAGGTCGGATGCAGCCTCGGTCGTCTGGAGTACGAATTCGTTCAAACGTGGGCTGCCGCTGAAGAGCTGCTTGACGCCCGGCTTGGCGGCGATGGTTTGTGCTGCGAAATCTGCTTTGGCCAGATTATGGATGGCCAGATCGCGGATGCCTTCTTTGCCGTAAACGGTGAGGAAGATCGTAGCCATGAGCGCGACGAGGGCCTGGTTGGTGCAGATGTTGCTGGTGGCTTTTTCGCGGCGGATGTGCTGCTCACGCGTGGAAAGCGTCAGGACGAAGCCGCGGTTGCCGTCGGCGTCGGTGGTTTGTCCGGCGAGACGGCCGGGCATTTGGCGGAGGAACTTTTCTTTGGTCGCGATGACGCCGCAGTAGGGGCCGCCGTAGCTCATGGCTACGCCAAAGGATTGCGCTTCCATGGAGACGATGTCGGCTTCGACGGGGGGCTTGACGATGCCCAGCGAGACGGCTTCAGCAATAGAGACGACGAGCAGCGCACCTTTGGCGTGGGCCAGCTCGGCGATGGCCGGGATGTCTTCGATGACGCCGAAGAAGTTGGGCGATTGAACGAGGACGCAGGCGGTCTCGTCGGTGATCTGAGCAGCGAGGGCTTCGAGATCGACACGCCCGGTTTCGGCATTGTAGCCGACGGTTGTGGTCGGCAGGCCCTGATGCTGGGTGTAGGTGGCGATGACTTCGCGGTACTCGGGATGGACGGTGGTGGCGACGACAGCCTTGTGACGGCCCGTGACGCGGGAAGCCATCATGATGGCTTCCGCGGCGCCCGTCGAGCCCTCGTACATGCTGGCGTTGGCGATGTCCATACCGGTGAGTTCGCAGATCATGGTCTGGAATTCGAAGATGGCCTGGAGGGTTCCCTGGGTGATTTCGGCCTGATAAGGCGTGTAGCTGGTAAGAAATTCGCCGCGCTGTACCAGAGAATCGATGACCACGGGACGATAGTGGCGGTAGCTGCCCGCGCCTAGAAAGCTGGCGTAGCCGACCGCATTCTTAGCGCCGGCGGCCTTGAAGTGGTCGATGATCTCGCTCTCGCCGTGCTGGCGAGGAATTTCCAGGTCACGTTCGAGGCGATACTCCTCGGGAATGACTTTGAAGAGGTCAGCGATAGACTCGGCGCCGATCTGCTCCAGCATTTCTACACGTTCGGCGGGAGATTTTGGGAGGTAACGCATGTTTAGCTTCTAGCTCCTAGCTTCTAGCTTGCTTTCGTCTTGCGGTGCTGCGAGTTGGATACAGCCAATGATGGCTTCGCACCAGCTAGAGGCTAGCGGCTAGAAGCTGACGGCTGCCCTAGTGTCCGGTTTCTTCGGCGATGAAGGCTTCGTAGGCTGAGGCTTCGAGGAGCGTGGCGACCTGCGAGGGGTCGGAGAGCTCGACCTTAATGATCCATGCGCTGTGAGCGTCTTCGTTGATCTTATCGGGGGAGCTGTTGAGGTCTTCGTTAATCTCGGTGACCGTGCCGCTGATGGGCGAGTAGAGATCGCTAACTGCCTTGACGCTCTCGACCGATCCAAAGGTCTGGCCGCCGGTGACGGTGTCGCCGACATTGGGCAGCTCGACGAAGACGATATCGCCAAGGGTCGACTGTGCGTAGTCGGTGATGCCGACGGTGCCGATGTTGCCTGCCACGTCGAGCCATTCATGTTCTTTGGTGTATTTGTACTGTGTCGGGTAGGGCATGGCGGGTTCCTTTCGGGTCAGTCTCAAGTGTAAATGGAACGGGATTGGCGGAGGAAATCTGCTGGAAAGCCAAATTGCAATGATGAAAATGCCTTGCTGGCCGCATGGCGCAGCTAAGGAGCGGGGCAGAAGCCGGGGTACGGTTCCAGCGGAATAAGAGCGACGATTTCGAGCAGGTTTGCCTGGAAGATGGGCAGGCTGGCGATGGCGGCTTCGACGTCGGCCTTGGAGGCAGCTTCCCAGAGAATGGTGGCTCCGGGAATGTCGCCGCGCTTCCAGATCTGGCGGAGTGTGCCTGCGGCGTAGAGCTCGCGGACACGGGCGGTTTCTGCGGCCATCAGAGCTGGGGTGAAGGCGGAAGGATTGTCCAAAATGCGGCGGCTGATCGAGAGAAATTGCATGCACTCATTGTAACGAGTGCCGCGCTGAGCCGGTGTCGCATATACCACGTCTAACCAACTGTATGTATGGAGTAGTTCACATGGGCAGAGTTCGAATTATGGTTGGAGTGCTTTCCGGGGCGCTGGCTTTGGGAGTTTCGGCGTGGGGACAAGGAGAATTTCAGGGACAGGGGCAGGTGATTTCGACAGTACTGCCGAGGCATGACGGCGATCCCGTTCCTGTTGTTTCTGCTGAAGGAGCAAAGTTGAAGGTGAATGGGAAAGACGTAGTGGTGACCAAACTGGCAGCGTTGACCAGTGCACAGGACCAACTGGAACTGGTCCTGGTGATTGACGGCTCAGCGCGAAGCAGCCTGGGACGACAGTTTGACGATATGACCCGTTTCATCAACGGCCTGCCGCCAAACGTGCGTGTGGGGATTGGCTACATGCAGAATGGGCAGACGGTGATGGCCAGTGCTCTGTCATCCGACCATGCCGAGGTATTGCGCGGGCTTCATTTGCCCAGTGGTTCTCCGGGTTCTAACGCGAGCCCCTATTTCTGCCTGTCGGATCTGGCCAAGCACTGGCCGTCCAATGAACCCGATGCAAGGCGTGCGGTGCTGATGGTGACCGACGGCGTCGATGGATACAATCGCCGTTTTGATCCTGAAGATCTGTATGTTCAGTCGGCGATTGCAGATGCGGTTCGGGCACGGTTGATCGTTTACTCGATTTACTGGCGAGGGCAGGGGCTGGCTGAAAACGCTCAGTATGAGAACAATGCGGGGCAGAGCCTATTGCAGATCGTTGCTGAGGCAACAGGGGGCAAGAGCTTCTGGCAAGGAAATGGGAATCCTGTATCGTTCGAGCCTTTCCTGGATGAATTGACACGGCGGTTTCGTAACCAGTATGAGGTGAGCTTTCTGATGCCCTTCAATGGCAAGCCGCAGGTCTACAGTATGAAGCTCAAGTTCGACGCGCCAGGCAGCACTGTGGACTCACCCCAGAGGGTCTTTGTGGTGCGACAGGGCATCCAGGACTAGCCGGCGTTCGACAGCTCAGTCGATGAAGGGTAGAACCGCGTCGAGAAACTCTTTTGGCTTTTCGATGGAAGGGGCGTGGCCGCACTCTGGGACGATGGCGAGTTTTGCGCCGGGAATGCCGGCCGCATACGCTTTGCCTGCATCGAGCGGGACGATTGCATCGCTGCCGCCCCAGACGACAAGCGTGGGGATGGTGATTTTGGCTAGGCGGTCGTGCACGACTTCTTTGGCAAGTTTGGGATTGCCCCATACGGAACGCTCGGTGAAGCCGTCATTGGCAGCCAGCTTCATGGTGAAGTTGTCGCGTACAAACTCTTCAGTGACGAGCGACTTGTCGTGGAAGACGATGGCTACGCCGTGCGCATCGGCGAGGGTGCCGGTGACGGGGTAGGGGCTGCCGGTTTGGGGCAGCGCGGCCATGCCAGCGGCATCTTCAAGGATGAGCTTCTTGGGTGCGGGTCCGGCGTAGGGTCCGGTGTTATTGGGGTCGAGCGATTCGATAGTGTAGAGCGCAGAGATCCATCCGCCCAGCGACTCGCCGGCGAGGGTGAAGTCTTTGATCTGCTGGACACGGAGGAATTCACCGAGGAAGTCGACGAAGGTCTGGATCGAGTAATCAAACTGCGGCTTGGCGGAGTGCCCAAAACCCACGTTGTCGATCGCGATGACGTGATGATGCTCGGCCAGCGGCAGGATGACGTGACCCCAGTCAAAGCGGGCTTCGCTGGCAAATCCGTGGACGAGAACGATGGTGGGGCCGGTGCCTGCTTCGTAGTAGGCGATAGGCTGACCGAAAACGAGGGCGGTCTTTTGCGCTGGGAGCTTGGCGGCGGGCATGAGGAGTGAAGCGGAGGCTTGGGTGGCAAAGGAGAAAGATGGCAGCAGAAACGTAAACAGGATGGCGGCATTTCGGAGCATGAATGCACCTCGTTTGGACATGGATTGCGCGAATGCTGTGATCATACACGCGCACAAATCAACGCCCGTCAGCCTAAGGCAGACGATGGCTAGACTGCTATAGAGGCGCCATTTATCCGTTGCTCTGAGACGGGCTCTGCTTACCCCGATGGTGATGTTTCTTCTGTTCGTACATGCGGGCTTCCGCTTTGGAGAGCAGATAGTCATGAGCCTGGAAGCCTTGAAATCTATTCCGCAGAACTACTACTTCTTCGGCCGTTTGTAAAACGGAGTGGGGACTTGTTTGGCACGGACTTTATTCGCCCGCACCTGGACGAAGACGTCTTCTTTGCTCAGGGCTACGGCTGTGGGGACGTAAGCGTAGGCGATATTGGTCTTAAGGAATGGAGCAGGGGAACCGCTGGTGACAATGCCGATCTGGTCGCCTGCTTCGTTCAGTACGGGGTAGCCGTCGCGGGCGATGCCGCGGTCAATCATTTCCAGACCTATGAGCTTCCTGGTGGGGCCGCCGGAGTCTTTGATGGCTTGAAGGGTGGCGCGCCCGAGGAAATCGGAGGGCTTTTCAAGCTTGAGCCAGCGGTCGAGGCCGGTTTCGAGCACGTTGGTCTCGTCGGTGATCTCGTGGCCGTAGAGAGGCATTCCGGCTTCGAGGCGCAGGGTGTTGCGCGCGCCGAGGCCGCAGGGCAGGATACCGAACTCAGCTCCTGCTTTGAGGATGGCGTTCCACACCTTTTCCGAGGTGGCGACATCGGAGGGGATGTAGATTTCGAAGCCGTCTTCACCGCTGTAGCCGGTGCGGGCGATCATCGTGTTGTAGACGCCGGCCACCTGGCCCCAGGTGAACCAGTAGTTTTTGATCGCGCTCAGGTCGGTCTTGGTGAGCTTTTGCAGCGTTTCGAGGGCGCGGGGGCCTTGGATGGCGAGCTGGGAGTAGTGCGGCGAGTAGTCGCTGATATGAATGCCGGGCTGCGCGCCTACCTGTTTGCGAATCCAGGCGTAATCCTTGTCTTTGGTGCCGGCGTTGACCACGAGCAGGTAGTCGTTATCGCCCAGTTTGTGAACGAGG
>Ga0105248_10002962_pt1 | contig 18813 bp, 9 predicted proteins | sample KBSS34metaG_FD_81524 | JGI IMG/M metagenome (GOLD analysis project Ga0105248, IMG submission 81524) | Switchgrass rhizosphere microbial communities from Kellogg Biological Station, Michigan, USA - KBS S3-4 metaG | ecosystem: Host-associated > Plants > Roots > Rhizosphere > Soil | place... | reverse complement strand
GGGCCGCAGAATCACGAGCGCGACGCCGATCCAGACGAGCGCCATGACCGTGTTCACGATGGCGAACTGCTGGACGCTGAGGTGCAGGACGCTGGCGCCGACATACACCGCCACGGCCGAGAGCACATCGCCGGCGCGCATGCAGAAGCCGTCGATCGCCTGCTTCGCCTTGTACTTCTCGTCGCGGCTGGTCGGCAGCCAGAGCAGCTGGCGTGCGGTGTTCATGATCGAGTAGTCGGTGGCGTTCTCCGCCGTCTTGATCCAGCGCACGACCGAGAAGCTGACGCCCGCCGAGATGATCCCGTAGCCGCCCAGCGCAATCAGCGGCAGTGCCAGCAGAGCCCCGGCAAGGCCTGCGTACTTGACGAGCCGCGAGGTGACGAACGCCTGCAGGAGGAACGCGGTGACGTTGACCCAGAACTGATAGTCGCCGCTGAACGCACCGATATAGGCCTGTTTGTTGAACCCGGGATTGGCCGCGGCCAGCGATCCGACGTGCACCGTCAGCAGCCGTGCCACGAGGTACTCGCCCGTCGTGTTCACCAGATTGAGCAGCACGATGAGCAGCGCGACCAGCAGCAGATAGCGGTTGCGCAGCACCAGGCGGAACCCGCCGGCCGCCGATTCCATCGGGCGGGGCTCGGCGGTGCGTCGCGACTCGCGGCGGTTGATGCCGAGATACAGCATCGCGCTGATCGCCAGCAGTACCGCGGCGATCTGGAGAATGACCTGGGGCGCGAACGCGGCATGGAACAGGCGCGCGGCGATGAACGAGCCGAGCGGCGCGCCTGCGGTCATGCCGATGACGACGATCGGGAAGAGCCGCGCGCCGGCCTCCTTCGTGTAAAGGTCGTTGGCGAACGACCAGAACTGCGCGATCAGCGAGACATTGAAGATGCCGACCCAGATGAAGAACGCGACGCCCACGTACGGCACGCGCGCCGTCACGGCGAGCGTGAACAGCTCGAGGCCGGCGATGAAGAACAGCGTCACGCCGACCAGCAGCTTGCCGCGGCTGACCCGCGCGGCGAACGCGCTGTACAGCGGGACGAAGGCCATCAGCACCAGCGCCTGGCCGGCCGCCGCGTAGGAACGGACCTCGGCGCCGCCGCCGAGCAGGATGAGCGGTTCGCGCACGGTTTTGACGACCGAATAGCAGACCAGCAGCAGGAAGATATTGGCGAGCATCAACAGCGCCGTCGCGCCTTCACCGGGGCGCACCTCGGTGAAGAGGGACAGCGCGCGGTCCAGCCGCGAGCGGGCGGCGGGCGGCGTCGGCGTTGGGGCAGTGTGAAACATCTGAAAGGCTCCTTGAATCGAATGTCTGGCTGGTAACGCGTCAGCGGGCGAAAAAACCCGCAATGCGGCCTACATACCGGAGAAAAACGAAAGGCGCGCTACTGGATGGTGAGGACGGTGAGGGAGGGCGACGGCGCGCTGGAGCGGAGGGAGGCGGTGGCGCGCGACGACACCAGCCGGGCGGCAGGGCGGCGGACGAGCAACGGCCACAGATCGGCGCGGATGCGCGCCGGCAGCACGCCCTCGAGATACTCCAGTGCCGTGCCGCGCAGCTGCCGGTCGTTTGACTGGAGGCCCCGAAACGCAATCTGGAGCGGTTCGCGCGGCAGCACCAGCGACAACAGGGAGAACACGTGCGCCAGGTTCAGCTGCGCAGGATCTCCCTCGCGGCCGACCTCGGCCATAACCGCGGCATAGATCGGCTCGGCATCAATCCGCACGCGCGGGTTCTTCTCGAGGATGGCGGCCAGGGATCGACCTGCCTGCAGCCGGACCTCGAAACGCGGATCGTCGAGCGCCAGCATCAGGCTGTCGACGGCGCGTTGTGACACGCACACCGAGAACACGCGCGCCAGCCCGCGGCGCACCGCCGGGTCCTGATTCGGGTCGAGCAGGGCGTCGGCGAGCTCGCCGACACGCTCCTCGGCGACCTTGCGCAAGGCGAAGAAGGCATAGTCGGCGACCGCGTCCCAGCCAAGCAACGGAATCACATGCGGAACCACCGCCGGCGCCAGCCCGTCTTCCCGGGAGAGGACCGCTACCACGCGGTCGCGGTTGCGGGTTCGCAGAGACAGGATGTCCACGAGATCGGAATCGAGGTCGATCGGCGCCACGATCGGCGGGTTGACCGCGGGGTGCAGCCCGGCCTCGTCGGCGTCGTGTCGAATCCGGCGGAGCACCTGTCGCGTCGCTTCGTCGGCGGTCGCGGACACATCGATGCCGTCGCCCTGCTTGACCAGGCTCTTCTCGAGGAGGCGGATGTACCAGCGATTCAGGCGGCTGGCGAAAACGATCGCGCCCGCTGATGCGGCGATCGCGAGCGCCAGGATCGTCGATGCCACCGCGGCCGGCGGAAGCAGCACGGCGAGACGGACGAGGCCGCCGCCAGCGGCGTCACCGAGCCGGTCGAAGGCCACGTCCACCACCGACTTCGCCGCGCGCTTCTCGGCCGCCGGAATCGGCGTATAAAAGAGCTCGTACGACGAACGAAACCAGGATCCGCGAAAAATCGACTCGCCGGCGCGGGTGACGACCACGCCGCCGAAGCTCGGGGCGATCAGCGACGTGACGCTGCCGGCGAGCAGCGCAATCGACGGCGTGCTCATCGTCAGCGCGAGGCCGAATCGCTCGACCATGGGTCGGCTCAGCAGTGTCTGGAGGATCAACGCGACGAGACTGGTTGCGGCATAATAGAGTGAGAAAAAACGCAGGAGATGATCGCCGGGGCCCAGCGTCTCGAAGGCCCTGGCTTTGAACAGGTACTCGGCGAGCGCCGCGCCGGTTGTTCCGAGCAGGACAAGCGCCGCGAGATGGCGCAAGTGTGGCGAGTCGGCGACCACGCGCAGCCCCGATCGCGCGGCAGGTCGCGCGCTTCCCATGTCAGCCGGCACCGAAGGCGCGACCGGTTCGAGCTGCACGGCGAGCCGTCGCACCAGCCAGGCGCTGAGGAACTGGAAGCCGGCCAGCACGAGGAGCATCGCCGGAACGCCCCAGGCGGCGGCGTGAGCGGAGAGCAGCGCGCCGAGTAAGCCGCCGAGCGTGCCGGCGCCGGAAATCTGTCCAAACCGCCGCTTCGCGGTCCGGGGATCGAACCGTTCGCTGGCGATCAGCCAGAAGCCGGAGGCGAGGAGCGGCCCGGCACCGGAGACGTGCAGGTAGACGAACACGGCGGTGCTCGACGGAGCCGATGCCCTGACGAGCCATTCGCCCACGAACAGCAGGCCGCTCGCGACAAAGGCGGCCGGTACCACCCTCGCAGGAGCGGCTTTCGCCGCCCACCGTGCGTGGGCCGCGACGAGAAAAATGGAGCAGATCGACGTCGCGATCAGCATCGTCGGCAGTGCGGTGAAGTCGAGAGAGGTCAGGAACAGCGCATCGCGGGTGGCCTTGCCGCCGACGAACTGGGCGGTGACCGCGGCGGCGCAGAGCATAGCGGTGAGCGTCGAGCGGGCGGTGGTAGACATGTGTCGTTCTTGTTTACGCGTCAAATCACCGGAATCCCCGCAATCGCTTCGTCGGCGACAGCAGGCATGGCCGGCGGGGACTGAGTAAAGACCTGCAAACCGATGGCGTCACTCCACACACGCGCAAAAGCGGCCTTTCTGGCCGCGCTGACACCGCCGCCGCCCAACCGGGCCAGCGAAAGCGTGGCCGGCGCGCCGCGCAGGACCGTGGGCGCCGGCAGCGAACAGGGCGGGGGAGGTCCCGTGCTGCCGGGGACCTTATTCGCGGGCCGTTATCGAATGGTGACGTGCCTCGGCCGTGGCGGCCTCGGCGAGGTATGGCGGGCCGACGATCTCGTCGTCGCGACGCCGGTTGCGCTGAAGATCATCGACTCGATTACCCCGGAAATCCGTGAACGGATTCTAGAAGAGGTCCGGCTCGCGCGCCGGATCACTCATCCGGCGGTCTGCCGTGTGTTCGACGTCGGCGAGACAGAGGGTTGCGTCTTCTATTCGATGGAGCTCATCGACGGCGAGGATGTGGCGACCCTGCTCAGACGCCTCGGACGGCTGCCGGCGGAGAAAGTCGCCGAGATCGGTCATCAACTGTGCGAAGGGCTCGGGGCGGCACACGCACAGGGCGTGCTGCACCGCGATCTGAAGCCGGCCAATGTGCTGATCGACGACAAGGGGTGCGTCCGAATCACCGACTTCGGCATCAATGCCACGCGTGACGATGCCGACTCGCAGGCGGGCGCGGGGGCGCCGGGTTACAAAGCGCCCGAACAGCTCGTGCCGGGCGCGGTCGTCTCCGCGAGAGCCGACCTGTTCGCTCTCGGCCTTGTGCTGTACGAGCTGCTCGTCGGCCGGCGGCCGTTCAACAGCGCCGCCGACGTCCGCCGCACCCCGGTCCGGCCGTCGACGCTCGTCCCCGACGTTCATCCGCCGCTGGAGCGGGCGATTCTGAAAGCGCTGCGGCTGGATCCGGCGCGCCGGCCGGCCTCGGCCAGCGATATGGCCGAGATGCTGCGCGGCGGCGGGTCGCGATGGACCGCCTCTCGCATTCTGCCGTGGATCGGCGGCGCCGCGATCGCCGCGGCCGTTGCCGGCCTCGCCGCGCTGTCGCCCGTTCTCATGCGCCCGGCGGCGCGGCCGTTGACCGATCGCGACAGGCTGGTCATCGCCGATTTCCTGAATACCACCGGGGAGCCGGTGTTCGACGGATCGTTGAAAGTGGCGCTCGCCGTCGCGTTGGACCAGTCGCCGTTCCTGAAGGTATTCCCTGACGACCGCGTGCGCGACACTCTCCGCCTGATGCAGCGCGATCCCAGCGAACGCATCACGCGGCCAATCGCGCGCGAGATCGCACAACGGGAACAACTGACGGCGCTTGTCGCCGGCTCCATCGCCAGCCTCGGCAGCAATTACGTGCTCGCGCTGGAAGCCGTCAACGCCGACAGCGGCGACGTGATGGCGCGCGAACAGGTCGAGGTGCCGCGCAAGGAGGACCTCCTCGCCGCGCTCGGCAAGGCCGCGACGAATCTCCGGAAGAAACTCGGCGAATCGCTCGCGTCGGTGCAGCGGTTCGACGTCGCGCTGCCACGGGCCACGACCGGGTCGCTCGACGCGCTTCACGCCTACTCGCTCTCGCTCGACCAGGGCCGCGAAGTGCCGCGGGTCGAGGCCATTCCCCATCTCGAGCGCGCCATCGCGCTCGACCCGAACTTCGGCATGGCCTACGCGCGGCTCTCAGGCGTGTACGCCAACAACGGCCGGTCGGCCGACGCCCCGGTATTTTCACGCAAGGCGTTCGAGCTCCGCGATCGGGTCAGCGAGCGCGAGCGGTTCTTCATTTCCTGGCGCTATTTTCTCGACGCCGAGCAGGCCTGGGACAAGGCGCTCGAGCTCGCGCATTCCTGGACCGTCACGTACCCGCGGGAAGCGTTCGCCTTCAACAGCCTTGGCCTGGCGTCGGCGGCCTTCGGCCAACACGACGAGGCCGTGCGCGCGTTCCGTGAAGCCATCCGCCTCGATCCGAAATTTGTTCCGCCGCATGGAAATCTCGCCGGGTCCCTGATTGCGTCGAACCGGCACGACGAGGCGAAAGCGGTCCTCCGCGAGGCGACGAAACAGGGAGTCGACTTCATCACCCTGCGGCGGATGTTGTACACGCTGGCGGTCATCGACGACGATGGGGCGGCGCAGGCACGCGAGCTCGACCTGGCACGCGCAACCCATGGCGCCATCTGGGCGGCGGTGTGGGAAGCCCGCGCGTCCCGTTTTTCAGGACGCGTCGCTGCGGCCCACGAGCTCTTTCAGCGCGGCGTGGAAATGGCCGTTCGCGATCAACAGCGCGAACTCGGCGCACAGTCGGCGGCGGAAGACGCCGAGACACACGCGATCGCCGGACAGTGCGGGGACGCCTTACGCGAGGTTCCCGCAGCGCTGGCGCTGAGCCGCGACAACTTTACGGTGGAACGCGCCAGCCGGACGCTCGCGCTGTGCGGCCGGGCCGACGACGCCCAGCGTCTTGCCGCTGAACTGGCGGAACGCTACGCGACCGCGAGCCTGACCCAACGAATTCAACGGCCGGTGACCGCCGCCGCCGTTGCGGTGCAGCACGGGCAGCCGGCGCGGGCCGTCGAACTGCTGGACCGTGTCACCCCGTACGACCAGGCGCCGGCGTCGGAATTCTGGCCGGCCTACCTGCGCGGTCAGGCGTTGCTGCAACTCAAGGACGCCCGGTCGGCGGGCGCGCAGTTCCAGAGCATTCTCGATCGCCGCGGCCAGGCGCCAACCTCGCCGTTGTATCCACTGGCGTGTCTCGGACGGGCGCGTGCGCACGAGCTCGCCGGCGAGCGCGAGCCGGCACGCCGCGCCTACGAGCGATTCTTTACACTGTGGACAGGCGCCGACCCGGCGCTGGAGAGCCTTCAGGCGGCGCGTCGCGAGTACGCGAGGTTGTCGCAGTAGTTCGTCCGGCAGGTTCACACATGTCGTCCGTACACGCGCGCGCCAAGGACATCTTCCTCGATGCCGTTGCCATGAGCGCGGCCGAGCGCCCCGCGTTCGTCGATCGGGCCTGCGCCGGCGATCCCGCGCTGCGAAAGGAAGTCGAGTCGCTCCTCCAGTATCACGATGACGACGCGTCCACCGACGAAGTCGAGCCGCGGGCGATCGGCGCGGAGTTCGCCCCGGGCGCTGTCTTCGCCGGGCGTTACCGGATGATCGCGCGCATCGGCCAGGGCGGGATGGGCGACGTCTGGCGCGCCGACGATCTCGTCCTCGACACCGCCGTCGCGTTGAAGATGATCGTGGCGGCCGGGGCCGATGCGCGCGAGCGTCTCCTCAACGAAGTGCGGCTGGCGCGGCAGATCACCCATCCGTCAGTGTGCCGCGTGTTCGACGTCGGCGAGGCCGATCACGTCGTCTTCTTCTCGATGGAGCTCGTGTCCGGCGAGGATCTCGCCGCGCTGCTGCGCCGCGTCGGCCGCCTCCCCTCGGACAAGGTGATCGACATCGCCCGGCAGCTCTGTGCCGGTCTTTCGGCGGCGCACGCCCAGGGAGTGCTGCATCGTGATCTGAAACCGGCCAATGTGCTGATTGACGACGATGGCTGCGTCCGCATCACCGACTTCGGCATCGCGATCACGACGAGCAGCGGCGGCACGCACGCGCTCACCGGAACACCGGCGTACATGGCCCCTGAGCAACGGACACCCGGGAGCGTGGTGACAGAGCGGACTGACGTGTACTCGCTGGGCCTGGTGTTGTACGAGCTCCTGGTCGGCCACGAGGCATCGATGCAATCGGCCGTCCTGGACGAGCCGACCCGCCCGTCCGCGATCGTACCGAACGTCAATCCGCAGCTCGAACGCGTCCTCATGCAGGCGCTCTCGCGCGATCCGCACCGTCGCTGGCCGTCGGTCGAGGAGATGGGGGCAGCCCTGCCGCATGCGGCCGCCACGGCTCAGAGCCGGGCGGCGTCGGCCGCGGCGCCATTCGGCGTCACCAGACGGCCCTTCTGGCTCGTAGCGGCCGGCATGGCCGCGCTGGTGGTACTTCTTGCCTACGGATCGGCGTTCGTCCGGACCTCCGGGGCGAAAACGCTGACCGAACGGGACGTCGTGCTGCTCGCCGATTTCGAGAACACCACGGGCGACCCGGTGTTCGACGGCGCCTTGAAGGTCGCGCTCGCCGTCGCGTTGGAACAGTCGCCGTTCCTGAAAGTGTTCCCGGAGGAGCAAGCGCGGCAGACGCTGCGCCTGATGCAGCAGCCGCCCGACGAACGCATCACGCGCTCGATCGCGCGCGACATCGCCCAGCGGGAACGGCTGAAGGCGTTGCTCGCAGGCTCGATCGCGAGCCTCGGCCGTACCTATGTGGTGACGCTCGAGGCGATCAACGCGCAGACCGGCGACGTCATGGCGCGCGAGCAGGCGCAGGCGGCCTCCAAGGAACAGGTGCTCTCCTCGATGGGCACCGCGGCGTCGAGCCTGCGCCGGAAGCTCGGCGAATCGCTGACCTCGGTGCAGAAATTCGACGTGCCGCTGCCGCGCGCGACGACAACATCGCTCGACGCGCTCAACGCCTACGCACTCGCCTTGTACAACGGCCGGGAAGTCCCTCGCCTCGAAGCGATTCCGCACCTCAAGCGCGCCATCGAGCTCGATCCGACGTTCGCGATGGCCTACGCGCTGTTATCGGAGGTGTACGCCAATACCGGCCAGTCCGCGCTCGCGCCCGGGTTTGCGCACATTGCATTCGAGCTGCGCGACAAGGTCAGCGATCGCGAACAGTTCTTCATCTCGTGGCGTTATTATCGCGACGCGCTGCAGGCGTGGGACAAGGCGCTGGACGTGGCGCGCACCTGGACGGCCACCTATCCCCGCGAGGCGTTCGCATTCAACAGCCTGGGCAACGCGCTGATCCGTTTCGGTCAATTCGAACAGGCGGTTCCGGCGTTGCGCGAGGCCATCCGGCTCGATCCACAGTTCATCCCGGCATATTCCAATCTCGCCGCCTCGCTGCTCGCGCTCAATCGAATGCCCGAGGCCCGGGCGACGCTGCGCCAGGCCGCCGATCGCCGGCTCGAGTTCGCCGGCGCGCGTCGATTGTCGTACCTGATGGCGTTCGTCGAGGGCGATGCGCAGACGATGGAGCACGAGCTCGCCGCGTCGGTTGGCGTGCGCGCCACCAATGCGGCCTTCGGCTGGCAGGCGCACGCGTTGGCGTTCGGTGGCCGGATCAAGGAGGCGCACGAGCAGTTCCGCCGCGGCATCGATCGGTCGGCCGAGGGCAACTTCAAGGAGGTCGCGGCGCAGCTGTCGATGGAAGACGCCGAGATGCACGCGACGGTCGGACAATGCGATACGGCGAGAGCGGAGATCCCGGCCGGCCTCGAGCTCAGCCGGGCGACCGCCGCGCTCGAGCGGGCGGGCCGCGTCTTCGCGCTGTGCGGCGCAGCCGACGCGTTGACGCTGTCCGGAGAAGTCGCGACGCGGCTGCCGGAGGCGATCCTGATGACCCGGGTCTCCTCGCCGTTGACGTCAGCGCTGCTCGCCCTTTCGCACGGTGAGTCACGACGCGTACTCGAGTTGCTCGAACCGGTCCGGCCGTACGACCGTGCGCCCTCTGCGGAGCTTTGGCCCGTGTACGTCCGTGGCCTGGCATACCTCCAGCTCAAGGACGGAGCCGCGGCACGGAAAGAGTTCCAGACCATCGTCGATCACCGGGGCCAGGTGCCGGTGTCCCTGCTGTACCCGCTGGCGCATCTCGGACTCGCGCGCGCGGCGACAATGACGAACGATCCGGCGGCGGCGCAGACCTCGTACGCCGACATGCTCGGAATGTGGAAGGCGGCCGACGCCAACCTCGCGCCGTTGAACGACGCCCGGCGCGAGCAGGCGAGCCTTCGCGAACCTGGTTCGACGCGTTGACAGCCGGCAATCCCGCCGTGGAGAAGCCGTGATGGCGACCAAGCACCCCGACTCGAACAGCGAGCTGTTTCCGCAAATGTACCGGGAGTTGCACCGTGTGGCCGGCGCCTATCTGCGGCGCGAGCGCCGGAACCACACGCTGCAGCCGACGGCACTCGTGAACGAGGCGTGGATCCGTATCCAGAAAGAGAAGGGCAATCAGTGGCAGGGCCGTACGCACGGCCTGGCGATCGCAGCCCAAGCGATGCGCCGGCTCCTCATCGATCACGGACGCCAGCAGAAACGTGACAAGCGCGGCGGCGGCGCGCAACCGGTGGAACTGAACGACCTCATGAACGCAGCAGCGGAAGGGCCCGTGCCGGTCGAGGATCTGATGACGCTCGAGGCGGCGCTGACGCGTCTGGAAGCCGTTGATGCGCGGGCGGCACAGATCGTGACGCTGCGTTTCTTCTCGGGAATGTCCAGCCGCGAGGTCGCCGAGCATCTCGGGCTGTCGCTGCGGACAGTCGAAGGCGATTGGGCGCACGCCCGTGCCTGGCTCAAGCGCGAACTCTCCGGCGGGCCGCACCCGTCCCCGGACGAATGACTCGTCCGGGGTCCGGGTGGGTGCCGGGTTCCGCCTTCATTTGGACTCGCTGCGGGCGATCTGCGGCGCCGCCGGCGGCAGCGGTGCCGGCACACGGTTGTGAATCGGCTGAATGGTCCGCAGGAACGCGTAGACCGACTTCAGATCGTCCTCGGTCATCTTGCCATAGTTGAACCACGGCATAGGCGGCAGGATCTCGCGTGACACGCCCATGTGCCGTCCTTTGCGCAGCGTATTCATGAACATCTCTTCGGTCCAGATGCCGAGACCGGTATTCTGATCCGGCGTCAGGTTCGCGGCGAAGCTGACGCCCCACGGTCCGGAAAACGCGGTGCCGCTCGCGTCTGCGGTCATCATCCACATGTCGGACACAGGCGCGATCGCGCTCTCGATCGGGAAGGACTCGGGATGGCCCGACAGCATGCGCGAGAGATCCGGTTCGGGTCCCTTCGGGCCGATCTTCAGCGGCGTATGACAGTCGTTGCAGCCGCCGATGGTGACGAGGTACTTGCCGCGTTCCACGCGTGCCTGTTTCGCGTCTGCCGAGATCCCGCGCGTGCAGGCGGCGGTGCCGAGCGCCGCGACCGCGGCTGCAGCGGCGACGATGCGAAAGACATTGTTCCTGGTCATGATGGCTCTCCGACACTGTAAATGCTCGGCTCGCCGCCCTACCGGCCGAGTCGGCGACCGCTCGACACGAGCGATCGGGGCAGTTGACCCTTAACGCGTCATCTCGCGGAAAACACCGCAACCGGAAACGGGGCATCTGGCACTCATGTTGCGACTCCCCTTTGCAGGAAGGGGGAAGCATGCCTGAACAGAAAACACTCAAACGCGCTCGCGCCGACCGGCGCGCCGGAAAGGCGCCGACGTCGCAGGCCGGCGAGTTCGTCCGCGAGGAAATCCATCACGTCCGCGAAGGGAAGCACGGCGCGCGATCGACCAAGCAGGCGATTGCCATCGGGTTGTCGAAAGCTCGACGCGCCGGCGTCAAACTGCCGCGTCCACCGGCGAGCGCCAAGGCCACGACGAAGCGCAGCGCGGCGTCGGCCAGCCGTGCGGCCGGCCGCCGCGCGAAGCCCTCGCCGCGGCGATCGCGCGCGATGACGAAGGCGCTCAAACGCGAAGGACATCGTGCTGTGTCGACGCGGGCCCTCGCGCGTCAGGCGAAGTCAGCCGCCCGCCGGCGCTCGGCGACCGCCAGACGCGCCTCCGCACGAAAGGCCGTCCGCACGAAGGGGCCGAAGCTTCGCCGCGCCGCGGCACGACGCGCGGCGCAAACCCGCAAACGGCGAGCCGCCCAGTAGAGCGGTTCGACATGGCTGAAGTGGCGCAGCCCTTTAGGGCTGCGAAGAACGCAGGGCTGAAGCCCTGCGCCACACAAGTTCGAAAATGCTGTAGCGGATTTGCCTCGCGCGAGAGTGGAGTACGAAGGGGATTCGGCAGTACAGTTGGCCCGGGCTCCAACTCGACGTGAGGCATTCCATGATTCACAAAGCCGTACTCTCTGCCGCCGCTGTGATCGCGGCATTGGCTCTCACCGCCGGTTACAACGAGATCTCGTTCGCGCAGGCGGCCCCGCAGACGCCGGCGGCCCAGACGCCGCGACCGGGCCGCGGCGGCAACGCCGGCGACAGTGCCGCGCCCGGGCGCAAGCCGGGCGACGGCGTCGGACCCTTCAGGAAGATGGTGATTCGCGGCGTCACGCTGATCGATGGCACAGGCGGCCCGCCGCTGAGCCCGATGGACATCGTCATCGAAGGCAACGTGATCACCTCGGTGCGTCAGGCCGGCTGGCCCGGGCTGCCGCAGCAGGCCAATCGCGAACCGCGCGACGCCGATCACGAGATCGACGGCAAGGGCATGTACGTCATGCCCGGCTTCGTCGACGTGCACGTGCACGGCGCGGGCAAGGACAAGGCGCCGGATCTGAGTTACTCCTACAAGCTGTGGCTCGCTCATGGCGTCACCACCGTCCGCGGCGTCTCGCTGTCGTCGGCCGCGCTCAGCAGTTCAGAGAAAAACCGATCGGCGAAGAACGAGATCGTGGCGCCGCGCATCTTCAACTATCAGACGCTCGGCTCCGGCTGGTCGGAAGGGCCGGTGCGGACGTCGGAGAAGGCGCGCGAGTGGGTCCGCTGGGCCGCGGCCAACAACATCGACGGCATCAAGTTCTTCAACCGCGGCGACGAGAGCCCCGAAGTCGACACGGCGGCGATCGACGAGGCGCACAAGAACAAGATGGGCACCGTCGCCCACCTGTCGCAGAACAACGTCGCGATGTTCAACGCGCGCATCGCCGGCGACGCGCACCTCGACACCGTGACGCATTACTACGGACACTTCGAGTCCCTGCTCAAGGACAAGACGATTCAGGAGTATCCGGTCGGCTACGACTACAACAACGAGCAGGATCGCTTCGGCGACATCGCCCGCATCTGGAACCAGACGTACGAGCCAGGCTCGCCTCAGTGGATCGAGTACCTGGAGCACCAGAAGGCGAACCATGTCACGTTCGATCCGACGTTCAACATCTACGCCGCGTCACGCGACCTGATGCGTGCGCGCAACGCCGACTGGCATCAGACCTACACGATGCCGCAGCTGTGGAACTACTTCCAGAGCACGCGCGACAACCACGGCTCCTACTTCTACGACTGGACCTCCGAGAACGAGGTGGCGTGGAAGAACTTCTATCAGCGCTACATGCGGCTCATCAACGACTACAAGAACATGGGCGGCCGCACCACGGTCGGCACCGACTCGGGCTTCATCTTCAAGACCTACGGTTTCGCCTACATCGAGGAGCTCGAGCTGATGCGCGAGGCCGGCTTCCTGCCGCTCGAGATCATCCGGTCCGCGACGATGTACGGCGCGAAGACCCTGTATGAGCCGCGCGGGGAAGCGCCGCCGATCGGCGTGGTCCGCCCGGGCATGCTGGCGGATCTCGTGATCGTGCCGGAAAACCCACTGAGCAATCTGAAGGTCCTCTACGGCACCGGTCACCAGCGCCTGAACCCGCAAACCAATCGCCAGGAAAAAGTGGGCGGCGTCAAGTACACGATCAAGGACGGCATCGTCTACGACGCGCAGAAACTGCTGGCGGAAGTGGCAGCCTCGGTCGCCGCCGAGAAGCACACGGTCACGTCGACCGCGGCGCAGCGCTGAGCATCACGACCCAACTCCGTACGCCTTGTCACATCCGCACGGTCCGCCTCGTCTCACTTCCAGATGGCGATGTGGAACTACAGCGAGGCAGGGTCGGGTCGGCCGCTCATCCTTCTGCATGGGATCGGCATGTCACACGGGGCGTGGCGCGCGGTCACGCCGTATCTCGCCGCAAATCGGCGCGTGATCGCGTTCGATGTCGCCGGCTTCGGATCGACACCGCCGCTGCCCGATGGCATTCCGCCGACCGTCTCGAACCTCGTTGATGGACTCGAGCGCGCAATCGGGGCCCTCGACATCGAGGTTCCGGTCGACATCACCGGAAACTCACTCGGCGGCTGCATGGCGCTGGAGGCGGCCAGGCGCGGGCTCGCACGGAGCGTCGTCGCGATTTCACCGATCGGATTGTGGCGAGAGCACCCCGCTCCTCACGTGCAGTATGTGTTCGGCGGCCTACGGCTCGCGGTGAGACACTTTCCGCACCTGGTCAAAACGGCTTCTCGCGTGCCGTGGCTGCGCGAGCTCGCCCTGGCCATCCCCTTGTCCATCGGCAGCAGGCGAATGCCGGTCAGCGACGCGCGTCGAACCATGGACGATCTCGCAGCCTCGACCGCCTTCGAACAGACGTTCGAGAGCACACGCGCGCCTTTTTCGGCTGTCGACATTGCCGTGCCGCTGACAGTCGCGTTCGGCAATCGCGATTGGATTCTCACCAGGGGATCACGGCGCCGGAACCGTCTGCCACCACACACCCACTGGGTGACAAAACCAGGCTGGGGTCACGTCCCGATGTGGGTCGATCCGCGGGGTGTCGCGCGGCTGATCCTGGACGGCACCGGTGGCTAATCCCGCGCGCGGTCGTCACACCATCCAACGGGAGCGAAATCCGTCACTCCCAGGCCGGACACCATCCGACGATTGTTGACTCCTCGGATCCGGCGTCTGGCGTTGGAGGTGACGGGCACCTTGGTTTGCGGTTAGTTGTCGCCGATCTTTGGAATCCCGGCGGCGAACCACACGCCGCCCTTGTTGCGAATCAGCAGGACCGGGCTGGCGCACTCGCCCGGCGTCGGCATCAGCACGTCATCGATTCGGAAATCGCCGTTCGGGTCGAGCGGCACGCTGAACGTGTTGTGCGGCGTGAACGGCAAGGTGGCCTCGCAGATCAGCGTCGCGAAGACACTCTGACCGGCGTTTTCCCCGATGCTGTCGGTGCTGGCCAGAAGCAGGCCGCGTCCTTTGACCCTGATACGGCCGCTGGTGTAGACGACGGCCTTGAGCTCGTCGATCCGCCACGGACCCGCGCCTGGGGAGACTCCTCTCACGATGTTCAGCTTCACGTTCGGGAACGTGCCATCCGCCGGGTTCACCGGCCCGGCGCCGTTCTGCACCGGGATGACGCCAATGCCGCCGTCGAATCTCGCGAGAACGGCTCCCTCCTGCGCGCTGGCGCGACCAGCGATCCCCAGGGCCAATACCATTACCACTACCGCGTGCTTCATCATGTCTGCCTCGTCTCTCTCGATTTCGAATCGTGACGGCTGCGCTGCGGGAATCGCAGACGCTTGCACCGTCGATTCACTTCTACCGTTCATCTGATTTCCAGCTCGCGGAGCACGAGCAGCTCACGAACGCGACCTGGCAAGAACGGGACGTCATCGGTCGAGAGCAACACGTATGCCGTGCCGCGGAGCGCCTCGATTGATTTGTTGATCGAGGGCACCGACAGCGGCATGATCAACGGCCGATTAGCCACGCAACACGTGGGCAGAACTCCCCGCGGCGAGTTTCCGTCATCGAGATTTGGCAAGACCCTCTTGAAGTGTTTCCGTCTCGACGCTCCTATGTCAGGTTGGGTGATTGCGCCGGCGATCGCGTTGCGGATCTTCGAAAAGCGTGGACACCTTTCAACTTCCGAAACGCGTGGGCCGTCACGGACCTGTGACGCAGGCGCGAGTCGCTGTAGAATCCTTACGATCAATGAATCCGAAGGCGTCCGCGGATCACCGGCGACCTGGCGGGCAGTGTCGACGCCCCCGTGCCTGGCGCCGTGCGGCGTACCGGTCAGGGCGCCCAACGGTGTTCGCGTGCGCGCTAATCCTTACGCTCGGCGCGCTCGGGGTTCTGGCGTTTTCCCCGCAGGCGGTGCCATCCGACGCGTTCGAGACGAGCGTCAAGCCGTTCCTGCAGACTTATTGCTACGGGTGCCACGGAGGCGGTCAGCCAGCGGCCGGCTTCGATCTCACGGCCTATGCCACGCCGGACTCCGTTACCAGGGATCAGCGCCGCTGGAATCTCGTGCTCGCGCGTCTCAAGGCCGGTGAGATGCCGCCCAGCCAGTCCAGACAACAGCCGACACCGGTCCAACGGCAGTCGGTCATCGACTGGATCGAGACGATCAGCGCAGAGGACGCAAGGCGCCATCCCAACGACCCCGGCCTCGTGCTCGCGCGGCGCTTGAGCAACGCGGAATACGACTACACGATCCACGACTTGACTGGCGTGGACATCCGTCCAGCGAAGGAATTTCCCGTCGATCCCGCCAATCAGGCGGGCTTCGACAACTCGGGGGAATCGCTGGCGATGTCGCCGCCGCTCGTGCAGAAGTACCTCGACGCGGCCAGGCGCGTCAGCGAACACATCGTGTTCCTGCCGGGCGGCTTCTCGTTCGCGCCCTATCCGGTCGTCACCGACGAGGACCGCGACAAGTACGCCGTCCACCGGATCGTCGATTTCTACACGCGCCAGCCGCTGGACTACGCCGACTACTTTCACGCCGCCTGGCAGTACCGCCACCGCGCGGCGCTGCGCCGGCCGGACATGACGCTGGCCGACGCGGCCAGAAGCGCGAAAGTCAGCGCGATCTACCTGAACAAAGTCTGGACGCTGTTGACCGCGCCTGCTGAAGATGTCGGTCCGGTGGCGGCGCTACAGGCGCGATGGCGAGGATTGCCGCCGCCCGTCGATCATCAGGAGCCGAAGGAACTGCGCCAGACCATCGAGTGGATGCGCGACCTCGTCGCCGGTCTGCGGCCGCGGGTGGCCATGTCGTTCGAGAACCTGCCGGCGCGCGGGATCGCGTCAGGTTCGCAGTCATTGGTGCTCTGGAAGGATCGTCAGTACGCCGAGCATCGCACGACCTATCGAGGTAACGCGCTCGAGCTCGATCTGTCGGCGTACGCGCCGACCGACCCCGCGCTGGTGGCGCCGTCCACGGAAGAAGCGCGCGCGCGCTACCAGGACTCCTTTGCCCGTTTCTGCGCCCTGTTCCCGGATCGGTTCTACGTCTCGGAACGCGGCCGGATGTTTCTCACCAATCCCCGCGAGATCGCGTCCGATGCCGAAGGCCATCGTCTGCTGAGCGCCGGTTTCCACAGCCAGATGGGGTACTTCCGCGACGACCGCCCGCTGTACGAGCTTGTCCTCGACACTGGGCAGCAGCGTCAGCTGGACGACCTCTGGGCGGAGCTGGATTTCGTCACGCTCGCGCCGGTCCGGCAGTTCAAGCAGTTCATCTGGTTCGAGCGTGCCGAGCCGCCCAGCTTCATGGCCAGCCCGCAGTTCAATCTGTTCCGCTCGGAGGACGATGACGTCACGTCCGAACCAAAAATGGCGCAGCTGGCCGACGCGTATCTGGCGAAGGCGCGAGAGATCACCAATGACGTCGCGGCGGGAGTGGTTCGCGACTATTTCGATCGGATGAACGCGAACGTGCGCGCGCTGGAGCAGGCGAGGGCCGCCGCCGAGCCGCGTCATCTAGACGCGCTGCTGGCGTTCGCGACGAAAGCGTACCGTCGGCCGTTGACGAAATCGGAGGCGGACGACATTTTCGGGTTCTACCGTTCGCTCCGCGACCAGCGTCTCGGCCACGAAGAAGCGATTCGCGACGCCGTGGCGAGCGTCCTGATGTCGCCGTACTTCTGCTACCGCGTCGATCCGCCTTCGCTCACGCAGAACACGGAACGAGCGTCGGCGGGCCAGGCAGCCGACGTCGCGCCGCTCTCGGACTATGCACTCGCCAGCCGCTTGAGCTACTTCCTCTGGTCGAGCATGCCGGACGAGGAGTTGATGAAGCGCGCGGCGGCCGGAGATTTGCGCAAACCCGAAGTGCTGTCCGCGCAGGCGCGGCGGATGATGCAGGACGGCCGCGCCCGGCACCTGGCGACCGAGTTTGCCGGCAACTGGCTGGACATTCGCCGTTTCGAGGAACACAACGCCGTGGACCGCGAGCGGTTCCCGGGCTTCACGAGCGAGTTGCGCGAAGCGATGTTCGAGGAGCCGATTCGCTTCGTGCTGGACGTTATCCAGCGCAATGGCTCGGTCCTCGATTTCCTGTACGGCAACTACACGTTCGTCAATCCGATTCTGGCCCGGCATTACGGCATGCCGGAGCCGGCGGAAGGCGGCTGGGTTCGGGTGGACAACGCGCAGAAGTACGCGCGCGGCGGACTGTTGCCGATGTCGGCCTTCCTGACCAAGAACGCGCCAGGACTGCGCACCAGCCCCGTCAAACGCGGCTACTGGATCGTGCACCGGCTGCTCGGCGAGTACATCCCCGCGCCGCCGCCCAATGTGCCGGTGCTGCCGACCGACGAGACCAAGCTCGGCGACCTGACGCTGCGCGAAACGCTCGCGCAGCACCGCGCGAATCCGGCGTGCGCCAGCTGCCACGCGAAGTTCGATTCGTTCGGTCTCGCCTTCGAAGGCTACGGTCCGGTCGGCGAGACGCGCGATCGGGATCTCGCGGGACGCCGGGTCGAAACCGGCGCGACATTTCCGGACGGCAGTTCCGGTTCCGGTCTCGATGGATTGCGCGCGTTCATGCGCGCCCGGGGGCAGGCCGAATTCGTCGATAATCTGTGCCGCGAGCTCCTCGTCTATGCGCTGGGCCGCAGCCTGTTGCGTTCCGACGACCCGCTCCTCGCCGACATGCGCAAGGATCTCTCGAAGGGTGACTACAAATTCGGCCACCTCGTTCAGGACATCGTCACCAGCCGCCAGTTCCTGACGAAACGCGCGACGACCGGCTCTTGAAGGACCTGCATCCATGAGCATGATGACCAGTCCGCTGCAGAGAAACCTGCGTGAGGTGTCGCGGCGCCGCTTCCTCCGCGGCACCGGTGTCGTGATGGCGCTGCCGTGGCTCGAGTCGCTGCCGGTCTGGGGCGCCGAGCGGGCGGCGGCGGCCGCCGCGCCGAAGCGCCTCGCATTTCTGTTCATGGGCAACGGCGTCAATCCCACGGAGTGGTGGGCGAAAGGGTCGGGCGCCGACATCGAATTGGGCCGCAGCCTGGCGCCGATGGAGCCGCTGAAAGGGAAGTTCAACTACATCAAGGGCCTGTTCAACAAAGCAGCCACCGGCGTCGGCATTCATCCGGGGATGACGGGCAATCTGCTCTCGGGCGCGCCGTTGACCAAGGGCGCGGCGCTGCACGGCGGTGTGAGTCTGGATCAGGTGCTGGCCAGCCACATCGGCGACCAGACGGTGCAACCGAGCATGGTCCTGGGGTGCGAGCAGCCGGTGACCGGCTACCACGAGACGAACTTCTCGATGGCGTACAGCTCGCACATTTCGTGGTCGAGCCCGACGTCGCCCGTGCCGATGGAGGTCTACCCGTCGCTGGCGTTCGACAGCCTGTTCGAGAACCGCGGCAGCCAG
>Ga0105248_10002961_pt1 | contig 18814 bp, 13 predicted proteins | sample KBSS34metaG_FD_81524 | JGI IMG/M metagenome (GOLD analysis project Ga0105248, IMG submission 81524) | Switchgrass rhizosphere microbial communities from Kellogg Biological Station, Michigan, USA - KBS S3-4 metaG | ecosystem: Host-associated > Plants > Roots > Rhizosphere > Soil | place... | reverse complement strand
GGCGCTACCGGTACTTCCGGCTGCGGGATATGCAGACCAAGCGGGGCGTTCCGGGCAGCATCGGCCTGCTCCTTGGTGATAGCCCGATCCTGCTCCATCTCGGTCAGCACCAGGTTGCGGCGGCGCAAGGCCTTCTCCGGATTGAGCAGCGGCGAATAGGCGACAGGGCCTTTGGGCAGTCCAGCAAGCAACGCCGCTTCAGTTAGGCTCAACTGGCTAGCATGTTTGGAGAAATAGAACTCAGAGGCAGCTTCAAAGCCATATTGACCGTGGCCAAGGTAGATCTGGTTGCCATACAACGTAAAGATCTGCTCCTTGGTAAAGGAGCGCTCGATCTGGATCGAGAGATACGCCTCCTGCACCTTCCGCGCCGTCGTCCGTTCCGCCGAGAGGAATAGGTTGCGCGCCAGCTGCATGGTCAACGTCGAGGCTCCCTGCGCCCGGCCATGCGATGCCACATCATGCCAAAGCGCGCCAGCCACGCGGAAGACATTAACCCCCCAGTGCGACTCGAAGTTTTTATCCTCGATCGAGATCACCGCCTGACGCAGCACAGGCGAAAAATCCTCGTAGTTGACGATCACCCTCCGCTCCAGTGCAAACGAGCCAAAGGCACGTCCCTTCTGGTCGTAGAGTTCAGTTGTCGTCGAGGGACGGTAGCGCTCCAGATCGTGGATCTGGGGCAGATCCACCGAATAGACTAGGGTCAGCCCAGCCAGCGATCCGGTGATCGCGGCCAGCGTAAAGAGGATGCTTAGGGTAAATCTGCCCGCCAGTTTGCGCCGGTGCCGCTCAGGTCCAGCCCCGAAACCCAACCCCGGAGGCCGAAAACCTCTCCGCGGAGGCGGCGCAGCGATGACACGCTCCGCTGTACGGGCGGGGGGACGGGGCGGCACACGTGGGGGAGTAAACGCCAAGTTCGAAGGGCCTCAGCCCGAGCCTACCACGACCGGAGTGCGGAAAAACCCCGCCCGTACCCGGCTCGTCAAGTGCTCGTCTTGCCCTGAGCGACGGTCTTAGGCCGCCTTGGCCTTCAGCAGTTCCAGAGCCTTGTTCAACGGGGCATCTGTCTTGGCTGGGGCAGAATCGTTGTCGTCCTCTGCTTCCTGCTCCGGCGTTGGGCCTACCTGCACCGACGGCGTGACCGCCTCTTCAACAAACTTCTTGCCGCCGGGGCTAGCGTAGTTGGCTACCGTCAGTACTAATGCAGCACCATCCGGCAGCTCAATCGTCTTCTGTACGCCGCCTTCGCCAAAGGTCCGTTCGCCGACAACGTCGGCGCGCTTGTTATCAGCCAACGCAGCTGCCGCCAGTTCGCCGGCACCTGCCGTTCCGCGATTCACCAGCACGGCCAGCGGAGCATCCGAGACGAACTGCCCAGCATCGGCAGAAAAGGTCTGTTTGGGGTATTTCTGCCCGCTCAGTGTTGCGATCGTGCCCTGCTTCAGGAAGAGATTCGCCAGGCGGATGCCCTGCTGCTCTTCGCCTTCGGTTACGTCGCGCAGATCGAGCAGCACTTTCTTGTTGCCGTTTTTGGCCATCCCCTTGAGATGAGCGGCGATCTCGTCAACACGCGCAGCGCTCAGCACGCCCGGCTTCAGGTAGAGAATGCTCGAGTTCTCGTACTGCTGCTCGTTCAGGGCTGGGGCAGGAGCAACCACACGGGTCAGCGTGATCTTGTCCGGGTCAGACTTTCGGGGACGAATCACCGAAAGAGTCACCTGGGATCCAGGTTTACCCTGCAACATCACCTTGAGCATCGCCAGCGATAGTTCCCGGGTCGACGTATTGCCGATCGACTCGATCGCATCGCCATCCGAAAGCTTTTCCTTGTCCGCGGGAGAACCGGGCAATACGCTCACGATCACAGCGTATCCGTAGCGCTTCGAGATCGTCAGGCCAACCTGCGCATTTTCGTCCGCAGGGTGATCTTTATAAATCTTGTACTCCGTGGGGCTCATGTAGCTCGAGTCGGCATCGAGAGTCTCCAGCAGCCCGTGGAGAGCACCGGCCGTGACGGCATTGATATTCGGCTCGGTGACGTACTCCGTCTGGATCTTCTTGAGTACCTGCTGATAAACATTGATCTGGTTATACGCACCGTCGTCATTGGAACCGGCGCGGACAGCGCGCAGGCCGAATTCTCCCGCGATCAGGGCCACAAGCAGCCCAAGTGAGAGTACAAAGACACTTCGCTGGAAAAAACGGTTCATTTTCACCTCAAAACCGGGTCCGCATACACAGAAACCCACACTACCGATAGACGAATGATACCGCAAACAGTTTTCCACGCGGAAAGGTTGCAAGTACTTTGTGATGGCTGCAGGGTTCGCCGGGAGCGAATTGTCCTCCAGAAAATCCGAGCCTCCTCCATTCCAACATCGTTGGGATCGGCCTCGTCCCGACAAAAAGCTACATGTACACCATCAGTCCTGCGATAGCACCGTCGCCAGCTCTATATCCAGCGAGGCTAAACCATGCACTCCCTCAGGGCTCAGCCTCTTAGAACGGTTCCGGACATGGCAGCTTCATTCCCCACCTGGCCTGACGGCGCACGAAGGTCCTCAGCAGCTATATCGCAACATCCGCAATAATCTCCTGAGCTGCACGAGCCCCTTCCGTTGCGCCGCCTTCCATAAATCCCTGGAAACTGTTCGAGCAATGTTCCCCGGCAAAGTGGCAATTGCCCTGGCGTACCCCTTCGTACCCCGCAAAAGTGGTGTATTGACCCACCTTCCAGCAAGAGTAGCTGCCAAGCAGATTCGGTGCTTTCCACGGCGTCGACAGCGTGGCGCGTCCGTTCCACAAAGATTCAATACCCGGCCACGGCCGATTTGCAGCGCGCAGAAACTCCTTGACGTACATTGCCACATGAGGTGACGTCTCTGCATTCGCGAAGGGAGCGTGCGCCCCATTGAGCGACAGCCCGGCAGACCCGCCCATGAACGCAACCAGAACTCCGGCCCTTCCCGGGATACCACGGGAAGAATCCCATGCGTTTTGGAAAGAGAGGTCGGTGTAAATGCTGCCATCTCCTTTACCCCACGGCCCCTGTTCATCCCATAAGCGTTTTTTGCACTGGACAACAAGCTTGGAATTTGTCCCGTACCCAAGGTTCTGGATTGCCATGTCCTTGAGCTTGTCAAATCCTGCCCTGCGGTAATCGAGCCAGCGCAACACACTGAACGGAAGCGTCAGGATGACATGATCGGCGGTCACGAAGCGCACACCGCCGGGCGTAAAGAATGTGAGCCCAAACGTCCCGTCGGAGTGCTTCACGATCGACTCCATCCACCACCGGGTTTCGATGCTGTGCGCGGGAAGCGCTTTGGCAATGGCGAATGGAATCTGGTCGTTACCACCCAGCACGTGGAATCGCTGGTCCGACTCTCCGTAGATGGAAAACTCCGAGGCATCGTCCTGAAATCCCATTTCATAGACGACATTCAGCGCGCTCTGCCGGTCGGTGTCCAGGCCAAATTCATTGGTGTATGCCGAATCGATATATGCGCCCAGCGGTGACCGATGCCCGCCCGGGACATTCTTCTCAATCCAGTCATGTACGCTCATATGGTCCAGGTGTACGGAGCGCGGAAAATGCGTCGCCGGATCGAATGTCGTTGGAAAGAGGTTATTCGCATCGTCCTCGAGGCGCTCGGCAATCTTTTGAAAATCCAGGAAGGCCTGTTTCACACCGTAATAGTGCTCAAAGAAGTAGAGAGTGTCGTTCGATTGCGGAGACTGGGCCTCGATCTCGTCGACCAGCGGCAGGCCAAAGCGCTGCGCTAACGCCTGCATGCAGGTATGGCCGGAATCAATAAATTCCCCGCACCATTCGCTCGTCTGGTTGTCCTCCCAGGTCGTCGCGTTGGAGTGCATGCGGCCGCCGACCACGCCCGAGGCCTCATAAATCGTGGAGGCGAGCCCTGCATCCTGCAGTGTTAATGCCGCATTCAGCCCGGCAATGCCTCCACCTACAATTGCGATGCGCGGTACCCGTTTTCCAAAGGCACGCGCGGGCAGGCTGTTGAGCAGAAGACCTGCTCCCGCGGCCGCACCTACACCTTTCACAAAACGACGCCGGCTGGGTTCAGCACGCTGCTGATGCCGTTCGGCGGTCTGCTGTACAACTTCGTTCAAAGTCATGCGATTTGCACGTGCCACACGAGTGGCGCGCACTAAGTTCTGGAACTCTGCCAGCAATCGGGAACGCTTCATTTTCTCTGATCCTCAATACGCTTTAGTCTTGGCGTCAGTATTCGTACGACGAAGATAAAGGCAGCCATCTTCACGATCGCTGGAGCAAGCCAGAGATCGTCACACGGGCACACAAAGTAGCCCACCCTCGGCGTGCACCGTCGGTACCACACGCTATGTTGTTAACCGAAAAACGATGATTTTATTCCGGCACTGGAAATGCAATTCTCATCAGGTTTTTTACAGTTCCGCCTGAAACGCTCTATAAAACGCGAAATACCGGATACGAAGTCTCAACGGCTGCAGCCGACACGATGAGGCTTCTAATTCAAGGGAGGGACCGTGGCAAATTTTTGTAGGACCGTCAGATACTCATAAATAGCTTCGATTGTCTTGTTTACGGCAAATCTTAGATACAACATCCGCTTCTTCGTTGGATGCTGCCGATCCGGCCGAAGAACTCAACAGCTAGCAGATCGCGACGCGGCCTCGCACCCAATCGCAACAGCAGTAGCCATACCGCGTTCGCTCAAGACTTCCTGGTGATCGCATGCGCTCTCCAGAAAACCCGCGCCACCTCCGGCCCAATATCGTTCGGATTGGTCTCATCCCGATGAAAGACATGCATGTACAGCATCGGGCCCAGAAGCAGCGCCATCGCCCGCTCCAAATCCAGCGAAGCCGGCAACTGCCCGCGCTTGATCGCCTTGCGCAAAATCCGCTTCAGAGACTGGCGTGGCGGCTCCATCACCCGATGCCGCCATGCGTCGCCAAACTCCCGGTTCACCGCCGAATACGCCATCATCGCCGGCATCATGCGTCGGCGCGCTTCATCGAACTCATCCGGAGGCCGCCTGCTCAGCACCGCCGCCAGATCGGCGCAGGCATCGCCCGTATCCACATCTTCCGGATCGCGATCCAGGCCGTTCAAAAACAGCATCACCTCGATCAGCAGCGATTCCTTGTTGGCCCAGTGGTTATAGATGGTCGCCTTGCTCACGCCCGAGCCCTGCGCAATCGCGTCCATGCTCGTCGCCTCGATCCCCTTTTCGGCAAAGAGATCGAGCGCCGCCCGCAGCACCCGGTCATGGGCCTTCTGACTCCGCGGCCGCGCCATCAGATTTGTATCTTCGAAAAGCGATAAGCGCCCGCGATTAGGAATACAGTGCCGATGGAGCAGAGCACGATAAGGTCAGTCATCACGCCAAAATGCCCCGCGCCCGTCAGCAATACAGACCGCATCCCGTCGATGCCGTAAGAGAGAGGGTCGGCAGAGGTGATCCACTTCAGCACCACCGGCAGCCCCACCAGCGGAAAGAGCGCTCCCGAAAGGAAATAGATGGGCAGCACCAGAAAGTTCATGATGAGCTGAAAGCCCTGCATATCCTGCAAACTTGAGCCGATAGCAACACCCAACGCCGCAAACACGATAGCGATCAGCGCCATAAAGACCAGTGCCAGCGGTGCGGTCGCCAGATTGACCGGACGAAATCCAGCGACGACACAGATCACTGCTACCAACAGGCCCTGCATCATAGCCACAGTGGCGCCGCCGAGTGTTCGGCCAATCATGATCTGGATTCGCGGAACCGGGGCAACCAGCGTCTCCTTGAGAAAGCCGAATTGCCGGTCCCAGAGCAGTCCGAGGCCAGAGAAGACCGACGAGAATAACACCGTCATGCCGATGACCCCTGGCGCGATGAATTGCAGGTAGTTGCCGTTGCCGGCACGCTGAAAGACCGGACCTAGCCCGAATCCCAGCACTAGCAGATACAGCATTGGCTGGCCAAGCGACGCGATCAGCTGCACTCTTGAGCGCAGATAGCGCTTAACTTCACGGAGCCAGAGAATATAAATCGCGCTCATCGTTTGTTCCCTCCCCACATCTTGGCAAACTGCCGCATCTGGTCCGCCGAGCCTGCGCTCTCATCGCGAATGGTCGACCCTGTAAGCGCCAGGAAAGCGTCCTCGAGAGTCTCCGTTCCCGTCTGTTCCTTGATCGCTGCGGGCGTCCCCTGGGCCACCAGCTTGCCGTGGTCGATCACGCCGATGCGGTGCGCCACGCGATCCGCCTCGTCCATATAGTGCGTGGTCAGAAAGACAGTCACGCGCTCCCGCTCGTTCACCTGCTTCACATGCGACCAGAGCTGGTTACGGCTCTGCGGATCGAGCCCCAGCGTCGGCTCATCAAGGAAGAGGATTTTCGGCGTGTGAAGGAAACCACGAGCGATCTCCAGCCGCCGCTTCATGCCGCCCGAGAAGGTCTTGACGGGGTCGTTGCGGCGTTCCCACAGCTCAAAGAGCTTCAACAACTCTTCGGTACGAGTCCTTCGGATCTTCGTCGGCACATGGTAGAGAACCCCGTGAATCTCCATGTTTTCCCAGGCGCTCGAGTCACCATCCAGGCTCGGGTCTTGGAAGACGATGCCGAAGCGCTGGCGGGCTTCGTTCTGACGTTGTTGGGGGTTAAGCCCGTCCAGCTCAATCGAGCCGGAGGTTGGCTTCAGCAGCGTGGTGAGCATCTTGATGGTGGTCGTCTTGCCGGCGCCATTTGGGCCGAGAAAGGCAAAAATTTCGCCCTCAGCCACTTCAAATGAGACATCGCTCACAGCGGTGAAGGAGCCGAATGTCTTAATGAGGTTTTGAACACGGATCATCTACATCCCTCCGCAGACAAACAATACTGAACCGTTCAGTATTGTTTGTCAAACATCTTGAAGGACCGCAAGAAAGGAAATGTTTGACTTTGAAAAGATGGTTCGCCGCTATGCCCTCCCGGCAAACTCCCGAGTCTCAGTGGAAACCTTAATCTTTTCGCCCTGCTTCACAAAAAACGGCACCTTGATCTCGATGCCCGTCTCCAGCTTCGCCGGCTTGGTCACGGCGCCACTCGCCGTATCTCCGCGTACGCCAGGCTCGGTGTAAGTCACCTCAAGCTCCACCTGCTGCGGAAGCTGCAAGCCAATCGGATTGCCATTGAACTTGTGGATCTGGATGATCGCGCCTTCCAGGAGAAAATCCAGCGCATCCCCCACCATCTTCTCCGGAAGCGTGATCGTCTCAAACGTAGCCTGATCCAGGAAGTACGATCCATCCCCATCGCTGTAGAGATAGGAAGCCTCGTCCAGTTCTAGATCTGGCTCCTTGAACTTTTCCCCGGCCTTGAAGGTTTTGTCGAAGACCGCTTGCGTGATCAGGTTTCGCATTTTCAGCCGAACCAGCGTTTGACCGCCCCGCGCCGTCGGTGTCGAAATCTCAAAATCCAGGCAGTAGTACGGAGCGTTTTCAAACTCGAAATACATCTTGCGCTTTACGTCAATCGCGTCGATCAGTGCAGCCATGAGTTCCTCAAAAAACAAAAGGTTTTTGGTTTCGGCAAACCTTACTCGGTTTCCAGCCGTAACCAGTTGATTCTATTCATAGAACGGTCCCATATTATCATCGCCGCCCATGGTTGGCCCATGCGACACAGAGCTTTGGTGTCGAGCGATCGCGGAGCAAGGCTGTGCATATAAACCCCTGTCGGCTTACACCGGCGCTAAAGGATCATGTCCGTGGAGGCGCCAGGCTGCTGAGGCGTCTCATAGTAGCCATCGCGCACGCAGGCCGGAAAAACGAAGTGCTCTTTTAGTTGTGGAATATGCTCAAGGAAGACCACTTCATGATCGAGCGCAACGTGATTGAAGAGCACCAGATGCTGATGCAGTTGTCCCATATCGCCAACGTGCGGCACGATCGGTAGTCCAAACTTCCTGGCCATCAGGCTTACAGCTAGAAACTCACTCACACCCGCAAGCCTGGTACAGTCTGCCTGAACATAATGCAAGCTCTCATATTGCAAAAAGTTCTTGAACATGACCCGATTCGGAATATGTTCACCGGCGGCAATTTTCACGGGGGCGATTTCGCGTGCCAACACAGCATGAGCTTGCACATCGTCGGGGTGGGTCGGCTCTTCAATCCAAAGCGGCTCAAATTTAGACAGTTCGCGGCACATACGCTTTGCGTCCGTAAGATTCCAGCGCTGATTCGCATCAAACATCACGATGCCTCCGTCGCCCGCAACCTCCCGCAACATCGCCGCTCTGCGTAAGTCGCGCGATTCATCGGTAGACCCAACCTTAAGCTTGAATGCATGAAAACCGCGGTCAATGGCTCTCAGCGTGAGTTCACGTACCTTATGATCTTCGTATGCCATCCAGCCAACAGAGGTGTCATATCCAGGATATCCATGAGTAAGAAGACCCTCTCTGGTCGTGCGGCTCGTTGCCTTGGACTTGAGAAGTGTCAGGGCCTCCTGCTCACTTAGTGCGTCTTCCACATAGCTCAGATCGAGGGTCGCGACCACCTCTTCCGGAGTGAGATCGAGCAGCAGTTTCCACAAAGGTACACCGCGGCTCTTTGCCCAGAGGTCAAAACACGCGTTCGTGAGAGAGGCCAGCGCAAGATGAACCACTCCCTTGTGCGGGCCGAGCCAGCGAAGCGAAGGATCGTCAGCGAGTCTTCGCGAAAGTGCGCCAAAACTTGACATGATCTCATCGATTTCGAGGCCAATGAGCGGCTTGGCTAGCATCTCGATCGCTTCGCAAACCAGGCGGTTTCCATCTCCCAAAGTCAGCACAATGCCGCTGCCGGTCACACCCTTGTCGGTTGAAAGTATTGTCACCGCCATACAGTATTCAGGCTTTGTATGCACCGAGTCTGTGCCGGCACCCACTGGAAGTGCAAAACGCGCATCGCAGGTTGAAACGGTTTGGATTGTGCAGTTCGGCATTGTTTTCCTCATTCCCTCGATCTGTGTATCGCCGCGTTGCTCACTTAATCCATCGATTGTGCGCGAGAAAGCCCACATCGATAAGTGCTGATCCTTCTAAAACGACGATGCTAACTTCAGCATTCCCATGCGCCAAGAAGCGTTTAAGTGCTTGCATGAGGATATCTTATTCATCTAATCTCATCTGGACAGAAAATCATGCGCTGTAGGTGCTTTGAAATGCTCAATGCAAACAAGAGCGTTGCAGAATTCCGGGAGATAAGATGAAACGGTTCGGAATGGTGATCAAGCTCAAGCCAGGGAGCGCCGAAGAGTATCGCGTCTATCATGCAGCAGTCTGGCCAGAAGTCCTCAAATGCATCCACGAATGCAATCTGCGCAACTATTCAATTTATTTCAAAGATGACTACCTTTTCAGTTACTACGAATACTTCGGCAACAATATAAAAGCCGACCTGGAAAAGATGGCGGCAGACCCGAAAACCCAGGAATGGTGGGCACTTGTTGGGCCTCTCCAGGACCCAGTGCCAACCAGAAAAGAGGGCGAATGGTGGGCCGATATGGAAGAAGTCTTCCACTTAGACTGAGCTTTGGCATGATATGCCCAATTTACTTTTACAATATTCATTAATTTATTGCCATGCCCTCACACTGATGTGCGGCGAAGACATCACAATCACTCTCGCGTCAGACGCAAGATCACCAACAATTTAGCCCTTAAAGAAGCATAACTCGCACTTGAACATGCAAACGATGCTCGTCAGGCAAGTGGACTTTCAGCAGAGCGGATGAGTTATCGGTTAGACACCCACGCGTGGTCTGTTTTTTGTGCACATGGTCTGTATCCTGATGCGGCTCACCGCCGCATTCAACGGCAATCGTCGTAAGCGGGCTATCCGGAGCAGCCTTTGGCAAACCAGTGAAGCGCACACCTAAGTCATCCTGAATAAAGGTCATACTCTCGCCAGTCTTCACCATCTTCGCTGACTTCATTTTGACCATTAGACCAGAAATCGCGACATACTCACCGGGCCAAAAATGCACATGCATCTACAGCGTATTTTCATTTCGCGTAAAGCTTGCATACTGACTCCGGCGCACCTGGCAAATGTCGGTCTCGTAGATCATTTGGCCATTGGTTTCTAGCCGGGCGCCAACTTCGCGAAGAGCATGGATGCTTGGCTCAGGAATCGAGCCATTTCCCTTGGGGCCGATATTGAGCAGGTAGTTGCCGTCGTCGCGTTCGCAGGTAATAAGATTTCTCAGCATAAACCGCCACTGGAACACTCTCTTCTTCCATGTCCCACTCATGCCTTCCGATGCTGCTATAGACACCCAAGTGAATGAACATTCCAAGGCGGGCGTCCCGCAATCAGATCAACCGCTGCGTCCGCGTTGCCTCACCCAGCTCTGACCCAGAAGAATTTGTATCGTCGGCCTCAATTCCCGATATCGCCTCACCAGTTGCAACGCCTTATACGCTTGCCACTGCTGTAGTGAGTAGAGCTGCTCCAGACCCCTATAGCAATTTACGACGTGTCAATCGACCCTGAACCATCGTGTCTCCCTCATAGTTCAGAATGGTTGAATCCAGATTGAACCTTGAACCGCATTCAATCTCTCGCCCTTCGATCTGGTCGGCAAAAAGCAACGCGGTCGATGCCTGTAAGCTCGACCGCGTGCATGGTTGTTGATACGTAGAGCCGACAGTTAAAAGACGATCTTGCCGCTCAACTGGAGTTCTCTGCTTGAGTTTGCCGTGCTGGTCACAACTCCGAAGTTATTGTTGGCTACGTCACTGTTCGGAACGCCCAGAATCGGGTGATTGGCAACGTTGAAAGCTTCCGCTCTGAATTCGAATCGCTTCTCATGCCAGATCGGGAACGATCGAATAACCGAAGAATCGAGGTTGATCCATCGTTGAGCTTGCAGCGTGTTTCTACCCGCATTACCAAAGGTATAGAGCGCCGGTATCTCAAACGCTGCAGTGTTGAACCACTCACTGCGAGACTTGCTGCCGAGATGAGGATTACCGATCTGGTTAGCGCGTTGGCCACCACCACCGATGTTCGCTCGATCGATGCTATCGGTGGCCGTGAAGGGTTGCCCATTACGCCAGGTAAAGATGTTGTTGATCTGCCAGTTGCCAACCACATAGTCGATGAAGCGGTTGCCGGTCGAGAACCGTTTTCCGCGCCCTACGGGAATGTCGTAGAGCGAATTGACCGAGAAGACATGCGGAACGTTTGCGCCTGCGATTCCGCGAGAGGCTTTGGGATCGTAAGGATTCTGAACCGTTTGTCCTTCCACACCAAACCATCCATCATCTTCACTGAGTGACTTGGACCAAGTATAGGCAACCTGATACGAGAAGCCATTGGAGTATCGCTTGTCCAGCTGCACCTGCAGCGCGTGGTAGCTTGCAGTTCCGATGCTGCGGTCATAGAAGGTTGGAATCTGATAAGGGAAGGGTGCCCTGGGCTGAATGTCGCCGGGACCCGGTGTGAGAGCTGTGTTGTAGAGGCCACCAACGTTAGTGCGGTGAGAACCCGAACCGACATAGTCCATCCTCAACGCGAGTGAGTTGCCAATCTGCTGTTGCAGGCCAAAGTTCCACTGCTCAGAGTAAGGATTCTTGATGTGTGGATCGTAGTACCACTGGTTGCTCGTGAAAGGAGTCGACGGCGGGAAGATACCTGCACCCGAGCCGGCAAAGGGATTCTGAGCCGTAACATTCGGCGTCAACTGGGTCGACGTAGGTACATTCGTCAGCGATGAGGCGATCAACTGCCCAACGTCCGGCCATGAACCTTCGATGTTCTGAGCTGTCTGCGTAACTGCGGCCCACTCGTCATACACGATGCCAAAGGCGCCGTGCACTACGGTGCTGTCATGAACTTTGTAGGCAAAGCCCAGGCGTGGTCCAAAGTTCTTCGAGTCGTTGTGGCCAATCTTACCCGTCTCGCTCACGATCACGTGAGCCGGAAGGGTGCCGTCTCCGGGAATGCAAGGGGCGTATCCGCGTTGTTCGCAGGTAGGAGGCAGCCGTTGAAGAATGTAGTTGCCGGACGTGTAGTCCATATCGCCCGTCTCTGGTCCACCGTGCTGACCGACAGTGGCGTTCGTTCCGTATGCAGGCTTAAACGCGTAGTCGTAACGTAGACCATAGTTGAGGGTGAGCCGTGATGTAACTTTCCACGAATCCTGAAGGAACGCGCTCAACAAACCGCCGGGGCGCTCCTGTTCATTCACATCGCGACGACTGGCGCCACTGTTAGGAACATTCAGCAGGAAGGAAGCCAAGCCATCGCCCGTGGTGATGGGGTTGCCATTCTCGTCCTTAATCTGAGGGTTCCCCGTTTGTGCCTTGTCGAAACCCAAACCGATCTGAGCCAGCGGGCTGGCAAAGTTGGCTGTGTCATACCCGACGCCAAACTTCAGCTGATGATTGCCGATGATCCGCGTGTAAGCACCGCGAACCTCATGCGTGTCATTGGCCTTCGGAGTAAGGTTCACGCTTTCGCCGCCATTGCTATAACCACCGATGCCCGGTCCCGGCAGCAGTGATCCGCCCTTGAGAGCAGTGAAATTGCCGACGAATACGTCCGCAAACCCTACAGCGTTGAGAATATCCGCTGTCGACTGATTGAAGCGCGTCTGGGAATTATCGGATACCGTAACGCGCGCATACTGCAGCTGCAGGAACTGGGTGGGACCAAAGATGTGGTTGTAGCTACCGCCCCAGTTGCGGGCCTTGATTTCGCGATTGCTGAGAAGCCCCGGCAGTCCGCCGGATTGGCTCACCGTGCTGTTGATAAAGCTGTAGCGGAACCATGCTGAATCCCGGCCGATGTTCTGGTCTCCGCGGATGTTGAACTCGTTCTGGTTCTGCGTCTGCGGTCTCGGGTCGATCGCGTTGGCCGTGCAAACTCCGTTGCTGCTGCTCTGGATGCAGGGACCCGCGGTAGGGAATACGAATTTCGCGTAGGCGACCATGCGCTGGTCGATCAGGTTTGCGGGAATCTTATTGTCTTCAAATGCGGGACGGGTATAGGAACCGCATGGATCGTCGCCGACGGCCACGCAGGTCGTTTCAAACGGGTTGTAAATTTGGAACTGCTTGTTGTCGGATAGGTCTCCTCCCAGTTGCGCGTCTGTCGGCACATAAAGGAGGCTATTGGATGATTTCGAATAACGATACCCCTGATAGGCACCAAAGAAGAAGCTCTTGTTCCGGCCGTTGTAGAGCTTCGGAATCCAAACGGGACCACCGCCCGCTGCGCCGAAATTGTTCTGGTGAAACGCAGGTTCCGTGTTAAACACCGGCTGGGCGTCAAATGCTTTGTTGCGGATATATTCCCACGCGGATCCGTGCAGATCATTGGTACCGCTCTTGGTGACGGTATTGACCACACCGCCCAGTACGCCTCCATATTCGGCGCTGTCGGTGTGCGATACCACCTTGAATTCCTGGATAGCGTCGATGATTGGCGCGATTGCATACGTGCTTTCAATGGCGCTGTAGTTGTAGAGGCCGTCCAGCAAGTAGAAGTTGCTGCGGTTGGTCTGTCCATTGATCGCCGGGAAGGAGTAGTCCGAGCCAATCGCGACTGCCGCGCCAAAACCGCCGTTACCCGACATACCCGCGCTCTGGCCGGTCATGATCGGCACCACGCCGGGAGTCAACGCCAGCAGAGCAGTAAAGTTTCTGCCGTTCAGCGGTAGTTCATTCACCTGCTTGGTTGCAATAACCGTACCAAGGCTTGCGCCGGATACATCAAGTTGGGCCGCTACCGACGCGTCCACACTCACCACCTGAGTATCCGTGCCGACCTGCAGCTTGATGTCAAACGTGGCTCTCTGATCTACCGTCAGCGTGAACACCGAGATCTTCTGTGGATTGAAACCTTGTGCGCTCGCCTGCAGCGTGTATGAACCTGGATTGATGCTGAGGAAGACATACTCGCCAGCTCCGTTGGACACCGTAGTGTGCGGCACGGAAGTATCCACGTTTTCGAGCGTGATCGTCGCGCCGGGGATCACTGCGCCTGCAGGGTCTCGGACAACGCCTGTCACCGCTGCGGTTGAGACCTGCGCATGAGCGACTGCGCTAGCCAATAGCAATAGCAAGGCTAACGAACCCGCTTTGCATATCTGGAAGAAGCTGTTCAGCCATTGCTTTCTGGCTTGTAACGCTTGAAATTGCATAGTGACCTCACTCGAATAAGCTGTCTGATGGAAACGATACCGCCGCTGACTCAAACCTTGACCAGAAACTAATACCGTTACTCTTACGTATACTTCCTTTTGCCAGACCAACTTTTAGTGAAATCCTTCTACCTTTGTCAAGAAAAAAATCAATCCTTCGGTGGATAGCGCTATCCGCACAGGGTTTGGGCCGGTAGAAACCACCCGATTTGCCAGCGAAAACCTCCGGCACAATATCAAGATTGTCCCAAGTCGCAAAAATTCGATAGTATGCGGTTGAGTTACGCATTCGCTCCATGCATTCGAATTGATCCGATCACGGGGCTTCGTGTGTCCTGGAAATCTCGGGACTGTCCGTGATCGCGCACTTTATTCTGGATGCAAACTTCTGTTTTTTTGAGGATGAATCCCATTATGGCGATTCGAATGAAAGATATAGCGAAAGATCTGGGAATCTCACAGGCTACCGTCTCAAAGGTTCTGCGCGATCATCCGGATATCGGAGAAGCCACCCGCCAACGTGTTCTGGAACGAATCAAAGAGCTGGATTACCAGCCGAACACACTGGCGCGTAGCCTCGTGACCGGGCGTAGCTACCTCATCGGTCTCATTGCCCCCAGTTTGAGCCATCCCTTTTTTGCGGAGGTTGCGGTCGCGCTTTCCGCGTCTATCCGCGACCGGGGCTATTCGCTGATTGTCTCCTCTTCAGAAGAAGACGTGGAACTTGAAAAGGAAGAAATCTCGCGGCTGCTCGGTCGCCGGCTCGACGCTCTGATCATCGCCACCGCCGGCTCCACCACCGGACATTTCGAACGTATGGATAGCAAAGACCAGCCTTACGTGCTGATTGATCGCGATCTGCCGGGCCTCTCTGCCAATTTTGTGGGCACAAACGACGAAAAGGCGGGGTGGCTGGCGACCCATCACCTGATCGAGATGGGTTGTCGTCGCGTTGCGCATATTCGCGGACACGAAAACAGTACCGGTGTCGGCCGGTTTGAGGGATATCGGCAGGCCCTGCGTCAGGGAGGCCTCCCCTACAAAGAGGAACTGGTCGTTCGCCGGAACTACGTCGACGTTGAAGCAGCTCGCCAAGGTGCCGAGGCCATGCGACTGCTTCTGCAACTCAAAGAAAAACCCGACGGGGTTTTCTGTTTTAACGATCCTCTTGCGATTGGGGCCATGAGCACGATTCTTGAAGCAGGCTTGCGAGTTCCAGAAGATATTGCCCTGATTGGATGCGGCAACCTGCCTAACAATGACTGGCTGCGCATTCCGCTGTCCAGCATCGATCAGCACAGCCTCATGATCGGTCAGCGGGCCGCGGAGTTGGTCCTCAATCTGATCGAATCCAAACAGCCGCCCCGCTCCCGGACGATCATTCTTGAACCGTCCCTGGTAGTCCGGGCTTCCACACGGAGAGAGTAGGGCCGTCTAGGCTCGACTCTCTGGCCGCCAACGCATGAGCCGTTGAAACAAGCCACATTCAAGATCGGGATGAAACGCATGGACAGGGAATCGCAATGAGTTCCTCACGAAAACTCGGCGTGTTCCATCCCTCCGGTTTATTGATCCGTATAGCTGGCCTCGCATTATTCGCGGTCGTCACACTCCCGGTATCGGCTCAGGGCTCTCCTGCTCCAACCATAGGGGCTGCCGCGCCGCAGGAGGGCTATGTAGGCTCTGAAGCCTGCTCCCGCTGTCACCAGGCCATTTACAAGAGCTTCTCCCAGACCAGCATGGGACGCTCGATGTCGCCCGTTGGGGTGGCTCTGCCTGCCAATGCGCCCATGCAGGGCTCCTTCACCAACCCGGCCTTGAACCGGCGTTTCGAGGTTTACTCCGACAACAAAGCGCTCTTTCAGAGTGAAGCCGGCATAGCCGCTGATGGGACTAAAAGCTTTGAGAGTGCTCACAGGTTGGAGTGGGTGATCGGCGCAGGAGACAACGGCTTCGGAACGATCCTCCGCAACGGCAATTTCCTCTTTCAGGCACCACTGTCGTACTACGCAAAGACCAAAAGCTGGGCTCCTTCTCCGGGTTACGAAGCGGCCGATCTTGGCTTTAACCGGCCCATTTTGCCGGGCTGCATCTTTTGCCACAGCGGACGGCCAAACTCGATCGTCGGCAGCAGCGGCCAGTTTCAGGAGCAGCCCTTTGCCGAGCTCGCGATCGGGTGCGAGCGTTGCCACGGACCAGGTTCGGCTCACATCCAGGCCATGCATGGAAGCCCGTCGCAGGCCGGGAAAAAGCCGTCAGGGGGCCTCAATAGCCGGTTTGAGAGCAAAATCGTGAATCCTGCCGACCTCTCCGGTTCCATGGCGGATAACATCTGCATGGCTTGCCACCAGACGGGCGACGCGCGCGTGCTCAAGCCGGGCAAGAGCTACCAGGACGTTCGACCGGGGCAGCCGCTTGATGATGTTCTCTCGATCCTGATGGTGCCGCCAACCCGCGAGTCTCCTCCTGCGGAAGATCATGTTCAGCACTACTACTCGATGACGCTCAGCAAGTGCTACCGCGCCAGTGAAGGCCGTATGAGGTGCATCACCTGTCACGATCCTCACGTGCAGCCGACGCGGGAGGAAGCGCCTGCCTACTTTGCGGCCAAGTGCATGACCTGCCATACCGACCAGAGCTGCAAGCTGCCTGCGGCTACCCGTGCCCAGACCAAACCGGCCAATAACTGCATTGGTTGCCACATGCCTAAGCGGGATATCCAGGTAATCTCCCACTCGAGTGCTACCAACCATCGAATCATTGCCCGGCCCGATGAGCCGTTTCCGGACGTGACATTTCGCCAGACGACCGCGGAGTTGCCCGACCTGATTCACCTCAATCCTGCGCCTCAGCGGGGCAACGCAAAGCAACCCGATTCGGTGCCTAAGCTGACACTGTTGCAAGCCTACGCGGAGCTTGCCCAGAACAAGCCTGAGTATGTTGCGGCGTATCTGAAAGTCCTTGGCGAACTGGAGAAGTCGCAGCCGGACGACCCGTTGGTGCAGGCTGGATTGGGACGCAGGGATATGCAGAAGGGTGACTTCGAGGGAGCTGTCCAGCATCTGGAGCGGGTTGTGGCGAGTCCAAATCCTCCCGAGACGGCTTATTCCGATCTTGCTGAGGCTTATACGCATCTGGGGCAGACGGAAAAGGCTCTGCCGCTCATGGAGAAGGTGATTGCTCTGAACCCCTTCAATCCGCTGACGCAGAAATCGCTGGTCGTCGACCTGATCGCCCTGAAGCAGTTTGCGAAGGCTCATGAAGCTCTTCAGCGATACATGGAGACCTTTCCGCAGGATGATTTCATGCGGCAGATGCTGGCGCGAGTCGAGGGAAAAGGCCGGTAACAGTAAGTTTTTGCACCAGAAATAGTGCAAACGGGAGACAAACCCAGGGGGTGGCTACTTTTTTCCCGAAATATCCTTCCTAACTAATTCATTATAAATGACTTGAAAAGCGTTCCGCGTGCGCGTTAAGGGACGATTAGCCGGGGTTTTTACGCCATTTCGTGCACATTCCCGACGATGACTTCAAGATCGGGATGATCAGGATTGTCGTCCGAGTGATTATGCCAGAATCTCAAGTAAATTCAACATGAAAATAGGAAATCTGCTACTCCCACGCTGATCACGAAAAGGCTGTGGCAAGGTCGTGACATCCCGGCCGGGTGAGCTTACGGCTTCTTCACTGTGTAGGGTTGCTTTTTGACGATGCCTTTGCCTTCTTCGAGAGTGATGATCTGGTCGGCAGCGACGGACGGGAAGCTTTCCGTTTTGCCGTCGAGCCAGTGGATCGACACGGTGGCCGCTGTTGCCTTGCCGAGCCCAAAGTGGAGACGCAGGTCGTTCTGCGAGATGTAGGAGCCGCCGCTGCGAATCTCGTCTATCTGCGTTTGCCCGGATGCGGTGACGGTGACGCGCGCTCCGATGGCGTCTCTGTTGCTGGTTACGGCGCGAATGAGCAGGGAGTGGCCGAGCGAAGGGTCAAGGTTGGCCAGCAGGGACGGAGCCTCGCCCATGTTGACAATGACGATCTTTTCCTTACCGTCGTTGTCGAGGTCGCCGACGGCCAGGCCGCGCGAGGCATGAAGTGCCGCGATGCCGCTGCCTGCCGTGGGGGAAAGATCGAAGAACTGGCCATCGCCCCGGTTCCAATAGAGCAGCCGGGCCTGCTTGAATTTCTCTCCGGTACGGCCGTTATCTACCTCGGGATAGACATGCCCATTGGCGAGAATCAGGTCTTTCCAGCCATCGTTGTCCACGTCGAGCGCCGCCGTGCCCCAACCCAGATAGCGCGTGTTGACGGCGAGGCCAGCGGCAATCGTATCGTCGCTGAAGTTGTTGTCGCCCTGGTTGCGGTAAAAGGTGTGGGTGTCGTCTGCGAAGTTGGTCTTGAAGAGATCGAGGCGCCCGTGATGGCCAAAATCAGCCGCCGCTATTCCCATGCCAGCCTGCTCGCGTCCTTCGTCGTTGTAGGCGAGACCGGCTCCGACACCCATCTCTTCAAACTGCTCGCCCTTCACGTTGTGAAAGTAGACGCTGGCGGTGGAATCGCAGGCGATATAAATGTCGGGCCAGCCGTCATTATCAAAGTCCGAGACCTCGGGCGAAAAGCAGTAATAATTCTTCGGGGTAG
>Ga0105248_10002960_pt1 | contig 18821 bp, 16 predicted proteins | sample KBSS34metaG_FD_81524 | JGI IMG/M metagenome (GOLD analysis project Ga0105248, IMG submission 81524) | Switchgrass rhizosphere microbial communities from Kellogg Biological Station, Michigan, USA - KBS S3-4 metaG | ecosystem: Host-associated > Plants > Roots > Rhizosphere > Soil | place... | reverse complement strand
CAGGACCTCGGCGCCGGCGTCCGCTTCGTGCGCGAGGCGCTCGGCTGCGACCGCGTCGTCCTTGTCGGCAACTCGGGCGGCGCTGCGCTCGCTGCCTACTATCAGGCCGAGGCCGAGCGCTTCACGGCGACGACGCTCGTCGATGGCGATCCTTCCGGGCTCGTCGCCGCCGACCTGCCGGCGGTTGACGGCATCGCGCTCTGCGCAGCGCACGAAGGCCGCGCGCACCTGCTGCTGCGCTGGATCGATCCCTCGGTCGTCGACGAGCACGATGCCCTCGCGATCGACGCGTCGCTCGACATGTACGACGCGCGGCACTGGCGCGACGGCGCCGCGCAGCCGCCGCGCTATGCCGGCGACTTCCTCGCCCGCTTCACGGCGGCGCAGCGCGCGCGCCGCGACCGCATCGAGGCGCGCGTCCGTGCGCGGCTGGCCGAGCTGCGCGCGACGCCGGGCGCACCGCGCGACGAGGCCTTCGTCGTCCACCGCACGCACGCCGACCCGCGCTGCCTCGACCTCACGCTCGACGCGAACGACCGCAAGCCTGGCAGCGTCTGGGGCGATGCGCGCACGGTGAACTTCGCGGCGAACGCGATGGGGCGGACGACGTCGCTCGTCGCGTTCCTCTCGCAGTGGTCGTCGGCGTCGCGCGCCGGCGGCCCCGAGAACCTCGCGCGCACCACACTGCCGGCACTGCTGCTGACGTACACCGCCGACCAGAGCACGTTTCCGAGCACGCGCGATGCCTGGCTCGCCGCGGCGCCGGGCCGGATCAGGAACGTCGACATCGTCGGCGGCGACCACTACCTCGCGGGCCGGGTCGATCTGCAGCAGCGGGTCGCCGACGAGATTGCGGCGTTCGCCGAGGCGCTATAACGGCCGGTATGAGCACCGCCGGGCCGTTCCCAAGGTGCGAACGCCCCCTCGGGGGGCAGCGCCGCGGCGCAGCCGCAAGCGTGGGGGCTCGATGACAACCGCCGAGGCCTGGAAGTTCGCGCCGGCGTACGAGCTGCCGACCTGGCCGCACGTGCGCGCGCCCGACCTCGACGCGCGCGAGCGGATCCGCTATCCGGTCGTGATCGCGGGCGGCGGCCTCTCGGGGCTGACGCTCGCGTGCGACCTGCTGCTGCGCGGCGTCGCCGTCGTCCTCCTCGACGAAGACGACACGGTGGGCGTTCGCGGCGCGTCGTCGCGCGGCATCTGCTACGCGCAAAAGAGCCTCGAGATCTTCGCCCGCCTCGGCATCTACGAAAAGATCCGCGCCAAGGGGATCACGTGGTCGGTCGGGCGCACGTTCTCCGGTGCCGACGAGGTCTACTCGTTCGACCTCGAGGACGACCGACGCTCCGAGCAGCCGCCGTTCATCAACCTGCAGCAGTTCTATCTCGAGTGGTACCTCGTCAATCGCATCCGCGAGCTCGACGAGGGCGCGATCCGCTGGAAGACGTCGGTTGTCCGCGTCGAGCACGGCAGCGCCGGCGCGATTGTGCACGTCGAGACGCCACTCGGCACGTACGCGCTCGAGGCCGACTGGTTCGTCGACGCGACCGGCGCGAACAGCAGGATCCGCGAAGAGCTCGGGATCGAGGCGCACGTGTCGCGCCACACCGACCGCTGGTGCATCACCGACGTCCGTTTCGAAAAGCCCCTGCAGGTCGAGCGCTGGACCTGGATCGACGCGCCGTTCAACGAAGGGCGCGGCGTCTGGCAGCACCTGATGGCCGACGCGGTCTGGCGGCTCGACTACCAGATGGACGAGCACGCCGATCCGGAGTCGATCAGCAAGCCCGAGATCGCCGGCGAGCGCCTGCGCGCGCAGCTCGGCCCCGGCGTCGAGTTCGAGTTCGTCTGGATCGGCCCGTACCAGTACCGCGACCACCTGCTCGACACGTTTCGCGTCGGCCGCACGATCTTCGTTGGCGACGCGGCGCACGTCGTCTGCCCGTTCGGCGCGCGCGGCGGCAACAACGGCATCCAGGACGCGGGCAACCTCGGCTGGAAGCTCGCGCTCGTCGCCGCCGGCGAGGCGGGCGAATCGCTCGTCGACAGCTACCACGCCGAGCGCCACGCCGCCGCGGTCGAGAACCTGCGCGTGACGAGCCGCACCGCGCGCTTCCTCGCGCCCCGAAGCGCCGCCGAGCACCGCCTGCGGCGCGCCGTCGTCGCGCTCGCGCGCACGCATCCGTTCGCGCGGAAGCTCGCCAACACCGGGCGCATGGCGCAGGCCAACGACTACCCGCCGTCGCGCTGGGCGCCTGCGGGCGCTCGCTCGCTGCAGAACGTCGCGCTCGGCGCGACGACCGTGATGGACCTGCTCGCCGACGGCACGCGCTTCGCGGGCCTGTGGATCGGCGGCAGCGACGCCGAGGTCGCATCGCTCGCCGATCTCGCGCAGCGACTGCCGTTCGTCGCGCACGCGGTCGCTGCCGACGGCGCGCTCGCGAGCCACCTCCGTGCCGCGCCGGGAACGTTGGTGCTCGTGCGGCCCGACGCCTACATAGCCGCGACGATCGCGGAACCCTCGCGCGATCGCGTCGAGGCCGCGCTGCGCTGTGCGCTCGCGCTCGACGACGACGACCGATGAGAACCGATCCGAACATCGCCGACCCCGACGCGTTCTACGAAGCGTGGGTCGCCGCGCACGGAGGGCTGAGCGACGCCGAGAGCGCCGCGCTCGACGCCCGCCTCGTTCTCCTGCTCGCCAACCAGGTCGGCGACCTGCAGGTGCTGCTCGACTGCATCGCCGCGGCGCGTCGCGCCGCCGACTGAGGCGCCGCGTCGCCGACGGGCGGTCGCCGCCGCCGGCGCGAGCGGCACCGGTTCACCGCCCGGCCACGCACGCTTCGCGATCGCTTCATCGCCGCTTTGCCGCCGTTCGCGACAGTGCTCACACCGCGGCAGGGTGTCGCGACGGGGAGAACGCGATGTGGCAGGAACGTTGGAAGGCGTGGATCGCAGCGCTGCGCGCGCGCTTCGCGAAGCCGAAGAGCACGGTGCCCGAGCCGCCCGACAGCGGCATCGACAGCGACTACGAGACGATCGTCGTCGGCGCACGCCGATCGATCGACTGGCGTCGCTTCGCGCTGCCGGTCGGCGTCGTCGCCGTCGCGGGCGTGTGGGCGGCGCTGCTCGTGCTGCATCCGCCGATGCAGGGCGTCGGCCGCGGCGAGGTCGGCGTCCGCGTGAACCGGCTCACCGGCAGCGTCACCGAATGGGGCGCAGGCAGCGTCCTCGTCGTCCCGGGGCTGCAGCAGATGCGGGTCTTCAACCTGCGTGACCAGACCTGGCGCGCCGCGCAGATGGCGAGCGCGGTCGGACCGGCGCCGCTGCAGTCGGTGGAGGGGCTCTCGCTCGGCGCCGACCTCACCGTGCGCTACGCGATCGACCCGCTCAAGGTCGCCGCGCTCGCCAAGAGCATGCCCGACAACGTCGCCGGCGAGATCGTCGAGCCGGCGGCGCAGGGCGTCGTCTACAAGGTGTTCGCGCGCTACACGGTGCGCGAAATCTTCTCGACCAAGCGCGCCGAGATCCAGGCACAGATCGAAGCCGAGCTGAAGCCGCGCCTCGCTGCCGACGGTGTCCTGCTGCGCACCGTGCAGATCGGCAAGATCGATCTGCCCGCCGACTACCGCAAGGGGATGGAGGAGCTGCTCGCCGAGGAGCTCGCCGGCGAGAAGATGAAGTACACGCTCGACCTCAAGGAAAAGCAGGTCAAGGAAACCGAGCTGAAGGCGCAGGCCGAGAAGGTCCGCCGCGAGATCGGCGCCGAGGCCGCCGCGCGCGAGCAGGTCATCGCCGCCAAGGCGCAGGAAGAGGCGATGAAGCACGTGCTGCCGTTCAAGCAGCGCCAGATCGAGCAGCGCCAGCTCGAGGCCGAGGCCCAGAAGGTGACCCGCATCAAGGCCGCCGAGGCGGAAGCGCAGGCGCGCCGCATCGAGGCGAGCGGCGAAGCCGAGGCGCGGCAGAAGCTCGCCGACGCCGAGGTCTACCGGATGGACAAGGTCGGCAAGTCGAACGCCGAGCAGATGGGCCGCGAAGGCGCGCTCCTGAGCCGCCATCCCCTGCTGATCCAGAAGACGATGGCCGACAAGCTCTCCGACAAGGTGCAGGTGATCATCGCCGCGCCGGGCAGCGACGGCGGCTTCATCGGCGCCGGACTGCTCGGCACCTCGAACCAGAAGCGCACCGCGCGCGCCAACGACGTCGAGCAGCACGCCGCCGCCGACGACGCGAAGGAGGCGCAATGAGCCGCCGCGCAGAAGGCGAGCGCTGCGAGGCGCTGCACAAGAGCGACCTCGAGCCCTGGACGTGGCGCGATGTCGCCCGCACCGGCATCACGGTGCTGATCGCCGCCGTCGCCGTCGCACTGGCGACGGTCGCCGGCGCGACCGGAACGGGCGACGGCAGCGCGTCGGCGAGAGGCGCGCGAGCGCCGACGCTGGCGATCGTCGTCCGCGACCAGACGGTGCTGCGCGCCGCGCCGCACGCATCGGCGCAGCAGCAGGCGCTGCTCTGGCAAGGCGACGTCGTCGAAGTGCGCGGCGAACGCATCGACCATCTGCAGGTGTGGGACCACGCGCGCGAGCGCGGCGGGTTCATCGACGCCAGCCGCGTGCGCCGCACGTCGCTCACCGCCGACGAGACGCCCCAGCTGCTCGCGCTCGTCCGCTTCGTGCGCGACACGCCGGGCAGCGAGTCGCTCGGCATCGGCTTCGCGGCGGCGGCGCTCAAGTCGGCGTCAGCCGAGGCGCTGCGCGGCAGCGTCGGCGCCGAGCTGTTCGACGCCATCGGCACGATGGCCGATCGCCTCGCGCAACGCGCGTCGAACGGCGCGCCCGCCGCGGCAACACCGGGCCGGGTCGAGACCGCGCTCGCAGCGCATCTCGAAGCGGTCGCGCGCCATGGCGTCGCGTTCACGAGCTTCGAGCGCGACGGCGCGATGCGGATCTGCTACGACGGCGATGCGTTCCGGCGCGTCCTCGCCAATGCCGCGAGCGATCCGACGCAGCGCGCGCGAGCGACGCTCGGCCTGACGCGGCCGGAGTGCGTCGATCCTGCGCTGCCGGCGGGCGAGCGACAGCGGCTCGACGTCTGGCGCGCCGACGTGCTCGACCGCGTCGACACCGCAAAGCTCGCGCCGCTCTGGAAGGGCCGCGTCGCGATGCGGCGTGCGAGCACCTGGAGCGCGATCGCGTTCCAGCGTGCGCGCCGCGGTGAAGCGCAGGCGGCCGACGCCGCCGCGACGCGCGCGATCGCCGAGCTCGCCGACGTCGCCAGGGGCGAACTCGCCGACGATGACGTCGCCGCGTGGCACGACGCCGCGGTTCGCGTTGGTGCATCGCGCTGGGCCGCGCTGCGCTCACCGCAGAGCGCGTCGCGCAACGTCCGCGTCGTCACTTCGCCGGGCGAGCCCGGACAGACGTGCGTCTTCCTCGTCGCCGCCAACGACCGCGACGGCGACGCCCCGCTCGCGAAGCGCTGCACCTGGGGCGTCGTCTGGACGGCGTCGGCGGTCGTCAGCCGCGAGGGCAACGCCGTCGCGCTCGCGGTCCAGCCGCTCGAGGCGTGGCGCGAGCTGTGGCTGTTCACGAAGCAGGGCAGGGACTGGTCGGTGCAGGTGCTGCCGCCGTCGACGGCCGCGCCCGCGGCCGGCTACGCCGAGTTCGCCGGCTGGGTCCCGGGCGGAAAACAGGTGCTCGTCGCCCGCGAGTCGCGCGGCGCCAAGGGGCTGAAGCGCAACTTCGAAGTCGTCCGCCTCGACACCCTCGGCACCGAGCGGCAGGCCGGCGATCCGCAGATCCTGGGCGCGTTCGTGCGCTGGCAGGACCCGGGCTGGAAGCGCGAAACGGTGAGCTTGCGCTAGCGCACATGAAATCGGAGCGCCCGCGACGCGGGCGCCGATCCGCGCTAGGCTTCGATCGCTCGATTCCTAGAACGCTGGAGACACCATGCCCCCGACCCTGTCCGACGCCGAGACGGCGCTGCGCGACGCCGCGCTCGAGTACCACCGTGCGCCGACGCCCGGCAAGATTTCGGTCACGCCGACCAAGCCCCTCTTCAACCAGCGCGACCTTTCGCTCGCGTACTCGCCAGGCGTCGCCTACGCGTGCCTCGCGATCGAGGAAACGCCGGCGCTCGCGGCCGAGTACACGTCGCGCGCCAACCTGGTCGGCGTCGTCACCAACGGCACCGCGGTGCTCGGCCTTGGCGACATCGGGCCGCTCGCCGGCAAGCCCGTGATGGAAGGGAAGGGGTGCCTGTTCAAGAAGTTCGCCGGCATCGACGTCTTCGACATCGAGCTCGGCGAGAAGGACCCCGACAAGCTGGTCGAGATCATCGCCGCGCTCGAGCCGACGCTCGGCGGCGTCAACCTCGAGGACATCAAGGCGCCCGAGTGCTTCTATGTCGAGAAGAAGCTGCGCGAGCGGATGAACATCCCGGTCTTCCACGACGACCAGCACGGCACCGCGATCATCTCGGCGGCGGCGCTGCTGAACGGCCTCGAGCTCGTCGGCAAGAAGATCGGCGACGTCAAGCTCGCCGTCTCCGGCGCCGGCGCGGCGGCGATCGCGTGCCTCGACGTCATGGTCGGGCTCGGCATCCGGCGCGAGAACGTCTGGGTCGTCGACAGCAAGGGCGTGCTGCGCGAGGATCGCGAGGACTTCCGCTCCGGCAAGGCCGACGAGAGCAAGCACCGCTACTGCCAGCGCACCGACGCGCGTACGCTCGCCGACATCATCAAGGGCGCCGACGTCTTCCTCGGCTGCTCGACGGCAGGCGTGATGACCGCCGAGATGGTCAAGACGATGGCCGCCAAGCCGATCATCCTCGCGCTCGCCAATCCCGAGCCCGAGATCCGGCCCGAGGTCGCGAAGGCGGCGCGGCCCGACTGCATCATCGCGACCGGACGCAGCGACTATCCGAACCAGGTCAACAACGTCCTCTGCTTCCCGTACATCTTCCGCGGCGCGCTCGACTGCGGCGCGACCAAGATCACCGAGGCGATGAAGCTCGCGTGCGTGCGCGAGATCGCCGGCCTCGCCAAGGCCGAGGCGAGCGACGAGGTCGCCGCCGCGTACCAGGGGCAGGAGCTGCGCTTCGGGCCCGACTACATCATCCCGACGCCGTTCGACGTGCGCCTCATCCTGCGCATCGCGCCCGCGGTCGCGAAGGCCGCCGCCGAGTCGGGCGTCGCGACGCGGCCGATCGCCGACCTCGAGGCATACCGACAGGGCCTCGGCCGCTTCGTCTACCAGACCGGGATGGTGATGCGGCCGGTGTTCGCCGCCGCCAAGGCGCGGCCGGCGCGGGTCGTCTACGCCGAGGGCGAGGACGAGCGCGTGCTGCGCGCGGTGCAGGTCGTCCTCGACGAGAAGATGGCCGAGCCGATCCTCGTCGGCCGTCCCGAGGTCGTCAAGATGCGGATCGAGCGCGCAGGCTTGCGGCTGCAGGCCGGTCGCGACTTCGAGCTGTGCGATCCGGAGAACGACCCGCGCTTTCGCAGCTACTGGGAGAACTACCGCAGCCTGATGGCGCGCGAAGGCGTCACGCCCGAGTCGGCGAAATCGCGGGTGCGCCGCTCGAACACGCTGATCGCGTCGCTGATGGTCCACCGCGGCGAGGCCGAAGCGATGCTGTGCGGGCTCGTCGGCCGCTTCGACGGTCACCTCGATCACGTCCGCGACGTCATCGGCAAGCAGAAGGGCGTGCGCGGCCTCGCCGCGATGAACGCGCTGATGCTGCCGAACTACACGCTCTTCATCGCCGACACCTTCGTCAACGAGGAACCGAGCGCCGAGGAGCTCGCCGACATCGCGCAGCTCGCTGCGGCCGAGGTGCGGCGCTTCGGCGTACTGCCCAAGGTCGCGTTCCTGTCGCACTCGATCTTCGGCTCGTCGGCGCGGGCGTCGGCGAAGCGGATGCGTGCCGCGCACGCGATCTTTCGCGAGCGCGCTCCCGAGATCGAGTCCGACGGCGAGATGCACGGCGACGCCGCGCTCTCGGAGGCGCTGCGCAAGAACTACCTTCCGGAGACGACGCTCAGCGGCGCCGCGAACCTGCTCGTGCTGCCCAACCTCGACGCCGCCAACATCCTCTTCAACGTGCTCAAGATCACCGGCGGCAACGGCGTCACCGTCGGCCCGATCCTGCTTGGCGCGGCCAAGCCGGCGCACGTGCTGACGCCGTCATCGACGGTGCGCCGCGTCGTCAACATGACCGCGCTCGCGGTTGCCGACGCCGCCGCGGCGGCGGGCGGCACCGTCGCGCGCTCGTCGTCGATGGAGGAGAGCTCGAGCCTCGGCGCGGCGAACGCCGCCTGAGAGGGCGCGCTACTGCGCGAAGACGATCACGCTGCGGGCGACGCCGCCGCGCTTCAGGGCGGCGAAGCCTTCATTGATCTCGCCGAGGCCGATCCGCGCCGAGACCATCTCCTGCAGGTGCAGCCGCCCCTGCAGGTAGAACTCGATCAGCCGCGGCATGTCGATGCGAAAGCGATTCGATCCCATCATGCAGCCCTGGATCCGCCGCTCCTTGAGGAAGTCGGGGCCGTGCAGCTCGATCTTCGTGCCGACCGGGATCATCCCGATCAAGGTCGCCGTGCCGCCGTGGCGCAATGCCGAGAAGCTCTGCTCGGCGGTCGCCTTCAGGCCGATGCACTCGAACGAGTGGTGCACGCCGCCGTCGCTCAGCGCCTGGATGCGCTTGACCACGTTGTCGGCGCTCGCCGCATCGATCACGTCGGTCGCGCCGAACTTCTTCGCAAGCTCGAGCTTGAACGGGTCCTTGTCGACCGCGATGATCCGCGCAGCGCCGGCGATCTGCGCCGCGTTGATCGTCGCCAGGCCGATCCCGCCGGCGCCGAAGATCGCGACCGACGAGCCGGGCTCGACCTTGGCCGTGTGCACCACCGCGCCGTAGCCGGTGACGACGCTGCAGCCGATCAGGCACGCGAGGTCGAGCGGCATGTCGTCGCGCACCTTCACGAGCGCGTTCTCGTGCACCAGCATCTGCTCGGCGAACGAGGACAGGTTGAGGAACTGGCTGAGCGGCTTGCCTTGCCACGAGAGCCGCTTGGCGACGCCGGGCGGCATCTTCACCTCGGGGTTCTGGCAGATCGACGGATGGCCGGTAAGGCAGAACTCGCAGTGGCCGCAGAAGACCGAGAGGCAGCCGATGACGTGGTCGCCCGGCTTCAGGTAGGTGACCTGCTCGCCGACGGCCTCGACGATCCCCGCCGACTCGTGGCCGAGCACCGTCGGCATCGGCGTCGGATACGCGCCCTCGATGAAGTGGAGGTCGCTGTGGCACAGCCCCGCGGCGACGGTGCGCACGAGCACCTCGCGCCCTTTGGGATGTTCGATCGCGACGTCCTCGATCGTCATCGGCGTGCGGGGGGCGTGGAGGACTGCGGCTTTCATGCGGGGCTCTTGGCTGCGATGGCGGGACGATGCTGTCGCCGCGGAGGATAGGTCAAATGGCTTGGCGCGCCGCGTTCTGGCGCACACTGCGCCCTGCCTCACGTCAGGCGAATCCGCGGGAGATCGAGTCATGGCGCGACGGGACATCAAGGACAAGCTCGACCATCTCGGAAACGCGCTCGTCAGCGGCTTCCAGATCATCGCCTTGTTCGTCATCGGCGGGACGATCGTCTGGTCCGCCGGAACCGTCTACCTTCGAATGATGGCCACCGGCCACGCCGCGCTCGACGACATCCTGCTCCTTTTCATCTACCTTGAGTTGGGAACGATCGTCGGGATCTACTTCAGGACCGACCGTCTTCCGGTGCTGTTCCTGCTCTACGTCGCGATCACGGCGTTGACGCGGTTCCTCGCGGTCGACATCAAGGACCTGTCGATGGAGAGCATCCTGGTCGTGACCGGATCGATCCTGGTGCTGACACTGGCAGCGCTGGTGGTGCAGATCGGCGCGGCCAGATTCCCCGTGCCCGACAGCAGGAGGACGCCGGTCCCCATCGACGCCGGCGAGGCGAAGCACGACTGACGGCGAGATGCGGCGTGCGAGTCACGCCGCGCAGCGGTCGCGAAGGCGACACCCTGTCGCCGGGCGGACAGCCATCCGCCAGGCGCGCTCCTAGATTGCCTCCACGATTCACTTCGGAGCGCGATCGTGGAGCCATCGACCGACGCACTGGCTCGCCTGCGGGCCATCAACGCCGCGGCAGCGTTCAACCGCTGGTGCGGAATCGAAGTCGTTGCCGCCGAGCCCGGCAGCGCGACGATCGCGATGCCCTGGCGCCAGGATGCCGGACAGTATTCCGGATTCCTGCATGCCGGCCTTCTCGGAGCGCTGGTCGATACCGCCTGCGGATTCGCCGCCGCGACCGTGCTCGGCAGGGTGCTGGCCTCCCACTACTCCGTCAGCTGCCTTCGGCCTGCCGTCGGCGAGCGCTTCGTCGCTCGCGCCAAGGTGGTCAAGCCCGGCAAGAACCAGGTCTTCACGTCGTGCGAGGTGTTCGCCCAGGCCGGCGATGGCGAGAAGCTCGTCGCCACGGGCGAAACGCTTCTCCTCGTCGTCGGCGCCGGAGCCGACGGCTGACTTCACCTGCGCGACCGCCGGCATTGCGCTCGCACCGACCGGCATTCCTATACTGAAGTGTTCGCCGAGCGGGAGAAACGTCATGTCCGACCCCCAGCCTTCCGTGGCGCCGATCGAGCGCCGAGTCGACGCCGTCGAGGCAGTGCTCGCGACCCATGGCCATCGTCCGAGCGAATTCGTCGTCGAGGCGACGAAGACCGCCGACGAACGCTGGGTCCCCGAGAACGGCGCGCGCATCGTCGCCCGCGCGTGGACCGATCCGGCGTATCGCGCGCGACTGCTCGCGAACGGCAAGGCGGCGGCGGCCGAGCTCGGCTTCGAGCTGCCGCGCCACCACCGCCACCTCGTCTTCCTCGAGGACACGCCGGACGTGCACAACGTCATCTGCTGCACGCTCTGCTCGTGCACTGCGTTCACGATCATCGGGCTGCCTCCCGACTGGTACAAGGACTTCGACTACCGCGCACGCGTCGTCCGCGAATCGCGCACGGTGCTGAAGGAGATGGGGCTCGACCTGCCGCCCGAGGTCGAGATCCGCGTCTGGGACACGACCGCAGACACGCGCTATGTCGTGCTGCCGCTGCGTCCGCGCGGCACCGACGGCTGGTCGGAAGAGCGGCTCGCGTCGCTCGTGACGAAGGACGCGATGATCGGCGTCGCGCGCATCGCCGCTCCTGCCAGGAGTTCGTGATGGACGGCATCCACGACCTCGGCGGCAAGCAGGGCTTCGGCCGCGTCCGCCATTCGCCGAACGGACCGCCGTTCCACGCCGAGTGGGAAAAGCGCGCCAACGCGCTCTACGGGCTCGCGGTGCGCGCCGGCATCCTCAACATGGACGAGTACCGCCACGCGATCGAGCGGATGACGCCGCGCCACTACCTCTCGGCGAGCTACTACGAGCGTTCGCTCACCGGCCTCGCGACGCTTCTGGTCGAGAAAGGACTGGTGACGCCCGACGAGCTCGAGCGGCTCGCCGGCGGCGCCTTCCCGCTCGCGTCGGCGAGCGCTCCGGGCCGCACGAACGCGGTCGATGCACCGCGCTTTCGCGTCGGCGACCGCGTCGTCGTCCGCAACGAGCACGTCGCCGGCCACGTCCGCATGCCCGCATACATCCGCGGCAAGCGCGGCGTCGTCGTCGGCGAGTCGCCGCCGTATCCGTTCCCCGACGCGCACGCGCACGGCGTCGCCGCCGACGACGAGCCGACCTACGACGTCCGCTTCGCCACGTCCGAGCTGTGGCCGAACGCGGCCGACGACGCGTTCGTGCACGTCGGCGTCTTCCGCAGCTATTTGCTGCCCGTGCCTTGACGCCGCGATCGATGCCGACCCTGCACTACCACCCGGGCAACGCGAGCCTCATCGCCCACGTCGTGCTTGAGGAGATCGGCGCGCCGTTTGCGCTCGAGTTCGTCGACCGCGCGCAGGCCGCGCACAAGTCGAAGGCGTATCTCGCGCTCAATCCGAACGGACTCATCCCGGTCCTCGTCGACGAAACAGCGGGCGGTCCTGGCGCGCCGCTCGTCCTCTACGAGACGGCGGCGGTCTGCATTCACCTCGCTGACATGCACCCCGAGGCCGCGCTGTTGCCGCCGCTCGCCACAGCCGAGCGGGCGACCGCGTACAAGTGGATCGTGTGGCTGTCGAACACGCTGCAGCCCGCGCTCATCGTCTACTTCTATCCCGAGCGCTGGGCCGACGACGACGCCGGCGCCGCCGCGATCCGCGCCAAGGCCGAGTCGAAGATTGCACCGATGCTCGACCAGCTCGACGCCGAGCTCGCGCGCCACGGCCAGCCGTGGCTGCTCGGCGAGCGCTACAGCGTCGCCGACGCGTACGCGTTCGTGCTCTGCCGCTGGACGCGCGGCTTCGCGCGGCCGGCGCGCAGCCTCCCGCACCTGCGTCCGTGGCTCGAGCGGATGCTCGCGCGGCCGGCGGTGCAGCGCGCGTTCGCGACCGAGCAGCTCGCGCCGCCGTGGGTCTGACTATTCGCGGCCGCGCGGCCGCGACGGCGCGGGCACGGGACGCGCAGGTCGCGCTTCGTAGCGCGCCACGAGGCGATCGTCGCCCTGGCGCCAGACGTCGACGACGTAGAGCGTCGACGGGCCCCTTCCGCGCTCCGCAGCGCCATCGAGAAAGAAGCTGACGATCGCGAGGTCGCCGAGCTCGCGCACCGCGAGGTCGCGCACGACGGTCGACGTCGGTCGCGCTCGCAGTTGCGCGTCGAGCCACGCGGGTGCAGCGATGGCGTCGAGCGACTCCGCCGTGCGGACCTCGAACTCCGGCGCCAGCATCTGCGCCGCGGCGTCGCGCCGGCGCTCGCGCAACGCCGCGGCGAGCGCGCGCTCGCGATCGAGGAAGTGCGCGACGGCGCGCGTCGCGGCCGCCGGCGCCGGTGCGTTGGCGTCGACGCCGGGCGGCAAACGCGACTGCGCCGCCGCGCCCGATGCGAGCGCGGCGGCGACGGCGAGCGACGCGGTCACTTGCCGGAGAGACATCCCCGCTGGCCCGCCGAGTTCGGGTAGCCGGTGCCGGCGTTGTACGCGGCGTTCGACCACTCGCCTTGCAGCTTCCACTGCGTGCCGTTGCTGAACGCGACGAGCGGCGCGCCGAAGGTCCACGCGCACTTGTCGCCGTTCTCGGCGCCCTGGCTGTCGTACCACGCGCCGGGCGATGCCGGATCGGTGCGCGCTTCGGCGAGCTCGTGCGCGGAGACGTTGGCAAGCGCCGCAAGCCCTTGCGAATGCTGGCCCGAGGTGTCCTGCGGATCGCAGCCCGGGTCGCCGTCGAGGTTGAAGAAGAACGCGAACTGGACGGCCATGCCGTTGCACGTGCCGGCGCTGTGGTAAGCGCAGTACTGCGCGCCACCGCGCTTGACGTCCGAATACACGGCGTAATAACCGTTGCCTTGCGAATCGGGACTGCTCACCATCTTGCAGACCTCGGCCAGGATCACCGACGTGTTGTTGCCGCCCGCTGCGGTCGACGTGTCGACGAGGTGACCGAGATGCGTCGTCGTCGCGGTGACCTGGCCGTTGCTTCCGGTGTACTCGTCGGATGTCTTGGCGTAGTTCGAGCCGCCGTGACCGGCGTAGAAGAGATCGATGCCGGTGATCTTGTCGCCCGGGTTGCTCCAGCTCGGCCCCCAGAAGATCGCCTGCGTCGTCGCGGTCTTCATGATCTTGCCACCGTGGTACGTCATGAGCGGGCTCCTCGTCGGACGCGCGTGGCTTGCAGCGTGCTCGCGCGCCCAGTGGATGCCGAGCATCGGCGGCCCGCCGCGGTCGAGGTTGAGGTCCTCGACTGTCGGGTCGTACGGACTCGTCGTGTCCTTATCGTGGCCGGTGGCGAGAACAGAAAGTGGCGCGGCGAGCGCGGCGATGAGCAGCTGACGAAGCATGGGAGTACATCCTTACGGTGGCGAAGAGCGAGCGGTCGTGACGCGAACGCCTGCGAGTCGCGTGCTGCGGCGCGTCTTGTCCCAGTGTGCCCAGCGCACCCCGCGACGGGATACTGGCGAAAGTAACGAATGGAACGTCGGGTCTCGCGCGGCGCCGCTCGTCGGCGTGGTTCAGCCGCCGATCCGACTCATCCGGTGCGCGGTGAGTGGCGTCGCCGGCTATGCGTGCTCGCGCGCCGCCGCGCACGCGCCCGACGTCGTCCGACGAAACGCCCACAGGAGCGGCACGCACGCGACGGCGAGCACGGCGGCGAAGGCGAGCGCGGCGGCGCCTCCGGCGATGTCGTACAGCAGTCCCGCGAGCGCCGGTAGCAACGCGCAGCCTGCGTAGTAGATCGTGTAGAAGACGCCCATCCCGACGTTGCGCGAGTCGGGTCGCAACAGCTCCGCAGGCAACGAGACGAACGCCGCCGCGGGCAGCCCGCCGAGCAGGCCGCCGGCGACGAGCCACGGCAGCGGTGCGCTGCCCGCAGCGAGGAAGACGATCGTCGCGCACCAGCCGACGATCGCGAGGTGGCAGATGCGGTCGGGGCGGCGCGCGCGACGCAGCACCACGCCGCCCGCCTGCACGCTGAGGACGAACATCGCGGTGGTGACGGCGACCAGGCTGCCGGCGCTGCCGATGCCGAGGCCGCGCTCGACGAGCAACGACGGCAGGAACGACAGCACGATCTGGAAGGCGGCGTTGTAGAGCAGCCAAGGCAGCGACGCGAGGACGAGCGATGACCAGTCGCCGCGCGCCAGCGTAGCGCGGACAGCGTTTCCGGACGCCGTCGCGACGGCGCGCGGCGGATGGTGCAACGTCGCGACGAGCGCACAGCCGATCAGCGCGAACAGCGCCGACGACACGAAGCCCCAAGGCCAGCCGGCGTGCGCGCCGAGCGGTCCGGCGACGAGCAGCGCGATGCCGATGCCGATCGGCCACGAGTTGATCAGGACCGACATCGCGAGCAGCCGTTCCTTGCCGTCGAAGGCGTCGGCGACCATCTTCGTGACGAGGACGTTGAGCATGACGGCGCCGATCCCGCTGATGAGCCGCGCCGCGTTGGCCTGCGCGAACGAGTGCGCGGCGGCGAGGCCGATGCCGCCCGCGGCCATCAGCACGAGCCCGAGGACGACGACGCGCGTGTCGCCAAATCGCCTGCCGAGCAGCCCGCCGGGCAGCGCGACCACGGCGCCGGGCAGCAAGTAGACGCCGATCAGCCAGCCGACCTGCGCCTTGTCGAGTCCGAGGTCGCGTTGCACGAGCGGTGCCAGCGCGGCGACGGTCTGGAACTGAAACCCCATCGCCGCGCGCGCGACCGTCAGCGCGGCGAGCGATCTCCAGCGCTGCTCCATCACCGTCAGTCGCCGATCCGCGCCTGCCAGTGCTCGGTGAGCGGTGTCTGCGGCTTCGTGTTCAGCCGCTCGGCGACGAGCGCACTGCCGACGCTCTTGTCTCGACCCTGCGCCGCTGCTGCGAGCAGCGTCTGGTCGACGACGTCGCGCTGCGCACGGCTGCCGCCGAACGAGATCAACGCCGCGCGCGTGCTCGCGATGCGTTCGGTCGCGCGGTCGAAGTCGCCAACGCCGAAATCGACGATGCCGTGCAGCAGCGGCGCCCCGATCGTGCGCGCGACGGCGCCGTTCCAGCCACCCTTCCGCTCGGCCGCGGCGAGCGCCAGCGCCACCCACTCGCGCGCTCGCACGAGGTCGCCGGCGCCGACGAGTGCCATCGTCGCGTGCGCGTCGTTGAACAGCGAATGGCCCGCGGTCGTCGCGTCGAGGCGCCAGCCGTCGACGAGCGCACGCCAGCGATCGCCGACGTCGCCGCCGACGAGCGCGACGCGCCAGAGCAGCGATGCGGCGTCGACGCGCTGCAGCGTGATCTCGACCCGGCGCGCGTCGAGGTAGTTGTCGAAGAGCGCGAGCGCGCGCGCGATCGCGAGCGCCTCGAGCGCGAACAGCGCCTCGTGCCAGCCGAGGTGGCCGGAGAAGCCGTTCGGCCCCGGGCCACCGTCGGACGTGTCGTGCGCGCCCCAATGCGAGCGCCGCGCCGCCATCCAGTCGAGGCCTTCGTCGTGGCGGCCCTGCATCTCCATGACGTGCGCGACGGCGTGGATCGCCCAGGGCACGCGCGCATCGGCGGCGAGCGCGCGCCGTCCGGTGGCTTCGGCTTCGGCGTAGCGCCCCGATTCCTCGAGGCCGAACGCGTGCAGCGCGAGCACGTATGGATGGAGCGGATCGTCGACGGGCCAGCCGGCGAGCAGCGGAGCGACGCGACCGGCGAGCTGCGCGAGATCGCCGCGGTAGAAGTCGAACAGATGCGCCCACTGCAGCGCGAGCGCATCGCGCGGGTGCTCGCGCAGGATCGCGCTCCACGCATCGGCGGCGGCTGCCCAGTCGCCCGCTGAGAGCCGGACGAGCGCGGCGCGGTGCGCGCGTTCGCGCGCGTTGCCGCTGCCTTCGCCGCTGTCAGGAACGGAAGCGACGAGCGCCCGCGCATCGTCGACGACCGAAGGCTCGGTGAGGCTCAGGAGAAAGCCGGCCTTCATCAGCCGCGGCAACGGCCACGCCGGCTCGGCAGCGATCGCGGCATCGAGATCGTCGATCGGCGTGCCGTAGAACGACATCATCCGCCAGAGCGCTCGCTCGCTCGCCTCGAGCGCTTGCGCGGACACGGCCGAGACCGGGTTGCCGCGCGGGTCGTTCATGTCAGGACGACAGCGACGGCGGCTCCGGCCATGGCGGCGGCGCCGGCCGCATCGCTTCCCACGCGCGCGCGACCTGCAGCACCGTGAGGTCGTCGTGGCGGCGGCCGATGATCTGCAGGCCGATCGGCAAGCCGCTCGTCGTACGGCCGCAGTCGATGCTCGCCGCCGGCTGCTCGCTCATGTTGTACGGCAATGTGAACGCGATGTGCTCGAACGGCCGTTCGGGATCGTTGGTCGGCGACGCCAGCTCGGCGTCGTAGCTCGGGATCGGCGACGTCGGCGAGAGCACGACGTCGTAGGGCCGGCACGCCGCGACCGCGGCATCGCGCATCGCCGCCATCTGGCTGTAGCCGCGAAAGACGCGCTCGCCCGAAAGCTGCGCGCCGCGCGCGGCCCACGCGACGATGTAGGGCAGGATGCGCGCGCGCCGCTCTTCGCGCATCGCCGAGATGTCGAGCCAGGCGCGCATCCGCCAGAAGTCGTCCATGCCGTCGAGAATCGCGCGCGTCATGAACGGCGCGACGCGTTCGATGTGCGCGCCCGCGAGCTCGAAGCGCTTGACCGCGGCGTCGAACGCAGCGGCGACGTCGGCGTCCACCGACAAGCCGACGCCGGCATCGCTCATCACGCCGATGCGCAGCCCCCGGACGTCGCGCTCGAGCCGCTGCCATTCGATCGTCTGCGGCGGCAGGCTCATCGTGTCGCGGTCGTCCGGCTGCGCGAGGACGCCCATCAAGAGCGCCGAATCGGCGACGGTGCGTGTCATCGGCCCGGCGACGCGACCGGCGTACGGCGGGTCGATCGGAATGCGGCCGAGGCTCGGCTTCAGCGTGAAGATGCCGCACCAACCCGCGGGCAAGCGCACCGAGCCGCCGATGTCGGTGCCGACGTGCAGTGGCCCGTAGCCCGCAGCGACACCGGCACCGGCGCCCGAGCTGCTGCCTCCCGGGTTCTTGCTCAGGTCCCAAGGATTTCGCGTCAGGCTGTGAAAGCTCGACAGGCCCGACGACAGCATCCCGTAGTCGGGCATCGTCGTCTTGCCGAGGATGACGGCGCCGGCTTCGCGCAGCCGCGCTGCGGGCGGCGCGTCGCGCTCGGCCGGCACCAGCTCGGTCGCCGCGGTGCCGAGCGGCACCGGCGTTCCCGCAGTGGCGATGTTCTCCTTGATCATCGTCGGCACGCCTTCGAGCGCGCCGACGTTCTCGCCGGCGCTGACGTGGCGCAACCACCGGGTTTCGGAGACGCGCGCTGCGGCGAGCGCGGCGTCGCCATCGAGCGCGTACGTCGCGTGCAGGTGCGGCTCCCACGCCGCGATGCGGTCGAGCACCGCGCGCGTCACCTCGACCGGAGAGAGCGACCGCTCGCGATAGCGGGCGAGCAGCTCGACCGCGCTGAGGTCGTGGAGAGCCGTCATCGCGCGGTCGAGACGCCGGCTACTGCCAAGTCAGCGCGCCGAGGTCGTTGGCGAAGATCGGCGAGCTGCTCCACAGGCCCTTCAGGCGCTTGTTCGCGACCGCGAACTGCGGCAGCTGGAACAGGTAGGCATTGACCGAGTCGGTCGCGAGCTGGCGCTGAATGTCGCCGAGGATCTTAAGGCGCGCCTTCGCGTCGGTCGTCGTGTTGTAGGTGTTGAGCAGGTCCTTGTACGCCTTCGAGTCGTAGCCGTAGTAGTAGTTCGGGTCGGCGTAGCGGTCGAAGTCGAGCGGCTCGACGTGGCTGATCACGGTGAGGTCGAAGTTGCCCTTGAACGCGCCCGAGAGCCACTGCGCCCACTCGACGTTCTCGATCTTGGCGACGACGCCGACCTTGGCGAGCTGCGATGCGATGATCTCGCCGCCCTTTCTCGCGTATGCCGGCGGCGGCAGCGTCAGCGTGACGTTGAGCGGCGTCTGCACGCCGGCTTCCTTGAGCAGCGCCTTCGCCTTCTCCGGGTTGTACGGGTTGACGCCGGTGAGGTCGACGTAGCCGGCGTCGCTCGGCACCATGTGGCTGCCGATCGGAGTGCCGTAGCCTTCCTGCGCGCCGTCGATGATCGCCTTGCGGTCGATCGCCGCGGCGAGCGCGCGGCGGACGCGGACGTCGTCGAACGGCTTTTTCTTGTTGTTGATCGTCAT
>Ga0105248_10002956_pt1 | contig 18828 bp, 15 predicted proteins | sample KBSS34metaG_FD_81524 | JGI IMG/M metagenome (GOLD analysis project Ga0105248, IMG submission 81524) | Switchgrass rhizosphere microbial communities from Kellogg Biological Station, Michigan, USA - KBS S3-4 metaG | ecosystem: Host-associated > Plants > Roots > Rhizosphere > Soil | place... | reverse complement strand
TCTGACGGATGATCGAGCGGATCGGCGCAGCGACCGCCTCCGGCTGCGACGCCGTGCGCACGACGAGCCAGCGGGGGATATAGCCGATGATGTTGCCGTCGGCGACCTGCCGGAACGGCAGATAGACCTGCGGCTCCTGACGCCGCTCCAGACCGCGCATTCGCACTTCGCCGGCCACGCCGACGATGACCCGCTCCTGGAGCGCGAACGTGAAATGGTGGCCGATCGCCGACGCCGGCGTTTCCGTCGGCATGAAGCGCGTCAGGAACGATTCGCTGACGACGGCGACTGCCTGCCGATCCTGCCGGTCGGAGTCGTCCGTGTCGCGCCCGGTTATCAGGGGGATGCCGAGCGTCGCGAGAAAGCCGGGCGTGACGTAGCGGAGAAACGCGTTCTTGTTCTCGGCGCGGTTCACCGGCCGACCGTCGAGCGAAACCGGCCAGATCCCGCCCTTCATCCGCCCCATCGGCAGATGGCTGACAAACGCCGCGTTCGTCACGCCAGGGATCGCGCGGATGCTCGACAGCGCGCGCGTGTAGAACGCGTCGCGCGTGACCACGCGGTCGAACTGCGGCGTCGGCAGCGGCGTCCCCAGCGTGAGGACGTTCTCCGATCGAAACCCGGGATTGGTCGTCTGCACGTTCCACAGCGCGCGGAGCAGCAGCCCGGCGGACACCAGCAGGACGACGGATGCCATGATTTCGACCACCACCAGCGTCGAGCGGACGCCTTCCTTCTGGCCGCCGCCCGACCGGGCGCCTTCGCGCAAGCCGCCGAGGTCCGCTTCCCCACCGACGCGCAGCAGCGGCGCCAGACCGAACGCCAGCCCGGTGACGATGGTGAGCGCGATCGCGAACAGCAGGACGCGAAGGTCCACCGTCGGTTCGCTGGCAAGGGGAAGCGCGGTCGGGACGAGGCGGTTCAGCAGCGGGACCGAGCCGTAGGCGATGGCCACGCCGAGCGCACCGCCGCCGGCTGCCAGCAGCAGGCTCTCGGTGATCAGTTGCCGCACCATCCGCTCGCGCCCCGCGCCCATGGCGGTACGGACGGCCAGTTCGCGGCGCCGCTCGAGTGCCCTCGCCAGCAGCAGGTTGGCGAGGTTGGCGCAGGCGATCAGGAGCACGCAGGCCGCCGCACCTGACAGCGCGTAGAGCAGCAGCCGCGCCTGCTGCGACACGCCGTCGTCGGCGAGGCGCGTCAGGATCGCACCGACGTCCTTGTTCTCAGCCGGGAACTGCTGCTTCGATCGCGCGGCCAGGACGTCCATTTCCGCCTGTGCCTGCTCGAACGTGACGCCGTCGCGAAGCCGCCCGACCGAATAGTGCCAGTTGTCGTTGCGGTCCACGTACATCTCGGCGTTGAAGCGCAGCGGCGTCCAGTACTGTACCTCGCTCCCAGGAAACCGGAACGCCCGGGGCATCACGCCGATGACGGTGAACGACTCGGTGTCGAGCAGCACTTGCCGGCCGACAATCGACGGATCGCCGCCGAACTGCGTCTGCCACAGCCGGTAGCTCAGGATCATCGTTCCCGGCGCGCCGTCGCGGTCGTCGGTCTCGGTGAACAGCCGGCCGATCAGCGGCTGAACGCGCAGCGTGGGAAAGAGGTCGAACGAAACCGCCGTACCTCCGACCCGTTGCGGCTCTCCGATGCCGACGAGGTTGCCGGCCGCGCTGTGGTGCAGGCCGATGCTCTCGAAGACGGTGCTGCCCGCTTTCCAGTCGCGATAGTTCGCCGCCGACAGCTCGAGCTGGGAATACGCGGACGTCTTCTCGTACAGCCGCACCAGGCGGTCCGGCTGCGGGAACGGCAACGGCCGGAGCAGCACGAAATCGGTGACCGAGAAGGCGGCCGTCGTCGCGCCGATCCCAAGTGCGACGATCGCGATCGCCGTGCCCGCGAATCCCGGCGCGCGGCGCAGCATGCGCGCGGTGTAGCTCAGATCCTGCCGCAGCAAATCCCAGTGCACGATGGCCGCGTTGCCGATCACTTCAGGAATGGTCTGGAGCCAGAGGCCGATGACGCCCAGCGGCCCGGCTGCGTGGAGCCGGCGTGCAAAGATCGCGCGCATCTCCTCGGCGTATTCGTTCCGGAACGACGCCGGGTAGACGCGCAGCAGCAGGTTGTAGATCCTCACATCCTCAGCTCCCCACATTCTCAAATCTTCCCCGTCGCGAACCCGACGGCGCGCGCCATCTTCACCAGCTGCCCGAGCCGGCGCGCTTCGGCCCTGGCGGCCGCGGCCCCGTCCGGCGTGATCCGGTAATAGCGCCGGCGCTCGTCGTCGTCTTCCGGCGCAGGACGGTCGCGCGTTTCGACGACAAGCCCCTGCTCGAGCATGCGTTGAATGGAGCGGTACAGGGTCCCGGCGCTGAGCTTCAGTTCGCCGTTCGTGCGGGCGGTGACGTCCTGGATGATGGCGTAGCCGTGGCGATCTTCTTCCGCCAGGGCGAGCAGGATATGGAAGGTGGCGGGTGGCAGCATGCCTTCAACTATAGCCACTGTGGATACATTCACCAAGGCTATAGACGGGGCACGGACTAGAATGGTTGGCTATGGACAAGACTTTCCTGCTGCTGGGCGCGGTAGCGGCGTTTCTGGCGGTCGCGCTCGGTGCGTTCGGGGCTCACGGCCTGCGCGCCCGCCTGTCGCCCGACATGATGGCGGTCTTCCAGACCGGCGTGCAGTACCACATGTACCATGCGCTCGCGCTGATCCTGGTGTCCGGGATCATGGGCCGCATGAGCGGCTGGCTGATTCAAAGCGCCGGCTGGTGCTTCGCCGCCGGCATCGTGTTCTTTTCAGGCAGCCTCTACCTGCTCGCGGTCACCGGCGTGACGATCCTTGGAGCAGTCACGCCCGTCGGCGGCCTGCTGTTCCTCATCGGCTGGGCGCTGCTGGCGTTCGCGGCAATCTGACAGGCGAAAAAGAAGACCTTATGGCGCTTTTCACAACCGTGGCGCAGGGCTTTAGCCCTGCGGGCTTCGCAGCCCTGAAGGGCTGCGCCACTAGAGAGAAGAGAAAAGCACTCTAGCCGCATGCTCCGCATCACCGACGCCATCGTCATCGAGGACCGCGAACTGGACGAGCGATTCGTCCGCGCCTCCGGGCCCGGCGGACAGAACGTCAACAAGGTGTCGACTGCAGTGGAGCTCCGCTTCGACGTCGGCGCCTCGTCGCTGCCGCCCGATGTGAAACAGCGGCTCATGGTACTGGCCGGCAGCCGCATGACCGGCGACGGCGTGCTGCTGATCGACAGCCGCGAGCACCGCACGCAGGCGATGAATCGAGAGGCCGCGCGCGCGAGGCTGGCGGCGCTGGTCGAGCACGCCTCGCGGCGCCCGAAGACCCGGCGGCCGACGAAGCCGAAGCGGGCCGCGAAAGAAAAACGGCTGGAGTCCAAACGCCAGCGGAGCGAGGTCAAGTCGCTGCGCGGCCGTGGCCGCCACGGCGACGACTGAGACTGTCGACTGCCCTGCCGACGGAGACCGACGACTGAAGACTGTCCTATTCGTGCCTGAGCGCGTCGGTCGGATTGACGCGTGAGGCGCGCCGCGCGGGCACATACGCCGCGAGCAGCGTGACCGCCAGCACCACCATCGCCACCAGCGGAAACGTGACCAGATCGGCGCGTCCATCGCCGCCGGCGCCACCGGGGAAGACCGCCCTCAGGCCACGGGCCGCTCCCGCGCTTGCCAGGAGACCGACGCCGAGACCAGTGACCGCGAGCACGAACCCCTGCCTGACCACCATCCGCACGACATCGAACTGGCTGGCGCCGATGGCCATTCGAATGCCGATTTCCTTGGTTCGCCGTCTGGCGGCGTAGGCCACCAGCCCGTAGAGACCCACGATGGAGAGGACCAGTCCCATCGCGCCCAGAGCGGCGACGAGCTTGACGATCACGTCGAGGACGACCGTGCTGCGCATCCGATAGAGCTCCTCCATCGTGCGGACGTTCGAAACAGGCATGTTCGCGTCGAGTCTCCGAACCGCGTCCCTGAGCGGCGTCGCCAGACTCGCCGGGTCGCCGAGCGCGTGCACGAGCAGAAACATCGACTCGGAAGGACGCTGGCGATACGGAAGATAGACGAACTCCAGAGGCGGCTCGAAGACGAAGCCGTACTTGCTCGCCTTTGCCACGCCGACGATCTCCACCCACGGGCCCCGGGCCGTGTCGACCCGAAAGCGTTTGCCGATCGGATCCTGTCCAGGCCAGTAGCGTTGCGCGAACATTTCGTTCACCACCGCCACCGCCGGCGCGTCGGCGGAATCGGTCGCGCGGAACCCGCGTCCCTTGAGAATCGGCAGGCCGATCGTGTCGAAGTACCCTTCATCGACGAGCGACCGCGGAATCGCGACGCTGTCCTTGCCCGGCGGGAACTGATAGCCCTCAGGCACGATTGTGACCGACGGCGGCAGACCGTCCATCGGCATGTAGCGTGTCAACGCGGCCGACTCGACGGCGGGCAGGCGCCGCGCCTCGTCCGCCAGCCGCGCGAAGAAGCGCTTCGCTTCCCCGGGCGTGTAATGGAGTTGGGCCGGCGAAAGACTCATCATCAACAGGTGGTCTGTACGAAAACCGGGTCCTGCGGAGAGCTGCCGACGGAAGCCGCGATACACGAAGGTCGCCACGACCAGGAGGACCACGGCGACCGCCACCTGCCCGCCCACGAGCACCGCACGGCCCCACCGTCTTCGCGCGACACCGGCGGCGTCGGTCGCCCTCATCACGGCCGTCAGATCGGTACGGGTCGTGCGGATGGCCGGCGCGAGGCCGAAGAGCACCGCACTCAATAGCGCCACCGCGAGACTGACCAACAAGGCGCGCCGGTCCAGGTCGAAAGAGGCGACGATCGGGAGATCCGTCGGGATCTGCACCTGCCGGAACAGCGCGACGCCCGCGTAACCGACGCCCAGGCCCAGCACGCCTCCCAGAAGCGCGATCAGCACATTCTCCGTGATCAGCTGACGGACGATCCGCGGCCGTCCTGCGCCGATGGCCAGGCGGAGCGCGATTTCGCGCGCGCGCACCGGTGACCGGCTCGTGAGCAGTCCCGCGACGTTGGCGCAGGCGACGAACAGCACCGCCGCCGCGAGCAGCGCCAGCATGACCAGCAATGGGGCAATCGGCGGAGCGCCGGCGATCCTCGCCTGCATCTCTGTGAGCGCCACGACACGCTGCTGCCGGTTCGTATCCGGGTATGCGCGCTCGAGGTCCGACGCAATCGCCGTCAGTTCGGCGCGGGCTTCCGCTAACGTCGTGCCCGGCTTCAGGCGGCCCCTGATGTCCAACCGGCGAAAATCGCGCGCGTCGAACGGCCGAACCCCGGAATCGGCGAGGAGACGTTCCCACATCGCGAGAGGCGCGTAGAACTCGTTCCGAACGTATTGATCCAGGCCGGTGAACCCCTCGGGGGTCACGCCAATGACGGTGAAGGCGATGCCGTTCAGGCGTATCGTCCGACCAAGGATCGTCGGGTCGGCGCCGAACTGCCGCCGCCACACGTCGTGGCTGAGCATCACGACGGGATCGCGTCCCGGCACCTGGTCTTCATCGGCGCGGAACGCCCGCCCCAACTCGGGTTCGACGCCCATCACCTGGAAGAAGTTGGCCGTCACCAGCATGCCGATCGTCAATCGCGGCAAGGCATCAGGCTCGGCCGCGAATCCCACGACCGGATCGACGAAGGCGATCAAGCCCTCGAACGTCGTCGCCCGATCGCGGAGGTCCACATAGTCACGATACGACGCACCCCCGACCGCCCTGGCGGCGTTCGGCGACGTGAACCCGACGGTCAGGACCTCCGCCGGACGCGGAACCGTCAGGGGCCGAAGCAACAGCCTGTCGGCAAAGCTGAACACGGCGCAGTTCGCCCCGATGCCGATCGCCAGGGACAGGACGGCGACCAGCGTGAATCCAGGATTCCGGGCAAGCATCCGGCCGGCATAGCGAAGATCCTTCAATATCCCGTCCACGTATTCGAGCAGGCTCCCGCGCCTGGCGTGGCGCGCCGCCTCTTCGGTGAGCATGACGTTGCCGAACTCCTTCAGCGCCGCGAGCCGCGCGGTGTCACGGTCGTCGCCCTCAGCCTGGCGCTCCCGCGCCGCCATCGTCAGGTGGCTGCGGATTTCCTCCTGCACGTCTTCGTCGGTGCGCCGCTGGTGGACGAGCCATTGCCAGAGCGTCATGGTCAGTCCTTCAAGAGATCCGGGTTCATAATCCGGCCAATCGCGGCCACCATCTCGGTCCATCGCGCGCGCTCGTGGGACAGCTGCTTCCGGCCCTTCGCCGTCAGGCGGTAGTACCTGGCGCGCTGTTTTGCCTCGGTCTGCCGCCACTCCGCGGTCACCCAGCCGCGGGTCTCGAGCCGCTGGAGCGCTGGGTACAGGGTCCCGGTCTCGATCCGGAGCACCTCGGAGGAGTGCGAGCGAATGGCCTGGGCAAGGGCATAGCCGTGCTGCGGGCCCCATTGCAGAATCCGCAGGATCAGCATGTCCAGCGTGCCCTGGAGGAGGTCGAGGCGGGGATCACCGGGGGCGGATCGCTTCGGCATGTAGGCAGTCTACTCCCCTTGGACGTAGACCGTCTACATCGTGTTCCGTCACTCGCAGCGGAGGGCGTCGATCGGGTCGATGCGCGTCGCGCGCAGCGCGGGGAGCCACACAGCCAGCAGCGCGACGACCGTAAGGACGACGGGGACCGCGACGAACACCACCGGATCTCGCGCGGTGACGCCGAACAAGAGCGTTTCGATCAGCCGCGACAGCGCAAACGCCGCCACCATGCCGATCGCGACTCCGACAGCGGCGAGACCCATTCCCTGTGCGACGACCATGTTCCGCACCTGGCCGAGCTCGGCGCCCAGAGCGAGCCGGATGCCGATCTCCTGCGTGCGCTGCTCGACCGAGTACGACATCAGCCCGTAGACGCCGATCGCCGCCAGCAGCAACGCGGCGCAGCCAAAGACCGTCAGCAGCAGCATGTTGAAATCGGAGCGCGCCGTCGACCGCACGACGATCTCGTCCATCGACTTGATGCGCGCGACCGGCAGCCCGCCGCTCGCCTCCCGCAGCTCCTTCTGAATCGCGACGCTGAGCGCGTGCGGCTCACCGCGCGTCCGCACGACCCAGCCGAGCGCGCTCAGCTTCGAGTTGAGCGCGGTGACGCCGTCGGGCACCTGCGCGAACGGCACGTACATCGCCGGCTGGGGTTCCTGGTTCAGCCCGCCGTCGCGGACGTCGCCGACGATCCCGATGATCTGGCGCGGTCCCTCGACAAATGCCGGCCCGACACCCTTCCCGATCACGATCTGGTCCGTCAGCGGATCGCCCTGCGGCCAGAACTGCTTGGCCATCGCCTGGTTGATGATGACGACCCCGCCCGCGCCACCCGAATCGCGATCGGAGAAGTCACGCCCGCGCAGCACCGGAATCCTGAACACGTCGAAGTAGCCGGACGAGATGGTGTACCAGCCCGCACCGCTGTTCGCCGCGCTGGTCGCCGACGCGTCGGGCGGCCGTCCGACGATTTCGAACGGCAGACCGTAGCCGCCTTCGAGCGGCACGCAGCACGTCGTGCTCACCGCCTCGACGCCGGGCAGTGCCCTCAGTCGCTCCACGCCGGCCCGGATCAGCTGATCGACGCCGGCGCTCTTCGTGTACTGCGGCTCGGTCAGCGACATCCGCATCGTCAGCACGTTGTGCGACGCGAACCCCGGATTCACCGCCCGCAGCGCCATGAAGGATCGAATCAGCAGCGAGGCCCCGACCAGCAGAACGAGCGCGAGCGCCACCTCGACGACGACCAGGATCGACCGCGCCTTGTTCTGGCGGAAGCCACTGCCCGACCGGCCGCTGCTCTCCTTGAGGGTCAGGTTGAGATCGACGCGCGACGCCTGGAGCGCGGGGATCAGGCCGAAGACGACGCCGGTCAGCAGCGATACCACTATCGTGAAGGTGACCACGCGCCAGTCGGCGGTGACGCCGGAACCGTCCGCGCCGATGCGCGGGATGTTGCCGGGGTTCACCGCGAGCAACGCGCGAATGCCGGTAATGCCCAGCCCGAGGCCGAACGCGCCGCCGACGGCGGACAGCAGCACGCTCTCCGTCAGCAGCTGGCGCATGATGCGTCCGCGCCCGGCGCCCATCGCGGCGCGAATCGCAATCTCCCGCTTCCTCGCAGTCGCGCGCACGAGCAGCAGGTTGGCGACGTTCGCACACGCGATCAACAGTACGAAGCTGACGGCGCCCGCCAGCATCAGCAGCGACGTCCTCACGTTGCGGACCATGCGCTCCTGGAGCAACTGCACGCCGAAGCTGGCCTTCGGGCCGAATTGAGCGGGAAACTTCGCGCGGAACTGCTCCGCCGCCGCCTGCATCTGCGTGTTCGCCATCGCCAGCGTCACGCCCGGCTTCATGCGCGCCGCGGCGGTGAAATAGTGCGCCTGGTCGGTGCTGGCGGGATCCATCTGGAACGGCGTCCACACGTCGGCAAACGGATCGAACTGCGTGCTGTTGAAGGATGGCGCCAGCACGCCAATAACAGCGTACGAATCGCCGCTGAGCGGCAGCGTGCGGCCGACGACCTGCGGATCGCCGCCGAACCGGCGCTGCCAGAATCCATAGCTGAGCACCACGACCTTGCCGCCGTTGGGCCGGTCCTCGTCGACGGTGAACGTGCGGCCGACGGCAGTCTGCGCGCCGAACAGCCGGAAGAAGTCGGCGGTCACGCGCGCCGACGGCAGCTGCTCGGGCCTCTCCCCGCCGGTCAGGTTCATCACGCCGAAGTTGTAGGCGGCGGCATCCTGAAACGCCGGCGTCTGCTCGCGCCAGACGTTGAACTTCGGGACCGACGCCCCCGAGCCGCTCCCGTTCGGTCCGACGTTGAGAAACAGGACGAGCCGATCGGGATCAGGAAACGGCAGCGGCCTGAGGAGCACGCTGTTGACGACGGAGAAGATGGCGGTGTTGGCGCCGATGCCGAGTGTCAGCGCGGCGACCGCCGCGAGCGTGAACCCCGGCGTCTGCCGGAACATGCGCAGCGAGTGCTTCAGGTCGCGAAGGAAGTCCGCCATGGCATCCCTACTTGTCGATGTGTTGGATCTCCCCGGTAACCGCTGCGCGCCCCCGGACCGTCACGCCGAAGGCAAACGGATGCATCGAATCAGCGGGCGCGAACATGACTTGCCTCGAGTCTCCTTCGAGGCGCGCGAAGCCCGTCGCGGTCGATCGCTTTGGCGCAGGCTTGCCCTGTTCGAGCGCCTCGAACAGTGTCGGCACAAACGTCCGCAGCAGCTCCTCGTGGCCCGCCGCGTTCGGGTGCAGCGAGTCGTGCCAGAAGCCCTTCGCCCACTTCCCTGTGCCATCGTCGACCGCGCCAAGGAAGTTGACGCTGGGCACGTCCCACGCATTGATCGCGAGGTTCATCCGCCGCGTGTACTCGGGGCCAGCATTGATTCTGGCCCCGGCGACGGTCAGGCCGCAGACGACCAGAAGAGCCGCGACGAGCGAGCGTGTGAAGCGCTGCTGCATGCGCGAATTCTACTCCGCGCTGTAGAATCGATTCCGCATGAATCGGCGCGACTTCTTCCGACGGACCGGGATCATCGCCGCGGGCCTCACACTGCCGAGGCAGGGCCGTCTGTTCGCGCAAACGGACACCGTACGCTGGCGCACGTTCGAGATCACAACAACGGTCAAGGTCTCCCGCCCGCGCGGCGCCACTCGCGTCTGGTTGCCGACGCCGCTGGCCGCCGCGCCGTACCAGAAGACGATGGGCGACAACTATCACCCGGGCAGCGGCACCGCGGTGATGATCGAGACGAACGCCGACGAGCCGGATATGCTCGGTTGCTCGTGGGACGAAGGTATCGAGCCCTCGGTGACCCTCGTCAGCCGCGTCGCGACGACCGACTACGCCGCGAACCTCGAGACGCCGACGGTCCCGCCCCTGCCCGATTCGGCCCTCGCGCGATTCCTGAAGCCGACCCGCCTCATGCCGACCGACGGCATCGTCCGGGCGAAGTCCGACGAGATCACCAAAGGCGCCGGCACTGACATCGAGCGCGCGCGCGCCATCTACAACTGGATCGTCGACAACACGTTCCGCGATTCGGCGACGCAGGGCTGCGGCACGGGCGACATCCGGTTCATGCTCGAGTCGGGAAACCTCGGCGGCAAATGCGCGGACCTGAACGCCTTGTTCGTCGGCCTCTGCCGCGCCGCGCGGATTCCCGCGCGGGATGTCTACGGTCTCCGCGTCGCCCGGTCCGAGCGAGGCTTTCGCAGCCTCGGCCTGTCGTCAGCGGATGCGACGAAAGCACAACATTGCCGCGCGGAGGTCTACCTCACCGGGTACGGGTGGGTGCCGGTCGATCCGGCGGACGTCCGTAAGGTCGTCCTGGAGGAGCCGCCCGGCCATCTCGCAAAGGACGACGAGCGGGTGCGCATGGCACGCGAGCGGCTGTTCGGATCGTGGGAGATGAACTGGATCGCTTACAACTTCGCGCACGATGTGTCTCTCCGCGGATCTGATCGCAAACCGCTCGGCTACTTCATGTATCCGCAGGGCGAAACCGCCGACGGTATTATCGACAGTCTCGATCCCGAGCATTTCACGTACTCGATCGCGGTGCGCGAGATCGTGTAACGGCGTCCCGATGCGCGCGCAGCCGCCCAACCTTCTTCAAATTCATCGCGAAGCGTTGCAGGCCGGCGCAGAAGCTGCGTATGACGCGATCGAGGCGGACACCGCGCGTCTGTGCGCCGCGCTCGGTTGCCCGCACCCGTATCTCGCGCTGACGGCCCTTACCGGATCACCCGAGGTGTGGTTTCTGAACGGCTTCGCCTCGCAGGCGGAACAGCAGCACGTGATCGAGGCGTATGCGAAGAACGCCCCGCTCATGGCGGCGCTCAAGAGAAACAGCGAGGCAAAGAGCGCGCTGACGGCGAAACCAGTCGGCATCTTCGCCAGTCATCGTCCGGATCTGAGCCGCGGCGTGCCGTGGGAGCCGGGCACCAGCCGCTTTCTGGTGATTACGGCGACCACCTCTACACGCCAGGTCGACGGCACCGTCTTCGAGACCGCTGAAGCCATTCGGCTCATCGTGGTTCCGGCGGACACGCGTCGCGAGACCGACGCCATAGCCGCGCTCGCGGCGGCCGAGTCCCACATCCTTGCGGTTCGTCCAGACTGGAGCTTTCCGGCGAAGGAATGGATCGCCGCGGACCCCGCGTTCTGGCCGTCGCGACCGCTCTGACAAACGTTCTTGGTATACTGCGCCGCTGTCGCTCACGTGGTCGTGAAGGGAGAGTTGTCACATGAGAATGCTGATCGCCGCCGCTGGTTTGTCTGTCGCATCGCTCTCCACGCTCGGCGCCGCTCGCTCCGGTGACGCCATCGTTGGCTATGTCTCGGACAACAAGTGCGCGACCGCCGGCGCGAAGGCGAAGACCGCCGCCGAGTGGATCAAACCCGCGGCGTTCGAAGAATGCGTCAAGACATGCGTGAAGGACGGTTCGGAGGCGGTCTTCGTGACCGAGGACAACAAGATCCTGACGTTCGACAAGGCCTCGGTCACCAAAATCACGCCGTTCCTCGGCCGCAAGGTCAGCGTGACCGGGAACGTCAAGGACCGCACGCTCAAGGTCGACGGCATCACCGGCCTCAAGATGTGAGCGGTCTCACCGCCGCGGCGGGATTCGTCCTCGCGGCTGCGAAGGCGACGGGCGGCGGACAGTCAGGAGACGCGCCTGAAGTCGTAGGCCTTTGCGTTGGCCTGGTCAGCGAGGGACACGACGACGTGAGCGCCTGAGCCAGATGCGCCGGCCGCATCCATCACGCGCAGGGTGTGGGTTTTCTTGTCGCTGGATCGGATAGTGATCTGCTTGCGTGATCGGTTGACGTCGATCACCACGCCTTCGGTCGTCGTCTTCGCGGCGACACCGCCGTCTGCCACGTCCCGCACCGCTACGCGGCTACCCGTGATGAGCGCGTCGAGCGGGTTCTCACTCGTGCTCTTGCCGCCCGGAAGGATCTTCTTCACGCCCTGCGCAGCCTTGCCGGCAGCCTTGTGCTCGCCTTTGATCGTTTCGTCGGTCGCTATCGTCCCGGTCACGCCCTGGATCGGCGGCGGCGTCCCTTGCGCCGTCGCCGGCCAGGCAGGGGCCAGGAGGGCACACAGTAGAGCCAGCGTCGCGCCTATAGTTCGGTGCATATCTACAGCCTACACCTGCATCGAGCCTCTGCCGACAACTACCGACGCTCACCGACCTGAACGGCAATCACCTCACCGCCGGTCATGACAACCTTCACGTGCAGCCGGCTCCGACGCCGCGCGAGGACGCCGGCGGGCCCGTTATCGCGCCGATGCGCTCACCACGTGGATGGATCGAATGATGACGGCACCTGCCATCGTGGCGATCGTCGGCGAGACCACATCTCTAGCCAATCCCTGGTGATTTGTTCGCTGCCGGTAGGCGCCAGGTAAAAGTCAAGTCCGGGAATCAGTTCCTTTCCGTTCGTCAACCGGATCGTTTCGAGCGGACGGCCGAGCCAGAGAATTTCGCCGTTCAGTGATCGATCGTCGCTCAACGCACCGGCAAATGATTCGTGATCATCAATTGTGAAGGACATTCGACTCCCGTCGCGGTCGTAACGTCCGGTGAAGGGTTTCGTGAAGATCAAGACACTTTCCGTTCCAAGGCGTCCCGACTGACGGAGATATCTGCCAAAGACGTGTCCGTCGTATCGCCACAACCACAATTGAACGGCGAACAAAACGTGGTCCTTCACATAACCATTAGAAAACACGCCGAGGTATTCAACCTCTCCTGCGGGCAATGCGTGTGTGAATTCAGGCGGCACGGACCTGACAAAGTCAGCCGTCGTCACCGGTTCAGATCGGCCGGGTGTCATTAGGGCGACAACGATTCGACCATCAGGACGTCTTCGTATGGCCAACGAATTGGTGATCGACCCAATGTCGAAGTTCAGGCGGACTCCGGCGGAATCGTCAGGTTTCGTCAACGACACATCCTGGCCGTGGGCCCACACGAACTCGGCCTCTCGTCCGCCGCCGGAAAAGACCCACACTCTGCCTTCCCGATTGACGATTATTCGCGTCAGCCAGGTCCCGGCGGATGCTGGAACGTAGTGTCCGGCCCATTGCCCCGCGTCATCACCCAGATCGCCGAAGAAGTGCCGCACGGCTTCAGCGTCGCGGAACATCGTTTGGAATTGGAGCAGCTTCGCATGCTCGTACTCGGCACGATCTGTTCGTGCGCCACCGGACAGATTCATCAATACGGTTGCGGCGCTTAGTGAGATCGCGACGAGGGCCATTCCCGCGCCCCTGAAAATCCACACGGAACGCGTCGAGATCCCGGTTTCATACCACGGCAGCAAAAGCCTGATACCGGTCAAGGTATTCATCATTGCCAGGACGGCGATGACAACAGGGATATCGAGGCGGATCGGAACCTGCACGGTCCTCGACCACACGAACGACAGGTACGCTTCGTTGATTGCCGCCAGCAGATTGAGACCGGCAACGATCATCAGACCCGTTGGTCGTTGGCGATCTCGGAATGATGAAATGATGGCTGGGAGAAGGACGACCCAGGCAAACAACAAACTGACATAGCGGTACATTGGGACTTGAAGCTTAGCAGGCCTTCCTCCGTTCCTGCCCTGTCCTGCCCCTGCTACCCAGTCTCGGGCGAACGCGGCCGCTGCCTTCGCGGTTCAGCGCGATAGTCGTGCGCGGGCACTATCTGCCGGATGGTCGAGCGCGAAGAGGCACTCCGTTCTAGCGTAGCTCCACCCGCCAGGCGCCGCGGCCGTGCGTGAAGGCGAAGAGGCGCACGCGTCCTGCCCCATCGCGCCACAGCGACAGCCATTCGGTGACCGCCGAGCCGAATCCCGTCTCTTCTACCTGCCACCGCGTTCCGCCGTCCACCGACACAAACACGCCGAGATCCGTTCCGAGATAGATCCGCGCGGAATCGTTCGGGTCGACGACCAGGCAGTGCACGGGAATGTCGGGCAGGCTCGCCGATCCGATGCCGTCGAGCACCGTCCAGTTCGCGCCGCCGTCGCGGCTGCGGTACACATGTGCCCCGCCGAAATTGCCGTAGGTCGCATACACGGTGTTGGCGTCGCGCGGATCGAAGGCCACCGACGTGACCCATCCGTCGCGCGGCTGCGCGACGCTCCATGGCGTCACGGCCGTCGTGGTCAGCGCGCTGCGCGATGACACGATGTGCCCGCGATGCGTGCCAGCGATGACTACGTTGGGATTGCCGGACGCGATCGCAATCGTGCTGACGAGTGCGCCGTCCGGCATGGCCGTGCTCGCCTTGGTCCACGTGCCGGCGGAGTTGCTCGTCCGATAGAGAAATTCGCCGCCGGCCCAGAGGCGGCCGACATTGCCGGGATCCATCACAAAGGGTGCGACGAACAGATAGTTTGCGTCCGGACCGAGGGTGCTCGAGCGCACGGGATCGAGCCCGCTGGTGGTGCTCACGAATGTCTTGCCGCCGTCGACTGATCGCCCGATGTTCAGCCACTGCGACTCGGCGAAGAGCACGCGCGGATCGGTGGGATTGACGGCGACGTAGCCGCCGTCGCCGCCGAGCGCGGTGGTCCAGCCGTTCACGCCCGCAGCGTCCGTGCCGATCAGCGTGCTGTTGTCCTGCGCGCCGCCGACGTAGCTCGCGCCGTCGGCGAACGGCAGGCCGTAATAGAACTGCGTGACGCCGAAATCCCTGTTGAGCGACGCCCAGTGGACTTCGATCGTCGACACCATTTGCGCGCACGCCGCGATGATCCCCGTGACGATGCGTCCGCGCGCGCTCCTGGTCCGGAACAGGCCGCCGTCGTTGCCGATGATCGCCTGCTGATTGTTCTGGCCGTCGTAGTCCGGATGAAATGTGATCGCATGCTGGTCGACGTGCGCGTACGCGCCGCTCGAAGTTGGCGATCCGGTCTGCGAGGACGCGTGTCCCCAGGTTCGTCCGCCATCGTCCGATCGGAACCAGTCGACGCCCGCAGCCCACACCCGTTCCGGATCGCGCGGGTCGACGGCGATGACGTTGTTGTACCAGCCCATGTTGGTGTAGTCGTCGCGCACGGTGGTGGACGTCGGGTTGCAAACCTGGAGTGTCGCGGGCAGCGGATTGGTCAGCAGCAGCGTATTCATGCGCGCGGGATCCGTATTGGTGACGCGCGGCTGCCACGAGCCAGCGGCGCCGCCGGCACTCGACCGGTAGACCGCGAGCAGGCCTTGCTCGTAATTCCCCGACGGCCCCGGATCGTTGCTGGCGGCGAGGGCGTACACCACGTTCGGGTTCGACGGCGCGATCGCGAGCGAGGTGCGGCCCATGCCCGGCTCCTGCAGGACTGCTTCCACGATCGCTCCTGCGCTGGCCGCGTTGATTCGATACACAGTCGCCTGTTCATAGCTGCCGCACGAGGCGAGCAGCACGTCCTCGTCGCGATCGGGACGCATCGCGAGATCGAGGCAGCCGCCCCGCACGTTCGTGGTCAGCAGATTCGTCCACGACAGACCGGCATCCGTCGACCGCCACACGCCCGTCCGCGTGGCAGCGTAAACGCGGCGCGAATCGCCGACGCCGAGTTCGATGTCGTTCACCCACAGGAAGTCGTCGTTTGCCGTCGAGGCGAGCCGTTGCCATGTCGATCCACCGTCGCGCGAGACGAAGATACCGCTGCCGCGCAGCGGCAGGCCGGTGCCGCGGATCTCCTCGCGGAAGTAGCCTTCACCGGTGCCGGCGTACATGGTGTCCGGCTCGCGCGCATCGATCGCGAGCGTGTTGACGGCGAGGTTCGTGAGGCCGTCGGCGATCGGCCGCCAGGATCCGCCGTCATCGTCGCTCCGCCAGACGCCGCCGGAGACACCGGCGGCGAAGATCCGTGTGTGTACGATCGGGTGGTAGCGGATGACGCGCGTGCGGCCGCCGATGTTTCCGGGGCCGAGCGGCGTCCATGCATCGAGCACGCTGGTCGGCGACAGCCGCCCGTTCAGCGCCATCGCGTCGGGCACGCTTCGACCGATGCGCGAGGAGAAGTGCGGCATGAGGGCGCGCTGCCGCGCGGCGCGCTCGTACCGCTCAGGCATGTCGAGCGGTGCGCCCGGCGGCAACCGCCGCTCCGCGTAGTGGCGCATCGCGGCACCGGGCTCGTCGAGGCCGCGACCAGAGTCGAGACCCTGGTGGCCGTGCCGCTGGGCGTCAACCCGGCGGTGGCAACCCTGAAGGGCCGTGCCACACACGAGCGCGACAGCGCAGACCGACAGCGGTTTCCAACGCACGGTCCGCTACTCTACACCGTCATCGAGCCTTCGCCGACGATCACCGATGCACCGCCGACCTGCACGGCGGTCACCTCGGCGCCGCTCATCGTGACCTTGATGTGCAGCCGGCTCGGGCGCCGCGCCAGCACGCCCTGCACGAAGGTCATCGCGCCGATCCGCTCGCGCGGCACCATGCCGTATTTCGCGGCGAAGCACGCGGCCGGGCCGACCGCCGATCCGGTCGCCGGGTCTTCGAGGCCTCCCGAGGGGAGGAGACGGCTGTAGGCCGTGGCGCCGTCCGCCCCGCCCTCCACGCTGAAGACATAGACGCCGCGGCGCTGGATGCCGGCCGCCGCAAACAGGGCGTCGACCTTCGCGCGATCGAGCACGGCCGCATCGACCGCCTTGCGCGTCGCCAGCGGCACGATGAAGAAGTTCGAGCCACAGTTGACTTCCTGGCCCGCGGGACTCGTGTCTCCTGTAGTGTCCGGCTTTGGCCGGACTGCGGACGTTGTGGCATCAAGCCCCAACGCCGCCGCGAGCGCGACGCCGTCTGTCACCGTCTTGCCGAACGTCGGCTTCAGTTGAGTCATCCACGCGAACGCGAGGCGGCCGTCCTTCCAGTCGAGATCCAGATTGATGGGGCCGACACCGAGGCCGAAGGTGGTGCGGGCGACGCCCGCCTTCAGCACCCCGGCGTGCGCGAGCGCGAACGCCGTCCCGATCGTCGGGTGTCCGGCAAATGGCGTCTCCGCCGTACGCGTGAAGATGCGGACACGATGCTCGGTGCCCGCCGCCTCCGGCGGAAACACGAATGTGCACTCCGACAGGTTCGACTCCCGCGTCATCGTCTGCATCGTCTCGGTGTCGAGGCCGGCGGGTTGCGGAAAGACGAAGAGCTGATTGCCCTGCATCCGCTTGTCGGTGAACACGTCGAGATGGACGTAGCGATACGCGCGGCCGTCGGCAGTCTGAGCGGGAACGTAGGGGCGGACCCGTGTGTCCGCCCTGCCGAGAGCGAGGCCGGCAACCCCAAGCAGACTCGAGCGCCCGAAATCACGACGATTCATGTCAGACATGCTCTTCTCCGGCGGGTCCAAAAGGACCCGCCCTACAGCCCACGTATGTAGGCCGGGTCCTTTCAGATCCGGCCTACAACAATACCCGGCAACCGCGTTCCTCGAGCGTCTCGACCGCCGACGAAATCGACGTCAGCTTCACCCATCTCAGATCAAGCTTCTGGAGCTGCGACCACTCCACAATCCAGGGAGGCAGCTCGGTCAACGGATTGCCACGCAGATCGAGATACGACAGACGCGGCAGTCCGCGAAGCGCCATCGGTACCTCGCGAAACCGGTTATTGCGCAGATGGAGCTCGTGGAGCCGCCCGAGGTCGCTGAACGAGGCCGGCAGCGTTTCGAGCTGATTCCCATCAGCACGGAATTCCTCGAGGCTCCGCAGCGCGCCGATCGAATCCGGCAATTGCGTCAACTGGTTGTCGCTGACGTTCAGGTATCGCAGCTTCGGCAGACACGCGAACAGCGACTCGCGGAGCGCGGTGAGTTTGTTGTCGTGCAGGTAAAGGTAGTCGGTGAGTCCGGTCAGCTGTCCGAGCGACTCGGGAAGATCGGCAAGCAGGTTGTGCCCGAGATCCAGCGTCCGCAGATTCGTCAAAGCGCCGATGCCATCGTGGATCTCCGTCAGGCGGTTGTCGGCGAGGATCAGCGTTTCGAGGGCGGTCTTTTCCCACAGCGATGCAGGCAGGGTTCCGAGCTCCTGCTTCCACAGGTTCAGTGTCTTTACATCCACAGACGCGACTGAGGCTACCACGTCACCGGTGTCGGAGATTAGTGTCGGAGACTGGGGTCAGACCCCGTGGCAAAAAGTGCCACGGGGTCTGACCCCGAAGGCGGAGTTCGGGGTAAAGTCGTCTTTTCCCTGGAGGAGTCGGCATGAAACGAAGCGTCCTGTTGGGCATCCTGCTGGCGGCCGGCGCCGCGTCGATGGCGGCGCAGACCCCCACCGCGCCGAAAGTGATCGACATCCTGAAGCTGAAGGACAACCTCTACGTCCTCACGAGCTCTACACCCGGCAATGCGGCGACGTTCAGCGGCGGCAACGTCGCGGTCTTCATCACCGACGCCGGCGTCACGCTCGTCGACGACAAGCTTGCCGGTTGGGGCCAGGCCGTGCTCGACAAGGTGAAGAGCGTCACCGACAAGCCGATCACGCGCATCATCAACACGCACACGCACGGCGATCACACCGGCAATAACGGTTTCTTCGGGGCCAACGTCGAGATCGTGGCGCAGGACAACACCAAGACGAACATGACGAAGATGGACGCGTTCAAGGGTGAGAACGCGAAATTCCTGCCCTCGAAGACGTTCGCCGACAAACTGACGCTCGGTGCGGGCAAAGATCGCATCGATCTCTACTACTTCGGCGCCGCCCACACCAACGGCGACGCGTTCATCGTCTTCCCGGCTCTGCGGGTGCTGCACACCGGCGA
>Ga0105248_10002952_pt1 | contig 18853 bp, 12 predicted proteins | sample KBSS34metaG_FD_81524 | JGI IMG/M metagenome (GOLD analysis project Ga0105248, IMG submission 81524) | Switchgrass rhizosphere microbial communities from Kellogg Biological Station, Michigan, USA - KBS S3-4 metaG | ecosystem: Host-associated > Plants > Roots > Rhizosphere > Soil | place... | reverse complement strand
TACTTTTTCGATGCTGGACAACGCTGACTTGCAGCTGCCCAAGATCGTCAACGATCAGGGTCGCGAGCAGCAGCTCAGCCACGGCAACTACGTCACCTTCCTGCACAGCCGCGACCCCAAGGTGCGCGAAGCTGCTTACCGCGGCATGATGGGCGCCTTCGAAGGCATGCGCAATACCATCGCCTCCAACTACTCGACGCACGTCAACGGCAACATCTTCGAAGCCCGCAGCCGCAACTACAAGACGGCGATCGAATCGGCCCTGGGTCCGGACAACATCCCGCTCTCGGTCTACACCAATCTGGTGGAAACCGCGCACAAGTATCTGCCCCTGGTGCACCGCTATCTGGCGTTGCGCAAGAAGATGCTGGCGGCCGACAACAACTTGGGCGCAGACGGCAAGCTGCGCATGTGGGATCTCTACGTGCCCCTCGTCGGCGAAGTCGACTACAAAGTCGAATATCCCGAGGCGGTCAAGACCGTGCTCTCCGCTGTCCAACCGCTGGGCGCCGAGTACGTCACCGGTCTCACCGACGGCTTCAACTCACGTTGGGTTGATGTGCACGAAAACAAGGGCAAGCGCTCCGGCGCCTACAGCTCAGGCTGCTACGGCACTCCGCCGTACATGCTGATGAACTGGCAGGACAATCTGGAAAACATGTTTACCCTGGCCCATGAAGCCGGGCACAGCATGCACTCCTGGCTCACCCGCAAAAACCAGCCCTATCAGTACGGTGACTACACCATCTTCGTGGCCGAGGTGGCTTCCACCTGCAACGAAGCGCTGCTGACGCACTTCCTGCTCGAGAAGGAGAAGGATCGCAACGTTCAGAAGTATCTGATCAACCACCAGCTCGAAGCATTCCGCACCACCTTCTTCCGCCAGACTCTCTTTGCCGAGTTTGAGATGAAGGCCCACGCGCTTGCCGAGGAAGGCGTGGCTCTGACCGCCGACAAGCTCTCCGAGATCTTCCTGGAGCTGAACAAGCTCTACTACGGTGACGTCGTCGCCGCGGACGATCCGGTCAAGGTCGAGTGGGCGCGCATCCCGCACTTCTATTCGAGCTTCTACGTCTACAAGTACGCCACCGGGATCTCGGCCGCTACTGCGCTGGCCAGCCAGATCATCGCCGAAGGCAAACCGGCAGTCGACCGCTATCTGAACTTCCTCTCCAGCGGCAGTTCCAAGTCCAGCATCGACCTGCTCAAGGGTGCCGGCGTCGACCTCTCCAGCCCGAAGGCGATCAGCTCCGCGCTCGACGTTTTCGGTCAGTACCTCGACAAGTTCGAGCAGCTGGTGAACGAAGACAGCAAGGCCAAGGCCAAGTAAAAACGGCTGCTAAAGCCAATTTTCAGAAGGGGGAGATGGGTCACACCATCTTCCTCTTCTTTTTCTTTGCTTCTATTATATCTATACGTAGAAGCTAATCTCCCCCGACTTTCAGCTTCACTTTATTGCGAGCCAGCCTCCCCTGCCTCTCGGCAAGAAATGCCAGCAGAAGGCGCACCGATGCACTGAGCACTGCCACCAGTCCAACGCAAATAAAACCCAATAACCTGATGGTGATATCGAAAAGCATGGCCATCAAAGTGCCTATAGCATCGGCCAGAGACTCACCGATGTTCTGATTGTTACCGCCCAGTGCCCCGGCAAGAACAACCAATAAAACAAGGGGCAGAGCCAATCCGGCGACCATAGCCACCAGCGACTGCCCGAAAGAAACCAGATCAAAATGAAACAAAACGACCTCCCACCGGCGCATTGAGGCCGGCAAAAAATGTGAACAGGGTTATGTATTGATGCTTTAGATTGCGCTTTTAATTTCAATGCCGAAAAAATTCGCGGACCAATATGCCTGACCATAAGCCGCGAGCACTGAGCAAAGCCAGCTCAGGCACGGCCAAGATCATGGGAGAATCCACACCCCTGCTATTTATTAAATGGTTGACTGAGCTGCAGCCGTCTATAGGCGCGGCATTATCACTTTTCCGCTTAAGTCCGATCGCGACCCGGTGGTTTAGAAGTGAGATCGCGCACGATATTGTCCTTCAAAAATTGAGCGCCCATGGTGCTGAAATTTTTGGCGCGGTCCGGACTGCCCAGCAGCCACTGCACAAAGCGACTACCGTCGTTTTTAAAATCATTGATGGCATGATTTCCGTTCTTGAGCGTGTATTCCACAAGCGGTTGAGAACAGCCCCGATGAGTAATTGTAGTGACATCACCGACGGTATCAGTTGCAACAGGTCCTTTGCATTGATTGGCCTCGTTCCAGATTTCGCCTTGTTTGGGCGGAGCCGATTTTTTTAAATTGGTGCCGAGTAACCAATCCATCACAGCACTGACCGAACCGGTGCCGCCGGTCTTGGGCAGAGTGGCGTCCTTGTCGCCGTGGACAATCATAACGGCCTTACCTTGGGTGGGAGCCTTGTCCCCGTTCATCCATGTACCGTCTTCACTTACCACGCTGGCGACGCGGTCAGGTCTGTCTGTGGCATAAACCTGGGCAAATCGACCACCATCCGAAAATCCAAACAAACCGACTTTAGGAGCCGTTTCAACCTTGGCACCCAGTGTGTCTAGGACATTGTCCAGATACTTACGGTCATCGGTTGTGTTGTCCACGGCGGAAGGCAAATTGGTGCGACCAGGCACATTCCAGGCTACCCCTTCCATTTTGCCCAAAGCAGATTCAAACTGACGGGGCTTGGGATAGGCAAAAACCACAATCGCTCCGGTGCGCTCGGCATCGGCAGTCAGACCAGATTCCTGCGCCATCAATCCCACCGAGTCACCGCCGGCGGCACCATGCATAGCGACGATAACGGGCGCGCGACTGTCGGCATTTTTCGGCACGTAGGCGTCAAACTTGCGTCCATCGGGCAGCGTAATATGATTCATTTCGCCAACCTTGAGATTGCTGCCGGGCTTGAGCAAGTTCTCACCGTTGACACGATATTCGGGGGCGACATCGTTGTGAGACTTGCTCTCAATCAACCTGTCGAAGCGATCGGCCTCTTCTTTAGGCAGATGCAATCGCATTTCTTTGGAGAGATTCCAGGGCTCGGAGCCGCCAAAAAGCAGGGGTTTATCACCGGCCGCGTGGGTCGTATCAAACTCACGCTCCACCAGTTTGTATTCATCGGGAGTCAAATTGAAGAGCGTGTCCCACACTTTCTGCGGGTTGGGACCACTCTCCCAGCTCCAGAAGTCCGGATGCATGGCCTTCTGTATCTCAGCGGCGGTTTTAACGGCGTCGAAATTTCGGCCCACTATCATGGGCACGGGACTGGCCGCTACAGCGGGAACGGATTTATCTCCGTGAACATTTTGAGCGTCAGACACAATAATCGTGTCTTTGGGAAAGCCTGAGGGCACCTCGCGCGAATGAGCTTGAGCACCCGGAGCCGCCTGACTGCCTGGAGTCCAGGCACCGCTTTCCACGTTCGGTTTTTCCACCACCGGCTTGTCGCCCTTGTGGTCTCTTTCGACAGCAGTATCAGCCATGTGCTAGCCCCTGTGGCAGGAAATGCCTTGTGAGAACAAGAGAAATACAAGAGAACAAAGAATATATACCCAGAGGCGGGCAATTACGGACAACCATGTTCCGTTGAGGCACTGTGGCCACTTTCACCAATCTATTACACGATTTAGTATCCAGGGAGAAAGAAAATTGCGGCCTGGCCACGCGATGCCTGAATATCAGGACAGCGCGCGGCCAAACCACAATTTCCAGAGCAGCCGCGAGAGGACGTGCTAGTCGCGCTTGGCGGCGCAGTCGTCGCAGTTGGTCACGATCCAACCACCACCGCGCGTCTTGCCCGGCTTGCCGCAACCTTCGCAGGTTTCAGCGCTCATATTTTCGGCGGCGTTGATCATGTCATACATGACATCGGTGCCACTGGTGAGATAAAAGCGCAGCGTGCCGAACTTTTCCTTCACCTGGCTGGCCCGATAGTTGGGCTGCTCATCAGCGGGGATGCAGGCGATTTCCGCCTCCAGCCTGGCCGAGAGTTCACGGATCAAGGGCTCCCATCCGTCGCCGCATTCAAAGCCCCAGCACATGCAGGTCTGCTGCATCGGGGCATTACGATCGCCATAGAGCAAGGGGAAGTCCTTGACCAGGGCGGCGTCCAATTCTGCTTTCATAGCAGTTACTCCATTTATTTGTGATTGCTTGAGGGAAGACCAGGTTTTACTTGGCCTCGGGCTGGGACGTGGGCTGGGTCTCGACCTGCACCGGGGGCTGAGCCTTGGGCTGTTGCGCGACCCAATCCTTGATCACCTGCTCGTGCAGAGGGAAGGCGATGTCGGCGGGCAGGGCGTCCAGTGCGTGCACGGCGACTTCACCGGCATCGGATCCGGCTTTCAGCTCGCCGCCCACAACTCTGACTTCATAGAAGCAGAGGAACTGGTTGGGACCGGGCACCGGCAGCTCGTTGAGCGCGCGCACGATCTCGACCACCAGTCCGGTCTCTTCCAGGGTCTCGCGCACGCAGGCTTCACGAGGGCCTTCGCCCTTGTTGATGAAACCGCCCGGCAGAGCGAATTTGCCGGCGCGCGGATTGACAAGACGCTTGATCAGAACCAGACCACCGTCCTTGGGAATGACAGCCACGGCCACTCCCTTGGGATTGTCATAGTGGGTGAACTTCTTGCAGCCGTGGCAATGCTTGAGGGTGTGGCCCTCTTCCACGATCTCGCCCAGGGCGGTGCCGCAAAGGGGACAGAAGGAAAACTGGTTGGGGTTCATGGGGTTCCTTAGTTTTTGAAAGCCGCATTGAGCAGGGTGAAGGCCCTGTCGATTTGGCGATTGACGAGGCCCAGGTCAAAATCGATGGCGCTCAAAGAGGCGGTGATTGTGACCTCGGCAGAGATGCCCTGGAGCGGCGCAAAAGCCACTTCGTCGGCGACCGTGTCGCGAGCATGCTCGATGGTCGGGGCGTCCAGCTCAGGAGCCAAAAGCGCAAAGGCTTCTTCACTGTGTGCCAGATTGGTGATCACGCTGCCGAGATGGCAGCCGGCCATATGGACGAGCCGGGTGGCCTGGAGGTGGGCGACCTGACGGTCGACCGACTGGAGAGCCAGGGAGGCGTCGCCGGAGGCGTTTTCGATGGCGTCGAGACGCTCGAGCAGAGCATTTTGATGGGCCATCGCCAGACGGATGGTCGGCACTTGGTCCTTGACGGCCTGAAGAAGTGATTGATTCATTTCATGTCCTTTCAGCTTTCTGACAGTAAATGTCAGATTTTGAACCCCATATCTTGACAAGCACCAGGGCCTGATCAAGCTAGCGCGAGGTTCTTGGATTGATGAAAACAAAGATTTTTGTCCCAAGCTCAAGTAATCCTGTTTCGCTTTCGCGAGACAGCCTACTGAGCAAGGACGTGAGGACAAATCGTGATCCGTAGCGGCTAGTCGCAACCACTTGGCACAACGCGGTGACAAGCCTTCAGGTGACGGGCTTTGAAACCCTCACCTCTTGCAAACTTGTAAAGCTCTAAAAAATCGTGTTTAGTTACAGGTGTATTTAAAAAAAGGAAATAAAAGTTCGGGGATCCATTGAAAACTATGAGATCCGTTGATCTGTTTTCAAGTTGAACCCGGTGAAAGGTATCTCAGGAAGAGTAGTAAGTATTTCATGAACTTTCAGGAAGCGTTGGTATTCATTCAGTCATTTCCGGATATGGAGAGGGCCACTTTTGGTGCGCGAGGTCCGACCATGGGTTTGCCTTCGATGAAGTCTCTCCTGGCCCGTCTGGGCGATCCGCACAAAGGCACAAAGACCATCCATGTGGCAGGCTCCAAGGGCAAAGGCTCAACCTGCACATTTATCACGTCTATTTTGCGCGCCGGCGGACTACACACAGCCCTTTACACAAGCCCGCATCTGCACTCATACCTGGAAAGATTCGCCTTCGATCTTGAAGCCATTACGGAAGAAGATTTTGCTCGCGGCGTGAGCGAGATCAAAGATCTGGTTGACGCCGAAAAAGCGGCGGGCAACACGACAATTTCCACTTTCGGCATATTGACGGCACTCTTTTTCCACCTGGTAAAAACCGCCTCACAGCCTGTTGATTGGCAGGTAGTGGAGGTCGGTCTCGGCGGCAGATATGATGTCACCAATGTTTTTGACTCCAAAGAAGCGGCTGTAATCACGCCCATTTCACTGGAACATGTGGAAATTTTGGGCAGCACGCAAACCGAAATTGCTATCAACAAAGCCGGCATAGTGGTGCCTAACTGCCTGACCATACTGGCTCCACAACAGGATCCTGGCGCACGCATAGCCGTCGGTCGCAGGGTGCACGAAGCTAATTCCGAGCTTATTGATGTGGCCAAAAAATACAAAGTCAAGACACTGAGTCAAGATAAAGATGGTCAGACATTTTCGATGGAAGGTCCAAACGGACCCGTGGAGCTGCACATCCGTATGCTCGGCAGTCATCAAATTACCAATGCCGCCACCGCTGTCGCCACCATCTGGGGACTGCGTCAAAAAGGTCATCTGGCCGTCACTGACGAGCAAATTGCCGCCGGTCTGGACACAGCTCTTTTACGCGGACGCTTCGAAACCATGGAGTACAAAGGTCACACCGTAATCTTCGACGGCGCTCACAACCACGAATCTGCGGCCGCCCTGGCCAAAGGTCTCAAGCTGATTTATCCCGATCGCCGATGCCTTTTTGTCATCGGTGTCAACAACGACAAAAATATTAGCGCCATCTGGAAAGAACTGGCGCCGCAAAGCAAGTCTGTTATAGCTACCAGATCGGACAATCCCAGATCGATGGACCCGTCTCAGATAGCCGAACTACTCACAGACGCAGGCACTATGCAGGGCAATCCGGACGTGACCAAATCGGTGCCGGAGGCACTTGATCGCGCCTTTGCGGTAGCTAAGGACAACGACATTATTTGTGTCACCGGTTCACTGTATGTAGTGGCGGAGGCGCGAGAGCACATTATGGCTGGAGATCTGGCCCAAACGACAGCCCAGGCCTTTCACCCATAAATCATCAAAAAGTCGACCGAAAAATCAATCGACTTTTTTCAGTGCTTCATCGATAAATTTCTTCAGTTCGTCTTTGGATTTCATGCCGGTGATAAAAACGCCGCGAGGCAATTTCTTGCTGCGCAAAAGCAGCGTAGGCAGCTCATCGGCGCTAAATTTTTCAGCTGTCTTTGGAGCTTTGTCGACGTCGATACGGACAAATTTTATGCGCCCCTGGTATTCAACAGAGAGGTCATCAACAGCCGGTGAGACTCTTTTACAGGGCCCGCACCAGGTAGCATAGAAGTCGATAAACACCGGCAAGGTAGCCTCTTCCACTTCTTTCTTGTAAGACGCGTCATCGACATCGGAAACGGCTGCCCAGGCAGCATAACTAGGATTGAGTGCCAGGGCCAGGGCAAACAGCAATGCGCCCTTACTCAAGCCCTGCAAAATATTTGAAGATAAAGACATCGTTCCCTCGAGAGCTGGATAAATAGAGCATAGCCCAGCGGCTGAGCTGAGTTTAGCATCTCTCATTTAGGCCTTTACAAAAGACCGAGCAGCCGCCAAGCAACGCTTCGCTAACCAGTTACAGTCAGCTTCTTGGCATCTTTACACGGGAAGCCAAGTGGTCTTGGCAGCCCGGGCGAAGGACCACACGTGGCGAATCAGCCGACGATGCAGCTTTGGCTCTTATTTCTTAAAAGCTCATGAGCTTCTCATAAGCTCCGACTTTGGTAGTACTCGCATTTAAGCCTCTTAACTTGAAGAAGCTTCCTACTTCTATATAGGTTCTTGAGTGTTTCACTATTTCTTTTTCTAACAGGTACCTTGCTCAGAGCATTTCTCTAGCACACGCGTAGTTCAGCTCAACTTCTTCTCCGGCCAGACCGGGCAGATGTGCACCACGCAGTTTCGTCTCGGGTACCCGACACTCACAGTCTCACAGTTTTTCTGGGCAGCAGCTCAAGCATCTTAGCCTCTGCCTGTCTCAATGCGTCCGGCTAACCCCGAGCGCTCTTAACCAAGCGTCGAACAACCCCCTCAGGAAACCCTGCGGAGAATCGACGTGCGAAGGAACTTTCATATGAAATACGGTCCTGCACTGCCGCCCGATGGGCGCAAATTCGGTTGGCTTGTCCGACTGATCCAAACTGTTTTTCTCGGCTCCGCTGCGAGCATTCTGCTCGTAGTCGCCCTGGCACTCTACATCATCCCCGGCATGCGCCATGTCAGCCCACAGGAGCTCTACCACGAGACCTGGGCCGAAGCCCGCGCCGATGCCTATGACACCAGCAACTACAAAGACTGGGATCAGTGGGAGCACAAGTACGACAGCCAGATCAAAACCGACGAAGACGCTGTCAAATTCTCCAACGAGATGCTGAAGGCCACCAACGACCATTACGCTCACCTGTTCTCCGCCGAGGAGACCAAGGCCATGAGCATGGACGCCAACGAACACTTCGTCGGTATCGGTATCAAGCTCAAACCCAAGTTCACCGCCGATGGTGAACCCGTCATGGGTGCCAACAAGGACGATGGTCCTCTCATGGACGTCGACTCCGCCGGCAACCCGCTGATCGAAGACGTCATACCCGGCGGTCCCGCCGAAAAAGCCGGGCTCAAAGCCGGTGACGCTATCGCTGCGGTCAACGGTCAGTCTCTGACCAATGCCACCATGATCAACACGCGCAAGGCAATTGCCGGCAAGGAAGGCGAAACCATCACCCTGACGGTGGTGCGTAACGGCAAGACTCTGCCCGACATGAAAGTGACGCGCGCCCAGGTCAAGCAAGACAAGCTGAACTTCAAGACTCTCACCGCTCCTAACGGTCAGAAAGTCGGCTACATCCGCCTCGAAGACTTCATGGATTTGAATGCTCCCGAGGAGATGGATTCGGCCCTCAAGAGTCTCAACGTCGACCGCCTGGTCATCGACCTGCGCGGCAATCCCGGCGGCATGATGCCCATCTGCCTGGAGTTGGCCAGCATGTTTGTGGAGAAGGGCACGCTCGTTTCGACACGCGCCCGAGTCCACGACGCCGGCTACGAGACGACCAAATACGAACTTCAGGACAAGGCCCTGGCCGTTGTCACCAAGAACGAAGATTCGGGCTCGTCCTCCACTCGCCTGCAAGAGCGTCAGGAGCCGATCGCGGCCAAGACGCAAATCGTCATCCTGGTGGACGGCAACTCGGCTTCAGCAGCTGAGATGTTCACCGCAGCACTGCAACAGAACGGTCGTGCCACCGTTGTCGGAGAGCAATCTTTCGGCAAGGGCATCGGCCAATCCGTGATGCGTTTCCCCAACGGCACCGAATTCCACGTCACCACTTTCCGCTACTTTACCCCCAACGGGTTCTGGCTCGGAAACGGTGGCAACGGTGCGGCCAGCAAGGAACAGTTCGGTATCACTCCTGACCACAAGGTGCCTTTCACCAAGGTCAAGGGTGCCCGCTTCGGTTCTCCGCTGGACAACCAACTTAACTTCGCCATCGACCTGCTCTCCAAGTAAGAGCAGTTGACTCAGGGTAAAATCTACGTACGTCTGCGGCCGCCGGAATGCATTTCGGCATACCGGCGGCCCGACACCCAAGGATATTCAAATGACTAGCAAAAGGACTTCAATTTCTTCCACGGTCCTCACTGATGAACTGCTCGCCACGCTCGGTATCGAGCGCGTTGCCGAAGCGCAGGGCATTGTTGAGTATCGCCTCAAGAGCAACGGCCTCAAGGTCCTGCTCGCCGAAAACCACGCCACGCCAAACGTCTCGACGATGATTCTCTATCGCGTCGGCTCGCGTAACGAGGCAGTCGGCTTCACCGGTGCCACCCACTTTCTCGAACACATGATGTTCAAGGGCACCGACAAGTTTGATTATGTCGCCAGGCTCAAGCCCCTGGGCGGCACTTTCAACGCCACCACCAGCTACGACCGCACCAACTATTTCGCCAAGGTCCCCAGCAAGGGTCTGCCTCTGGTGATTGAGATGGAAGCGGACCGTATGCGCAATCTCGTCCTGCGCAAAGAGCACCGCGACTCCGAAATGAGCGTCGTGCACAATGAGCTCGACAACGGCAAGAACAATCCCTTCTCCGCCGTGCAAGAACAGCTCATGGCCGTTCAGTTGCAGCAGCATCCCTATCACCACCCGGTGATTGGTTACGCACTGGATGTGGAAAACGTTCCCCTGGAGCGCCTGCAAGCGTTCTACAACGAGTTCTATTACCCCAACAACGCGGCCTTCATGGTCTGCGGTGACTTCAACAGCGCCGATACGCTCAAGCACATCGCTCAGCACTTCGGCCCGCTGCCTGCGTCGCCCGCACCCATCCCCGAGGTCTATACGTTCGAGCCGGCTCAGGAAGGCACGCGTCGCTTCGAAGTGTCGCGCGTCAGCTCCTTCCCTGCCTTCACCCTGATGGGCTTCCGCGTCCCCGGCGCCGCTCACAAGGACAGCCTGGCTCTGGCAGCCATCTACGCCCTCCTCGGCAGTAGCAGCAAACCGGCCAGCCGCCTCTACAAGGCCACCATCGCCACGGGTAAAGCGGTGGAAGTATTCTGCATGACAAACAGTCTGAAGGACGAAGGTCCGTTCATGATTGGCGGTGTCATGGGTCGCACTGCCGACTATGACGACCTGGAGAAGGTTCTCCTGGCCGAACTGCAGAAGTTTGCCGATACGCCCGTCAGCGACGAAGAGCTGAACCGCACCAAAGCCGGCAATCGCAAGTCGACCGACATCGGCACCGACAACGCCATGGCCATGCTGGAGCAGCTCTGCCAGGCCGAAGTGGAAGAGAAGTGGCAACGCTTCTTCACCTACGACGACGACTTCGACGGTCTGACCGCCGCTGACATTCAGCGCGTGGCCAAGAAGTACTTCACCGCCAAGAACATGACGGTGGGTCGCTTCGTGCAAGAGAAGCCGGCTCAGGCCCGGGTGGAAGCCGATAGCCAAAGCACCGTGGACATTGTAGACACCGCAGGCGATCCCTCCCAGGCGCTGAGCGGTGACTATGACGCCGGTGCTGCTGAAACGACCAGTTTCAAGAAGCGCACAGTCGTGAAGAAACTGCCCAACGGCTTGACCGTGCAGATTATTCCCATGCCGCTGGTGAAAACCGCTGCGGTATCACTGACGGTGCAGGCCGGTAACTACCTGGCCGACGCCGAGAAGTCACTCGTCCCCACCCTGGTGGCTCAGATGCTCGACAAGGGCAGCAAGAACGCCAGCAAGGAAGAGGCCGGTCAGGCGCTCGACGACATGAAGTCGGGTATCAACTTCAGCAACAGCAACTACAGCGTTGCCCTGAACGGCAAAGTTGTGGCCAAAGATCTGGGCACCTACATCACCTACGTAGCCGACATGCTGCGTCAGCCGCTCTTCCTCCAGGAAGAGTTGGATCTGGTGGTGGAAGAGTTGCACACCAACATCGCCCAACAGTCGGACGACAACGATGCCGTCGCCGGTCAGCGTATGTCCGCTGCCCTGTTCCCCAAGGACTCGCCGCTCTACGACAAGCCCTTCGAAGAGGTGCTGGCGGAGTTGGCCACCATCACGACGGATGACCTGCGTCAATACCACGCCAAGTACTACGGCCCCAAAGGCACGACCATCACCATCGCCGGTGCGGTCAATGCCGATGAGGTGATGCAGAGCATCACTCTGGCCTTCGGTAGCTGGAAGGGTGAGAAGCCCCAGGCCATTAAGGTGCCGGCCGCTCTCGAGCGCAAGGCTCCGACCAAAACTGTGGTCCATCTGGACAACAAAGAGAGTGCCACCATCATCGTCGCCCTGCCGACAACCACGGCCATCGGGACGAAGGAATTCTTCACCGCCAAGGTGGCCAACGCCGCCCTCGGTGAAGACACGATCGACTCCCGTCTGGGTCGCGTCATCCGCAAGGAAAAGGGCCTCACCTATGGCGTCTACTCTTCTTTCCAGAATCCCTACTTCGGTTCCGGTGCCTGGGTAATCGAGCTGACGACGGCTAACGACAAGGTGGACGAAGCCCTCGCGCTCGTGCACGAAATCGTCGCCAACTACGCCAAGGACGGCATCACGCAGGAAGAGTTCGATCAGAGCATCGAACAGGCCGAAAGCCGATTCACCGTCGGTCTCGATGGTCCCTCGGCCGTGGCCAACACGATGAGCCTCTATACCTTCCTGGGCATGGGCATCGAAATGATGGACCAGTTGCCCCAGCACTACCGCAGCGTCACGCGGGACGAAGTCAATGCCTACATCCGCAAAACCTTCGACCTGACCAACGCGGCGACCATCATCGTCGGATCGATCTGATTGATCTGCCTGACTCAAACGCCCTCCGCCTCAAAACCGGGGGGCGTTCTTTTCATCCAGCAATTGCTACTAAGTTAACTTTTCAACCGCTGATGCGCCAGCTCTACATAGCCTCGGTCTCTCCTTAGAGAGCCACTTGTAGACCTCGAACCTAAACAAGGGCTGTTTCGAGGTTCCCATTTTGGGGGTTGTCGCATTAGAATCTATTAGGAGAAAGCCCATGAAGAAAACACCGTATCGTTTTACTGCCCAAAAAGCGCCGCGCCTGGCGAAGAACTTCTTCGCCGGCCGTCGTTCGGAGTTTCGCAAGAAGATGCCCGCCAACAGCGTGGCCATCATCGTCACGAATCCCGAGCGTACGCGCTCCAATGACACCGAATATGCCTACCGTCCTTCCTCGGATGTGCTCTATCTGAGCAACTTCCAGGAGCCGGAAGCGATTCTGGTGTTCACCAAGTTCAAGGGTGACAACCGTTTCCTGATGTTCGTGCGTCCCAAGGACAAAATGCGCGAAATCTGGACCGGTATCAGGTTCGGCACCGACGGCGCCAAGGCCGAGTTCGGAGCCGACGAAGCCCACACCGTCGAAGAGTTCGAGAAGGTCGTGGGGCCCCTCATCGACCAGGCCGACCAGGTGCTCTACCGCATCGGTCGCAACGAACACGTCGACGCCCGTTTCAACAAGATCTGGTCTTCGTCGCAGAAGCCCCTCGGCAACCCCGAGGAAATCGTGCACGAACTGCGTCTCTTCAAGAGCGCCGAAGAGCTGGCCATCATGCGTCACGCCGGACAGATCTCGGCTGCGGCGCACGTCGAAGCCATGCGTCTTTCCCGTCCGGGTCTGTACGAATACCAGCTCCAGGCCTCGATGGAAGCAGTCTTCAAGTTCAACGGCGCCGACTACCCCGCCTACACCAGCATCGTCGGTGGTGGCAACAACGCCAACATCCTGCACTACATCGAGAACCGCGCTGAGCTGCAGGACGGTGATCTGGTGCTGATCGACGCCGCCTGCGAATACCAGGGCTACGCCTCGGACATCACGCGCACCTTCCCGGTGAACGGCAAGTTCAGCAAGGCCCAGCGCGAGATCTACGAAGTGGTTCTCGCTTCCCAGCTGGCCGCCATCAAGATGACCAAACCCGGTGTGCGTCTCATGGACGTGCACCAGAAGTCGTCCGATGTTCTGCGTCAGGGCCTGGTGAAGTTGGGCATCCTGCCCAAGTCTCACCTGACCGCCGAAGGCGAACAGAAAGCTCTGGCCGCCTGGAAGAAGAAGAACGAGAAGGGGGCCAAGGCCGCCGGCTCGAAGAAAGCGGTCGAACCGCTGCGCCTCTTCGACTTCTTCATGCACGGCACCAGCCACTGGATCGGCATGGACGTGCACGACGTCGGCACTTATGGCACCCGCAGCCAGAAGGGCAAGAAGCGTCCGCTCATGGCCGGCATGGTCTTCACCGTCGAGCCCGGCATCTACATCTCCAAGGATGAGACCCGGGTACCGGCCAAGTACCGCGGCATCGGCATTCGCATCGAAGACGATGTGGCTGTCACCGCCACCGGCTACGAAGTCTTGACCGCCGGCGTGCCCAAGGAAGTGGACGAGGTCGAAGCCGTGATGGCCGAAGGTCGCGCTCATTGCGAGCACGTCGAATCCGTCTTCGCCGGGACCTTCCGAAGCCGCTAACCAGTAATCTGCAATCGAGAGATTGCAAAAAACTGTTCAACGCGAATGGGGCACTAGTTCTCTAACTGGTGCTCCATTCGCTTACTTGCTTGTGTATAAAGTCTCTGTTTAAAAACGGCTGCAGCAGCGGCCGTTAGACCATGGTGTCACCCGAGCCACCATCGTCTATCTCATCACCGGTTTCTACCGGAGGTTTAACCCGGGGCGGCCAGAGCTCGGTGCTCTGCCCGTCCTCTTGAGTATGGAAATTTATATATGCCCGAAGCCCATCTCCTCCAGGACTTGCTTATAGTCTTTGGATTGGGGGTAGCTATGGTTGTGGCTTTTCACCGCCTCAATCTACCCTCGGTCCTCGGTTTTCTAATTACCGGCGTTATCACCGGCCCCTATGGTTTGGGGTTGGTGGTAGACGTTCATTCAATACAAGCGCTCGCGGAAGTCGGCCTGGTGCTGCTTCTCTTCGAAGCGGGGATTGAGTTTTCAGTCAAGACTTTCATTCGACTGAAACGCTTTCTGATCATCGCCGGCTCGCTGCAACTACTTTTGACTATCGGCGCCACGGCCTTACTGACCACAAGTCAGTTTGGTCTGCCGCTCAACCAGGCCATCTTCCTCGGCATGGTGGCTTCTCTTTCCAGTACGGCTCTGGTCATTCGCATCCTCGAATACCACGGTCACATTGACGCTGCCCACGGACGAGCAGCCATGGCCATCCTCATCTATCAGGACTTGATCCTGGTGCCGATGGTGCTCATGGTGCCCTACCTGGCGGGTTCAGGCGGCAACTTCTGGGAAGTGGCTTACACCACAGGCAAGGCTCTGGTCTTTGTGGCCGTGGCCGGTACAATCGCGCGTTTCCTCATTCCCTGGCTGCTCTCGCAAGTGGCCCGGATAAAGAAGCGGGAAGCGTTCGTACTCAGCATTATGCTGCTCTGCCTCGGTACGGCGCTGGCCACGGCTCACTTCGGTATGTCGATGGCGCTCGGCGCCTTCGTCGCCGGCCTGGTCATCTCCGACTCCAAGTACAGTCACCAGGCCCTGAGCGAGGTTTTGCCCATCCGCGAAATTCTCAACTGCCTGGTTTTCGTTTCCATCGGCATGCTCTTCGACCCCCGGGTCGTCGTCAACCAGCCTCTGCTGATTCTTTTCCTCGTAGCCAGCATGATGCTGACCAAAACGGTGATGGGTTTCATCGCCATCAAGGTCGGTGGTCTGTCGTGGCGAGTGGCTCTCCTGGCCGGTGTCACCATTGCCCAGGTGTCGGAGTTTTCCTTCGTCCTGGCCAAGCTTGGTCTGGACGCAGGCATCGTCGACAAGCACTTGAACGAGCTGCTCCTGGCTGTGGCCATCCTTTCCATGTTCCTCACCCCGGGCTATATTGCCCTGGGCAGGCGCCTGGAGAAGCTGCTGGTGAAAATCCTGCCCGCTTCCTGGGGCACCACCGTCGGTGACAGCGCAGCCGAGAAACTCTCCGACCACGTCATCGTTGTCGGTTACAACCTGGCCGGGCGCAATCTCTGCCAGGCCTTGACCGAACAAAAAATCCCCTTCGCCATCGTCGACTTCGACCCACTCAAGGTCAAGGAAGAGCTGAAGAAAGGGACGAACATCACCTATGGCGACGCTTCCCGTCAGGAAGTTTTGAAGCATGCCGGCATCGACCGTGCGCGCATCGTCGTCATCACTCCTTCCGATCCTGATGTCCTGGTCCGCTCAACGGAACTGGCAGCCAGGCTCAATCCCAACGTCAAGGTCATTTGCCGGGTGCGCTACAGCCGCCTGACCGAGGACCTCAAAGCCGTCGGCGCAGACACAATCGTCGCCGAAGACATGGCTGGAAGCAGCGAAATCAATCGCTGTGTCCTCGAAGCGTTCGCTCCGAATCCGGCCTCATTGACCCAGGCCCCTCCTGTGTCAAGCGATGAATCTTCTCCCGAAGGACGGGACAATCCGCTCGACTGATCATCTAGAAAAGTTTGAGTGTAACACCGGAGTATGTTTATGAAACATGTACACAATGGGGCGTGCCGTCACAAGCCGCCTCAACCCAGCAAGTATCGGCTGCCGCGCACTGTTGTGCCCAGCCGCTACGAGCTGACAATCGAAAGCGACCCGGAACGCGACGACTTCAGCGGCCATGTGGACATCGACATCGATGTCCACAGCCCGGTTAGCGCCATCGCCCTCAACGCGCTGGAGCTTGAGCTGGACAACATCGTCCTGCAACGCGAAGATGGCACCAGCTTCTTGGGCGCTGCCACCTTCGACACACAAACCGAGATCGCCACTCTGGCGTTCAACGGTGTCGTCGGCCGGGGCAAGTGGAAGCTCTCCATCGACTTCAAGGGCCTGGTAGGCAACCAGAGCTCGGGCCTTTTCCGCGCCACCAAGGACGGTGAGGGCATCACCCACAAGATCCTCTGCACTCAGCTGGAAGCGGCCGACGCAAGGCGGGTTTTCCCCTGCTTTGACGAGCCGGACTTCAAGGCTGTCTTCAAGGTCAACCTGATCCTGGACCGCTACTACATGGCGCTGGCAAACGGTGCTGGTGTCTGTTCGGTGGCCCTGGACGGCAACCGCAAGCTGGTCGAGTTTGAAGAGACCGTGCCCATGAGCACCTACCTTGTTTGCTTCACACTGGGACCGATCGTCAGTTCGGACCCGGTGCATGTGAACGGCAAGGAACTGCGTGTCTGGTCGCTGCCGGGCAACGAGGACAAAACCTCGTTTGCGCTGGGTGTTGCCGCGCATGGCCTCGATTATTTCGAGCGCTATTTCGGCATTCCTTATCCCAACGGCAACAAAATCGACCTGGTCGCCATCCCCGGCTTCGCCTGGGGCGGCATGGAAAATGTCGGCCTGATCATCTGCGGTGACTACGTCCTGCTTGTCGACGACAAGCGAGACGCGCACCACAAGCAGAACCAGGCGCGCATCATCATGCACGAGCTGGCGCACCAGTGGTTTGGTGACTATGTCACCATGGCCTGGTGGAACGGTCTGTGGCTGAACGAAAGTTTCGCCACTTTCATGGCATCCAAGGCCTGTGAGAGCTGGAACGAAGGCGGCGATGCCGCTGAAAAAATCGATGAATGGGAGCTTTTCTGCGCCGGTCGCGAAAAGGCGTACCGTGCCGACTGCCTCAAGAATACCCACCCGATCGAAGAGACTGTCGAAAACGCGCGTGACGCAATCATGCTCGTCGACGCCATCTCCTATGAGAAGGGTTGCTCGGTGCTCTTCCAGTTCGAGCAGTTCATCGGCGAAGAGCTGTTCCGTCAGGGCATCTCTCACTATCTCAAGCGGCACGCCTTCGGCAACACCGAAGCCACAGATCTCTGGGACAGCCTTGAGGCAGTCTGCCACGCCGAGGCTCTGACTCTGCCAATTCGCGATGTGCTCGACACCTGGATCAAGCAGAGCGGTCATCCGGAAGTGCTGGTCAAGCGCACCGCTAGTGGTGCGGGCATCATCCTCAAGCAGCGGCCTTTCCGTCTGCTGCCGGTTGGTCGCAAGGCCCGCAAAACGTGGCCCATCCCCGTTAACCTGGCCTATGAGCACGAAGGTACGGTGCACGAGCGCAAGCTCCTGGTCACAAAAGGCCACACCATAATCGACCTGGCTCAGGGTTTCACCTGGGTCAAGGTCAACGCCGGCGGTTCGGGCTTCTACCGGGTGCGCTACAGTCAGGAGCTGCAAGCAGCGTTGACGAAGGTGATCAACAAGCTTTCGACCATCGAGCAAAACAACTTCCTGGCCGACGCCGGAGCCTTTGTCGACGCGGGCATCATCAGTGCCAGCGAGTTTTTCGAACTGCTGCAAGGCATTGTCGAAAACGCCGATCAGCCGGACTTCCACACTTTTGGCGCTTACTTCTGCGGCCTCTACAGCCTGCTCGACCAGGTCAGCCGCAATATCTTCCGCAAGCGCCTGGCCAACACTCTGCGTCAACATGCCCTCAAGCACAACTTGAGCCCGGCTCTTTTGCCCTCGGGTGAAGACGCACCGGCCCTGCCCTTTGCCGAGCACTGGAAGCCTTACAACCTCAATCTCAGCCCCCTGATTCAGAAGGCGAGCATGAGTGTTATCGAGGCCTGGCAAACGGAACCGACATCGGTGAGCGAGTTTGACCTGTCGCTGGCGGCGATGATCCTGGGTTTCGCCCGGGTGCATCTGCCCAAGGCACTAACTGTCATCTCGCCCAAAACTTTGCAGCATTCCACTCCGGCACAGTTGCAGGGTTATCTCGTGCGGCTGGCTGCGCGCCTGGAGGCCTCACCCGCCAAGCGCAAGCCTGACCTCTACGACCTCTTCGCTTCGGCCATGCTCGACTACAGTGTGCGCACATCCAGTCACGCCGCCCGCGAGATCCTGGAACAGTGGACATCCTGGATCGCCGTCGGCACGGAAGAAGCGCTGGCCCCAATCTCGATCACGCATCGCCTCCGGGCGCTGTCATCGGTCGACTCTGGTGAAGAGGAACAGCAACTGATTGCCTTGTTCCGCAAACATCCCTTCGCCCCGGTGCGCAAAGAAGTGGCCAAAGCTCTGGAGCAAATCCGGGCCAACGTCCTTCTCAAGCAACGGGAAAGTGGTGCACTGGGAAGCTATCTCAAGCTGGCCGACAGAAAGAAGAAGCGCTCAGGCAAACGTAAGGCCGCTTAAACGGACTTACTGAGCGTATAAGAAAAACAGCCATTTTTCGGCGGGGCGGAACACATCCAAAAGATGCTGTTCCGCTCCGTTTTTTTGACCATTGCTACTGTATTTTATCGTATAATCGCAGGCAAAAAAATCCATTCGAAAATGGATTTTTCAGAAGCATTAGCTTTTCTTATCGCTCCGCATCGAACCGG
>Ga0105248_10002951_pt1 | contig 18861 bp, 10 predicted proteins | sample KBSS34metaG_FD_81524 | JGI IMG/M metagenome (GOLD analysis project Ga0105248, IMG submission 81524) | Switchgrass rhizosphere microbial communities from Kellogg Biological Station, Michigan, USA - KBS S3-4 metaG | ecosystem: Host-associated > Plants > Roots > Rhizosphere > Soil | place... | reverse complement strand
GCTCCGACAGCGGAGGATCGGTTCGCGTTCCAGCACACTTCACCGGTATCTGTTCGCTGAAGCCGACCCCCGGCCGAATCCCCGGCCGCGGCCACCTGCCTCCGTGCATTGGTCCGTTCGCAACTTTAGGTGCGATCGGCCCCATGGCTCGAACCATCGCCGACGTCCAACTCATGTTTGCAGCCCTGAGCGGACAAGATGAAGCCGATCCCGCCAGCTCACCCATCCCTTTGCGCACACCGACGCTCGACGAGCTCCGTTCAAACCGGATCGGTTTCTTCGAAGACGATGGCCTCGCCCCCGTGACCCCGGAGACTCGCGCCGCCGTCAATGCTGCCGCAGACTGCCTTCGAAGCGCGGGATTTCGCGTCGAGCCATTCCGGCCTCGCACGCTTGAGCAACTTCGCAAGCTTTGGTGGACCTTCTTCGTGCAGTGCGGCGCCATGTTTTACGAACCCGAAGTGCGCGGCCGTCGCGAAAAACTAAGTCCCATCTTCCGCGAGTTCCTCGACTTCGCCGACAAGTCCGGTCCGCTCACGTCCACGGAACTGCTGAACGCATGGGCGGAGTCAGACTTACTGCGTTCGAAGACACTGGAAGAAATGCGCAACTATCCGGTTCTGCTTTGCCCGGTCGCCAGCACGCCAGCATGGAAGCACGGCGAGCGCGCGTGGATGGTCGACACACAGAACGTCGAGTATCTTGATTCGGTTCGCTACACGCAGTGGTTCAATACGCTTGGAGCGCCAGCTGCCGTTGTTCCCGTCGGCCGCTCGGCCGAAGGTCTTCCGATTGGCGTGCAGATCGTTGCGCGTCCTTTTGAAGATGAAGTTGCGCTCGGCATCGCATCAATTGTGGACAGCGCTTTCGGGTTCCAGGCTCCCCCAATGGCACTCGGCTCTTGAAATCCGATTCAATGCCGTAGTTCCAACCTGCTGCGCGCAAAAAAATCTTCTTCGCATGCACAAGTCTTCCATCACGCAGCACAAATCTTCCATCACGCAGTTTGTTCAAGGATTTGCGACCACACACTCACTTTGACCTCGATTCTTTTCGCCCGGTCATGTTTATCCATCACAGACAGGTGATTACCCCGAGGTCTAGAACCAGAGTGGCAGGTGCGGTAAGTCGTTGATTCTGCACCTCAATCTTTGGGTGGAGGCAGGCAAGCGCTCCCAGCGCTACTCTTAGCCTTCCCCGGATTGGAGCGCATACGGGTGCGCGCAAGTTGGCAGGAACGTTTTGCCGAGACCAGTGATGTATTGAAGAGTTCACAACATCAGCAGACAGTTGTGCGGGTGTTGGATCTCGAAATCGGCGGCAGCGATTTCATCACTATGGCCGGTCCCTGTTCGGTTGAGACCGAGCAGCAGATCCTCTCCATCGCACATCATGTTTGCGCGCAGGGCGTTCAGGTCCTTCGCGGCGGCGCGTTCAAGCCGCGGAGCTCTCCGTATGCATTTCAGGGCCTCGGTCTTGCCGGACTCAAGCTGCTCGCCAAGGCGCGCGAGGAGACAGGTCTCGCTATCGTCACTGAGGTGATGAGTGAAGACGATGTGTCGCTGGTCGCCGAATACGCTGACATTCTCCAGATCGGTTCGAGGAGCATGGAGAACTTTACGCTCATCGAAGCTGCTGCCAAGTCAGGCAAGCCGCTCCTTCTCAAACGCGGCATGATGGCCGCGGTCGACGACCTGCTCAGATCCGCACAGATAGCTCTTACCGCCGGCAATCCAAATGTAATTCTCTGCGAGCGCGGTATCCGCACATTCGACACCACTCTGCGCAACACCTTCGATCCGGCAGCGATAGCGGTGTTGAAGTACGTTTCACATCTTCCTGTGATTGCCGATCCCAGCCATGCATGCGGTTGTCGCGAGCTCGTTCCTGCTCTCGCCCGCATCGGAGTAGCGGCCGGCGCAGACGGCATGATCGTCGAAGTCCACCCGCAGCCTGATCAAGCCTGGAGCGACGGGGAGCAATCGCTTACATTCGCTGAATTCGACGAGATGATGACGATGCTCAAGCCCTACTTGGGTCTGCGCGCCGCAGCGGTCGGCAATGCGCTGGAGACGGTTGGATGACGATCTCGCTCCGCATGCTTCTTGTTGCCGGCGGCTGTGCCCTCCTGAGCTTGACCTGCGGGTTCGCAACAAATCCATCACAAGCCGCCGTCATAGACATCATCGTTACTGCTGCGCCATCGTATGATCCGCTTGCTGCTCTCCACGGTGGCGAGCGTTTTCCATCCGGCTCACGACTGCTGCTCATCCACAATGGGGCCCCAGTACCTCTCTTGCACGATTTCGCAGCGACTGCAGACGCCAGCGTCTCCTTCGATGGAAAGAATGTCCTCTTCTCTGGAAAGAAAAGCGCTGTCGATCCCTGGCAGATCTACGAGATGAATCTCGCCGACCGCAGTGTCCGTCAGGTTTCTCACTCCTCCTCAGATGCCATTCGGCCCTTCTACCTCCCGGGCTGGCGGCTCGTCTATGCGCAGCGAGTCGGAGCACACTTTCAGATGTACTCCGCACGCCTGGTGGAATCGAAGGCGCTCGATGAAATCGAAGGGAAGGGAACCCTGCCGGTCTTTCCCATCTCATTTCTAAATTCGAGCGCCATCCCGTCTGACGTTCTCGCCGACGGCCGCATTCTCTTTGAATCGCTGTTCCCGCTCGGCGATGGCAAGACGCCTGAATTGTTTCTCGTTTACTCCGACGGCTCGGGCGTGGAGTCCTATCGCTGCGACCATCCGACGGCCTCGCGATCGGGCGGACGTCAAATCCATTCCGGTGATGTCATCTTCACTCACGGCGCCTCGCTCTCTCGCTTCACCTCGCGGCTTGCGCACGAAGAACGTGTACTTGCTCCTGGTGCGGAGTATTCCGGAGCCGTCACGGAAACCTCGTTGGGCGACTGGCTGGTAAGCGCGCGCGGCGCACACCAGGGCAAGTTCGCCCTCAAACTCTGGAAACCAGGATCTCCAATCCTCACGCCGTTGCTCGCAGGCGACTCGGAAAATCTCGTGGATCCAGTTCTCATCGCCCCACGAGAACGACCCCGCCGGCATCCATCAGCCTTGCACGAATGGAACTACGCCAACCTTCTCGCTATCGATGCACGAATCACTCGCGACGGCTCGATGCAATCAACACCGGCGAGCGTTCGCCTCGAAACGCAGGATGCTTCGGGCCGTGCTACCTCGATGGGAACGGCCACCGTCGAACCCGACGGCTCGTTTTTTGTGAAGACGCCTGCCGACCGGGCGATTCGCTTCGTTCTACTCGATGCAAAAGGCGACGCCATCCGCCAGGAGCATGGCTGGTTCTGGATTCGCCGTGGCGAACAGCGCTACTGTGTCGGCTGCCACGCTGGCCCTGAACATGCTCCCGAGAATCGCGTCCCTCAAGTTTTGACACACAGTACAACGCCCGTCGATCTGACCACCGCAAAGGGAGGGAACTGACATGCTTCGCCGCTCGATTTTGCTCTGTTTCGTTTCGACAGTTCTTGCCGCTGCACAGACCTCATCCACCAGTGCGATCGCGACCGGCGTGTCTCTTCCTTCAATTTCAAAATCATCCATCCGCTTCGAAGATGCCAGCGAGAAAGCTGGCATCAATTTCACGCATAGCTTCGGCTCTGCGAAGCTAGGCTCGCTTCTCGAAGGAACCGGCGCCGGCTGCGTCTGGTTCGATTACAACAATGATGGACTTCTTGACCTGTACGTTGCCAACGGACGGCCGCTCGATGACGCAACCCATCCCTTCCCGCTCAGAGAGAAGCCTGTTCCGCCTCCCCACAATCATCTCTATCGCAATGATGGGAACGGCCGTTTCACTGACGTCACTGACAAGGCCGGCCTTAATCCTGACATGTATTCCATGGCGGTCGCGGCGGCCGACTACGACAACGACGGCTTCGTCGATCTACTCGTCACTGCCTACGGTCGCACCATCCTCTACCGCAATGAAGGTGATGGCCACTTCACGGAGGTCACCGGGAAAGCAAACATCACGGTCGAGGGTTGGGCCATCAGTTCCACCTGGCTCGACTTCGACCGTGACGGCTGCCTCGATCTCTTCGTCGGTCGCTATGTAAAGTTCGATCCCAAGTATCGTGCCTACTACGCCGCTGATAACTATCCCGGCCCGCTCGACTACGAAGGCGAGACCAACAGGCTTTATCACAACAACTGCAACGGCACCTTCACCGACGTGAGCGAAAAATCCGGCATCAGCAACTACATCGGCCGGACCATGGGTGTCACCGCAGCCGACTTTGACAATGATGGATGGGACGACATCTACGTCGCCAACGATCGCACAGAAAACTTCCTTTTTCATAACAAGCACGACGGCACCTTCGAGGAAATTGGCAACGACTCCGGCACCGCCTACGGCCAGAACGGCGAATCCACCTCATCCATGGGCCCGGTCTTTGCTGATCTCGAAGGCCGCGGCATGCTTGATCTTTTTGTCTCAGATGGCCACTACAACCGTATGCTGCGTAACACGGGCAAGTTGAACTTTGAAGATATCGGAGCGGGCAACGGTGTCTCGCAGGCAAACGCGCAATATGTCAGCTGGGGCACCAGCGTCTACGACTTCGACAACGATGGTCTCCTTGACGTTCTCATCTTCCACGGCGGCCTCATTCATCTCATCCCTCAGGAACACACCCTCTTTCAGGGTCTTGGCAGCGGCAAATTCGCCGATGTCTCTGAGAATGCGGGTGCGGTTATCAACGATCGAACCGTGGCTCGCGGCGCCTGCTTCAGCGACTACGACAACGACGGCAAGATCGACGCATTCCTCGTGAACCTCGGCGCGAAAGCCAAGCTTGTCCACAACGTCTCGACTGGAACGGGTCACTGGCTCGCCATCAAGCTTGTTGGCACTAAAAGCAATCGCGACGGTATCGGAGCCAAGGTGGAAATCTTCGCCGGTACCAAGCATGAACTGCAGGAGAGAGTCGCGGAATCTGGTTATCTCTCACAGAACGATCCTCGACTGCATTTCGGACTCGGCTCTGCCATCGTCGTCGACAGGATTGTCGTGAAGTGGCCAAGTGGCCGCGAGCAGACACTCGAAAAGCAGCCTGTAGATCGCTTGCTCACCATCGAGGAGCCCAAGTGACCGCATTTTGTCGCTTCGCAGTGCGCATCGGCTCGCTGGCCGCTGGGACAGCGGTCGCCTGTTTGCTTGCTGCGTACAACTGGCCCGGCCGGCCCGCGCATGCCTCGGCGGCCAGCGGCCTCTCCGGCGAACGCCTGGATTATGCCTCCCCGGTAGAAATGCTCTACTCGGCCGATGGAACGCGGCTCTTTGTTCTCTGCCAGCAAAGCGCGGAAGTCCGCGTGCTTGATGCGAGCACCTTTAAAGAAACCAAGCGCATCGAAGTCGGCCGCGTCCCTCGTGGCTTCTCTCTCTCGCCACGCGGAGATCGCCTCTACGTCGCCAATTCCTGGGACGACACGATCTCCGTAATCGATACCAGGGCGCTCCAGGTCATCAACACCTGGCCCGTGCAAGCCGAACCTTCCAGCATTGTTGAAGATCGTGAGGGCAAACATCTCTTCGTCGCCAATCGGATCTCCAACGATGTTGCCGTTCTCGATCCCAGAACGGGTGTAGAAGGAAAGCGCCTTGCCGCAGGCCGAGGCGCCAGCTACATCACACCTTCCCCTGACGGCAGCAAGCTCTACATCACGCATGTGTATCCAAACCCCACGCCCCATCGCACTGCGCCGCAGTCTGAGATCACAGTCGTCGATACGCAACGTGCCGTCGTCATTGACCGCATCGCACTTACGTCCGTTGCTCACGGCTTTCACGTTTCCTTCTCTGCCGACGGCCGTCTCGGAGTAGTAGCCGGCTTGCATCCCAGAAACCTTGTCCCCCTCGCGCATCTCGACCACGCTGGGGCTTTTACCGATACGCTCACACTTTTCGGCCCCGACCTCGGCGCACCAGTCGAAATTCCATTGGACGAACTTGAGCGTTACGCCGTTCGTCCCTTCGGCATCGCCATCACGCCGGACAAGTCCCGAATCTTCGTGACATGCGGTGGATCTGAAGAAGTTACTGTAATCGATGTCCAACGCCTGCTTCGCTACGTTCACTCACATCCCGGGTCGCACGCTCAAGATCTTGCCGCCAGTGCAAACTACGTCATCAACCGCGTCCCGGTAGGACACGATCCCCGCGGAGTCTTGATGTCGCGCGACGGCACAAGACTTTTGATTGCCAACCGCCTCGACGACACCATCAGCGTCATCAACGTCCGAACCAGCAAGCTCATTTCCACCATCCCCCTCGAAGGCCCAAAGCAACTCTCCGTTTTGCGCGAAGGCGAACAAACCTTCTACACTGCCCGCTATTCTTTTCAGGGCCAGATCGGTTGCGCAAATTGTCACATCGATTCCACGTTCGACGGCCTGCAGTGGGACCTGGAGCCGGACGGCTTCGGCCGCGATATCGTTGACAACCGGCCCATTGAAGCCATTAAAGGCACCGAGCCGTTCAAGTGGAACGGTGGCAATCCCGACATCCCAACCGAATGCGGCCCACGTACCGAAAAGTACTTCTGGAGGGCCGAGAACTACGACGGTCTCACTCTCACCGATCTAGCGGTCTATGTCCGCAGCTTGCCGCCACGCCCCAATCGCTGGCGCCTGCCCGGTGGCGAAATGACCACCGTTCAGGAGCGCGGCAGAGTCCTGTTTAACCGTGGTGTCGACAAGTTCCACAACCCGATCCCAGAGGCAAACCGCTGTAGCTATTGCCATAGCGGTCCCAAGGGCACGAACCAGAAGCCATTCGACGTCGGCACCAAAAAATCTACAGACGACTCGGGCCTTCTCGATACGCCTCAGCTGACCAACGTTGCCATTACAGGTCCATATCTCCACGACGGTTCGGCGAACACACTCGAACAGATTTGGACGATCTTCAACCCGGAAGACAAGCACGGTCGCACCAACGACCTCACCAAAGACGAACTCAACGACCTGATCGAATATCTGAGGACGCGATGAAAGCTCGACGAACAATCGCAACCGTAGCGTTCATATCGGCACTCTCGACGGCAGCGCTTCTCTCTGCACAGTTACGCTCGACTGCTCCAAAACTTCACAAAGCCGCCGCAGCCAACGTCAAGGTTCAGCTCCCAAACCTGCCGCGCTTCCGCTTCGAAAACTTCACCACCGCCAATGGCCTCCCCGATGACCACGTCTTCAATGTCCTCGTCGACGGTAATCGAATATGGGCCGCAACGGAAAACGGCCTCGGCCTGTTCGAAAACGGCAAGTGGAAAACCTATAACACTCAAGACGGCCTTGCACACCGCGCGGTCCTATCCCTGGCTCTCGACAAGCGAACTGGAGACGTGTGGGCCGGAACGATGGGCGGCCTAAGCCGCATCTCCGGCGGAAGAATCGATAGCTTCACGCAGCTCAACTCCGGTCTCAGCAATGATGTCGTCTACGGCGTTTCGGTCGAAGGCGAACACGTCTGGGTAGCTACGGCCGCTGGCGCCAGCATGCTCGATCTCCACACCAATCAGTGGTCGCTTTTCAACGAGCGCAACACTCCGATGTTCGAGATCTGGGTCTATGGCGTTTCTGCCACTCCGTCCAAGGTCTACTTCGCTGTCTGGGGCAGCGGCATTCTCGAATACGACCAGCAGAAAAAGACCTGGGATAAGTACGACGACCCCGATGGCGAAACCGAAATGGTGCTCTTCAAAGATCAGGGACTGATCCATGAAATTACTACGTCGGTAAGTTATCTGGAGAAGGACAAGATTCTCTGGGCCGCCACCTACTTCGGTGACAGTCATTACGATGGCCGCCGCTGGCACAACTTTCTCACCAAAGACAGCGGTCTTCCTTCCAACTTCACCAACGTTGTCAAAGGCGTCGACGCCAATCGTGCATGGTTCGGAACCGATAAGGGCCTCGCCTACTATGACGGCGTCAACTGGGCCGTCTATCGCCCATCTCTCGCCACTGGTAAACCCGAGATGACCATACGCGACAAGAACGGAAATGTCGCTCCGGTCGAGGTTGCTACAGCACCCGCTCACAACTACATTCTCGGAATCGATTTTCAAGGCAGCGACATCTGGGTCGCGACCGCCAAAGGTTTAAGCCACGGCATACATCAGCCATAAGGAGTCATACAGCCATGATCGATCTTTCTGAAGTTCTGGAGACCATCGCAGCCGCACCCGTGCAAAAGCGGGCCATCACCAACCACGGCGTTCTCAACGAAGCATACGCGTATGCAAAGCCGAGCTCGTTTTCGCGCGGCATGCGCATCGACCTCAACGGCCTCACTATCCTTCTGATTTCGGGAACCGCATCCATCGATGAAAACGGCGTCAGCGTGCACATCGGCGACTTCCGCGCGCAATTGCGCCGCACCTACGAGAACATCACTGGCCTCCTCGAAAGCGAAGGTTGCACCTGGCACGACATCGTCCGCACCAGTTGTTACCTCCGCGACATCGATCGCGACTACGATGCATTCAACGAGGAGCGCACGAGATTCTTCGCTGAGCAGGGTCTCGATCCGCTTCCTGCGTCGACAGGCATCCAGGCCCACCTCTGCCGCCCCGAACTCCTCATCGAGATCGAAGCCATCGCCATGTTTCGCACGGAGAAGACCAGTAAGTAAGGGAGCAGCTTGATGCGCACTCTGAACTTCGTATGCCTCATCGCCGTATCCGTCGGCGCTGCAGCCTTCGCCCAGCCTGCGCGAACCTGCGAGTGCGGCAAGCATCCACCTAGCCCGCCGCGCGATCGTACCGTCACACCCTACGCCGGCGAGCCGAATGACCTGAGCCCCTACGAAAAGTTCGCCCAACCATACGACCTCAATTACATTCGCCCCAACATCTATGTAGGTGCTGGCCGCGACATCCCTGAGCCGAAAGATCTGCAGGAAATACGCATAGGTTTCTTCGCTCCCGCCGAACACAGCCCGGAGAAGACCTTCGGCCTTCGCATGCTGCATGGAGCGCAGCTCGCTCTCGAAGAAGCGAATGCACGGGGAGGCTACGGCGGCAAACCTTTCAAGCTAATGCTCCACAACGACTACGACAACTGGCAGGCAATGACCGTCTCCGGCCCCGATCGCCCGACCGACCCAAATATCTGGGGCTCATCCTCTGATGAGACGGTCAGGATGGTCTACGACGACAATGACTGGGCCATCTTCGGCTCCATCAGCTCTGAGTCCACCCACATCGCCCTGCGTGTTGCCCTCAAAGCTGAAATCCCGATCGTAAATTCAGCGTCGACCGATCCCACCATTCCGGAAACCTACATCCCGTGGTACTTCACCGTTCTGCAGGATGACCGCGTCCAGGGACTCACCCTCGCGCGCCATATCTATACCGAGCTTGGTCTCAAGCGCGTAGCTCTCCTTCGCGTGAACAGTCGTTATGGCCGGTTCGGCGTTCTCAAATTTCGCGATGCCTCCCGTCGTCTCGGCCATCCTGTAGTCATCGAACAAAAGTTCTTGCCCGGAGATACAGATTTCACGCGGTCCTTGAAGATCATCCAGTCATCTCATGCGGATGCAATTGTGCTTTGGGCCGACGAGATACCCGCCGCCAACATTCTCAAGCAAATGAAGTCTCTCGGCATGAAGCAGCGGGTCTTTGGCGCCTACCGCACGGTGGGGCCAGAGCTGCTTGCGGAAGCCGGCGACGCCGCAGAGGGATTTCAAGCCGTCTTCCCGTACGATCCCACGCGCAACAATCCAGCATGGCGCGAATTCAATGCTCGCTTCGAAGCCCGTTTCCACGACAAGCCCGAGCAGTTCGCGTCTCTCGCCTACGACACAATGAACGCCCTGCTCGACTCCATCTGTAAAGCTGGCCTCAACCGCGCCCGCATTCATGATGCCCTCGCCAACATCGAGGAATACGACGGCGTTACTGGCCACATGATCTTCGACCCCAATCAGAAGAATGTGGCGCACCTGTATCTCGCCACCGTTCACAACGGGTCGATCACTTACAAGCCCGCAACCATGGAGAAGAGCCCGACGCCGCCGGGTCAAGCTTCAACTCACCCAGAGCCACAAGCTCCTTATGCCCGGATTGGTGAAGACGCCGTCGAATACAACGGTCCGCGTCCGATTGATAAAACTTTGTACACGACAAAGATCATCCTCTTCGGCAAGCAGGCGCCTGCGCTCCTTGAATCGTCGGATCTGCGCGCAGCGCTCACAGACAGTCGTTGGCAAGTGCTTCCCATCGCCAGCGATCAGAATTGGGGCGCAGCATCCACACAGCTAGTACATGACCTCATGGACGAGCATGCGCTGGCGATCATCGCTCTCGATCGCGATGCCGCGCATCTCGCGGAACAGCTTGCGCTCAAAACCTTCGTGCCGGTGATCGCACTGAGCGACGACAGAAAGCTCACTTCGATTAACGTGCCCTGGATCTTCCGCCTGCCATCATCCGTCACTGCGGCCGAAGCGTTCCGGCTCATTCAGTCTGCGGAGGCAAAAGGCGCAAACACCGCGGCAAAGCTGCGCGACGCTTTGGCGTCAGGCGATTCGATTAATGGTTTCGCCTTCCTTACCACCGGCGAACTCAAAAACCCGCTGTGATTCTTGTGATCAAAAAATAAGGGCAGCCAACTTATGGCTGCCCTTAGTTTGTGCGGACCGGCTATATCCGTTACGGTAGGTAATAGCGGAGCGAGGTAAAGAACATATTGTCCGTCCCCTTCGCGCCGTTGCTCGGATTCGTAGTGCCGCCCTGGCCAGACCAGAGATCGCGCTCGAACCACGCATATTGCAGCCCATACCGCAGGCGCCCTTTCGGACCGTTGTAGAAGTTGTACCAGTATCCCGCGGTGAACTCCTGCACATCCTTGTTATTTCCGCCGCAGTTCGCTGGTGTGCTGGGGCTGGTTGAGCCGCCCGACTTCACTTCGACATTGCACCCGCTCATGTTGGCCGCGTATGTTCCGTAGCCGATCTGATTCGGTCCAACGGTCTCGTAATCCCGTCCAATGTAATCGCCGCCGTAGTTAGCGTAGATCGACAGCCGCGGGTTCGGATTCACTTCAACTGTGCCGAGCGCAGAGAACCCGTGCAGCGGCCGAATCGTCGCATCCGAACGAAGCGTGATGTCCGCGATGGTCGACGAGCCGTAGCGCCCTACTCCCTCGCCGTACAGGCCCTTCAAGCCAATCGAAAGTTTCTTGTTGAAAAGCGGTCCGCGGAAACTCCCGCCCACGCCGCCGCCCCATTTCGTGTCGTTGTACGCGGAGCCGGTCGCGGGATAGATGCGGTCGCGGAAGCTGCGGCCGATCCCGAAGAGTTCCCAATGTCCCCAGCCCGGCTCAGCGGCGACCTTCGCGATGAAGTCCGGCGTGAGATTGAACGAGTAGTTGGCATTCAGGTTGTAGAGGCCACCACCGTTTCCAGGAGACCCGATCAGCAGATTCGTCGGCAATCCGGCACCTGATGGGAAGAGCGTCTCGGCATTCTCGACTGAAATTCCGGCGAAGAACTTCCGCCCGAAATCCTTGCTCACTCTGAAGCTATACTGGCGAGCCCATATGAAGCCCGCGGTATATTGCGCGTCGATTGTCTGCGGCAGAATTTCTGTGCCGCGCGTCAGTCCTGCTGTCGTCTCGGTAGCCAGCGACCATCCCTGGCCACCGGAGAAATCCCATCCGTTCGTCAACTTCGCATCGGCCCACAGCTGCCGTTGGCGCATCGTGTAGCTGTTTGACTGGTTGTTGTTTGAAGTCACACCGGCGCTCAGCCAATCCAGCTCATAATAGCCCGTGAAAGTGACATGCTCCGTCTTGCCGATCGCTTTGATTGCGAGACGCGATTGGCGGCCCGAACCATAGAACTCGCTCATGTTATGCGCATCGGCATAGTTCAATGGAACGCCTGTGAACTGCGTATTGATATCCCCGCCGATAGCGCCCTGGCGCCAGACCGTCTCCGCAGCCAGAAAGCTTCCCGCAGGCGAAATGGTGATGCCCTTGTAGTGCAGGGCCTCCGGACTGACGATGCTCTTCTTGATCGCTGTCGTTTCGTCGGAGATGTTGCTCACGATGGACACGTCTGTTGCCTTGATGTCGTTCACCGTGCTCTGCAATGTCGAAACGGCCGAGGCATTCTCTGTGACCGCCTGCTGTTGAGCAGTAGCGTCAGTCTGTGCCTTCTGCGCAGCAGTCTGCGCATCAGTCGCGGTCTGTTGAGCCTGCTTTAGTTGTGCATCCTTAGCCGCAAGATCGGACTTGAGACCATCAATCTGTGTCTGCATCTCCTGCCGTAGCGCGTTGATCTGGTCTTCAACACTCGGCTTGGGAGGCTTCTTGCTTGTGTGTTTCCTGGCGGCAGCGGGGGGATCACCGGCGTATGCGTTAGAGCCAACGAGACTGGCTGCCAGAATTGCTGCGGCAACCACTTTCATTTGGGATTTCATTGGGCGTCTTTTCCTCTCAAAGATACGGTTGAAACGTACAGGCGCATTCCCATCCACCGCGCCATCACTGGGGTCGAACAAACATGAAAGATGAAGCCATGAATTTCATCAACGACGTACAAGCATCGAGGCAGGCTCTGGTGAAGAGCAGGACGGCACAGCTTTAGCTGACCCTCGTGCTTATGAATTCACACTCGCAGATGTAGATGAATATTTGACGAATTCACAGAGTTTTAACGAGGCATGTCGCCCCGCGAGGAGAAATGTTAAAGCGAAGTAAATTTATATGCGGTTCATCTTCGGCGCTGCAGATAAACAACTTCATCCACTCCGCACTTAATCTCAAGCGACTCCTCACACCGAGCAAATTCAATGCGCAGAGTGTTCGTCGCTTCCTGCACTGAGCAGATTCGCCATGATGCGATAGGCTCCCGGCACTAACTCCGGCAGTTGGCGATACAGGGCGTAGGCAACATAGATATAAGTTCCTTTTCCCTGGCGCGCGGCAATCAGTCCGCCTCGCTGCGGATCTTGGCCCGGATCGGCGGTCTCTGTCAGAGCGGCATATCCTGCATCCCACGAATCAAGGAATCCGTGTCCTCGCTCCTCAACCCAGTCATTGAAGTCTGCCGGCGTGATCTTGTTCGGCGAGTTCAGCAGGACATTCGAAGGGTCGAGCAGCTTCACAGCGGAGTCTTCGTCAACCACTCGCTCGGGCATTCTTCCATTCATCGAGAGCGGCAATGGAGAAGGGAAGTCGCTGCTCTGGTACTGGACGATCAGTGTTCCCCCATTGCGAACAAACTCATCGAGTCGCGGTTGCGCCTTGGTAAGCTCCGGACGAACCGAGTAGGCTCGTATCCCAACAACAATCACGTTATATGCGCTGAGATCGCCGGAAGAGAGATCGCTGTTTGAGAGTAGACGCGGAGTGATGCCCATACCCTCGATCGCTTGCGGCACCAGATCGCCGGGCCCCATCACATAACCAACGCGAAGCCCGGGAGCGAGTTTCACGTCGATCTTCCTTGCCTTGAGTTGCGCAGACAAGTACTGGTTGTAAGGCCGGAGCCCTTGATAGCCAACGCTGTGCCACCCCGACTCATAACTGCGGCCCGCAGCTTGCGCGACGGCTTTGATGGAATACTCCCCAGTATGTGCTGCCGCAGGCGTCACCGAAAACACAATCGCGTCGGTATCGCCTGCCGTTTTGCGATGAAATGCCGCCTGAGTCGGCTCACAACGCCAACCTTCCGGCAGCTTCAAAGAGACAATTCCGTCTGCCTGACCTTGTGTGTGTACAGTTACGCGCACCGGCAACGAGCTTCCGTCAGGGGGCAGCACGCGCGCCGTCGGATCGACACTCACTCCAATCGCCGGAGTAACGATCAGCGGCTCGTAGTAGCCGCCCGGCCCTGTCATGCGCTGCAAGGTCTGCACAACCTTCCCGATGCGCACCGGAAGGCCCTCGAACGAGAACTCCGCCCACGCATCGAGCGGATAAGGTGCAAAAGGACGGCCCCGCCATTGTGGGTTCGACACGTCGTAATATGGCTGCTCAATATCTGGCCGCGTGAAGTAGGGTGCCGTCGGCTCAGCATTTTCGGCAACGTGGACGGCGAACACAGGGTCCGACACCGGTCCGGCGGGATTGACCGATCCGCTGCTGATGGTGTGCTTCCATGCATCCCCCGTTCGGCTCTCTAGCCACACCTTCTCAAGCTTTGTCTCTGAAGTTGCTTGTGAGGTGTGGACTTGGACATAGAGTTCCTGGCCCGGAAAAACGCTCGCCGAGCTCTCATCCGCAGAAGCCCCACGGAAACCTGAGCCTTGCGCGCGCGGCCCGTTGCCCCGGAACGCGATCGCATCCAGCCCAAGCGCATCGGCCAGTGCAGATTGAAACTCGTTGATCTTCGTATCCAGTTCGAAAAGCAATGCCACCTTGACGAGAGAATCGAGCGAGCTCTCCGCAACCTTTTCGCGAAGAGCCAATGTCTGCCGGTAGATCGGGGCTAGTTGTTTTGCAACGGACACGCCGGAGTTACAGGGGCACTTCGACTCGAGCTGCCGGGTATCATTATCGATCGCCTTGAGGCCGCTTTGGAGCCAATCCGGTGCGGACTCTTTGCCCACTTGCGTAAGCCCCGAAATGGAAGTATCGATCTGCACCTTTGCATTTGAAAACAAGCTGTCGTTGGCTTTTGCCTGGTTGCCGCCGGCGGGGCGCGCGCCCGAAGCGACAGCCCACAAGTGGTAGCTTCCTGTAGCCGGCCCGCTTAGAAGGGGATTCGCGCCGCCGTACTGCGATTTCTGCTCGCCCCATCCCTCATGGGCAATCTGTCCATAGTTGCGTCCAAGTGTGAAATCAAATGTCCCAACTGGGAGCTGAACATCGCTGGACGGAGCGGTCGTCGACCATTCCCCACTGACGTAGTTCCGGAATTTCGCAGGTGACCACTTGCCGGTCGCATAGTCAAACATGCCTTTGCTCGTAACCGGTGCGAAAGGAGTCCTTGAGTAAATCGCGAGTGGCTGCCAGGGCTGAAGACCGAGACCGCCTTCCTTAACAGGCTTTAACTGATCAGGGAATATTTTCGGATCTGACGCGGCTTTGAAAACTTCCTGCGCAATCTCGCCGGAGACCTGATGCTGCCCGTGACCATCGGTGATTCCGCCCACAAACGTGGATACGATCACCTGCGGGCGCTCTCGCCGAACAGCCAGCACCGCATCATAGAGAACGCGATCGTGGCCCCACTTCTGAAATGCTTCTTCCTGGGTCTTCGAGAATCCGAAGTCGACTTCAGTGCCCCACAGTTGTTTGGCGCCGTAGTACTCGTCGGCCTTCAGCAGCTCGTTGGTGCGAATGATGCCGAGCGCGTCGTACGAGTCGGCGGACATCGCATTCTGGCCGCCCTCGCCTCGTGTCAGCGTGAAGGCGCTTACGCGTACCCCGAGCCCGCGTGAAAGGTAAGTCAACAGAGCCCCGTCCTCGTCATCGGGATGCGCGACGATAAACATCATGCTCGCCGTCGTTCCGAGCTGCTTTAGAGTCTGCTCGAGCCTCGCCCCGCCGCGATTTTCCGGAAGCGGGATCGCCACAAGCTGTGGTTCTGACGGGGGCAGGTCCCATGCGGGCTCAGCCTGCTGAGCGTGAAGCAAAGGCAGAGAGCCGGCGAGCATTCCTGCCAGAAGTGATACTGCGGAGACGTGTTTGACGGAGACGCGAAGAACTCCAGAAGCGAAGAACATGGTTGTCGTCAGTGTACAATCCGTGCAGCACCGCGGTCCGCAAACCCACCTGTGTCCACATCCAGCGATTCATCTCAAAAGCAATCCGGAGATCTTGAACGGCGGATCGGGCTGCGCTCTGCGGTCCTTTTCAACATGCTTGAGATGATCGGCGTTGGACCGTTCATCACGCTTCCTCTCATCATTGCTGCGGCCGGATACAGGCTCTCAGTCTGGGCTTGGATTCTCGGCGCGGTTATTGCTGTTGCTGACGGCTTGGTCTGGGCTGAACTCGGCGCGGCCTTCCCGCGCGCCGGAGGATCGTATGCATTTCTGCGCGAGATATATGGCCCCGAGCGCGCAGGAAACTGGCTGAGTTTCCTCTATGTATGGCAGCTCAGCTTCTCTGCGCCCCTTTCCATAGCCTCTGGTTGCATTGGCCTCTCCAGCTTTCTGGGATGGTTCTGGCCGGGAATCAATCAGGCGCCAATCGCTGCATTGCCGGGACTGCACTATGCCAACGTTGCTGCCGCCGCTGCCTGCCTGCTCGTCGTGTTGTTGCTTTATCGAAGGCTCAGCGTGGTCACCGGCACCGCTTGGGTATTGTTCATAGGCGTCATGGCTGCAATGGCCGGCGTAATTGTTTCCGGCTTCGCGCACGCAGCGGCAACCGGCGGATGGCACATGCCACCCTCGCCCGCGATGGCGGCAGGCGCGGCCATTGGCGGTCTGGCGCAGGCCACGCTGATCGCCACCTACGATTACTGGGGCTACTACAACATCACGTTCCTCGGCAGCGAGGTTCGCCAACCGGAGAAAACCATCCCGCGGTCCATCCTGCTTTCGGTTCTGTTCGTCGCAACGATGTACGTCATTATGAATCTCTCCGCGCTGCCTTCAATGCACGATGCCGCCGTCCATGTGAAAGAGAGTGCAATCCTGAGGTTGCAGTTGGTGGCGGAGATTGCCCGATCCGCTTTCGGCCAATGGGCTGGGTACACTGTCGCGGCACTCGTGATGTGGACTGCCTTTGCATCGGTATTCTCACTCTTACTTGGATATTCCCGCGTCCCGTTTGCGGCCGCCCAGAGCGGGAACTATTTCCGCTTCCTCGCTGCTGTACATCCAAAGCATGGCATCCCGCACCGCTCGCTGGTAGCTCTCGGGCTGGTTGCGTCAGTCTTTTGCTTTTTCAGTCTTCAGCAGGTGATTACGATGCTGGTGATCACCCGCATTCTGCTGCAGTTCTTCTTGCAGCACGTAGGCGTGATGGTTCTGCGCGTGAAGCGGCCTGAACTGGACCGGCCTTTCCGAATCCCGCTGTATCCTTTGCCTCCCCTGTTGGCAATGGCCGGATTTGTTTTCATCCTTATCAAGCGGAGCGAGGCGATCGGCGGCTTGGCAGTCGCGATCGGGATAGGCGTGACGGGCAGCATAATCTACTTTGTGCGAGCAAAGAGGCTCGCACAGTGGCCATTCGTCGGCGATCGAGAACCGCGGACCAACTGATTCGAGAACACGGATCCGTTATTCGTTTACGAATGTTTTTTACTCAAGTTAAATGCTCTTCGTCGCAGGCGCGTTCGGTCGCGCCGTGGTCTTCCAGTCAACGCTGTGAGCACCGTCAGCATCCGTGAGCACGAGCTTCTCGATGGGCAACTCACCTTCGATCACCTTGACCGTGAGATTGCGCCCGTCAAGCGAGATGGTTCCGTAACCGAATGCGGTCGAGAAAAGACTCACGAATGGCCGCACTTTCAGCTTCGGTCCAAAATGCAGCGTGCGGTCGACTGCGGAATAGCGGAAACCCGAAAGCGCCCCCACCAGCGCGTAACTGGACATTGCTCTCGCATACCAGTTTCCACATTCGTATTCATTCCATGGATTTCGCGTCTTCCCTTCGTACCGGCCGCGTAGCGCGCGCACTATCGTCAAGCCTTCTTCTACAAACCCCTCATGAATCAGATGCGAAGCCACCTGGTATTCGATTCCGGTCCACACCTCGTCTGAATAGACAAATGGCAGAGTTGGTTTGTCCCCGCGCGGCCAGCTGCAAAGAAGAAGACCGGGCTCGTGTCCCATGGCGTAACCGGGCCTCTGAGCGTTTGCGTGCTGGCTGAGATCGGTCTTGAAGTTATTGCGGAAAATTGCCTGCAGTGTGGAGTGCACATTCTTCTGCGCGAGTGGCGTCTCGATGCCGTAAATCGTCGCCATCCATGCGCCAATCACCCCATCTGAGAGGCAGCCCGATCCGTACTGATATTTCGGCCCCTCGCGCTTGAGCAGTTGCTGCATCTCGCTGCTCTTCTCATCCACACGCGCGATGGATTGCGCGAACGACTGATCATGCAGATCCTGGAACTCGACTTTCTGCTGGTAGTAGTCGCCGTTGAACAACGTCTCGTCCATGAACTTGGCGCATTTTTGGGCCAGTTCCGAATAAAGAGACGCATCCGCGGACTCTCCAACCGCAGTTGCCATAGCCGCCATCGCGGAGAGAGCACCCAGATAGATGCTCGTGCACATTCCATCTGGGCCCCAGAACTCGATATCGTACGTGTTGTGGTGCGGCTCAAAGAGTCCGCCGCGATGGTCCGGATCCCAGGTGGCGATTCCGTAATCAATCGACTTCTTCGCCAGCGGATACATTCGCTTGAGCCACGCGGCGTCACCCGAGATCTGCCAGTCGCGGTACACCTTCATGATGCCGCCGAGCTGACCATCAGATGCCGCATGGAAGGTGTGGTCGACGGGACCGTCCGGAATGGCTCCCCGGAAGGTTACATGGCCGCGTTCATCCATCGATCGTGACAGTTCCAGGTCCCGCAGTGTGCGCTCGAGAGCTGGAAACAGGTGTGGCAATGCCTGTGCGTAGTTCCATACGTGAGTGCACGACCCGTGGCAGCAGCCAGCGTCGGGGAAACACCCTTCCCAGCCCCATACGTTTCCGTTCGCTTGCCGCAGGATCGTCGGCGACTTCAGGATCCCCAGGTTTGCCGACACCGCATCCACCACGTAGGCCGGGAACGTGGAGTTGAAGAGAGCATTCTTGAATTGAATTGTCCTCGTGCGCAACGATGCGTAGTTCTGCTCAACGTGGGCGGCCACGTCCCGGGCATCCTTCCAGAGCGTGGAGTAGAACGGCCGCCATGGCGC
>Ga0105248_10002950_pt1 | contig 18867 bp, 15 predicted proteins | sample KBSS34metaG_FD_81524 | JGI IMG/M metagenome (GOLD analysis project Ga0105248, IMG submission 81524) | Switchgrass rhizosphere microbial communities from Kellogg Biological Station, Michigan, USA - KBS S3-4 metaG | ecosystem: Host-associated > Plants > Roots > Rhizosphere > Soil | place... | reverse complement strand
CCCCGGAGCGGGGGCCTTTTATTTGCCTCCGGACGAGAAGGGGCTAAGCGCTTTTCGTGGCCGACAAGATCAAGATCGCTTCGTGGAACGTGAACTCCGTTCGGGCTCGGCTCGGCATCGTCGAGCGCCTGCTTCGCGAAGAGAAACCGGACATCCTCTGCCTGCAGGAGACGAAGGCCACCGACGACATCTTCCCGCGCAAGTTGTTCGCGGACCTCGGCTACATGCATCAGCAGCTTAAGGGCCAGAAAATGCACCACGGCGTGGCGATCCTCAGCAAGATGGCATTGCGCGAGGCCGGAAGCCACGACTGGCAGGATAATGGCGAGGCGCGCCACGTCGGGGTACGGCTCCCCTGCGGCCTGCGGTTGGAGAATGTCTACGTTCCAGCGGGCGGCGACATTCCCGACCGGACCGTCAACAGGAAGTTCGGCCAGAAGCTCGATTTCATCGAACGCATGACGCGCTGGTCTGAGGGCCTGAAGGAGCCGACGCTGATCGTCGGCGACTTCAACGTCGCTCCGCTCGAATGCGACGTCTGGAGTCACAAGGCGCTGCTCAACGTCGTCAGCCATACGCCCGTCGAAGTCGATGCGCTCACTCGGCTGCAACTTGCGCACGATTGGGTCGACATCGGCCGCAATTTCGTGCCCGCGCCGGAGCGCAATTATACCTGGTGGAGCTATCGCTCCCCAGACTGGACGAAGAACGACCGGGGCCGCCGCCTCGACCATATGTGGGTTTCGCCCGAGGCGAAGGGCCGAGTGGTCTCGCACAAGGTCCTTGAGCCGTGCCGCAGTTGGGATCGGCCGTCCGATCACGTTCCACTGATCTGCGAGGTCGCCGTTTGAGCCGCACGACCGCGGTCGAACGGGCGATCGCCGCGCTGCGCACGGGCCGGCCGGTCCGGATCGAGGGGCCGGAGCACCTTACGATCCTTTCCATCGAGACCGCGACTCCGCAGTTGCTGGAATTGACGGACCCCAGGGCAGCGGCTCCGCTTCTCCTGAGTGGCCCGCGAGCTGCGGCCCTGTCGCTTGCGAACGAACGGGAAGCGGCCGATCCGCACCAGCCGGTTCTGGTTGAGCGCGAACAGTGGCTGGACGTCGATGCTGCGCTGACGCTTGCCGATCCGGCCCAGGACTTCGCCCGCGCTCCCGTGGGACCGCTGAAACCCATGCACCTCGAAGCCCCCGAGACTGCGAGAGCCGCCTTGGAGCTCGCCCGTGCGGCGGGTCTTCTTCCAGCATTGTGGATCGTCGACACGGAATCCGCCGTCTCGGTGCCCATCGATCGGCTGACGAGCGAAGCGCTGCGGCCCGAAGTTACCTTGCTTGCTCGCGCACGCCTTCCGCTCGAGGACATGCCGGACACGCAGATTTTCGCCTTTCGGGGATCGGACGACGGTCAGGATCATGTTGCGTTGCTGGTCGGCGCGTTCGGCGGAAAGCCGCCGCTCGCCCGCCTCCATAGCGAGTGCCTGACGGGCGACGTTTTCGGTTCGCTGAAATGCGACTGCGGTCCGCAGCTCAAGGAAGCTCTTCGGCTCATCGCGGCGGCCGGCGGTGGAGTGCTCTTGTACCTCCGCCAGGAAGGGCGCGGCATCGGCCTCGCCAACAAGCTGCGCGCCTACGGCCTGCAGGACCGCGGCCTCGACACGGTCGACGCAAACCTGCGCCTCGGCTTCTCCGACGATGAGCGCGATTATGCCCATGCTGCCGCCATCCTTCGCAAGCTCGGCATTAGCGAGGTCCGGTTGCTCACCAACAACCCGCGCAAAGTCGAGGCGCTGGAGCGCGAGGGAATCAGAGTTGCGGAGCGGGTCGCCCACCACATGCCCGCGAACCCGCACAACGCGGACTATCTAGCAGTGAAGAAAGCCAAGAGCGGGCATTTGCCCTGAGACCTCAGCCCATCAGGGTGGCGGCCAACCCAAGCACTGCAAAATATCCCATGGAATCGGTCACCATGGTGACGAAGACGGAAGAAGCGACCGCCGGATCGGCCCCGGCGCGTTCGAGCGCGATAGGCACCATCACGCCAGCGAGACCAGCCACGATGATGTTGGTCAACATGGCCAGGGCGATTACTCCACCCAGCAACAACGCCTGAGGCTCTTGCAATAGGAACCCGAACACAAGGACGACGCCACAGCCGATCACAAGGGCGATGGTCGCCCCGTTGAGGATTGCAACCCGCACTTCTCGCACGACTGCTCGCCATCGATTGGAGCCCGTTAGCTGATTGGTTGCGATGGCGCGGACAGTGACCGCAAGTGTTTGGGTACCGGCATTGCCACCCACCCCGGCAACAATGGGACCGAGCGCCGCAATGATCGCGAATTTCTCGATGAAGCCTTCGAAATGGCTGATAACGAACGCGGCGACCAGAGCGGTCAGCAGGTTGGCGATCAGCCAGCGAACGCGCGACTTGTAGCTTTCTGCGACCGGCTCATTAATGTCGCCTTCGTCACCCACACCGGAGAGGAGCAGGACGTCCTCCTCGGCCTCTTCCTGGATGATGTGCACGATATCGTCGACGGTGATCATTCCGACCAACCGATCTTCCTCATCCACGACAGCGGCGGAGACGAGCCCGTACTTCTGGAATCGGAGCGCGACATCTTCCTGATCCATGTCGACCGGGATCAGGGTCTGGTCCTCGATCATGATTTCCCGGACCGGCTTCGTGCGCGGGGTCCTCAGGATCGTCGAAAGCTTGCACGTCCCAACGGGGTGGTGCGCGGCGTTCACGACGAAGACTTCCCAGAAGTCGGTCGGAAGCTCGTCGGTTGACCGCAGGTAATCGATGACCTGGCCGATCTTCCAATGTTCGGGCACCGCGCAGACATCGCGCTGCATCAGGCGCCCGGCCGTCTCTTCCGGATAGCTGAGCGCGTCCTCGACGGCAGCCCGGTCTTCGGGCTCCATCTTCTCGAGAACGGCCTGCTGCTCGTCCTCGTCGAGGTCCTCGATCAGCGCGACGGCGTCGTCCGTCTCCATCTGACCGGCGATGTCCGCAACCTGCTGCGGCTCGAGCTCGTCGAGCAGTGCTTCGCGGACGTGCTCGTTCATTTCTGCAAGCACGTCCGGGCTGACGATTCCTGCGAGCGCCTTCACCAGACCTTCGCGCTCGTCGCGCGCGGCAAGCTCGATCAGGTCGGCGACGTCGGCAGGATGAAGCGGGGCGACAAGTCCGCGCGCGGTCTCGTCGTCACCGTCGTCGACTGCGTCGAGCACGCGCTCGACGAATTCCGGCCGCAGCCGGTCTTCTTCGTCCAGGATGGTATCGTCGAGGACGTCCGCTACCTCGGGGACGGCTGCGGTGGCGATGTTCTCGCTCTCGCTCATGCCACTTTCCCCCAAGCTCGACCCGTGAGGGCGTCCTATTGCCGAGGCTCCACTGGCGCAACCCGCATCGCCAGCCTAAATCGCCCCAATTCCCTATCTCAGGAGCATTTCAATGGCCGACGACGACCGCCTTGTCTTCAATCTCTCCAGCGGCGGCGACGTCGTGATCAAGCTCCGGCCCGATCTCGCGCCCGGCCACGTCGAGCGCATCAAGTCGCTGACGGAGAGCGGCTTCTACGACGGCGTGACCTTCCACCGCGTCATTCCCGGCTTCATGGCACAGGGCGGCGACCCAACCGGCCGCGGCACGGGTGGGTCTGACCTGCCCGACCTCAAGGCTGAGTTTAGTCGCGAGCCGCACGTTCGCGGCACCTGCTCGATGGCGCGTACTCCGGACCCGAACAGCGCCAACAGTCAGTTCTTCATCTGCTTCGACGACGCGGGATTCCTCGACGGCCAGTACACCGTCTGGGGCGAGGTCGAGAGCGGCATGGAACATGTCGACGCTCTCCCGAAGGGCGAGCCGCCGGCGAGCCCCGGCAAGATCGTGAAGGCCGAGATCAGGCCCGCGAGCTGATATGAAAGACTCCCGGCCGGCGACATTGATCACCGGCGCATCGGCCGGCCTCGGCGCCGAGTTCGCCAGGCAGTGCGTAGCGCGCGGCGACGAAGTCATCCTCGTCGCCCGCCGGAAGGATCGCCTCAATGCGCTTGCTGCCGAGGTCGGCAAGGCGCACGTCATCGCGGCGGACCTCGCCAAGCCTAAAGCGGGAGCGGAGCTTCTCAAGGAGATCAAATCGCGCGGCCTCTGGGTCCGGACTCTGATCAACAATGCGGGGTTCGGGTTGCGAGGGCGTTTCGACGCGCTTCCGCTCGACCGTCAGCTTGAGATGATCGACCTCAACGTAAGGTCCCTCACCAACCTCGCCTTTGTCGTGATCGACGATATGCGGGCGCGGGGTGGTGGGTCGATCCTCAATGTGGCCTCCACGGCCGCGTTCCAGCCCGGACCGAACATGGCCGTTTATTTCGCGACCAAGGCCTATGTCCTGTCCTTCACCGAGGCGCTCCACGAGGAATGGAAGGGTCGCGGGATAAAGGTTAGCGCCCTCTGTCCCGGTCCGACGCGCACAGAGTTCGGCGACGTCGCCGGCATCAAGACCCTTGGCCAGTTCGATCGCCTCGCTATGGAGGCAGGGCCCGTCGTCCGTGCCGGCCTAGATGGCCTCGAGGCCAATCGGGCGGTGGTCATTCCGGGCGCGGTGAACAAAGCCGGCGCTTGGTCCACGCGCTTCGCTCCTCGCTCTGTTGTCAGGAAGATTGCCGGCTCGCTGAAGTTCTAGCCAGCCGCCGAACCTTTTCCTGCGGCTTGGGTTCACCACATTGAACGACTAAGACCGCCAGCCGTTACGGATGCGGCACGAAGCTGAGAAGGAATAAGCGTGGCCGAAACCGACACTCTTGAGCGGACGACGACCGTCAAACTTCAGGTCGCCAACCTGCCCCCGATGGAAGGAAGCCGGGGGTTCGCCCGCTTGCCGGCGACAGCCATGCAGAACCTTGGCATCAACGAAGGCGACGTGATCGAAATCGTCGGCAAGCGGACGACGACGGCGCGTGCACTTCGGCCCTATGCCGAGGACGCCGGGCTCGACATCATCCGGCTCGATGGGCTGCAGCGTTCGAACGCTCGTGTCGGATCGGGCGACTTCGTCGAGATCCGCAAGGCGGAATCGAAGCTTGCGACCCGTGTCGTCTTCGCGCCTGCACAAGACAACATCCGCCTGCAGGGCTCGGCGAACGCCCTAAAGCGGAGCTTCGCCAACCGCCCGATCACGGAAGGCGACGTGGTTGCGACCACCGGCCACCAGCGCATCGATTCCAACATGCCGGAAGAGGTGCGGCAGATGCTGAACGCGCCGGCCTTTGCTCTGCAGGAAGTACGCCTGACCGTCGTCAGCGCGACCCCAAAGGGAATCGTCCACATCGGTCCGGACACGCAGATCGAACTGCTTCCCGAGTATCGCAAGGAAGACGGCGAGCGCCGTGCCGACGTCACCTACGACGACCTTGGCGGCATGCGCGATACGATCGACGCGCTGCGTGAGATGGTTGAGCTTCCGCTTCGTCATCCCGAACTATTCCAGCGTCTTGGCGTCGATCCGCCCAAGGGCGTTCTGCTTCATGGTCCGCCCGGCACGGGAAAGACTCGTCTAGCGCGCGCGGTCGCCAATGAAAGCGACGCGAGGTTCTTTCACATAGCCGGGCCTGAGATCATGGGCTCGGCCTATGGCGAAAGTGAAAAGCGCCTTCGCGAGCTGTTCGAGCAGGCGTCCGAGCAGGCTCCGTCGATCATATTCATTGACGAGATCGACTCCATCGCACCGAAGCGCAGTCAGACTACGGGCGAAGCCGAGAAGCGCCTTGTCGCGCAGCTGCTAAGCTTGTTGGACGGCATCGAACCCCGTCAGAATCTGGTCGTCATTGCAGCCACCAATCGGCCGGAAGCAATCGACGAAGCCCTTCGTCGGCCGGGCAGGTTCGACCGCGAAATCGTGGTCGGCGTACCCGACGAAAGGGGCAGGCGGGAGATTCTGGGCATCCACACGCGCGGTATGCCGTTGGCGCCGGAAGTGGACTTGGATGAGCTTGCCCGCCAGACGTACGGGTTCGTCGGCGCGGATCTTGCTGCACTCACGCGTGAGGCGGCCCTTGAGGCTGTGCGAAGGATCATGCCGCGCCTCAACCTTTCCGAGGATACGATCCCCACGGAGATTCTCGACGCGCTTTCGGTCGAGCCGCGCGACTTCAGCAATGCACTGAAGCGCGTGCAGCCTTCGGCGATGCGCGAAGTCATGGTCGAGACGCCGAACGTCGGATGGGACGACGTGGGTGGCCTGGACGCGGCCCGCGACCGGCTGCGCGAGGGTGTCGAGCTTCCGCTGAAGCACCCGGACGCCTTCCGCCGGCTCGGCATCAGGCCGGCGAGGGGCTTCCTGCTGTACGGTCCTCCGGGAACCGGCAAAACCTTGCTGGCCAAGGCGACCGCCCGGGAGAGCCAGGCCAACTTCATCGCGACCAAGTCTTCCGACCTCCTTTCCAAATGGTACGGTGAGAGCGAGCAACAGATCGCTCGCCTGTTTGCTCGCGCGCGGCAGGTCGCACCCACCATCATCTTCATCGATGAACTGGACAGCCTTGTGCCCGCACGCGGTGGCGGCATGGGTGAGCCGCAGGTTACGGAGCGGGTCGTCAACACGATCCTGGCCGAGATGGACGGGCTGGAGGAGCTCAACAATGTCGTCCTCATCGGTGCGACCAACCGCCCGAACCTCATCGACCCAGCGCTTCTTCGGCCCGGCCGCCTGGACGAGCTGATCTACGTCGGTACGCCGGACACGGCGGGGCGCCGCCGTATCCTGGCGATCCACACGGAGGACATGCCACTGGCTTCCGACGTCGATCTGGAATCGCTGGCCCAGCGTACCGAACGGTTTACCGGTGCGGACCTAGAGGATCTCGTTCGCCGGGCCGGCCTGACGGCGCTCCGCCGAGGACTCGACGCCGACAAGGTGACCATGGCGGACTTCGAATCCGCGCTCAACGACACGCGAGCATCGGTCACGGCGGAGATGCTCGAGGAATATGAGCGCATCCAGGATACGCTGAAGAGTGAAGCTGTGCGGCCCACCGGCATCGGCTTCGTGCTTCCGGGCATGCTGCGCTCGCGCGGCGGAGACGAGAAGGGTCCGCATTAGAGCTTCGGAAGCGAGCGCCGTCCCCAAAGGCCGAGCACTACAAGCAGGATCGCCGAGATTTCGAAGGGCAGGTTGGGGTTCACCAGGTACAGGGCCATGCCCACGCCAGGGGCCGCGACATAGCTAATGCCGTTGGCCGCCGTGATCACGCCGGCGACGCTTCCCTGTTCCTTCATTGGTACCGCGAGTGACGCGCCTCCCGTGAAGCCGGGGCGAGTAAAGCCGAAGCCGAGTGAGGCGATGCCGTAAGACAAAGTGATCCCGTAGAGATCTACCGAAAGCGTGGTTCCTAGCAGGCCGATCGCCGCTATCAGCGCCCCGTACGTGATCAATGCCCTGGGACTGAGCCCAAGCCGCGGGATCAGCCCCCATTGGGCGGCGAGCGTCGCCGAAGCACCGGCCATCATGACGATCGCGATGGACGCTTCCGAGCCGTGCGGCTGGAGGCCGAGCCGGTCGATGACGAAGAAACCGACGCACGTGAGAGTCGCGGCCTGGGCGTGTCCGGCAGTCACGCCTGCGATGATCCAGTCGCGGATCCGCTGGTCGTGCCACTTCAGACGCCTTCGCCGGGGCGAGGTCGCCGCGAGCACGCTTGCTCCCGTCGGCTGCGACGCGATCGAAGGATAGCTCATCGCCGCTCCGCGCCCGACCCTCCGGCCGTACCGATCGTTGGGAAGCCATAGAAGAACGGCCGAGAAGACCACGAGGCCGATGAGCGAGAAGGCGAAGAGAGGCCCCGCCAACCCGACGATTGGAAGAACGAACAAAGGCGCGACGGCCGGCCCGATGATCGTGCCGAGGCCGAAGGAAGACGAAAGCGCCGAGAGTGCTGCCACGCGCCCGCTTCGACGGGTCTTCGCAGCTAGATAGGCCTGTGTAGCGGAAGGGGTCGCGCAGCCGAACGTGCCGTAGATGGCTCGGAACACTGCGAACAGCGCGAAGGTGAGCGCACCTCCGATCACGCCTTCCAGCCCGAGGTGCAGCATCACTCCGCAAAGGAAGGTGGAGATGATGAAGCCAGTGAGGCCGACCAGCGTCAGGACCTTGCGTCCGTGATGGTCGCTCTTCTCGGCCCAATAAGGGGCGAAGAAGACCCACAGCACCGCCGACCAGGTGTAGGCGACTGCAACGTAGAAGTCTGAGATCCCGATCTCGCGGCCGATTGCGGGCATGACCGATTGCAGCGCCGTGTTTCCCGCCGCAGCGACGAGCATAGCCGCGTAGAGCAGCAGGAAATGAACTGGCGTCAGCGCCGTCGTTCCGACCTTTTGCCGAGTTGTTTCGCGTAGCACGCGACTGCTCTAGCGGCGCGAAGTCACGCGACAAACCACCGCAACGAATTAATCTTGAACAGCAACGGATGCTTGTGCCATCAGCACGCCGCTCGGTTGATTCGTTGGGGGTGTCGCCAATGTCCCGAGTATCCGCGTCAAGCATTCCTAATCTTCGGTCTTAAGCCGACCTTCGGGTTCGATCATGCATGCCGCGCACATCGTCGCGCACGCCGCAGCTGAGCTTGCGCTCTTTTCGGGCGTCGGATTCCTTCTGTTCGGCCTTAACGACCTCGCGGTCGATGCGGTCTATTTCGGACGCAGGATCTGGCGTTCGCTGACAGTCTACAAGCGTCACCGGCGGGCGTACGCGAGCTACTATGTCTTCAACAAAAACCCCGGATTCATGGCGATATTCGTCCCCGCCTGGGAAGAGTCAGAGGTCATCGCGCCGATGCTTCGGACGATGGTCAGGCGGCTCGACTATGACGACTACCGCATCTTCGTCGGGCACTATCGCAACGACCCCGCGACCGCTGCGGCTATCACCAGCGTTGCCGACGAGCGGATTGTTGCCGTTCGGGTGGAGGCGGACGGCCCGACGACAAAGGCACACTGCCTAAACCAACTCTACGATGCCCTAATCGCCCATGAAATCGAGACCGGCCATACGGCCAAGGCCATCGTCCTCCACGACGCCGAGGACGTGGTCCACCGCTTCGAGCTCAGGATCTTCGACGGACTGATTGACCGTGCAGCCGTAGTACAGTTGCCGGTGCTTCCGCTGATCGATGCGCAGTCACGCTGGATCGCGGGCCACTATTGCGACGAGTTCGCCGAAGCTCACGCCAAGGAGCTCGTGGTCCGCGAAGCCGTGGGAGCGGCAATTCCGCTAGCGGGCGTCGGCTGCGCGATCGAGCGCAGCGCGCTGGCCAAGCTTGCGGCCATGCATGAAGGGCGGCCGTTCGCCGGAACTAGCCTGACCGAAGACTATGAAATGGGCTTGAGAATCGGTTCGCTCGGCGGAAAGACGATCTTCGTCCGCATTCCAGCCCAGCCGGGCGAGCCCGGCGTCGTCGCCACGCGAGGGCATTTCCCGGCGACCTTGGGCGCCGCCGTTCGCCAGAAGGCCCGTTGGCTCGGCGGGATTGCTCTTGCCGGATGGGATCGCATGGGTTGGGGTGGAGGCCTTGGCGAGCGGTGGATGCGACTTCGCGATCGGCGCGGGCCCTTTGCGGCACTGCTGATCGTCGCTGCCTATCTGGCCGCCTTGCTGTGGAGCCAGTTGTGGTTGGCCACACTGCTCGGTGCGCCGGTCGAGGTGCGGATCGACCCAATACTTGCGAGGCTCCTTAGCGTGAATGCCTGGCTACTTGCATGGCGCGTGCTCATGCGCGCCGCCTTCACAGCTTCGGTCTACGGCGTCGAGGAGGGATTACTCTCGATGCCGCGCCTCTTCGTTGGCAATCTCATCGCGGTTCTTTCCGCTTTCCGCGCCATCTCACTCCATTCTCGCGGTCGGACCCCGCGCTGGGACAAGACACAGCACGTATTTCCGAGCGAGGCGATGTTATGAGTGCTCCACTGCGTTTTCTGGCGGTCACAGTGGCCGGCTGGGTGCTGTTCAGAGGCCTCACGGCCGGGCTGCTCCCCGGTTTGGGCGCGTTCACGGTGGAAAAAGCCGAAGCCGCACCTGTTTCGGTGAGTGCGCCGCCGGATTTCGCACCGATTAGCGAGCCCGTCGCACCCGCACCGGACTATGCGTACGGGCCCTATTATCAGACTTACCCGACTTCTGGGTCCGTCGCACCATATACTCAACCCGCTCCGCACTACGTGCCGGTGCCGATCTACTACCCAGCCTATGCACCCGCTCAATCCGTGAGCGTTCCATTGCCGCCCGCCCAGCCGGCGCCGATTCAAGCCAGCGAAGTCGAATATTTTCCGCCTGAGCCGCAAGCGGCGAGCTTCCAGCCCGCGCAGAATTTCCCCCAGTCCGCGCCCGATTGGGAACGACAGGTCGAAGGACCGTCGCGGGGCCTTTTCGAAAGAATCCTTCCACGGAAGCATCTGGATCGGCTGCAGCTCAGCGCCTGGGCCCTGCTCAGAGGCACGCCGGGCACAGGTTCGCTGGCAAGCGGCGGGACTCTCGGCGGGAGCCAGGCCGGCGCGAGGCTGACGTACGAAGTCGACCCGCGCATCGCCCTTTCGCTCCGGTCGAGCTCCCCCGTTGGCGGAAGCCGAGGCGGGGAGATTGCCGCGGGCCTGCGCGTGACTCCGCTCCCGTCGATCCCAGTCGCCATCACTGCAGAACGCCGCCAAGCCATCGGTCGTTTCAGCACTGGCCGGTCGGACTTCGCCCTATTTGCCGAAGGAGGGCTTTATCAGCGCCCGATCGGCTGGAACCTGGTTCTGGACGGATATGCGCAGGCAGGCGTGGTCGGCTTGCGCGAGCGCGACGTCTTCGCGGATGGCGGATTCACGCTTTCGCGGCCGATCCTCGGACGCTTATCCCTCGGGCTCGGAGCTTGGGGCGGCTATCAGCCGGGCCTGTTCCGGATCGATGCGGGCCCGCGCCTTTCCTATCGCGTCCGTTCGAACGTCAGCCTTCACCTCGATTGGCGACAGCGGCTTGCCGGGGCTGCTTTGCCGAGTTCCGGCCCCGCGCTGACCCTCGGGGCGAATTTCTAGCGGAAAACTGCCGTCCGGCTTGGCCTCGCGGCGACTTTGCCGCTAGTCCTCCCTAGAGCCGATGGACATCTACCTCCCGATCGCCGGACAGTCGGTCAACGCGCTCCTGATAATATTGCTCGGCGGCGTCGTCGGCGTATTGTCGGGCATGTTCGGCGTCGGCGGAGGCTTCCTCACGACGCCTCTCCTGATCTTCTACGGAATTCCGCCGAGCGTCGCTGTGGCGTCGGCAACGACCCAGATCACCGGCGCTAGCGTCACCGGGGTCATGGCCCATTCCCGACGCGGCGGCGTCGACGTGCACATGGGCGCGGTGATGGTGGTCGGCGGCATGTTCGGCTCATTGCTCGGTGCCGCCATCTTCCGAGCGCTCCAGGCGAGCGGCCAAATCGACGTGGTCATCGGCTTTCTCTACGTTCTTCTGCTCGGCTACATCGGCGTGCTGATGCTCAAGGACGCGCTGACGGCGCTCGGAGTGATCAAGGCTCCGGCCGTCACCGAACGTCCGCGGCACAACAAGTGGGTCGCCTCCCTACCGCTGCGCTGGCGCTTCTATTCCTCCGGCCTCTACATCTCGCCCCTTGCCCCGCTGGCGCTCGGGTTCGGCGCAGGCATTCTGACGATGCTTCTCGGCATCGGCGGAGGCTTCATCCTGGTTCCGGCCATGATCTATCTGCTTGGAATGCCGGCGCGCGTTGTCATTGGAACGTCGCTTGCGATCATCCTCTGCATCAGCGCCGGAACGACCATGACGCATGCGCTTACGACGAGATCGGTCGACATTGTGCTTGCCGGGCTGCTGCTGGTCGGCGGGGTCGTCGGCGCCCAATACGGTGCAGTCCTCGCGACCCGAATGAAGCCCGACCTGCTGCGGCTCGCGCTTGCCATCGTCATCCTTCTCGTCGGGGTACGGATGGCGCTCGGGCTCGCCTGGCGTCCGGACGAGATCTTCACGGTGGAGTATTTGTGAGGGTCGCGCGCGCCGCGATCATGGCACTCTGCTCCCTCGTACTCATGGGGCAGGCCAAGCCGGTACTGGTGCCCGACGTGTCGGCTCGACGCGTCGAAATCCGCTACAGCTTCACCGGCGCCCAATTGCTGCTGTTCGGCGCGATCCTTTATCCGCGCGGCCGAATTCCCGAGCACGACCCGGATATTGCCGTCGTCCTGCGCGGGCCGGTCCAGCCGATCTTGGTCCGGGAGAAGGAGAAGATTGCCGGAATTTGGATGAATGCGGATTCCGCGCGCTTCCGATCCGCGCCGGCCTATTACGCTGTTGCGTCCTCTCAGCCCGTGTCAAAGCTCCTCGATGAGCGCACGTCGGCCATCTACGAGATCGGCCTTCAGAACTTGCAATTGTCGCCGGGTTCCGCAGCGCTGCCTGAAAAGGCCCGACGCTTCGAGGCGGGTTTGATCGATCTGCGCAAGCGCTCGGGGGTCTACGTTGAGGATCCACGCGGCGTCGAGATTACGGAGGGCGTCCTGTATCGGGCGCGCATCTTCATCCCCAGCCAGGTGCCGGTTGGAACCTATTCCGCCGAGACCTTTCTCATACAGGATCATAAGGTGATTGCGGTTGCGACCCGGGACATTGAGATCGGCAAGAGCGGCTTCGAGCGCTGGGTCTCGCTCGTGGCAAGGCGGCACGAAGGGCTTTACGGTCTGGCGGCGGTGCTCATGTCGGTTGGTCTTGGCTGGGCCGCCGCGATGATCTTCCGCCGACGCTTTTAGCGACAGAGGGCCAGCCTTAAGGCAAATCTTAACCGCCGAGGCTTAATGGCTTTGCTCCATATCCGGTTAACGATGGCGTGGGGCATTAGGTGATGGACGAGCAGTCGAACCTTCGGAATTTCGTTGAGGAAATTACGAGCTTCGGTGAAGAGGGCCCTGTCCCCGAGAAAAGGGTCTCGCCTGCAATCAACCTGCCGCCGATCGGCACTGTCGCGGAAATCGCCGGCTCAGGCTCGCGCATCCAGATGGATGGCGCCGCCCTTGCTGCGCTTTCGAGCCATGCCGACCCGTCTGTCGCCATGTCCGGCCAAGTCGGGAGCCAGGTGAAGATGCTGGTTGGCAGCAGCTGGCTGATTGCGAACGTCCGCACGATGAAAAGCGGCGAGAATGGCGAGGTCATCGCCGCCATCGACTTCCTTGGCGAAGGACAGCGCGATTCGAACGGGCGGATGACGAACTTCCGCCGCGGTGTGACGCGCTATCCGATTCCGTCAGACAAGGTCTTGCCTGTCTCGACCGACGATCTTCGTGCCGTCTTTGCGGCTGACGACAGCCCGCACATCGAAATCGGGACCGTCTATCCGACCGATGACATTCGCGGCGCCCTCTACGTCGACCAGATGCTCTCGAAGCACTTCGCTGTGCTGGGATCGACCGGTACCGGTAAGTCGACTTCCGTCTCGCTCATTCTTCACCGCATCTCGGAGCTGAGCCCCGAGGGTCACATCGTGATGATCGACCCGCACGGCGAATATTCGGCCGCGTTCAAGAATTGCGGTGAGCTGTTCAACGTCGACAATTTGCAGCTGCCGTTCTGGCTGATGAACTTCGAGGAGCATTGCGAGGTCTTGCTGACCACGCACGGGTCTGAGCGTCAGCGCGACGCCGACATTCTCGCCAAGTGCCTGCTTGCCGCGCGCACGAAAGGCAAGAACCTCGAACAGTTCGGCAAGGTCACGGTCGATTCGCCGATCCCGTATCTGCTGACCGATCTCAGCGCGATTATCGTCAATGAAATGGGCAAGCTTGAGCGCGCCGGCGACACGCTTCCCTACCAGCGCCTCAAGACAAAGCTCGAGGAGCTTCGCAACGACCCGCGCTACACGTTCATGTTCTCGGGAATGCTTGTCTCGGACTCGATGGGAAGCTTCGTCTCCAAGCTGTTCCGGCTTCCGGCACACGGCAAGCCGATTTCGATCGTCGACGTATCTGGCGTTCCGTCCGAGATCACGTCAGTGGTTGTCTCGGTCCTCGCGCGCATGGTGTTCGACTACGCCATCTGGTCGCGCACCGAGCCGCAGCGTCCGATGCTGCTCGTTTGCGAAGAGGCGCACCGCTACGTTCCGAAGAGCGAGACCGGCGACGGCCAGGCCGTGCGCAAGATCCTCGAGCGTATCGCCAAGGAAGGCCGTAAGTACGGCGTTTCGCTGGGCCTCATCACGCAGCGCCCGTCCGACTTGGCCGAAGGCGTGCTCTCGCAGTGCGGTACGATCATCTCCATGCGCTTGAACAACGAGCGCGACCAAGCTTGCGTTCGTGCGGCGATGCCGGAGGGCGCCCGTGGCTTCCTCGATGCCATTCCGGCGCTTCGTAATCGCGAATGCATTGCCTGCGGCGAAGGCGTCGCCATCCCGATCCGCGTCCGCTTTGACGACCTCGAGCCCGAGAAGCGCCCAGCATCGGCCGACCCGAGCTTTGCGGCCCTGTGGCGCGAGACCGGTGGCGAAGAAGGCATCATCCAGCGCACAATCAAGCGCTGGCGCGGTCACGGGCGCTAAAAACCGCTCGGCAAGCGCTGGCGCAGTTGCGACCGCTAAGGCGGTCCGTCGATTTTCGCGACGAGGCGCATGCCGAATTAACCGTTTGTAAGAACCGCAGGCGCACAAATCACTTCGGGGAATAAAGGCGGAGTGATGAATGGGCGCGCCCGTTAAGGGAATGCAGGCCTCTGAAGAGGCGACTGCCGAAGCCTTGTTGGGGTCTTTGAAGGCGCTTGCAGCCGCCGAGCGGCGCAAGCACGCGACGGTCCTTAACTACTGGCTGTCGATTCGGAAGGATCGCGACCTTCCGCCGATCCGCGACCTCGACCCGCTGGAAATCTCTGATGCCGGGCCATTCAGCGTCCTGCTGGAACTGATCGGCGGCGGCGAGGATGCAGAAATCCGGCACATAGGTCAGTCCGTCAAAGGCGGCATTGATGTAAACCGCATGGCGGAAGCGCCGGAAGAATCCCTTCTCGGCTGCATCGCGAAGAAACTTCCGATCGTTGCCATCTCGCGCAATGTGCTCGCCTTCGAGGACGAGTTCGATAGCAGCGAAGGGCCGGTCCGCTGTTCCGTGACGCTCCTCCCGTTCAGCTCGAACCGCACCTGGGTCGATTACGTCTACGGCTACGTCAGCCTCGAAAGCGCCTCGAAGAAGGCGAAAGAGGTGAAGGCAGACGAGGCGGCGCCCGAGCCGGCTCCCGAAGTCGAGGCGGTTTTTGAGCCCGAGCCCGAGCCAGTCGAGGAAGTGGCCGAAGCACCGGTCGTCGAAGACGCGCATCCGGAGCCTGAAATTGCGCAGGCTGATATCGTCGAGCCTGAGCCTGAGCTGGCGCAGAACGAAATCGTCGAGCCAGAGCCTGAGCCCGTTGCCCCCGCAGCTGAAAAGCGCCCGGGCTTCTCGAAGATCTTCGACGCTCTCGCCGGCGTCGGCTTCTACGGAACGAATCACAAGATGGACCCGAGCCTTCCGGCGGCCGCCGAGCCTGAGTCGGAATCTGATCCCATCGCGGAAGTCGCTCAGCCTGCGCCCGAGCCAGAACCCATCGCGGAAATCACTCCAGATCCGGAGTCTGAACCTGAACCGGTAGCCGACGACGGCTCAGAGCCGGAACCCGCCGTCGTGGAAACGCCGGAAGCAATTGCCGAGCCCGAGCCCGAGCCCGAGCCCGAGCCCGAGCCCGAGCCCGAGCCTATCGTAATGGAAGTGCCGGACGCCCCAGTGGTCGCGCAGGCTGAGAAGAAATCCCATAGTGCAGTGGAGGGACCCTTGCAGAACAAGCTAACGGAAGTCCGCGCAAAGGCCGACGAGGCGCGCGCGGCCAAGCTTCGCGCCAACGCAGCGCTCTACGAAGGACTAAGCGCGGCCTACGACTTCGCGCTCGACGCTGAAGAGCATGCGGAGGAGTATCTGAAGCTGGTGGAGGCACAGGGTCTCAAGATCCAGCTCCGCTCTCCGATGAAGCCGGTCGTGAAGCTTGCGTTCGAGGGAATGTGCGACGAGGCGACGATCGCACAGCTTGAGACGGTTCTCGCCTGGGCGCTCAAGAACGATCTGCCGCGCGGTTCGCTCGCCGAGCGCATCGAGTCTGAGGGCGGCCTCGGGTCGATCCTTCATGGACAGGCCAAGGCCGCCTAAGCCGCCGCCAATCTTTTGAAGAATGACTAGCGAGTCGTTCCGGCCTAAGAGCCGGACTGGCCCGATTGCGCTTCGCCCAGGCGAAGTCCTTCGACCACCGCCTCTACCGCGCACTTGCGCGACAGCTCCGCAAGCGTCTCGCCTTCGCCGTCACGCTGCTTGGCAGCAAGGTTGAACGTCCGCTGCGCGATGTCGCGCAACTCCTTGATTGACGATTCGGTCAGGTTCTTATGCTCGTGCAGCAGGCGTTCGAGCACCGGCTCGGCAAGCGCGGATCCGAACTCCAGGCCAGCGAATTCGTGGCAATGCCAGACGACCCGGCAATATTGCGTCTCAAGACCGCCGATGCTGAGCAGGAGCCAAGTGTCGGGCGACAGCGTGCAGGTCGCCTCGATGCGGCAGCCGCGCGTCGAAATGTCGATCAGGCGGACGCCGACACGGCTCCGGCCGGGCTCGCGAATCGTAGCATTAAGGCGCAGTGCGGCGCGCTCTGCGCGCCTCCGTTCCTGCGGGGCTTGGGCCTTGGTTGCGAGATCAGCCATGTTAAGCGCTACTCCGCCGACCTTCATGCGCTCAGGAGAGTGAACAAATCGTTTGCCTTCAGGCGCCTGCGCGTGTCGTTGCGGGTGCTTGCGGCTTCGTCGGGATCGCGAGGATTTCCTTCATCCGGGACTTGAACGCTGCCAGTTGCGGACCTTCGAATACCGGCCTGCTGACCAGGCGCGCAGTCAGCGGATTGACCGGGCGACCCCCGATCCGGACCTCGAAATGGACATGCGGGCCGGTGGATAGTCCGGACGAACCGACGTAGCCGATGACCTGGCCTTGGCGCACCGGAAGACCGGGCTGCGCTACGATGCTGCTCATATGCGAATAGGTCGTCATCAGACCGCCCGAGTGGACGATGCGTACCTGGCGGCCGTATCCGCCGGCATAGCCCGCGCCAACGACCTGGCCGTCCGCTGCCGCGACGATCGGGCTGCCCCACGGGGCTCCGAAGTCGATTCCGGCATGGAAGCGCGCGTAACGCAGGATCGGATGCACGCGATATCCGAAGCCTGAGGTGATTCGACCCGAGACCGGAGCCATGAACCCAGCCGAGGCCTGCGGCGATGTGCCTCCGTCGTACCAGTCGGTACGGCCGCCTGCAGACCATTTGAGAAGCTTGACGTCACTGTACTGGAAACGATCAAGCCCGGCGTAGATCAACCGGTCTGGCTCACCCCCGGTTCCTTTGACGAAGGCGAAGTCGAACCGGTCGTAAGGAGCGACCTCGCCTACGTCGACATGAGTCTGGATCGCCTTCAAATAGTCGGCGGCGATCTGCGGCGTGGCTCCCGCCGCGCGCAGAGAGAAATAGAGCCCGCCCGCAATGTCGCCGCGGATGCGCTTTACGTTGCCGCTCGCTCCGGACTGCACGCCGACGGGCTTGGGCAGCCCGGTCGCGGCATCATCGATGACTGCCGGCGGCGGCGCAGCCAGCTCGCTGAGTTGGGCATATTTCAAAGTCGTGGCAGGTGGAGCTGCCGGCGCTTCAACTTTCGGATGCCAGTCGGGCGTCAGGAAGATGGCTGCGCTACACAACGCGGCAAGCGTTGCGGCGCCCCGGAACCATTTGAGACCAATCTCTTCGGCGTGGAGGTCGACGACAAGGCTGAAGCCTTGCTTGTCGGGGCGCCGCCCGAATTCGCCCTTGGCGCCAAGCTGCGCGGGAAAAGCAAGGACCTCGGCGCATTCGCGCTCCTTTGACCAATCCTCACGCGCATGAAGCATCTGAAATTCCCCGGCCTTTCAGAAGCGGTGTGCCGGATCACGGTTAATGAGCGTTTAAAATTCACGCATCCGTCGAAGGAACCTTGCCTTCCAACCGAGCGCTGCCACATTCGTGCATGTGACGCGCCGTTCTGACGCTCCGGTCCGGGCAATCCTAGGGCCTACCAACACCGGAAAGACCCATCTGGCGATCGAACGCATGTGCGGCCATTCGTCCGGAGTCATCGGCTTCCCGCTCCGACTGCTCGCTCGCGAGGTCTATGAGCGCGTCGTCGCCATAAAGGGCGAGAAGCAAGTCGCATTACTGACGGGTGAGGAGCGGATTGTCCCGCCGCAGGCGCGCTACGTGCTGTGCACTGCCGAATCCATGCCGGTGCGGACCGGTCGGGACGATCGCCCGACCGAGGGGCCGTTCCCGGAGCAATTCGCCTTTGCGGCGATCGACGAGGCGCAGCTCGGCATCGATCCGGAGCGTGGCCACGTCTTTACCGATCGCATGCTCCGCGCTCGCGGCCGCGAGGAAACGCTGATCCTCGGCTCGGCGACTTTGAAGCCCATCGTTCGAGAACTACTGCCCGAAGCGGAGATCGTCAGCCGCCCGCGCTTCTCGACCTTGCGCTACGCGGGCAACGTCAAGCTGTCGCGCCTTCCGCCGCGTTCGGCCGTTGTCGCCTTCTCGGCGGAGCAGGTTTACGCGCTCGCCGAGATGCTTCGGCGTTTTCGCGGCGGCGCGGCCGTCGTCATGGGAGCCTTGTCGCCCGCGACCCGCAACGCCCAGGTTGCGATGTTCCAGCGCGGCGAGGTCGACTATCTCGTCGCCACCGACGCGATCGGCATGGGCCTCAACATGGACGTCGCCCATGTCGCCTTCGCCGGCCTCGAGAAGTT
>Ga0105248_10002949_pt1 | contig 18868 bp, 25 predicted proteins | sample KBSS34metaG_FD_81524 | JGI IMG/M metagenome (GOLD analysis project Ga0105248, IMG submission 81524) | Switchgrass rhizosphere microbial communities from Kellogg Biological Station, Michigan, USA - KBS S3-4 metaG | ecosystem: Host-associated > Plants > Roots > Rhizosphere > Soil | place... | reverse complement strand
GCCGGCGCTGCGGGACGCCATCGCGATATAAGCTTCGGCCATATCAATCTTCCTTCAGGAACCGGGGCGCGCGTTTCTCGAGGAAGGCGGTGACGCCTTCCCGGCCCTCGTAGTTGCGGGACTGGTTGGAGATGACGCGGCTTTCCAGCGCCAACTGACTTTCCAGGGTGTTCGAAAGGCTTTCGACCAGCAGCTGGCGGGTCGCCCCGAGCGCGGCCGTGGCCGAGCGTGCGAGGCTCTCCGCCAGCGTCCTGGTCTCGACCGCCAGGGTTCCGGCCTCGACCAGGCGGGTGACCAGGCCCAGGCTGGCGGCCTCTTCGGCCTTCACCTTGCGGTTGGTCAGGCAGAGCTCCTGGGTGCGCCGCAGGCCGATGAGCCGCGGCAGCAGCCAGGTCGTACCGCCGTCCGGCGTCAGCCCGATGCCGGTGTAGGCCAGGCTGAAGCTGGCGGCGGGCTCGGCGAGCGCCACATCGCCCAGGATCGCCAGGCCGATTCCGGCCCCGGCCGCCGAACCGTTGATCGCCGTCACCAGCGGCTTGTCCATCCGGGCGAAGACCGAGATGGCCGCATGCAGGTAGGAGGTGATCTCGCGCAGGAACTCCGGCAGGTCGTCGCCGGCCCCGGCGAAGGCGGCCACGTCGCCGCCTGCGCAGAACAGACGTCCGGCGCCGGTGAGGACGACGCAGCGGATCGCCGCATCGCCCGCGCAACGGATGGCCAGCTCCATCAGCTCGCGCGACATCGGGATGTCGAGCGCATTGCCAACTTCGGGCCGGTTCAGGGTGATCGTGGCGATCGCCCCGTCGACTTCAAAGAGGACGCCGTTCTTGGTCACCTCGGCGCCCATGGCTATTTCGGGGCCATGCGGATGGCGCCGTCGAGGCGGATGACCTCGCCGTTGAGCATCGGGTTGTCGATGATGCTGGCCGCCAGCTTGGCGTACTCCTCCGGCTTGCCCAGCCGGCTCGGGTGCGGGACCATCTTGCCCAGGCTGTCCTGGGCGGCCTGCGGCAAGCCCAGCAGCATCGGCGTCAGGAAGATGCCCGGCGCGATGGTCATCACCCGGATCTGATGCTGCGACAGGTCGCGGGCGACCGGCAGGGTCATGCCGACGACGCCGCCCTTGGAGGCCGCATAGGCCGCCTGGCCGATCTGGCCGTCATAGGCCGCCACCGAGGCGGTGTTGATGATCACGCCGCGCTCCTCGCCGATCGGCTCGGCCGCCGCCAGGCGGGCGGCGAACTGGGCGATCATCGTGAAGGTGCCGATCAGGTTCACGGTGATGGTCTTGGTGAAGATTTCGGCGGCGTGCGGGACGTTCTCGCGGCCGACGGTCTTCACCGCGGGCGCGATGCCGGCGCAGTTGACCAGCACGCGGGCCACGCCATTGGCGGCCTGGGCGGCGTCGAGTGCAGCGCCGACGGCGGCCTCGTCGGCGACGTTGACCTTCTGGAAGCTCGCGCCGATCTCCTGCGCGTAGGCTTTGCCGACCTCTTCGTTCAGATCGAAAATGGTGACCTTGGCGCCGGCCTGGGCCAGCATCTTCGCAGTCGCTCCACCCAGCCCCGACGCGCCGCCGGTGACGACGGCGGCAATGCCCTTCAGTTCCACGCGAGTATTCCTTCCAGACGAATGAGCGCCCCCTGCACGGTGGGCCGAAAATGCTAGAGGAGGGGCGGCTGACGCCCCTCCCCGCGCAACCTTAAACCAGTTCGACCGCCATGGCCGTGGCTTCGCCGCCGCCGATGCAGAGGCTGGCGACGCCGCGCTTCAGGCCGCGGTTCTCCAGGGCGGCCAGCAGGGTCGCCAGGATCCGCGCGCCGCTGGCGCCGATCGGGTGGCCGAGCGCGGTGGCCCCGCCGTTGACGTTGATCTTGTCGTCCGGGATCGACAGCTCCCGCGCGGCGATCATGGCGACCACGGCGAAGGCTTCGTTGACCTCGAACAGGTCGACGTCGTCGACCGTCCAGTCGAGTTTCGCCAGTAGCTTCTTGATCGCCGGCACCGGCGCGGTGGTGAACAGGCCAGGCTCATGCGCATGCGCGCTGTGGCCGACGACGCGTGCGACGATCGGCATGCCGAGCTTCTTGGCCACGCTCTCGCGGGTCATCACCAGGGCCGCGGCGCCGTCGGAGATCGAGGAGGCGTTAGCGGCGGTGATGGTGCCGTCCTTGAGGAAGGCCGGCTTCAGCGCGGGGATCTTTTCCGGTTTGGCCTTGCCCGGCTGTTCGTCGGTGTCGACGACGACTTCGCCGCCGCGGCCCTTGACCGTCACCGGAGCGATCTCGCGCTTGAAGGCGCCGCTGGCGATGGCTTCGACGGCGCGCGACAGCGAGCGCAGGGCGTAGGTGTCCTGGTCTTGGCGGGTGAACTGATAGTCGCGCACCGCGTCCTCGGCGAAGGCGCCCATGGCCTTGCCCGGCGTGTAGGCGTCTTCCAGGCCGTCCATCATCATGGTGTCGATGATGGTGTCGTGGCCGATCCGCGCGCCGCCGCGGTGCTTGGGCATGGCGTAGGGCGCGTTGCTCATGCTTTCCATGCCGCCGGCGACGATCACGTCGGCGGTGCCGGCGGCGAGCGCGTCGTGCGCCATCATCGCCGCCTGCATGCCCGAGCCGCACATTTTGTTGACGGTGGTCGCCTGGGTGTTGAGCGACAGCCCCGCGCCCAGCGCCGCCTGGCGCGCCGGCGCCTGGCCCAGGCCCGCCGGCAGGACGCAGCCCATGAAGATCTGCTCCACCGCGGCCGGATCGACCTTGGCGCGCTCGACCGCGGCCTTGACGGCGACAGAGCCGAGCTCGGTCGACTTCATGCCGGACAGGTCGCCAAGGAAGCCGCCCATCGGGGTGCGGGCGTAGCCGGCGATGACGACGGGATCGGTGGTCATGTGAGCGCTCCTGAAGGGGCGATGGGGGAGGCCGACGAGCGTTCGATAAAACTGCGTGGTCGGTTATCTACTAGTGAGTATATTGGGCTTGAAGCGACGCGGTCAATTGACCGGCGGGCAATTTGCCGGCCCGCGGGTGTTTCGGCGAGCCGCAGGCAATTTTGGAGCGACCGGCCAAGTGGATGAGTCTCCTTTCCGGACCCAGGCTGAACGCATCGCCCAGCGCCAACAGAAGCGCGAGGCGGTGCTGCGCGCCGCCGTCCGCATGTTCAATAGCCAGGGCTTCCACGCTACCTCGCTCGATGACGTGGCCGCCAGCCTGGGCGTCAGCAAGCCCACCATCTATCACTATCTGGGCAACAAGGATCAGGTCTTGCTTGAGTGCGTGACGCGCGGCGTCGAGCAGTTGCGGGCCGCCGCCGACGCCGCTCACGCCAAGCCGGGGACCGGATTCGATCGGCTCGGCGATTTTCTGAGGCGCTACGCCGAAATCATCATGGACGACTTCGGCCGCTGCGTGATCCGCACCGCCGACGAACTGCTGACCAACGAAAGCTCGGCGCGGTTCCGCGCCCTCAAGCGCGAGATCGACAAGGCGATGCAGGGCTTGATCGCCGAAGGCGTCGCCGACGGCTCGATCGCGCCGACCGACGTCAAGCTCACCGGCTTCACCCTGGCCGGGGCGCTCAACTGGCCGGCGCGCTGGCACAAGCCCGACGGGCGGCTGGCGTCGGAGGAGGTGGCGTCGCAGATGGTCGACATTCTCATGCGCGGCCTGGCGCCGCGCTGACCGCCCTCGCCGCTCACCGCCCACCGCGCTTACCGGGTGGGGCATTTCGCGGTTCGCGAGCAGCGTCGCGGCGCAGTTGACAAGCCAAGGCGGCGGGAACTACTCGCGAGTAACTTCCTGACCGCCGCGTCTCATAAAGGGTTTCCGACATGGCTCTCCGCACGCGCTTCACGGAGCTGGTGGGCATCGAACATCCGATCGTCCAGGGCGGCATGATGTGGGTCGGCCGCGCCGAACTCGCCGCGGCCGTGTCGAACGCCGGCGGCCTCGGCATCCTCACCGCCCTCACCCAGCCGACGCCCGACGACCTGCGGCGCGAGATCGACCGCTGCCGGGCGATGACCGACAAGCCGTTCGGCGTGAACCTGACCATCCTGCCCTCGGTCACCCCGCCGCCCTACGCCGAATACCGCAAGGCGATCATCGACAGCGGCGTCACGGTCGTCGAGACCGCCGGCCACAAGCCGCAGGAGCATGTCGACGACTTCAAGGCGCACGGGATCAAGGTGGTCCACAAGTGCACCGCCGTGCGCCACGCGCTGTCGGCCGAGCGGATGGGCGTCGACGCCATCTCGATCGACGGCTTCGAGTGCGCCGGCCACCCCGGCGAGGACGACATCCCCGGCCTGATCCTGATCCCGGCCGCCGCCGACAAGGTGAAGATCCCGATGATCGCCTCGGGCGGCTTCGGCGACGGGCGCGGCCTCGCCGCCGCCCTGGCGCTGGGCGCGGAAGGCATCAACATGGGCACGCGGTTCTGCGCCACGGTCGAGGCCCCGATCCACCAGAAGATCAAGGACTTCCTGGTCTCCAACGACGAGCGGTCGACCAACCTGATCTTCCGCAAGTTCCACAACACCGGCCGGGTGGCGAAGAACACCATCTCCGACAAGGTGGTGGAGATCTCGTCGCGTCCCGAGGCGGTGTTCGAAGACATCCGCGAGTACGTCGGCGGCGCCAAGGGCCGCGTCGCCCTGGAGACCGGCGACATCGACGCGGGCCTGGTCTGGGCCGGCCAGGTCCAGGGGCTGATCCACGACATCCCCACCTGCGAGGCGCTGATCAGCGGCATCGTCCGCGACGCCGAGCAGATCATCCGCGGCCGGCTGAACGGCATGCTGGCCTGACGCCAGGCCGTCGCGGCCGCAACCGTTCAGGAGACGCCGACCGCGGGTCCGGCGGTGCGGCTCGACGCCTGCGGCGAGACATAGCTCGGGTCATGGGCGAACGGCAGGGACCGGCCGTTCCGCAGGGCGTCCAGCACGGCTGCGAAATCGGTCTCGGCCCTGAAGCCGATCACCCGCGCGGCGCGCGCCGCGTCATAGACCCGGCCGATGCTTCTCGGCAGCGTCCAGCCCCGCGCCGCGAACAGCGCCTCGGCGTCCGGGAACAGCCGGCGGATCACCGCCTGGGCGTCGCGTTTGATCTCGGCGGCGTCGGCCCGGGCGAACGGCGGCGGAGCCGAGACGACGAGCACGTCGAACCCCACCGCCGGCGCCTGCTGCAGGGCCAGAACATGCGCCCGCGCCGCGTCCTCGACGGTCAGCCGACGATGCAGAAGCTCGTTGGCCTTGAGGTTTTCGCCCGAGGGTTCGGTCAGGGTGTCGTCGTCTTCCGGAAAGAAGCGTGAGGTGCGCAACACGATGCACGGCAGCCCGTGCTCGAGTTGGAAGATGCGGCACAGGCCTTCGGCGGCGAGCTTCGTCGCGCCGTAGATGTTGCGTGGAGCCAAGGGGCCTGAGCTCTCGTCCAGCCAGGCCGCCGAAGCGCTGGCTTCCGCGCGGATCGCCTGCGAGATCATCAGCGATGTGGTCGAGGTGAAGACCACCCGGCTGGCGCCGGCCGCTGCCGCCGTCTGCAGCAGGTTCAGCGTACCGGTCACGTTGACGTCGATGAAGGCCTGGGCGGGATATCGGGCGATGTCCGGCTTGTGCAGTGCGGCGGCGTGCGCCACGGCGTCGATTGGGCCGAGCGAAAAGGCCCGCTCGACCGTCGCCAGATCGGCGACCGAGCCCACCACCTGGGTGTCGGCGCCCGGTGTCACGTCCAATCCGACCACCTCGTGTCCCTGGCGACGGAGCATCGGGGCGAGGAACCGGCCGAGCCAGCCGGAGGACCCTGTCAGGAGGATGCGCATGTGCGGCGTTCTAGCGGCATGTGCGCGGCGTTCCAAGCGACGGCGCGGCCGGCGCTGGCGAACTTTTTCGATCGGCCCTCGGTGAAAAGGTTGTAGTCATCGCAGCCTTCCGCCGCCGCACATTGCGCCATCGGCGCCGGCCCCGGCAGCCGACCAATCCAGGAGACGCCCATGTTCATCGCGATGAACCGCTTCCAGGTGAACCTTGGCCGCGAGGCCGATTTCGAGGCCATCTGGCTGGAGCGGGACACCCACCTGCGCGAGGTTCCGGGCTTCGTCTCCTTCAATCTGCTGAAGGGTCCCGAGCGCGAGAACCATCGGCTCTACGCCTCCCACTCGCTGTGGGCCTCGCGCGAGGCCTTCGAGGCCTGGACCCGGTCCGAGGCGTTCCGCCTGGCGCACATGGACGCCGGCGGCAGCCGCGACGTCTACGCTGGCCACCCCCAGTTCGAGGGCTTCGACGTGCTGCAGGAGGTCGCCGCGGTCGCCTAGGCCTGCACCTCGACCCATTCGTCGACGATGCGGATGGGGAAGGTCTGGATCGGCAGCGTCGCCGGATGGTTCATCGCCTCGCCGGTCTCCAGGCTGAACCGCGCGCCGTGCGCTGGGCAGGAGATCCAGCCGTTGCGGATCCGCCCGCACTCGAGCTTCTCCTCGGCGTGCGAGCACTCTACCCGTTCGCAGCCGAATAAGCGCAGGCGGCGACCGCGGAGGAGTAATTCAATCAGCCCGTCATCCCGGCCGAAGCGCGGCGGAGAGCCGCCGCGCGCACCGCCTTGGGTCCCTGGCCTTGCAGGCCGTCCGGGATGACGGCGATTATTTAGCGTCTACGATCGGCGGCAGCAGCGGTAGGTTCGGGTTGCGGCCGCCGCCGAAGTCCTTCTGCATGTAGTAGGGGTAGCGCAGCGGCAGATGGCTCGCTTCGTCGAGCCGTGCGATCTCGGCGTCGCTGAGCGACCAGCTCGCCGCCCCGAGGTTGTCCGCCAACTGCTCGGCGGTGCGCGCGCCGAGGATGATCGAGCTGACGCCGGCCTTGCGCGCCACCCAGTTCAGCGCGACCTGGCTGGCCGTCGCCCCGGCCCGCGCGCCGGCGATCTCCACCAGCAGGTCGACGACCTGGCGTCCCCGCGCATCGTCCAGGGCGTGCAGCCGGTCGCCGCCGGCCAGGCGGGCCTTGCCGCCCCCGTCCGCATTCCGGAACTTGCCGCTGAGGTAGCCGGACGCCAGCGGACTCCAGATCAGCGCGCCGACGCCCTCGTGGACTCCGAGCGGCAACAGCTCGGCCTCGGCTTCGCGTTCCAGGAGCGAGTACTGGATCTGCTGGCTGACGTAGCGATTGAGGCCCAGCTGCTCGGAGGTCGCCAGCGCCTTCATCTTGGTCCAGCCGGAATGGTTGGACGAGCCGATGTAGCGGACCTTGCCGGCGCGCACGAGGTCGTCGAGCGCGCGCAAGGTTTCCTCGGCGGGCGTCAGCAGGTCCTGGTTGTGGATCTGATAGAGGTCGATGTAGTCGGTTTTCAGCCGCCGCAGGCTGGCCTCGCAGGCCTCGATGATGTGGTGCCGGCTGGCCCCCTGGTCGTTTGGCCCCGGGCCGGTCTGGCCGAAGAATTTCGTGGCGATCAACACCTGCGGCCGGCGGGCGCCGAGCGCCTCGGCGAGCACCTCCTCCGACTGGCCCTCGGAATACATGTCGGCGGTGTCGAACAGGTTCACCCCGGCGTCGAGGCACATGTCGATCTGCCGTTTCGCCTCTGCGCCCTTGGTTTCGCCGACGCTGGCGAAGCGTCCGGCCCCGCCGAAGGTCATGGCGCCGAAGCTGAAGACCGAAACTTTCAGGCCGCTGCGGCCCAGCAGACGATATTCCATCGCGCGCCTTCCGCACCTGTTCTTGTCGGCGGCGACTATAGGCGGCGCGCGCCGACGGGTCAGGCGCCAACCGCCGACATTCGGCCTCTGGCGCTGGGGCCGCACATGACTTAGCTGGGGTTGCATGGAAATCGAGATCGCGGCCGAGGCCAAGGACAAGCGGCTGAACCAGGGCGTGGCCATCACGGTGGTCATTCTCTCCGTCTTCATGGGCCTGGCCCAGGTGAAGGACGGCAATATCGTCCAGGCCATGCAGCAGGCGCAGGCCAACGCCGTCGATCGCTGGGGCGAGTACCAGGCCACCAAGACCAAGCGGCACATCGACCAGACGGCGCTGGCCCAGTTAAACCTCTTCGCGGGCGCCGTCTCACCGGTCGCCGCCGGCGAACGCGTCCGGTTGACCGGCGAGATAGCCAAGTACGACAAGGAAATCCCCGAGCTGCGAGCCCAGGCCGAGGGCTTCCAGGGCCAGTACGACGCGCTCAATGTGCACGACGACCAGTTCGACGCCTCCGACGCCCTGATCTCCATCGCCATTTCGATCGCAGCGGTGGCGGCGCTGACGGAAAGTTCGCTCGCGCTCTACGCCGCCTGGCTGTTCGCCGCCGGCGGGATCGTCATGGGGCTGGCCGGCTTCTTCGGCTGGGCGTTGCGCTCGCCGCTCGCCCAATTCCTGAGCTAATGGCCCTACAGATCCTCCCCTTTTGGGGGAGGTGGCGCGCAACGCCGGAGCGGGCTTCCACTCAGATGCTGCTGAAGCCCGCCCGGCGCGCAGGCGCCGCTAGCCGCGTGGCTCGGCCCGCCGGACGCCGAGGCTCGCGCCCTGCAGGTCGTCAGCCTCTGCACCGCCTTCGTGCTCTACACCTACCAGCTGACCATCATCCCGGGATGCGACAGCGCCGATCCAAAGATGGTCGAATGGCTGGTGCGGAGCGTGCAGGCCGTCGCCGATCAGTAGCCACGGAGCATCAGATGGTCAGGTTCGAGGACTACAAGGACCGCTTCAAATACGTCCGGCTGGAGCGGGAGGACGGCGTCCTCGAAGTCACCATCCATCGCGATGGCGGCTCGGCGCTGTGGGAGGCCGGCGAAGGCGGCATCCATGAGCAGCTGGGCGATGCTGCTGGGGCCCAATCGCGGCCGCCGCTTCCTGCTCACCGGCGCAGAGATCGACGCGGCCGAGGCCCTGCGGCTGGCGTGGTGGCCGAAGTGGTGCCGAAAGCGGAGCTTCGCGACCGGGCCTGGGCGGTAGCCCGCGAGCTGGCCAAGAAGCCGCAGTTGATGCTGCGCTACACCCCGCTGGCCACGACGCTGGAGCTCAAGCGCCGGATCCTCGCCGACCTGGGCCACGGCCGGCGCTCGAAGGTCTGGCCGCCATGCCGTCGCCGAAGCAGGCCTGACGTCCGGAAGGGCGCCCGGATGAACCAAGCGCCCCCGGAGCTTTAGTTCGCCGCGATCTGGGACGAGGCCAGCGACTTCCGAAGACGATCGACGAAGGCTTTGATGTTCTCCTTCATCGCCGCTTCATTCGCCAACTTCAGGCGCTGAACGGCGATGAGCGCGTCCCCGAACTTGGCCGTTCCAGTAGCAGCGACCGTGTCATCGAAAATGACCTTCTGATCAGCCGTGGATTTTGCGGAATAGTGGACCTTGGAGGTCACCGACATATCCAGTCCGGCCAGGGGGCGATCGAGCCCCTGGAGATTTGCGGTGATCTCGGCTTTTGCTTTGGCCGGATCGTCGGAGAGAAGGCCCAGGGATTGCAAGGAACTTTCCAGAGCTTTCTGGAAGTCCTCGCTTGAGACCGACGACATCCAGAGCGGATTTGTCTTACTCCCGCCGTCCACATGGACGACCCGGAAGGCCTTGTAGCCAGGGTCAGCCGCCTGGGCGACGGGCGCTCCAGCCGTATTGGTGAAAGCCATGCTGTCTGGCCGCGCGGCAGAGGCGCACGCCGTGATCGTCGCCGCAGCGAGCACCATCACCACGCCGGTCGCAATGCGACGGCCCGTAATTCGAAAAGACATTAGCTACCCCCAAAACGCGCGCGAGCTGTCGTGCGCAATCCCGAACTCTGTCGCGCTAGACAGAGCCGTCCTCACCAACTTAAAGATGTACATTCCTTATGGTCAAGCTTGTTTGGGGGACGTCAAGGCGATGCGGATCTTGGCTATGATGATTGGGGCGATCGCTCTGTCGGGATGCGCAACGATAACGCGCGGGACCACCGAATCCTGGTCCATCCATACGACGCCGTCTGGCGCCTCCGTGCGAACCAGCACCGCGTTTGCGTGTGACGCGACGCCCTGCACTTTCCAGATGCCTCGCAAGTCCGAATTCGACGTGACGGTCAGCAAGGCCGGTTTCAATACATGGCAGGGGCATGTGTCGCGCCACGTCGCCGGTGGCGGTGGAGCGGGTCTGGCCGGCAATGTTTTGATCGGAGGTCTGATCGGCGCGGGCGTCGACGCCGCCTCGGGTGCGATGATGGACCTCAAACCCAATCCGCTAAACGTCGTCCTGGAACAATCAGCGGCCATCGCCGCCGCGCCGAATCCGCCCGCGGCTCCAGCGCACGAGCCTATTTCCGCGAACTAGGCACGGTCCCGGGGCTACCCGGGCTTCACCGCTACTGAGTTTACACGCCGGGAGGCGCTTCCTGGCTCACCAGGAAGCGCCAAGCTGGTCTTAGGCCGCCGCCAGATTGGCGTTGGCGAAGTCCCAGTTCACCAGATGGTCGAGGAAGGTCTGGACATAGTCCGGACGCTTGTTCTGGTAATCCAGGTAGTAGGCGTGCTCCCAGACGTCGATCGTCAGGAGCGCGGTCTGGCCATAGGCGATCGGCGTATCCGCATTGCCGGTCTTGATGATCTTGAGGCCGCCCTGGTCGAGGATCAGCCAGGCCCAGCCGGCGCCGAACTGGCTGACGGCAGCGGCCTTGAAGGCCTCCACGAAGCCGGCGTAGCCGCCGAACGAGGTCTCGATCAGGGCCGCGATCGCCCCGGTCGGCGCCCCGCCGCCCGCAGGCTTCATCGAATGCCAGTAGAAGGTGTGGTTCCACACCTGTGCGGCGTTGTTGAAGATCCCCGCCTTGTCCGGCGCGCCGGCGGTGATCTGGATGATTTCTTCCAGGGACTTGGACGCCAGCTCGGTGCCGGCGACCAACCCATTGAGGTTGGTCACATAGGCCTGGTGGTGCTTGCCGTGGTGGAAGCCCAGGGTGGTCTCGGTGATGTAGGGCTGCAACGCAGTCGCGGCATAGGGCAGCGCGGGCAATTCGAAGGTCATGCCGTCTCCAATAGTCAGAATGGCGAGGCGTGGGGCCTCGGGCGTTGCGCGACCTTGACCCGCGACGCGGGTGATCAGGCGGCGGCGGGCTCTTAAGAGCGGCGTCCACGGCCTCGTCAAGCGGAACCCGCCCCGGTTGTCGACCCGCCGCGGATATTGGCCGCCGGCGCCTTGGTGGAGGCGGCGACGATCCGTCTTGCGAGCTAACGCCGGTCGACCAATCGGCATGCAGGCTTGGCCTGTGGGCGCACCTATCGTTATGTAGTCGTGGTTCATATCGCTGGGCCGCGGGCGAAGGCGGCGCGTCGCCCCAGCCGCTGGCCTTCTGATGCGGAGAGATCCCTGAAGATGTTTCGTCGTTCGATCCTCGGCGCGCTGTGCGCCCTCGCCTTCGCCGGCGCCGCCGCCCCGGCGCTGGCCGCCGACACCCAGGTGGCCGTGGCCGCCAACTTCACCGAGCCGGCCAAGGAGATCGCCGCGGCCTTCACCGCCACTACCGGCCACAAGGCGCTGCTGAGCTTCGGCTCTTCCGGCCAGTTCTACGCCCAGCTGGCGCACGGCGCGCCCTACGAGGTCTTCCTCTCCGCCGACGCCGAACGCCCGACGAAGGTCGAGCAGGACGGTCTGGGCGCGCCTGGCAGCCGGTTCACCTACGCCGTCGGCAAGCTGGTGCTCTATTCCAAGACCCCGGGCCTGGCCGACGGCGGCAAGGTCCTGAGGTCCGGCGCCTTCGCCAAGCTCGCCGTCGCCGATCCGGTCGCAGCGCCCTATGGCGCGGCGGCGATCGAGACCCTGCAGAAGCTTGGGCTCTATGACGCGGTCAAGCCGAAGGTCGTCACCGGCTCGTCGATCACCCAGACCTACCAGTTCGTCGCCACTGGCGCGGCCGACCTGGGCTTCGTGGCCCTCTCCCAGGTGATCCAGGAGCCCGGGGGTTCGCGCTGGCTGGTTCCCCAGGCCGACTACGCGCCGATCGAACAGCAGGCGATCCTGCTGCTCAGCGGCCAGAAGAACCCCGCCGCCACCGCCTTCATCGCCTTCCTGAAGACCCCGCAGGCGCGGGCGATCATCAGGCGCTACGGCTACGAGATCCGCTGAGCCATGGCCCAGGTCGTCTGGACAACCGCCGAGCTCGCCGGCGTCACCACCCTGCTGCTGCTGGCGCTGGCCACGCCGCTGGCCTGGTGGCTGGCGCACGGCGGCGGCTGGTGGAAGGAGGTGGTGGCGGCCGTCGTGGCCCTGCCCCTCGTCCTGCCGCCGACGGTCCTGGGTTTCTACGTCCTGGTGGCGCTCGGCCCCGAAAGCCCGCTGATGGCCCTGCTGCACCCGTTCGGCGTGCGGACCCTGGCCTTCACCTTCACCGGCCTGGTCATCGGCTCGGTGATCTACTCCCTGCCCTTCGCCGTCCAGCCGATCCGCAACGCCTTCGAGGCGATCGGGTCGCGGCCGACCGAGGTCGCCGCGACGCTGCGGGCCGGGCCGTTCGACCGCTTCTTCAGCGTCGCCCTGCCGCTCGCGCGGCGGGGCTTGGTCACCGCCGCGGTGCTGGTCTTCGCCCACACGATCGGCGAGTTCGGCGTGGTGCTGATGATCGGCGGCGCCATACCCGGCAGGACCGAAGTGGTCTCGACGCGGATCTACCAGCTGGTGGAGTCGCTGCAATTCACCCAAGCTCACAGGCTGGCCGGGGGCCTGGCGCTCAGCGCCTTCGCAGCCCTGCTCGCCCTGCTGCTGATCGACCGCCGCGCGCTGGCGAAATGGCGATGACCCGCAAGCGCGACCCGCGCGGTGATCGACAAGCTGCTGCCAGGGGTCTCGACCGACCCGCAGATCGACCAGGGCCGGATGATGACCTTCCGGCAGGTGCAGTCCTATGCGCCGGACCGATTCTCCGACGAGACGCCGGCGAAGATCGACGCCGAACTCGCCAAGATTCCGGCTAAGAAGAACTAGGCCAAACCGCCGGAGCGTTCGCCGATGAAGTCCAAGCTGCGCCTGTTCGCCCTCGCCGCCGTCCTGCTCTCGGCCGCCGCGCCGGCGATGGCGCAGGACGCGGCCGCCGGCGGCCTGATCTTCAAGCAACGTTGCCAGACCTGCCACACGGTTACGCCCGGCCACCCCTCGACCACGGCGCCCAGCCTGGTCGGGGTTGTCGGCCGCAAGGCAGGAAGCACGGCCTTCAACTACTCCACGGCGCTGAAGGCCGCGAGCCTGACCTGGGACAAGGCGACGCTCGATCAGTTCCTGACCGCGCCGTACAAGCTCGTGCCCGGCACCCGGATGCTGGTGGCGATCTCCGATCCCAAGCAGCGCGCCGACGTCGTCGCCTATCTCGCCAGCCTGAAGAAATAGCGCTCCCCGGTGGGCGCTAGGTCGCGCGGATCAGCACGCTCTCGGCGACGCCGCCCTGTTCGACCTTCACGCCCAGGAAGCGCATGGTCTCGCCGGCGAAGGCGATGTCGGTCAGGGCCAGGCTGCGGTCGCGCTTGATCTGGCTCACGTCGCTCAGCGTCAGGTGCAGCAGCATGTCGTCGCGGGACGAGCCGGCGGCTTCCGCCTTCTCGATCTCGCTGCGGAAATAGACGGCGGCGGCGGCGCGGCGGGGCGGGGTTGCGGGCGTTTTCATCGGGCGGCGAAGAAGCCGTGTTCGCCGCTCACCCGCACCTGGCAGGGCTTGCCGCCGTCCTGCATCCGCCGGGCCATCTTGTGGGCGCAGGCCTTGGCGACCTCCTTGTCGCCCGAGTGACCATAGTGCTCGCCCTCGTGCTCCACAGCCCAGCCGCCGTCGTGGCGTAAAACCGTAAGCACCGCTCGATCAAGATCCGTTCGCATTGCGCTGCCTAGCACATCAGCGACAACATCAGTTAAGTATTTTTGGTGTTTTCGCTTGCGTTTTGGGCGCAACAGCCCCATTCTTCGGCGGTCAAAATTCGCTTAGGCTCGCCAGGCGGCCCGCCGAAATTTCAGATTTTAGCCGCGCCTGGCATTCGACCCTCTCCGAAAATTTGATCTCACCGCTCGTTCCGGGCGTGAGAACTCGTGTCCGGAAAGGGACAACTATGCAAAACGGCACTGTGAAGTGGTTTAACGGCCAAAAAGGCTTCGGCTTCATCCAACCCGACGACGGCGGCGCCGACGTGTTCGTGCACATCTCCGCCGTCGAGCGCGCGGGCTTGGCCTCGCTGCACGAAGGCCAGAAGCTCGGCTTCGAGCTCGAGCGCGACAAGCGTTCGGGCAAGACCTCGGCCGGCCAGCTTCAGGCGGCCTAAGAGCCTAAGGCTCGGGAAACGGCGCCCGCGGGGCGCCGTTGTCCCCGAGCCGTGCGCCATGACGGCCGCGCTTCCACCATGACCCGGGCCTCGATGCCCGAGGCGCCCATGACCGGGGCCCCGATGACCGGGGAACGCCGGCGGCGCTGCACGGTTCATATATCGTTGGATGGCGCGCCCCACGTCGCGTTCGAGCCTTCTTGGAACGGACCCGCGCCTTGCCGCTGTTCGCGCCTCGCCCGAGACCTCCGCCGCGGCGTGAAGGTCGACGAGGCCGACCGGCCTGCAGCGCAGATCACTGCGCGGCCTCGGGGTGTCCCACAGACTATTTTTCAATGGAGCGCGAGCCAACGCCGCTCCGATGGACGAAACTTAAGTGAATTTCAGATACATATCAGACTTCGATTCTCCCCTGACCGACATTCTCGCGCGCAATCCCGCCGCCAGCCTGCAAGATCTTCGACGTTCGCACCCGCTCTTACGAAACATGTCGTTGGACCACCTCGCCCTTCGGCTCGACCAGATCGTCCACCGTCGGGACACCGCTTGGCAGAAGTAACCCGCGGCCAACACAGCGAAGGAGCCGTCCCGTCATGACGAAAGGCGAACTCAGGGCCGAAGAGTATCGCGCCAGAGCCCGGGAAGCCCTGGCCTTCGCCGAGGACGCGAGCCTCGATCGCGTGCGGGAACAACGCCAGCGCGCCGCCGCCACCTGGGTCGAGATGGCCGAGGCGGAAGAGGCGAGAGAAAAGTCTCGCCGATCGGCGCCGCCGGGGGCCCGCCCGCTGGAGGCAGCCCCGCCGGAGGACGTCGACCCATGAGCCAGGACGCGCGCCGACCACGCGCGAGGAGCACAAGGCGTTGACTAACCGCGAAGCAAAGGCCAAGCGCGTGCGCAATACGGGCGCGCAAGGCCCGGACGTAAATCCCTGGCCGCTTCGCCGCGGCCGAGCCATCTGACGAAGGACCCAATATGGCGAAAGAAGAGCTTGTCGAATTTGATGGGATGATCACCGAACTCCTCCCGGAAGGTCGCTTCCGGGTGCGGTTGGAGAACGATCACGAAATCCTCGCCTACACGGCCGGCAAGATGAAGAAGAACCGGATCCGCTCCATGGTGGGCGACCGGGTCACGGTCGAGATGACGCCCTACGACATGGATCGCGGCCGCATCACCTACCGGCACAAGCCCGAAGGCCTGCGGGTCGGCGGCGCGCCCCGTCCGCAATACCGGCGGCGCTAAAGCCTGCCCCGCCCAAGCGTCGATAAGCGACGCGGGCGGACGAGGCTCCCAGACGACGCCCCTGGTCCCGCCCGGCTTGCTGCAAGTCCGCCGGGACAGGGACAGACGATGGACGCCGCCGCAGGAACTGAGCCGCCGGCCCTTGGACAGTCGCCCGGAGCCCCGATATGAGGACGGTTCGAGCGGATTTCTGCGCTGGAGAGCCTTGCTGGGCGTCCGGCGCATGACATGGGGATATCGATTGGCTCTACCCTGTTTCAACCGCCAGGCCGGTTTCAGCCTCGAGGCGCGCGCGTGATGCAGCGGCGCTTCCTCGGCGCCCTCGCCCTGATGGCCACGGCCGCGCTGGCCTCGGCGAGCCAGGTCTCGGCGGCGGAGCCGGACGTGTTCGGCGTCTGGCGAAATCCCAAGAACACCGTCCATCTGGAGATCAAGCCGTGCGGCGCCTCGGCCTGCGGCTACGTGATCTGGGCCTCGGCCAAGGCCCAGGCCGACGCCCGCCACGGCAGCGGCAAGGAACTGATCGGCATGCAGCTGCTGCGCGACTTCGCGCCGGCTGGCCACAGCTGGCGCGGCAAGGTCTTCGTGCCCGACCTGAACATGACCCTTGGCGGCGCGGCCCGCCCGATCGACGCCGGCCACCTGGAAGCCAAGGGCTGCCTGGTGGGCGGCCTGCTGTGCAAGTCCCAGGTCTGGTCGCGCCTGTCGCCCGCCGACAGCTAGAAAGCTCCCTCTCGGCTAGGCCCTGCCCGCGCTGCGCGGCAGGATCGCGCTATAGACGGTCTGCCCGGTCAGATCGCGGAACTGCAGCTCCATCGCCTCGTCCGCCAGACGGAAGGCCGCGAAGCCTGGCCGCCCGACACAGAAGCGGGTGCCCGGGATCGCCTCCACCCTGTTGCTCTCCGACCCGGCGCCCGTGCAGATATAGTCCACCCGGCCGCGCCGGATATGCTGCAGGTCGTGGTCGTGGCCATTGATGTAGGCCTGCACCCCGAACGCCTCCAGCAGCGGCGCGACCTTGGCGAGCAGCACGGGCGAGTCACCATGCGCGCCGGAATAGATCGGGTGGTGGCCGACGACGATTTTCCAGGGCGCCTGCGAGGCGGCGAGCGCGCCGCGCAGCCAGGCCAGCTGCGGACCGGCCCGCTCCGACCACCAGTGGCCGCGGACCAGCTGCTGGACCCGCTCATCGATACTGCCGACATCGACCATCGGCGCGGTGTCGATGACGAAGAGATCCAGGTTCGGCGCGCCCAACTGCCCGCCTGGAACCTTGTAATACCGGCTGGGCATGCGCCAGCGACGGCTGAGCCGGGTATAGTCGACCTGGGCCTGGGGATCGCCCCTATAGTCGTGATTGCCGAGCGCGGCGTACCATGGCGTCTGCAGGGCGGCGTCGGTGTAGACCGCCTCGAACGACTCCTTCCAATGCCGATCGGCGACCGATTTGACCCCGCCCGGATAGAAGTTGTCGCCGGCCGAGATGACGAATCCGCTGGCCAGCTCGCGCGCCGCTCCGGTCATCGCGCGCGCGACGGCGCTCTGGACCGGCGCGCCGTTCTGCCCCCAGTCGCCCACCGCCAGGAAGGCGCTCGGGGCGGTGGCCCGGCCGGCGGCGAAGGCGGGCGCCGCGGCCAGGCCGACGAGCCCGGCGAGGCCCGCCAGCACGGCGCGGCGCGGCGCCAGGAAGCCAGCCGCATTGTCCAACCGCCTCGCCCCCGGTAGGTGCAGTCCATGGGGCTTGGCAAGGACATCTGGCGGATCGGCGTGGTGGAGGCGCCCGCCGATCAGCTCGCAACGGGTGGCCTGGCCGACTGTGCCGTGCGCTGGGTCGCCGGCGGCCGCGCCTTCAGCTTCCTGGCTGATCCGTTCGGCCTGTGGCGCGCGGGCCGGCTGCACGTCTTCGCCGAGGCCTACGATTATCGAACGCGGCACGGGGTGATCGAGCATCTGCAGTTCAACGGGGGGCTCGAGTTGGAAACACGACGGACGGTGCTGCAGGAGCCCTGGCACCTTTCCTATCCTTTCGTGCTCGAAGCCGAGGGCGCAACCTGGATGATACCCGAGGCGCATCGCTCCGGCGCGCTCACGCTCTACCGCGCGGCTGACTTTCCCGGCGGCTGGGAGCCGGTCGTCCGCCTCCCGCTCGACACCGCCGCCATCGACGCGACGCCGTTCCGCCACGCCGGCCTCTGGTGGCTGGCCTACGCCCCCGCCGGGAGCCAGGCCGAGAAACAGGGGCGGCTGCACCTGGCCTACGCCGAGCGGCTCGCCGGGCCCTGGACGACCCATCCCGGCAACCCCGTCCGCCGCGACCGCGCCAGCAGTCGGCCCGGCGGCACGCCCCTGCTGGTCGACGGGGTCCTGCATCTGCCGGTGCAGGACTGCAGCCGCACCTACGGCGGCGCAATCCGCCTGCTGCGCATCGACGAGCTCACACCCGACCGCTTTCACGCCGAGGCCGGCCCGCCGATTCGGCCGCCGGCCTCGGCCGGACCGTTTCAGGATGGGCTGCATACCTTCGCCTCCTGCGGGCCGGTGACCCTCATCGACGTGAAGCGGATAGACCGCTCTCCAGCCGGGCTGGCGATCGAGGCGGCGCGCCGCCTCCGACGCCGGAGACGGTGAGCGGCAGGCGGGCCATGACGTCGGCGCCGGCCCGGGCGAAAGCGTGCGCGCCGAAGCGATCGAGGACGCGGATCCGCGCCGCCTCGCCCATGGCGGCGAGCCGCCCGGGATCGGAAAGCAGCCGCATCAGGGCCTGGGCCAAGGCCTGCGCGTCGCCGGGGGGCGCGACATGGCCGGTCGCGCCGTCGACCACGCTGAACGGCATCTCGCCGACCGCCGAGACGACCGTCGGCAGCCCCGCCTGCATGGCCTCGTGGGCGGCGATGCACAGCCCCTCCGAGCGCGAGGGCTGGAGGTAGAGATGCAGCCCGGCGAGGAATTCCCGCGGCCGTTCGTGGAAGCCGCTGAGCCTGACGTTGTCGAGGCCATGGCTGGCGAGGTCCGCCTCCAGCGCGCCCCGCTGAGCGCCCTCGCCGCAGATCTCCAGTTCGAACGGCGCTTCCGGCCGGAACCCCTGGGCGCGCATCCGCCCCAGGGCCGCGATTAGCACGTCGTAGCCCTTGACCCTGTGCAGCCGCCCAAGGCTTCCCAGCCGGACCGGCTGGCCCGGTCGCCAGGCCGTCGCGCGCGGCGCCTGCGGATCGGCGGAAAACAGCGGCCAGACGGCCAGTCTTTCGGCCGGCACGCCCAGGCGCTGGCGGGTCAGCTGCGCCACCGAGTGCGAGTCGGCGATCCACAGAGCCGAACGATCCCGCTGCGCCCGCAGCAGCAGCCGGTTCATCGGCTTCAGGAAGGCGGCATGCTGCCAGCTGACCACCGG
>Ga0105248_10002948_pt1 | contig 18873 bp, 16 predicted proteins | sample KBSS34metaG_FD_81524 | JGI IMG/M metagenome (GOLD analysis project Ga0105248, IMG submission 81524) | Switchgrass rhizosphere microbial communities from Kellogg Biological Station, Michigan, USA - KBS S3-4 metaG | ecosystem: Host-associated > Plants > Roots > Rhizosphere > Soil | place... | reverse complement strand
TTTCATGATCGCGTAGACGACGCCAATCACGAAGCTGATTCCCGCGATCAGGAAACCCATCGTCGAACTGAGCGACAGCAAGTACGTGGAAAAACAGATGACCCCGTTCAGACCGATTCGCAGCGAGCCCAACAACCGGTTGTAGTGACCGGTGCCCGCGAAGCGCTCGGGCCGATCGAACAGCACGGAGGTCTGGCGGAATCCGACGAGCGCAACGAGGCCGCGCAGGAACCCATGGTGCTCTTTCAGCCGAAGCACTTCGTCCACGACGCGGCGGCTCATGAGGCGGAAGTCGCCGGTATTGGCCGGGATGGGCACCTCGGCGATCCGGTTGATGAGCCGATAGCCGGTCCAGGAGACGACCCGTTTGACGATCGTCTCGCCGCGGCGGCTGCGACGCTGCGCGGACACGACGTCGAATCCTTCGCGCCACTTCTCCACGAGCTCGATCACCAGCTCAGGCGGATCCTGCAGGTCGACGTCCATGACGATGACCGCCGCGCCGGAGGAGTACTGCATCCCGGCCAGCGTCGCCATCGGTTGGCCGAAGCGGCGCGAGAACTTGATCAGTTTGATTCTGGGATCCGCCCTTCGCAGATCGAGGATCACGGCTTCGGTGCGATCCGGCGATGGATCCATGGCGAAGACGATCTCGTACCGCGTGGTGACGGTCTGCATGATGGACTGCATGCGCCGCACGAACTCCGGCACGTTCCGCTCTTCGCGGTACACGGGAACCACGATGGAGATCTCCACGTCGTCAGTGACCAGAGGCGTCATGCAGTGTGGGTCCGTTCCGTGACTATAGCGTGAACCCGGCCTGCTTGGCGTCCGTGTGGAACATCTTCACCGTATCGAGCGAGTATTCGCGCAGATCGTAACCGACGAGCGAGAGCTTCTTGAGGATGTCATGGGTGACCGTGATGATGTGGCAGCCGATCGCGTCGGCATGGAAGATATTCAGCAGCTCGCGCGGACTGGCCCAGATCAGCTCCGCATTCGGCGCGAGGCGCATCAACTCCACGGCGGCCGCCATCAGCGGGACCGGGTCGTAGCCGGTGTCGGCGATGCGGCCGGCGAAGACCGAGATGCAGGCCGGCGCGCCGCCAGCCACCGCGGCGGTCACGTCGCGCACCTGGTCGAGCGTGAGGAGCGCGGTCACATTGAGCTTCACGCCCGCGTGCGACAGCCGCCGCACGAGATCGCACGCCGACTCGCGCCGCGTGTTGGTCACCGGAATCTTCACGTAGACGTGATCTCCCCAGCTGGCAATTTCCCGCGCCTGCCGCTCCATGTCGTCGAACTCGTCAGAGAACACTTCGAAGGAGATCGGCCGGTCGGGAATGGCCTGCAGCACCTGGAGGGCGAACGCGCGATAGTCGCTGATGCCCGACTTCCGCATCAGAGTCGGATTCGTCGTGAACCCCTTGATGTACGGCTTGCGGTAGAGTTCGACCATTCCCGCCACGTCCGCGCCGTCCGCGAAGATCTTCACCGACAACTGGTCAACTGGTTTCATGACTCACGTCTCCGGGGCGTGAAAGAATCCACTCCGCTGCTTCGGCGAGCGATTTGGCGACCAGATCCGGCCCGTCCGGCTGCTGTTCCGCGTAGCCGTAGTCGAGAAAGACCGTGGCGCAGCCGGCGCGGCGGCCGGCCTCGACGTCGCGCCACCGATCGCCGACCATGATGCTCGCACGGAGGTCCACATCGTGTGCACGCGCGGCGTCAAGAATCAATGCGGGTTTCGGCTTCCGGCACGCACACGCGTCGTCGTCATCGTGATAACAGATTCGAAACTCGTCGATGGGTAACTCGGACGCCAGCCGGGCGTGGATCGCCTCGACCGCCTCGCGCGACTGCGTGCCGCGCGCGACGTCGGGCTGGTTCGTCACGACGACGAGCAGATAGCCCGCGGTTTTCAGGCGATGCAAGGCCGTGGCAACTCCTGGCAGCACTTCCACGCCGTCGGCGGAGAGCGGCGGGTACGGCTTACCGTTGCGAACGAGAGCCCGGTTGATTACGCCGTCCCGGTCGAGGAAGACGGCGCGGCGAACGCCGCGGTCGATTCCCATTTTGTCTGAGCCGCCTTGAGCGCCGGATGTGAGACGAGGAGGTGCCACACCACCGCTTGAAACGCCTCGGCATGAGGCGTGACGGTATCCGGGTTCACGGTCGGAATCACGACGCACGCGTCCGCAACCTGCGCCGTGTAGCCGCCGTCGCGGCCGACCACGCCGACGATCGGCGTACCCATCTGCCTGGCAAACTGCAGGGCGAGCACCAGGTTGGGGCTCACGTTCTGCTCGAGGCTGCCGCCGCCGACCGACAGCACGAAGACCATGTCCTTCGCTTGCAGCCGGCTGCCCTTGAGCCATTCCACGAAGACATGTTGCCAGCCTTCGTCGTTGGTCCGCGCAGTCAGTTCCGAGACGTTGTCGACCGGCGTGTACGCTTCGATGCCAGCGATCTTCCGGAAGTCGTTGACGGCATGGGAGCAGTTCGCGGCGCTGCCGCCCACACCCAGGAAAAAGAGCCGGCCGCCGCGTGCGCGCAAGTCCACGAGCAAGGCCGCCACCTTTTCGATCGCCGCCGTGTCGAGGCCCGCGATCACGCGAGCCGCTTCGTCCAGGTGTTGTTTGGCGTAGCTCACCGTGCGGCCAGTCCTTTCGCGGTCAGATACGCCCTCGTCTCTTCGAGCCCTGCCGGCGATCCGATCTCGTAAAACCGATCCGGCACGTCGAAGCCCGACAGATCGTCGTGCGCGAGCAGGTCCTGAAACACGGCAGCGAGGTCGAAACGCTCGTCCTCACCGCGTCCGGCAAATGCCGACGCACGAAACGCGCCCAGCCCGTAGTCGATGTGGTGCATCTCTGGCGTGCGGTGTTGCTTGTCGTATCGGACGATGAGGCCGCCGTCATACTGGACGTTGCTCACATCCAGTCGATTGTCGTTGCGGTACACGGTCATCAAGCCGCCCTTGCCGCTGGCGAGGAATGTTCGTTCCACCGCACCGAAATCGCACTCCAGATACGAGTCGCCGTACAGCACGAAGAACGCGTCGCCCAGCGCCGGCAGGGCCCGGCGGATTGCGCCGCCCGTGCCGAGCAGTTGCGGTCCGTCGAAGACATATTGCACGTGGACGCCCCATCGTGCGCCGTCTCCAAGGGTATTGCAAATCATCTCCCCGAGGTGACCGACCAGGAAGACGATGTCGGTGAGCCCGTGACGACGAAGCAGTTCCAACTGATGAACCGCAAACGGACGGCCGGCGACGTCGACGAGCGACTTCGGCATCCGTTCGGCGATCGGCCCCAGTCGCGTCGCCCGGCCGCCGGCGAGGATCGCCACAGGGAGACTCATCCGAACAGGACCTTGGTGCCCTCGAAGTCGAACCGGAACCGGACTTCCTCGAGCCCCGCCTGCGCCATCGCGGCGCGCAGCCGTTTGTGATCTTCCGAGAAGAACAACAGGAACCCCCCGCCGCCCGCGCCCACGAGCTTGCCGCCGATGGCGCCGTTCTTCCGCCCCAGCTCGTAGCACTCGTCGATCTTCGGATTGCTCATGCCGCCGGACCGGCGTTTCTTGTGCTCCCAGTGCTCGTGCATCAATTCGCCGAAGAGCCTGGTGTTGCCGCCCTCGAGCGCCTGCCGGCTGCGCAGTCCCAATTCCTTCACGTAATGGAGGTTGAGCAGCATCGCCTCGTCGGATTGCTCGGTCCGCTCCTTCTGATCCTTCAAGATTGATCCGGCGCTGCGGGAGAATCCGCTGAAGAACAGCAGCAGGTTGTCTTCGAGATCGAAGAGCGCGTCCATGCTGACGTTCAACGGGCGCGCGTCGACGCTCTCGTCCGGATTGAACGTGAAACAGGTGACGCCGCCGTACGCCGCCGCGTACTGATCCTGCTTGCCGGTCGGCTCGCCAAGCTGGTTCATCTCGATGTCGCAGGCCAGCTCCGCCAGCTCGCTCGGGTGCAGCAGGCGACGCCGATGCGCGTAGAGCGCCTTCAGCAGAGCGGTGGAGAAACTGCCCGACGATCCGAGGCCCGTCCCCGCGGGAATGTCCGCCAGTGTGGTGATTTCCAGCTGCGGCGTTTTGAACCCGAGCATCCGGATCGCCTGGCGGATGATCGGGTGCTGAATCTCGTCGATCGTCGCGACCTGTTCCAGCTTCGAATACTTGAGGAAGACGCCCTCGACGAACGGCCGCATGACCGTCACATAGACGTATTTGTCGATGGCCGCGGAGATGAGAAAGCCGCCGTGGTTCTGGTAGTACGACGGGAGATCGGTCCCTCCGCCACCAAGCGTAATGCGCAGCGGGCTGCGGGTGATGATCATCGCGAATCCGGTGTTGAACGGCCGTGCGTAAAGCCGGATTGACGATACACCTCTTCGACGACGGCCAGAGCCGCCCGCGCGGCGGCAAGACCCGCCGCCGGCTCGCGCTCGAGACGGATGTCTTCGAGAAACTCGGCGAATTCCAGCGCCCACGACTGGTCGCCGCGCGGGTATTCCCAGGTCGAGGTCTCGGGAGGGCCCATCTCAGGAAGCATCCGGTAGAACGCCAACCGCTCGACGCCGTAGCTGCCGCCGAGCCCCTCGACGTGAAGCTTGGCGCGCGTGCCGTAGATCTCGAAGGAAAACAGATTCTTCCATTCCGTACAGCTGACATGGAGAAACGCGACCTGCTTCCGCGCCGTTCGCAGCACGAGGAACGCATTATCGTCCACCGGCATCTGCCAGAAGTACGTGTGGGCGAAACCGTCGACGACGGCGAACTCTCCGAGGAACCATTGCGACAAATCGACCAGGTGGACCCCCTGATCGATGAGCTCGCCCCCGCCGGAGCGCACGGGATCCGCGCGCCACTCCTTGTCATAGCCGGGCCGGCCGCCGTGTCCGTAGCGGCCGCGAACGAACATCAAGTCTCCGAGTTCCCCCGCCTCGAACAGCTCGCGGGCCTTTCGCAGCGCGGGATGGTACCGGTGGTTGAATCCGACACGCACGAGACGTCGATGCCGCCGGGCCGCGTCGATCAGCTCGTCAATCTCCGCGACCGACCGTCCCGCGGGTTTCTCGATCAAGACGTGTTTACCGGCCTCGACGGCGGCGCGTGCAATGTCCGCGAGGGCATCGTTGGTTGTCGCCACGATCACGAGGCCGACGTCGGCGCGGTCGATCGCCGCGCGCCAGTCGTCGGCGGCCTCGGCCCCCGCACTCGTACCCGCCAGCGCTTCCGCACGCGGGCGGTCCACGTCCGCGCATGCCACGAGACGGGCGCCGCCGAGTGCTGCCGCGCGCTTCCGTCCGATCAGGCCGCAGCCGACAATGGCCACGCCCGGATTCACTTGTCTCCCCAGTCGAGCCCGCGGTCGGCGGGGGTGACGCGGCGCAGCGTATAGATGTCGGTGCGGGCGAGGTCGGCGCGATGATCCGGCAGGCGCGGCCACGGATCCCAGACGGCACTCAGCAGCTTCGCGGTGATGCCATCGCTGGCCGCGGACGCCAGAAAGACGGCCAGTGCGGCGCCCTCCGCAAGGGGAGTCCCGCCTTCGTCGGCGATGCGTTTCATCCGTTCGAAGAACGCCTGGCCGACCACCTTGGGGCCGGCCGCGATCAGCTCGTCCATCATCCGCGTGTTGAGCGCCCCCGGTGCGATGGCGTTCACATCGATCCCGTCGTCTTTCACTTCGAGCGCCAGGGATTCGGCGAATCGGACAATGGCCGCCTTGGATGCGGCATAGGCGCTGAGCCGCGGCAGCGGGTTGGTGGCGCCGCCACCCGACAGCTGGATGATCTTGCCGTACCGGCGCGCCTTGAAATGAGGCAGCAGCGCGCGGCACATCAGGATCGAGCCGAAGAGGTTGATCTCGATCGCCCGGACCCACGCCATCCAGTCGACGTCCTCGACGAGCCCCATCGGGCCGTACACCCCGGCGTTGTTCACCAGGATGTGGAGCTGCGGAAACGTCTCGAGCGCCGCCAGAGCGAGCGCGTCGACCTCATCCTGTCGCGAGACATCGGCGGCCCTGGCGATGATCGTCTGACCAGGCGAGGCCAGCCCCGACAATTCCGCGCGCGCCTTTTCCAGGAGGTCGGCGTCGCGGGCGCAGATCATCACGCTGGCGCCCGCCTCGACGAAGGCACGGGCGATCGCGAGGCCGAGGCCCTGATTGGCGCCGGTGATCAACGCGGTCCGTCCGTCGAGTGGTTTCGTCACCGGCCAGGTTTCCCGACGCTCAGGTATTCGAAATCACTGTTGCTGCCGAAGGTGTCACCGAGAAAGCGATTCGCGTCCAGCACCAGCCGGCGGATCATCCGCGCGGCCACCTGCTCGGCGGCCACGTCGCGATACTCGGGCCAGGGGGTCGCGACGACAAGCGCGGAAGCTCCGGTCACAGCGTCGAGTGCGTTATCGGCGAATCGAACGTGCGCCGCCACTGCCGGTGGGAGTGCCTTCAGGGCGGGATCGTGTGCCTGCACAATCGCCCCATCGGCGTGCAGACGTTCGCAGAGCTCCACCGCCGCCGAGCGGCGGAGCGTATCGGTGCCTGTCTTGTAGGTCAGGCCCCACACCGCCACCGTCTGGCCGGCGACCCCATTCAACAATTGCGAGACCCGACGATACGCCCACTGCGCATGCGCGTCGTTGCTGGCCTTCACCGACGACAGAAGGTGGGTGGTGACGCCGCGGTTTCGGCCGAGGTCCGACAGGAAAACCACATCCCTCGCCAGCGTGCCGCCGGCAAATGCGCTGCCGGGTGACACGTAGGCCTTCGGTCCGATCCGCGCCTCGGACTTCAGCCCCGCCGCGACCTCCATCGCGTCGGCTCCTACCTGCTCGCAGAGCGCGGCGATTTCGTTGATGAACACCACTGAGGTCGCCAGGAAGGCGTTGAGCGCATGCTTGGTCATCTCGGCCGACTCGACAGACATCCATTCAATGCGGTCGGTGAATGGCCGATGGAGTTCGGCAATCCTCTCGCGATCGGCCGGCGATCGCACTCCGGCGACGACGCGGTCCGGATGCGTGAAGGCGTCGATCGCCCGGCCGAGGCGCAGGTTCTCCGGCACATACGCAAAGCTGACGGAGCGTCCGCGCGCCTCACCTGCGAACATCTGCTCCAGCCGCCGCGTGGTCCCCACCGGCACCTGCGACGAGATCAGCACGAGCGAGCCATCGTGGAGGTGCGGGAACAACCGGCGCGCTTGTTCGACGACCTGCTCGACATCGGCCCGGTCGTCGTCGTCGACGGGCGTATCGTACGCCACCCAGACCACGTCCGCGTCTTCGACGGCGGCCGGCGCATCGGCCGTGAAGCGCAATCGCCCGCTGTCGGCACCAACTTTCAGCAACTCCTCGAGTCCGGGCTCGAAAACTGGCGGCTTCCCGGCCGCCAGGGCGCCGGCGACCGCGTCGTCGAAATCCAAGCCGGTCACGTCGTGCCCGCCAGCGGCAAGGCAGGCGGCGGTCACCGTCCCCAGGTGCCACAGGCCGACCACGCACACCTTCATGCCCGGTCGTCCAGCAGCCAAGCATTGGCGCGCAAGTAATCGACGGTGGCGATGATGCCCTCGCGGATCGACAGCTTCGGCTTCCAGCCGAGCGATCGAATCTTCGCGGTGTCGAGAAAGATGAACGGGTTGTCGCCGATCCAGCCGCGATCGCCGCCGGTGTAGGCCAGCGCCGGACGCAGTCCGAGGTGCCCGGTGATCCAGCCGATGGAATCGTTGACCTCGCAGTATTCATCGGTCCCGAGGTTGAACACGTTCACCGGTTCGCGGGCGTTCTCGATCGCGCAGAGCATCGCGTCGATGCAATCCTGGACATACAGGTACGACTTGCGCTGATGTCCGTCGCCCAGCACGCGGAGCGTGGCGGGGTCGCGCGACAGGCTTCGATAGAAGTCGAACACGTGTCCGTGCGAATAGCGCTCGCCGAGGATCGAGACGAAGCGGAAGATGTGCGCCTGAAAACCGAAGCCGTGGCAGTAGGCCTGAATCAGGCTTTCGCCGGCCAGCTTCGACGCGGCGTAGAGCGACGTCTGAATCGGAAACGGCGCGTCTTCCGGCGTCGGCACGATCGTGGCCTCGCCGTAGACCGAACCGGTCGACGCGAACGCGATGCGCCGGACGCCGCTGGTGCGCATGGCGTCCAGCACGTTGAAGGTCCCGATCGTGTTCTGCTCGAGATCCCGGCGCGGGTGCTCGAGGCCGAACCGGACATCCGCGTTCGCCGCGAGGTGAAAGACGAAGTCGGCGCCGGCGATCGCCCGCTGCAGCGATTCGCCGTCCAGCAAATCTCCCGGCACGACCACGCACTTCGGAGAACGGCGACTGTCGGCGAGGAATCGTTCGTGGCCGGTCGACAGGTTGTCGAACACCGTCACGTCGTGGCCCAGTGCGAGCAGCCGATCGACGAGGGTGCTGCCGATGAAACCGGCCCCACCGGTCACGAGATACCGCATGTCCGACGTCCTCGCTGATCGGGGGGAGGGAGCGCACGAGCGCACACAAGCCGAAGGCGGCTCGTGCGAAGAGATAGTATATTCCGAACAATGCACGCTCGACGCGCCTTCGGCATTGCGGCCACTCTCGGATTGTGTGCCGGTCTGGTCGAGGGCGCGGCGCTGCTGTCGCTGCAGCAGGCCGAGCTCCTCGGCTGGCGCATCGCCCGCGTTCCTGTCTGGACCGAAATCGTCATCATTTCGCCGCTCGTGACCGCCGCGGTTTTCCTGGCGGTCGCCGCGTGCGTGATCGCCATCGCCCCCGCGACGAAGCGGGTCGCGGCATCGCTGACAGCCGATGTCGTCGTGCTGGCTGTGTGCGGTTTCCTCATGTGGTTCGACTGGCTGACGTTGCTCGGGCGGCTGCGCGTGTACGCGGTCGTGCCGCTGTCGCTCGGCCTTGCCAGCGTCATGGTTCGATGGTACCGGCGCGACGCGCCCGCGGCCCCGGCGTGGGTTCGGAGAGGGCTGCCGTTGCTGGTCGCCGCGACCATCCTCGTGGCCGCCGGTACGTACGGCCGAACCTGGATCAACGAACGCACCGCCCTCGGCAGGCTGCCCACGGCGGCGGCGGGTTCACCGAACGTGCTGATTGTCGTGCTCGATACGGTCAGAGCCGATCACGTGTCGTCCTATGGTTATGCGCGCCCGACGACGCCGTTCATCGATCGGCTCGGGACGGAAGGCGCGGTCTTCGACAACGCGTATTCGACGTCCTCGTGGACGCTGCCGGCGCACGGCTCGCTCCTGACCGGACTTCTTCCTCACGAACACGGTGCGACGACGGCGAAGCTGGACGGCACCCATCCGATGCTGAGCGAGGCGCTGCTCGCGCGGGGATATCGGACGGCCGCGTTTTCGGCCAACATCGACTGGTTTACGCGGCGTCACGGCTTCGGCCGCGGCTTCATCCGCTTTGGCGACTTCTTTCAATCCTTCGGCGATATGGCCGGGCGAACGATCTTCGGCCGCATGTTCGACGAATTCGCGGCCGAGCGGCTCCATGTCACACCGCTGCGCCCGCGCGTACTGGCCGCCGACATCAATCGCGCAGCCATACAGTGGGTCGATGGCAGCGCCTCGTCTGCGCCGTTCTTTCTGGTCCTGAACTATTTCGACGCGCACGGTCCGTTCGAGCCGCCGCAACCCTGGCGTCGCAAGTTCTCGTCCATCCCGAATCCCGGCGGGCTCATTCGCGAAGGCACGCTGCGGCAGCGCCCTCACCTGACCGCGGCCCAGCTGCAAGGCGAGATCGATGCGTACGACGGCGGTATCGCCTATCTCGATCGTCAGGTCGAGACCTTGATGGGCGACCTGGAGCGGCGTGGAGCCGGGAACAACACCGCCGTGATCATCGTGTCCGATCATGGCGAAGGATTCGGCGAGCATGGCCTGTTCACGCATCGCGACGCCCTCTACCGGGAGCTGATTCGCGTGCCGCTGATCGTGCGCTGGCCAGGCCACGTACCGGGCCACGCGCGGTTCAGCCCTCCCGTGAGCATTGCGGACATTCCGGCGACCGTCATCGATCTCGTGAAGGGATCGCCGACGGCCGGGATGCCGGGCCAGTCGCTGGCTTTCGCGTGGACGAGTCCTGCCGCCGCCACGGCCTCGATCCGATACCCGGTTCAGGAGCTGGCCCGCATGCCGTTCGACGAGTTCAACTGGGTACCGGCCTTCAAGGGCGCGATGCGGTCGGTGACGACGCCGGCCTGGCACTACATCGAGCACGACACGCTGGGCGCGGAGCTGTTCGATCTCGAGCGAGATCCCCAGGAGCTGTCCAACGCGATCGGGCTTCCCGGCAATGCTCCGATCGCTCGGCAGCTCGCCGACTATCTTCGCGGGAAATCGTCACGACGTGCTGAGTAACGTTCGCGAAGCCGCGGCGGTGCTGTATGGCGGCGCCATCTTCGCCGTCGCCAACGGCGCGCTGGCGTATGTCGCGTATCTGGCCGGCCGGCGGCTGTTTCCTGAAGCGGGAACACGTGTCAGGCTGACGGCCTCCGGGCTGGTGTTCGTCGCGGCGATCGTTCTCCTCGCTCAACTCCTGTCGCCGTTCGCGATGTACACACGTGAGGCGGTTGCCGTGGCGGCGATCGCCCTCGGGATCGCCGGGCACGTCGCGTGGAACGGATGGTCCGATCTGCGCGGCGACGTGGCGGCCGTGAGCGGTGCCGCGCGCTCGGCGGCGGCATCGCGCGGCGCCGTCCTGCTCGTGCTCGCCATCATGGCGATCCTGCTCGCCGCGGTTCGTGCCGCCGAACTGCCTCCGCTTGGCTGGGATTCGCTGACCTACCACCTGGTGTTCGCCGCCCGTTTCGTCCAGGCCGCGAGCCTGGTGACGATGAACGCGCCGCTGGCGATGGATCGGTACGATCACTTTCCGAAGAACGGGGAGATCGTCGCCTCATGGATCCTGCTCCCGTTTCACGGGGATCTGCTGATCGGGTTCATGAATGTCGCGTTGCTGGTCTTCGGCTGGGTTGCCACGTACAACCTCGCGCGGGAACTCGACCTCGCGCCGGTTGACGCCGCGCTGGCCGCGACCGCCGTGTGTACGTCGCCGTTTCTGTACAGCTTCGCCACGACCCAGAACGCCGACACCCTGGTGTTCGGCGTGCTCATGAGCGCGTGTCTCTTCACCGTCCGCTATCTGAAGAACGGCGCGGCGGCGGATGGTGCGCTGATGTTTGTCGCGACGGGAATCGCGATTGGCATCAAGTACACGGCGGTGCCGCTCGCGGCCCTGCTGCTCGGCGCCGGCATCGTGGCCTCGATTCGTTCGGCGGTCCGGCGCCAGACTGTTCCCAGGTTGCTTGGCGGATTACTGGTGGGCGGCCTGATTGTCGGCGCTCTCGGCGCACGGCAGTACGTGCTCAACGCGGTGAGCACCGGCAACCCAATCTACCCCATGACGATCGGTGCCGGACACACGCCGCTGTCGCACGGATCGGCGTTCACCGATCGACAGTACGAAGAGAAAGGACCGGGCAGCCGCCGGCTCGACCTGTTCCAGCTCGTCGAGACGTTCAACTACTACCCGGACTGGCGGAACGTCACGTCCGCCGGCCCGAAGTACCTCGTGCTCGTGCCCCTCGCGCTCCTTGTGCTGGTGAAGCGTCCGAATCGCGACGCGCAGCTCACTCGACTGCTGGTGGTGTTCGCGGTGGCGGGGTTCGTCATCGCATACGCGCCGGACAGCGGCTTCGCCGCGCTCTCGCGCCGCTTCTGGCCCTCGTCCACGCCTCGATTCCTGGCCGCATATTTTGGCATCTTCGCCGTCGGCGGAATTTCGATGCTGGCGCGGCTGCCGTCGGGCACCGCCGACGCCGGACGCCTCCTCGTGGCCGGCTTCATCGTATGGGACCTGATGCGTGCCGACACCTCCACATCCGGGCAGATCCCGCTGATGGCGGGCGCGGCGGCACTCGCGTTGATGGTGGCGGTCGCCTGGCTCAGCGATGCGGGACGCTGGATGAGGAAACTCATGCCGGTGGCGCTGGTCGGCGGTCTGGCGCTTGGACTCGTGCTGCTGCACGCACGGCGAGAAGAAAACCGGTGGCGCCTTTATGCCACGGCGACTGACGTGCACCCCATTCCCCGCGATTTCGTCGCTGGCTGGTCGTTGGTCGACCGCCCTCGATCGCCGGCCGTCATCGCGCTGACTGCCGGCTGGCACGACGCGGGCGAGAACTGGTTCTTCTATCCGCTGATGGGGAGCCGTCTCCAGAACACGGTGACGTATGTTCCGTTGAGCCACGCGGGTCAGATCGGATCACCGGATTTCGTGCGCCGCGAGAACGGGCGAGCCTCCGAGTGGCGCGACGAACTCCGTGCGCGGCGAGTCACCATGGTGTTCGTCCAGGCCCCGTGGCCGGTCGAGGACGAATGGATGCGAGCCAGCCCCGAATCGTTCACGCTCCGCCAGAGTGCGTCTGCCTTCCGCGTGTATCAGGTCATCGGCTCGTGAGAACATCGCGTCTCCGGCAACGCATGAACATATGGCAGGCAGGTAAGCGCTAACCGTGGAACAGCTGTTCTGGATCTCCGCGCTCGTCCCGGGCTTCACGCTGTTTCAGCGGATGTTTCGCGACGGCTTCCGTAGCGGTTTTCTGGCGACGCTGGCCTGGTCATTCGTCCTGACGCTCGCGCTGCTGACGCCGGTCGTCATCGTCGCCGACCTGGCGAATTTGAGCATGGGCCAGGTCGGCGTGACATATCTGGCGCTCGTCCTGGCGAGCGTGGGATACCTGGTGCGCCTTCGCTGCTTCAACAAGGTGAAGCGATCGCTCCGCGCGGTGTACTGGCCCGCTGTGTTTCTGATTGTCGTCGCGGCCGCCGCGTGCGGGTATTTCGGCGGAGACATTCAAAACGACAGCCTTGTTCATGTCGCGAAGGTTCGCCATCAGCTCGACGTGGGCTTTCGGCTCCAGGACCCGTATTCGCCGCTGCCGGTCATGGACTCCCGGTACCACCTGAGTCCGTACCATTCTCTGTTCGCGATCGGGACGTGGCTCACGCGTACGGAGCCCCAGAATTTCTGGTTCAGGTCGGTCTGGTTTTTCTGGATCCTGAGTCTCGGCGCTCTTGAATCGCTCGCCCTGGCGCTGTTTCGCCGCAGCTGGGTGCGAACCATGGTGATGCTCGGGGCTCTCGGGTTATACGTCGCGGCGCCGCACTCCAACTACCCGGCCCTCGTGGCCGGCCGAGTGGTTCTGCCGCTGCTGCTCGCCTCCATCGTGCGCTTCCTGCGCGACCGGGATGCGCGCGATCTCGCGCTGCTCGCGGTCGGGGCGATGGTGATGGGCGCGGTCAATCTCGCAGTCTGGCTCACGGCGGCGATGTGCCTGATTGCCGGCCTCGGGCTCTGGTGGCTCGCCGGACCAGGAGATGAGAGGCGCCGGTGGCCCGGCGCGGCGGCCGCGGCGGCTCTTCTCGCGCCTCTTCCATTTCTGGTGATCAGCGTTCTCCAGCCCAGTCACGTCGTCGAGCAGAACGGCAGCTACGGGAACTGGATGCTGCGAACGATCTCGTTACGCGGCGTGCGTCTCGCCATCCTCGACCCGTTCTCGGGAGCCTATGACTGGATGTTTCTGGCTCCGCCGGCCCTGCTCGTTCTCTGGAGCCTGCGGCGGCGCATTCCGCGGGGCGAGCTCGTGCTGGCAATGATCCTGGGTTCCGCATATCTTTTCATGTTCGTGCCGCCCATTCCCCAGTTGTTGATGCGTGCCGTGCCTGTGTGGGTCCTCCAGCGCGCCGGCCACGTCGGAGCGGCGCTGGGCGTCGTCGGCGTGCTCGGCGTCGTGGCTGCCAGTATGCGGTCGGTGCTCCGCACGCCGCGCGCCCGGCTGGCATTCGGGCTGCTGGTCATCACCTTCACGTCTGTCGCCGCGAGGGAACGCGTGAAAGATTACGCCGGCGTCAGTGCCAGGCGGAACGAGGATCTGCAGCACGTGAACGAATTGCAGAAGCTGCTTCGCCCGGTGACGACCGCGCGCCCGATGATTCTGGCGGATCCACTCGTCAGCCTGATCATTCCGGCCGTGCGGACGTCGACCGTGATGTCGATCCCGCTCGCCCATGCCAACCCTGCAGACGGCGGTCTGATCAAACGCGCAGAGGTGGTCGGGGAATTCTTCGCCGCCGAAACCTCTCGAGAGCGCCGCCGGGCCATCGTCTCCGAATATGCGATCCAGTACGCGGTACTCGAACGCGCTGCGAATCCTCTGCGGCGGGCGGCGCTCGACGATGAGGCCGACGTGATCACGGAGACCGCAAACTACCAGTTATTCAGAATGCGACGCTGAGCCAAGATGTACAAGGATCGGCGCATCGCCGTCGTCATTCCCGCGTTCAATGTGGCAAGGCACATTGCCGATGTCGTGAAAGCTGTCCCCGACTTCATCGACGTCGTCATCGTCGTGGAGGACGCGGCGACGGACGAGACCGCCCGAGTCGTGCGAGGCCTCGAGGATCCGCGGCTGACGGTCGTGCACCACACGGTCAATCAAGGTGTCGGCGCAGCCATGACGACAGGTTTTCGCACGGCATTCGATCGAGGCGTGGACATCGTCGTGAAGATGGACGGTGACGGCCAGATGGATCCGCAGTTCCTGCCGGCCCTGCTGGATCCGATTGTCCTGGACGGCTACGCCTACACGAAAGGCAATCGCTTCCTGTGGGAAGACCAGCTGAGCCAAATGCCGACCTTGCGGCTCGTCGGCTCCTTCGGTCTGACGTTCCTCTCGAAGCTCGCATCGGGGTACTGGCATGTGTTCGACCCGGTGAACGGGTACTTCGCGATCGAGATCGAGGCTCTGCGAAAGCTTCCGCTCCACCGGATGGCGCGACGATACTTTTTCGAAAACGACATGCTGATCCACTTGAACGTGTTCCGGGCAACGGTGAAGGACGTGGCCATTCCCGCCCGCTACGGTGACGAGCGATCGTCGATGGGGATCACGCGCGTCCTGTTCACGTTTCCGTGGTTCCTGTTCAAGGGATTCTGGTACCGGGTCTATCAGCGCCACGTGCTCCGCGAGTTTTCAGCGGTGGCGATGTTCTGGGTGCTCGGGGCGCTCATGCTGGCATGGGGAACAGGGTTTGGCGCGCTGACCTGGATCAGATCCCTCTTGACCAACCGGGTCGCGACGACCGGGACGGTCATGCTGAGCGTTCTGCCATTCATCATGGGATTCCAGCTCGCGCTTCAGGCGATGCTTCTCGAGATTCAGGAGTCGCCGCGATGAGAACGAATCACGAAAGCCCATTCGATGCGCGATGACCGCACGCTCGCGAAGTGGTTCCCGGCGTCCGTCGTGCGTAGTCTGGCGGCGCCGCTGACGACCGAAGCCAACGCTGAATCGGCGATTCCTTCCTATACACATTGGAATCCGGCGATTCGATGGCTGATGTTCAGGCGGCTCGAAATGATCCGGAAGATGGCGCTGCAGATTCTGGGCGGTGAGGAGTTCCACCCGGGAGCCGCGGCGCTCGACTACGGCTGCGGGATCGGGATGATGATTCCAGCCCTGGCCGGCAGCGTCGAGACGCTCTACCTCTGCGACGAGCAACTGGCCCCGGCCCGATCGACCGTGGCGCGGTTTGACGCGAAGAACGTCGTTCTCGTACCGCCGGATGCGCTCGATACGCAAATCGCCGATCGCACGTTGAACGTGGTGATTGCCGCCGACGTCCTGGAGCACGTGGACGATCTGCCGGTGCTTGTCGAGATCATGCGGCGCAAGCTGCGAAACGGCGGGGCGCTCATCGTGTCCGGTCCAACCGAAAACTGGCTGTATCGCCTGGGCCGGGCCATCGCCGGTTTTTCGGGCGACTACCACGTGCGCAGCGTCTACGAGGTCGAGGATGCGATTCGGGACGCGAAGCTTACGTGTGAACGCCTGCGCCATCTGCCATTTCCGGTGGGACCCGATCTGTTTCGGATCACGTTGTGGCGACGGCAATGACTGCGGGATACGTGGTTTTGCTGCAGTGAGTACAAGCCCCAAAATTGTCAGGGAGGCAATTGGATGAAAGGCCTACAAAGCAGATTGCCGTGGTCCATGACACTCATCTCTGAATGGTATCCACACTTGACCATGCGTTCGATTCTTCGGCTACGCGACTTCGAGCTCCGGCAGAAGCGAGGAGACGCTATGGACGGTGGATTGTCACTCACACTTCGCCGAGCGGGCAAAATGACGATCACCTTACGAGAGAGTGGATCCGACATGCTGACTTTCATCGAGGTGATCAAGGAACAGGTTTACAAAGACGTCCTGTCCCTCGTTCCTCGCTGCGAGGCTATCGTGGATCTTGGCGCGAACATAGGGCTGGCCTCTCTTTACTTTGCTTCTCATTACCCCGCTTGCAGAATATTTGCTGTCGAACCAAATCCAAGTACTTATGCGCTGCTCACGTCAAATCTGGCCCCCTTGATTGAAGCGGGTCGTTGTCAAACGCTGAATGCCGCGGTCTGGCGGCGAGCCACCGATTTGGGCGCCGCCGAATCCGTGAAGACGAACCACTACAGTGCGTTCAAGACGACGGAAGTCGTCGGCGAATCGAGCCAGGGCGGACCGAAGATTTCTGGTCTGCCGATGAGCAGGATACTGCTTCAGTCCGGATTTCAAAAGGTAGACTTATTGAAAGTGGATATCGAAGGCGCTGAGGTGGAACTATTCCAGGACGAGTTAAGTTGGTTGACGACGGTTCGGGCGATCGCGATAGAGTTTCATGGCGAGAGTCGGCGGCTGAGTAATTTCGACGAGATCATGGCGACTTATGGATTCAAGGTAATTGACGGCGGTTCTCACACAGTTGTTGCTGTAAAGACGAACTGGATTACGGGCCACTCCAGCTAAGCTAGCTCTCTTCGAAAAGACTACGATACTTACGCCAAGCCTCTTTCCACGTGAATCGCTCAGCTACTCTTTTCTGAAGGTTTCTGCCCATCCTTTGTGCGTTTTCAGGATCATTCAGCTGATCGAGTATCGCCTGTGCAAGCTGGGGCACATTTTCGAGCTCGACGAGACGTCCCGTCTCGCCATCGACGATGATCTCGTCACAGCCTGTGGATCGAGAGGAAACTATCGGTTTGGCCAGTGCACCAGCCTCCGCAAGTACTAGAGGGAGTCCTTCCCCGAATTCGCCCTTTCGCCAGCGTGAGGAAAGGACAAAAACGTCAGCGCGTCGAACTAACGCTGCGACTTCATCGTGGGGAACGTCCGTTATCAATGTGACGTGTGCCTCCAAACCTCGATCCGCAATGAGTTGCCGTATGGCATTCAGTGTGGGTCCGGCTCCGGAGCGCCCCACAATTGCGAGTCGGACATCTCGCCGTTCCTGCAAAACCGATTCAAACGCCTGGACCAATAAGTCATAGCCCTTTCGGTATTCGAAACCACCCACTGAGATAACGACTCGGTGGGAACCGTCGAACAACGCCTGCGCGGGCAGGGGGCGATCGACGTGGCGCAGGAATGATTCGGGGTCCACGCCGTTGTGAACGACCACGGCTCGACCGACGACGGCTGGATCAAAAGCGAGAAACTCCTCTTTCAAACCTTCCGAAACGAAAACCAGCCTGTCCGCCCCGCGCAACATATGTCGCCAAAGGCGACGCGTGAGGCCTCTTGTACGCAAAACGTCGCGGACGTCGCTACCCTGGAAAGTAAAGATGTTTTTTCCAGAATACAATCCCAATCGCCGCAGGAGAACAAAGTTGAAGGAATCCAGGCCAGGAAATTGTCTATTTATGACGACCAGCCGATGACGTTTGATGAGGTTTCGCAGTCGATAAAGATCCCCGGGCAGATAAGCCAAATAGGACAACGCAATTTTGAATGTGCCACTCTCTGCCCAGGGAGCACGTAAACGCAATCGAACGCGCGTGAACCCGCGCCACTGGTCTTCCGAGTAAGAGCGCGAACCCCAATCGTATTCAAGCGCAATCGGACGATACCGTGGATCTCCTGAGCATTGTGTTGCCAGGCCGAGGACTGCATTCGTGACGCCTCCCCCCCAGTCATAGGACCACGGAATGAGAAAGCCAACGCCGGCTCTAGGATCAGTTCCTTGAGAAGTTGCGCTCATGATCTGCGCGGGCGCAAAGGTGATCGATCGAATCGTCGACGCTGCCACGTCTGAAATTGCATGACCAGAATCAAGACACCGGCCAGTGTCATCGCCGTTCCCAGGACTGCGAAAACGAAGAGTGCCGCCCGCACCGCTGAATCGGAAAGAAGTCCCGTCAGGAAAAAGAAGTCATGCCAGTTCACTATTGACGTGAACATCCGGCTGCGTCGATCGCTGAACCGCGCGTCGCCGCTGATCCCACTGACATAGAAGACCGTGCCTTTTCCATCCGCAGCCGGTACGCGATAGACAGGAAACGGACCGCGATAGTCGCTGGTCGGCGTCCGCTGAACGGTGACCGGGCCGAGCGCCGTATCTGGACCGACGGCCTGTCTTGCGATCTGTTCGGCCATCGCCGCATCAACCGCGAAGATCACGCCGGTGGTCGCGTCAATCAGATGCGTGCCATCGGATCCTGCGATCTGGTACGCCAGCCGTCCGGGAAAGCGCCGCATTCTGACCGACGTGATGCGCCCCGGCGCGTCGCTGCGAGCCCGCACGGCGGCGATCGCGGACGCCACTGACACGCGCGCATCCGCAAAGCCGGGCGCGTTGGTGAGTGTCGCCTCCGCCTCGGCTCCCACGACCATGTTCGGTGACGACGTCCGCAGCCGACCCGGCACCGCCATCAGGGTCCCGCTGACGAACCATGCCAGCGACGCGACCAGCGCGGCGACGGCGAGCCACTTGTGAGTCTGATAGATGAATCTGATCCTCATGGG
>Ga0105248_10002943_pt1 | contig 18898 bp, 22 predicted proteins | sample KBSS34metaG_FD_81524 | JGI IMG/M metagenome (GOLD analysis project Ga0105248, IMG submission 81524) | Switchgrass rhizosphere microbial communities from Kellogg Biological Station, Michigan, USA - KBS S3-4 metaG | ecosystem: Host-associated > Plants > Roots > Rhizosphere > Soil | place... | reverse complement strand
CAGCTATGTATTGGAAAATCGCGCCATTATGAAAAGAGTCTTCCCGGCGCTCTTTGAGAGCTACCGCGTGCGCTCGATTGAGGACTATCCCTATAATCTTTTGCAGTGTTTAAAAGAGTTGGCGCAGTATCACAGTGACGATCCCACAATTGTGATTTTAACCCCCGGTATTTTTAACTCGGCATATTTCGAACACAGCTTCCTGGCGCGTCAGATGGGCATCGAGCTGGTGGAAGGCAAAGACTTGATTGTTGATAACAACTTTGTCTATATGCGCACAACGGCAGGCATGCGCAGAGTAGATGTAATCTATCGCCGTATCGATGATGATTTCCTGGATCCGCTTTGCTTCCGGGGCGATAGCATATTGGGTGTGCCCGGCATGATGAACGCTTATCGCTGCGGCAACGTAGCTCTAGCAAACGCTGTCGGCACGGGCGTCTGTGATGACAAAGCCGTTTATCCTTACGTGCCGGATATGATCAAGTTTTATTTGGCGGAAGAACCGATCCTCAACAATGTGCACACATACAAATGCACTGACAAAGAAGATCTCACCTACGTCCTGGAAAACCTCGATAAGCTCGTGGTCAAGTCGACAAACAGCTCCGGTGGATACGGAATGCTGATGGGGCACATCGCGGCGCAGGAAGAACGTGATGATTTCGCGCGTAAGATCAAGAGCGATCCGCGCAATTTTATCGCTCAGCCTGTGGTGCAATTGAGTCAACATCCCAGTCTTGTAACCGATCACTTTGAGGGACGACGTATCGACCTCAGGCCTTATATCTTGTACGGCAAAAAACCGATTGTTATGGCCGGCGGTCTCACGCGAGTGGCGCTGGAGAAAAACAGTCTGGTGGTAAATAGCTCCCAGGGCGGCGGCAGTAAGGATACATGGGTAGTGGAGGACGTGCGCTGAGTAAGGAAGTTGGGCGAGCCGCCGACAGCAGTCGCCAGCGCATGGACGCGCTGGGCGTATCGTCGCATAATAAACCGAACCGCGTTGTGCAGAGTGCTCTTGTGCAGCAAGACGCCGGCAGCAGGCCGATGTTGTCGCGTGTGGCTGAGGCCATGTACTGGATGAGCCGCTATGTGGAAAGAGCCGAGCACATCGCCCGTATAGTTTTGATCAACTCCAACATGCTTATCGACCTTGGTGAGCTGGCGCCCGAAATGCAGGAGAAGCAGTGGCTTGGTGTCCTGCGTATATTGCGTCTTGATCAGCGTCCCGAGGTGCAGGACTATTTGCTCACCGGCAAAGTGGCTGAAGATAGCCGCTGTTTGCTTGGTTACAATTTCTCCAGTTTTATGGCCAGCGAAAGCAGCAAAAGCATTATCGCCTGCGTCACCAAAGCGCGCGAAAATGCCCGCAGCATCCGGGAAAACATCAGTGCCGAGATGTGGGAAACGCTCAATACTTTGTATTGGAATCTGACCGGCGACGACGTCAAATATCGCTTTGAAGAATATCCTCAGGAAATGTTTCTATCAGTAATAATGGGCTCCATGCTCTTTCAGGGCGTGGCCGACCAGACACTGCCTCACGCGCAGAGCTGGCAATTTACTCAGTTGGCAAAGTATCTGGAGAGAGCCGATATGATTTGCCGCATCGTTGATACAAACTTCGATATTTTGCAGCGCGCCGATGATTCTTTTTCGGCTTTGGAAACGCCTCTGCGCAACATCCAGTGGATGGGCATGCTGCGCAGTTGTTGCTCGATTGAAGCCTATCAGCGTAAGCATCTGGGCAATTTAGATCCGCTTACATTGGCGTCCTTTCTTTTGCTCGACGCCGAGTCGCCGCGCAATGTGCGCTACTCTGTCAATGCTGCTCGTACGGCCATTGCCGGCATCGCCACCAGTGTACATCCGCAGCAAGTGGATCATGCCGAGCGCATTCTCGGTCGCCTCAACGCTCATTTAGAATACGCTGAATCTAAGCAAATCTCAGGGGCGGCGCTGAGCGGCTTCCTGCGCACCATTCAAGAGAATCTCGCCGACGCCTCCATCGCTATCGAAAACGCCTACTTCCTCCACTAAAAAATCATGCTGCTATCAATTAAACATACTACTGACCTTGTATACGACGACTACATCAATGAGTCTGTTATGGAGCTGCGCATGGCTCCCCGGCAGGAACAGAACCAGAGACGTTTGTCCTTCAGCATCGATATCGGTCCGGCCACTTCGGTAAAAAGTTACTTCGATTGGTTGGGCAATACTATTCACGCTTTCTCGATAAATGCCCTGCACGACCGCATTCAGATAATCGCCACCAGCATTGTCGAGACTGAATCGCGCCAGCATAAACTCGAGCACTTTCCTGATGTCTGGCTGCCTGATGCTAATTTTGACTACACACTTTGCGATTTTTTACTCTTTGACGGGGCGATTACCGATTCTCCGCTATTGCAAGATCTGGCTGCCGGTGTGCTTGCCCAGGCGACGACGCGCAATACGCCTGTGAAACTGGGCAATCTGGTTTTAGCGATGCTGCGTTTAATCGATGAAAAATTTGAATACGAAAAAGGCATCACCAGAGCGTCTAGCCCTATCACTGAAATTTTGGCGCATGGTAAAGGAGTCTGCCAGGACTTCACTCATTTGATGATTGGATTGGCCCGGGCTCTCAATATCCCCGCGCGCTATGTGAGCGGCTACATTCACCCGGATCGCGAGAGATTGCGCGGTTATACCCAGACCCACGCCTGGGTGGAAGTCTTCTTTCCCTCAATGGGTTGGGTGGGAGTTGACCCGACAAATAATTGCGTCGTCGGTGAAAATTTCGTCAAAGTGGCTATCGGCCGCAACTTCCAGGATGTGCCTCCCAACAAGGGTGTGTACAAAGGCAAGGGCGAAGAAACTATTGACGTGGTCGTGGACTCGATGGAGCTTAAATCCGTCCCGACCGAATTGGCCGCTGAACGCTCCGGCGTGCTCAATGTGCCAATCTACGAAGGCAGTTATCTCAAGGGCAAAGAACAGCACCGCGAGCAGCAACAGCAAGAACAGCAGGAACAACAGCAACAATAGCAATAGCTAATTTAGTTGCGACCGTAACTGGGTAAGAATTGGCCTTTTACTTTGTCCGATTCTTTTGCTCTTTCGCCCAGCTCGTCTGTTTCTACTTCGTCGGCCCAGACGGTAAATTTTTCTAGAGTGTGGGGCCCGAAAGAAGTTGTGATCGCACAATCGGCGGCGTCGCGGCCGACGGCAAGCAAGGTCCAACCGATGCGGCGGATTTGATGGCGGGCGTCGAAGATGTGCCACTGGCCGCCGAGATAAACTTGATAGCAGGCGCTGTAATCCATGGGCATTCCGTCGTAAGGCACGCCGATGTCGCCGAGATAACCGGTGGCGTAGCGCGCCGGAATGTTCATAGCGCGGCAGAGTGTGATGGCCAGATGCGATACGTCGCGGCAGACACCTTTGCGATCATGGAAAACGTCGTAGGCTGTTTTTGTGGCGCTGGCATACTGATAGCCGAATTCAATATTGTCGTAAACCCATTTGTTGATGGTATCGACCAGGGACCAGCCCTTGGGCAATTGGCCGAACAATAGCCAGGCGTCCTCTGTCAGTCTGTCTACTTCGCAGTAGCGACTGGGTAAGAGAAATTCTAAAGTGTCGGGCGGCAGATCTTGAATCTCATGCTGCACGGCGTCGGGAAAAGCTGGACAGGGCTCACCGCTGTCTTCGATAACGGTGTCGCCAGTCACTATCAGACGTCCGGCCGGTGCGACGAAGCGCGTGCAGCGGTTGCCGAAGCAATCGATGTATTCATCCATCGGATAGTGCGGCTCGAGCTTGACTGCATCCGAATGTTTGAGGTCGGCGACGCGCTCCGGCAGCACGCGCAGAAGCACTGTCACAGCCGTGCGGTCTGGAATCTGGTAGATGATTTCGTAGCCGACTCTAATTAGCATTGAGCTAGTGTATCAGCATACTGAAAGACCCAAACGTCCTATACTGGAAATTGGATCATTTGGAAAACTGTCAATGCTTCAACAGATTCTTATCTTGCTGGTAATGGATTTTTCCATTGCCACCAAAAGTAGTGGCGCATTTAGCGCTGCACTCTTGCGCCGGTAACGACTTCAATGCGCGCGTGTGTGGCGTTGCGCAAGATTTCCAGATCAGCGGCGTCGCGCCCGGTGAGCATTTGTGCTGCCTGAGCCGATTTATCCGAGTACTGTATTTGCATTGCCCGGTTGCCGCTTGTTACGTAAAAGGCGACGAGATTTTCGAGGGCTTCGGCATAGGCTGCTGAAGCCGAACCGCAAATTGCCGTGGCTGCGTGTAACTTCCATTTGAGCGCAGTTTCGGTGGCGGTGTTAGTTCTGGCTGTGTCGCTGCTGGGTGATTCGCCTCCAATCGGCCGGGCGCCCAAGGCGCAGACGCTGCCGCCCAGTGCAAGCAGCTGTCGAAACTTCAAATCACTACAGCTGGCCTTTGCAGCCACAGCCCCTTGAAGGGCGGCTACGTAGAATTTAAAACCGTTTGCCAGGTCGCATTGATTGATATATCTCTCGGCGGTGTCCGCCAATTTGTGCCAGGCGGCATCCGATTTTTTCGCAGCCGCCGTGCCTGCCGGGGCTTTGGCTGGAGGTGCGGCCTCAACCGGTAGCGTGAGACTTGCTGCCAAAGCCGCAATAGCCATGGCTGAGAAAATGCGAATTTTCGCGTCAACGGGGCCTAACATTGATTCTCCTATTCCAATCTTTTTTAGTTTACCTCAAACTATGTCGGACAATGGTTGGCAGTAGTTCTTGGCCGCCTGTCTCTCCAGGTAAATGATATTGGGGCTCGCTCATGTCTAGCTCTCGTAAAACAGTGCAGCCTTTCGCTATTTTATGTTCTGCGAAATAGTATAGTAGGGTTGATGTTTTTTGAAATCGCTTGAGGATGCTTTGAAGTTGATTCCGGAAGTTTTTGACTGTAGTAACTGAAAATACGCGAAGTGTGTTTTTGATCGAGGAAGAGCGTGCGTCGAGAAGCGGAAAAAGCTGGGCTTTGGGAAAAGCTTCGCTTCCTCCGCTTCTACAACGGCAAACTCAATTAACGGCAGATACAGGGTTGTATTTACCGTTTCGTGGGGCGACCAGTGACATTCTTCAAAGTCGAGACTTTCATTTCCCATGTCACCATCGGCACCTGCATGTTGGGGAAGCGGGGCTCGTTGTGCAGTTTCACGGCGCGAGTGACGATGCGCTCGAAGTGCCTGACATGGTCTTCGCTGCCGGTGACGCAGAAATGAGTGGTGTTAACGTTGGAGAGTTCAGTGTCGATTCTCAGATGCACCTGGGCGTAGAGTGCAAAGAACCAGAGGTCGCGTTTGACTGCCCAGCCGGTGATCACGTCGCCAGGGCCAAGTTTGGCCTCGGGTACTTGAATCCAGCCGGCGCCAACAAAAGTAGGTTGTTTCATATTGCTCACCTTCAGTGAGTTGATAAATAGCCGGCATTGATCTGTGCGCCTTAGCCAGATTGGAAAATTGCTCCCAGGTGGCCCGGTATAAAACCTGGCAGCACGCTGCTTTGGGAAAATTTTCTGTATGGGAGCGGGGGGCGGTTAGATCAAAGAAAAGAAGTTCAAAAGAAAAAGAGTTAGAGAAGAGAACTCAGAGAACTTAGACGATTCGCGAAAGGTTATTCAAATCATGAGGGTACTATTGTGTGATATCGGTGGGCTATCTTCCTTGGCCGGAATGGCGATAAGAGCATGAACCCAGGCCGCTTCCGGCGCTATGCCGTTGCCAAGGTTGCGCGGCTTGCGGCGGATATCCACAATTGGCGCAGCCTGAGCAAGGTCTGTGGCACAGAAAAGTCCCCCAATTGCAAAGAGATGCAAGTTGCCGATGTCAGCAGACTTGCATCTCTAGCTAATAGCACGATCACTTTTGAGAGTTATCGTGTTGTCGTTGGCACCACCCCTGATGCCATCGACTAGGCCCGTAGACGGGTTCGTTCAATCAGAGCCTCTATATAATAGTGAGCAAGGTGGGTCAAAAGTTGGTCACAGACATGACTTTTTCTTGGCGCGATAATTAAATGCTAGGCTCGGCGCTTGAGCATGCTGAGCATGTTTTCGGCGCGCATTTGCATCTCGTGTGCTTCTTTGTGCTTACTCATGCGGCTCAGGCAGCCGGAAATACGCATCAGGCACTCGGCCACGAGCTTGTGTTCCAGGCCGAAGAGTCCTTCCCTGGCGGTCAGGGCACTCTCGAAGCAGGTTCGGGCTTTCTTGTACTGACAGGCTTCTTCGTAGACAGCGCCCAATTTTATCAATGTGTCGGCGTAGAGCGAGGCGCGCGGCAGATTGGACTTTTCGTACAGAGCCACCAGTTCTTCCAGGACGGCTTTGTATTTTTTCTTCTCGGCTAGTTTGCTGTAACAGGTCGTCAGCTCAAACAGGCAGGCCGCCATCAGTGAAGGATCTACCGTTCTGCCGGAGGCGTTGTGCTGGCGCAAAGTGGCCAGGGCGGCGGTCAGTTGCTTCTGGGCCTGGGCATGTTTGCTTTCATTGTTGAGACAGTTGCCGATTGCTATCAGGCGTCGAGCTGTTTCGATATGGTCACTGCCGTACAGAGCTGTCGTTACTTTGAGGGCGGCCTTGAGATAGGTTTGGGCTTCTTTGTAGCGCTTGAGCTGAATCAGGGCGAGCGATATTTTACTATTAAGAGCAATCAGTGAGCCGTCGAAGTCACCGGCACCGCCGGCATTCGCTTCGCGCTTGAGGGCGATTGCTTTTTCCAGGATCGGCACGCCATCGGCATAACGGCCTTGCTGCAAAATCACTTCTGCCAGGTTGGCATAATTGGTGCTGAGATAAGAGTGGCAGTCGGGCAGTGTTTCGTAAATAGAAATCGCCCGGCGAATAGCCTTTTCCGCTTCTCTGATTTTGCCGCCGGCGGTCAGGCACTTGGACAGGCCCCAGAGGCAATCGCCTACAAACCTGTCGTTTGGCCCTCCCCAGCTTTCGGAAATTTCCATGGAGCGGCGGAAAAACTTCTCCGCTTCGTCGAATCGCCTTTCATCGGAAAGGGTCACGGCCAGGGCCCAGATGATGGAAGCGAAGCGTTCGGGGTGGGTGGTTGTGTGGAAGCGCTCCATAAGACTGAGGGCTTCCCTGTAGCTGGCTTCAGCTTGGGCCAGCTCTCCCAGGCGGTAGCGACAGTAAGCAAGACGGCTGACGCTCTCTACCAGGCGCAGATCGCCTTCCCCGAAGTCGCGTGCCATGGACGCAGCTTCGGCATAGTCGTTGGCCGCTTCGGCATAATTTTCAAAATCACCCAGCGCTCGCGCGCGCGAAAACACGGATTCGAACCTGCTCTCGAGAGGGCAGGCGTCAATTTCATCGGCATTCAGGTCGTTTACAGCCAAAGCCGTCTCCGAGAAAGACTTATTACTATGATCGCTCTTTAAGCCAACTTTCGCTAGTGAGAAAGCGCGACCATGGCTTTAATTTTGCATTTGCCTTCTATCTTCTTCCCGCATAGGTCGATTTTCCGGCTAATGCACTGGCTGATTGTTTTTGGATTTTTGGTAGAACCAATTTTCCATTGACCATTCTTGGCGCATGATGGACTTTTGGTTGGACTGCTGGGGCTGGCGTAACAGCTGTGGAATATGCACCCCAATAAGTTCCGTCAACTGCACCTTTCCTGGTTGTGTGGTGTAGGGCGTGGGCTCTATGGATGACTACTATCGAAAAAGTGATGATTCCGAATATCCCGAAAAACAAAACATCGAATGTGAGTAGGTGAGGATTCATTGGGTTCGTGGCCTCTTGGCAAGCGGATAACTAATGTCTAGCAAAGCCGGTCGTCGTGGACCTAGTAACGCTTGTTATCAGACTCCATGAAGGGCTGTAACCAAGTTTTCTACAGATTCCCAAGACGGCCACGGGCGCACGATTGTGAAAGAGGGGTGAAAAGGGCGGCGGTAACCACTAACCGAGGTTAGCGCTCGGCCTACGTGAGCTTACGCTAATACGCAATTAGCGCAGCTGAGCTGGGTTTAATATTGGGGGCAAATTTGGACGTTTATCGGAAGTATAATCAGCCTTGAAGTAGCGCAGACTGTCGCGTCGCCCAAAAGGCGATGAGGAAAGTCCGGGCACCGCAGGGCTGGTTGCTGGGTAATGCCCAGTGCGCGTGAGCGTGAGGATAGTGCCACAGAAATGAAGACCGCCTTCCTCGGAAGGTAAGGGTGCAACGGTGCGGTAAGAGCGTACCAGCAAGGTCGAGAGGCCTTGGCTAGGTAAACCCCGCTAAAGGTGCAAGGCAAAGGTATAACCTGGGGCAGTGGCTGCCCGTCATCCCAGGTTGCTGAAGCCGCTAGAGGGTACAGGTAACTGTGCTCCAAGATAGATGATAGTCAAATACAGAACCCGGCTTACACGCTACTTCAACCATTGATTTCGATCCTGCTAACGCCGAATATTGCTACTAATTACTAAAAGTAGACCGGTCGGTTAGACGTGGCCAATTTTTTTTTGGCACAGAGGCTCACCGGCATTAAGCTTGGCATAGTCCAATTTATGCCAAGCGGGCAACCACGACGGTTTGATTTAGGCAGACATGTTTTCGACGGAGACTTTGAACAGACCCTTAGTAAAAGTCAAAGTCTGCTCGGTTTGATCGAAACCGGCTTCGATTTGATCGCCTGTTTCAATCTGCCCCGTGGCCATGAGATTGCTCAGCGGGTGCACCAGTTCGCGCTCGATTGCTCGTTTCAAGTGACGAGCACCATATTTGATGTCGAAGCCCTGCTGCAGAAGAAATTGCCTGGCTTCATTAGTGAGGCGCAGCGTGTATTTCACCGGCGAATCGGGGGCGAGGATGCGTTTGCGCACCATGCTCAATTCCAGCTCGAAAATTTGCTGTAGTTCCTTTTCTTCCAGAGCTTTGAAAACAATCACCTTGTCCAGGCGATTCATAAACTCGGGGCTGAACTTGCGACGTGCCGCCTCGATGCCAACGACTTTGCGCTTGATGTCGGCCTGAGCTTGATCGGCAGTTGCCGGCGGAGCGGCGGCGGCAAAGCCAAAGCGCGTTTTCACCAGGTTGTTCATCTCTGTGACTCCGAGGTTGGAAGTCATAAAGATCATCGCCCGTGAGAAATCGACTTTGACATTATTGCCGAGAGTGAGGGTAGCTTTGTCGAGAATACCCAGCAGCAAATTCCAGAGCGAGTCACTAGCCTTTTCGATCTCATCGAAGAGTACGAAAGATATTTTGACTTTGTCCGTGTGGTGCTGGTTGAGTACCTCTTGCGAAAGCAGAGGGTGCGTTTCGCGATGACCGAGATAGCCGGGAGGCGAGCCGATCAACTTGGCGATTTCATGGCTGTGCTGAAATTCGGCGCAGTCGATCTTGACCAGGGCGCGAGGATTGCCCACAAGCGCTTCAGCTGTGGCTTCTACCGTGCGGGTCTTGCCGGAGCCGGTAGGTCCAAGAAAGAGGAAGCTGCCAATCGGGCGGCCCGGGGCGGTTAGACCCACGCTGTGCATATTGTAGATATTAACGATTTGCTCGACGGCTTCGTTCTGACCAATGACCAGCTTTGACAGGCGGTCATAGAGTGAGTTTGCCGCGTTGCCGGTCCGGCGAGGATCGAGGAGGCGCGACGTTGCAGCTGCGGTCGTGTTGTCCGATGGCAGGATTGTGCCAAGACTCAGGGTGTTCATATTTTTAGTGTTTAGGTACTGGTTGGGGACGTGAAAACCAGACCGTCTCTGCCGTCAGCAATAAAATATTCACTTATCGAATTGCTCAGGGCCGAGATGATCGAAATATACGTGCACAAGCGCATCGGGCTCAAAAAATTGACCGATGACGATAGATTGCGCTTGTGGGGAGCTTGTAGGTGTGAATTGGCTCCGGGAAGTGGTGAAGAAAGGAATAAGTTCAAACTACGGATTCGTGGCCGCCACACCAAGCAAAAAATCTTTTGGGTCGTGAGTATATTGGGACAAACCGCAGTGCAATCTATTGCTCAAGCGGCACTGGTCAAGGCCGATTTTGAGAAGTGGTTGTTAGTTGATTGCATCGCCGGTGATACCAATATTGTGCGGCCGACGTTATCATACTATCGTTTATAAGATGAGCAGACAATGAAAAATGCCGACAAGACCCTCGACTCTGCGAGGTGATCTTGCGGGCATTTTCTATCAGCCTGGCTGTTTCAGCTTAGCCGGCGTCAGGCGACCTTGATGTCGACGATGGCGTAGCGCAGGTTGGCGTCGAAGCAGGGAGCCAACGGCGGTTCTCCGTCGCCGACATAGGTGACTTCGATCTGCTGGTCGGGCACCAGGCAGGCCAGGATCGGGATCAGTTGGAAGTCCTGTTCGCAAGCCGTGAAGATCGGCTTGTAGATGTCCGGCGACGCCATGTGCGCGGGCACGGGCCGGATGCTGGGCTTGAGGGTGAGATAGAAAGTGGTGACGCCGTTCTGGACGACCGACGAGATGCTGCGTACGAAAGCGGTGATTTGGCTCATTTTCTTTCCTTCGGGGTGTTGATCAAATAGCTGCCTGGGGAAACTTGGGCTTTGACTGGCCTTGGCTGATCAGTCGTTGATGAAGGTCGCCCACTGCGGCTGCTTCTGGCCTGCCACGCGGACGAGATGGCGGTTGGTTTCTTCGTCGTAGCGAATGTAGGTGGCCTGGAACCACTGGCCGTTGATGGCCGCTTCCACCTGCAAGCCTTTCGGCATGTCCCATACGCGGTCTCTATGCGCCATTTCTGGGGTGAGGATGAATTGCGTTTGAAACGAGATGCGCACGACATCGTCGTAGACAACGACATGGGCCGAGTCGTTGTCGTCGCGGCCGAGGGATGTGCAGAGGCGGAAAGTGTTGATGCTGCGGTCCCAGGCTACGACCTGATCTCCCCGTCGCACCAAGCTGATGGCCAGAGCATCACGGAAGAGTGCCGCGGCCTGCTTGGTCGAGGCCCGGATATAGAGGTTGTCGCTGCTGCGGCGCACCTGGGCGATTAGCCGGCCGTCTGCCTTCTGGATGACGCGATTGCCCATTTCGCCGCCGGCCAGCAGCTGTTGAAAGACTACCTTTTCGTTGCTCATAGTCCTTAATTTCCTTCTTTGTTGCCGGGTCAGGATCCAGCCACACCGGCGGGATCGCAGAAGAAGTCGCGGGCGTCGACGCACGAATTGAAGACGCGCGCGCCGGCCTCGTAGATCGACTGGAAAGCTCGTTGTTGATCCTCGGTGGTGAGCAGTGACTGCGCCTGACCGTACAGCTGGATCAGTTGGGCGCAGTTGGCCAGCTCAGCCTGGATGCGCCTGGGCCAATGGCCATCATCACCGCGGCGGCAGGCGACGGTGTTGTCGCTCAGCGTTGTGGCAAAGGCATCGATCGAGGTCAGGCTGCCTGCCACCGCCGGCACCACCACTTCCGAAAAAGGTTTGCCCGGCATGGGCAGCAAGTCGCGGGCCGGTTTGAAGGCCTCGCGCACGGCTTGGAATGCCGTTTCGACCTGGGCCTTGCCGCTTTCGGCCTGGCGTTGCAGTGTCGTCAGAGGGTTTGTTTCTTTCAGCATAGCGTTCCTTTGTAGAAGTTGCAGTCACTGAACCACTGATGGGTGTTGGCTTTCGAGTTAGTTGGCAGGAGCAAACAGTGGGTTGTGAACGATTTCGTCGTGATCACCCGGGCGATGAACAATCAGAACGAGTCCCCGGGCGGCGCGAGAGGCAGCCTGACCAGGGGTCAGTTCACTCAGGGGCTTGTTGAGGTCGTACTTGTCCTCGCATCCGCGTCGCATCATGCGGACCGTGTTCATCACGACTTCCAGGGAGATCAAGTCCGCGGGGATCCATCTGCCCTCCAGCGCCGTCTCTTTGACGACCTTCCAGAACCAGTGGATGTTGGGCATGGTCAGCAGATACTGCGCCGCTTCCGGGGTGTAGAAAGTGAGGAGGATCTCCTCGGCGGTGACGCTCGTGACACCGCGGGCGGTGCGAGCCAGATCGCTGAGGGGAAGTACCAGGTCCTTGACCTCGACGGGGGAAAGGGAGGTCCGCCGATCGATCGTTGCCAGGCTGGCCGGCAGAGCGATATTGTGCAGGGTCTGGAGATAATGCTCGCGCATTTTGGGTTCCTTTCATTGGCGTGTTCATCCTGTCGCGATGGGTGTGAACTACGCATTGATGATGAGAAGTGGGCGTAAGATTGCGCTCACGCCCACTTGAGGCAGCCTTCGATCTGTTCGATCAAAAGGGCCAGGCCTTGGGCGCTCTTGCAGACCTTGAGCTGCGGATGGGCTTTCTTGATGCGGCGCAGGGCGTCGGTGAGCGAGGCGTAGCTGTCGAGCATCTCGTGCACCGTCACCGCGCCTTTGCCGAAGCCCTTGTGCGCTGCCGATGCGCTCTGCAGGCCCAAGAGAAATTGCCGCTTCTGCGGCAGCAGGCGAGGATCCGCCAGCACCCGGACAAACAGGGCGTGGAAGCATTGCACCGCCACCTCGCCGATGCCGATGTCCTCGATAGCTTCGACCGCTTCGCGGGCGTTCAGATAAACCGTCATGTTGGCTGCCATGTTTACTCCTTGGTGAGTGTTGTGGATTTACCGGGCACCGCAGACGTCTTGAGCGCTCAATTCAGAGCGGCTGCGCGACCTCCGCGGCGTTTTGGCCAGACTTCAGTCCGGCTCGCAGAAGCGCCAGAGCAGCGTTGAATTGCCTGCCGCTGTCGTCGTCGACCATCTTGTCCGGATAGATGCCCTGGCCGTGACAACACAGTCCGTTGGGGGCGTAAAACTGCCCGACGGTCAGTTGCAGGCCGATGTTCGGAGCAAAGGAGTGCGTTTCCTGGAGAACTCCCTTGCCGAAGGTGCGCCGTCCGACGAGCGTGACGTTGGGTCGACCCTTCAGCCCGCCCAGCAACATTTCGGAGGCGGAAGCGGTTTTCTCATCCACCAGTATCACCAGTTGGCGACTGCCCAAGAGGTTCTCCAACCGCCGGCCGCTGAACATCAGTTGTCCGCCGACGCAGCCGGCGGCTGTGACGCGCACCTCACTCGTGTAGAGCTCTGTGCCTTTGTAAGACGCTGTGTGACAGAGCACAGCTTCGTCCACGAAGAGTGAGAAGACCAGCAGGCACTGGTCGATAAGACCACCGCGATTGCCGCGCAGGTCGAGAATCAGGCCGGAGGCGCCCTGGAACTTTCTCATCGCAGCTTCCATCTCGGAGGCGCAGTGGATCGACGCGAAGGTGCGCAGGCGAATGTAGCCGATGTTGGCGGCCAGTTGCTGGATTTCGACGACGTCCTGCTGCGCGTCCAACTTCTTCCGCCAGGCGTGTCGGGCACTGGTTTCGAAGAAGGAATATTTGTCCTGAAGCCTCGCCACCAGGTGTTGGAGCAAGGCCTCCGGATAAGGAGCGTTCCAGTGCTCCTGGGCGATGTACCTGTAGTTGTCCCACTCGACGAGGCCTTCTCGGTAGAGAAAGGACTTCTGAACGATGAGCCAGATCTGGTCATAAGCGTGCTGCAGGGCCAGGATCCTGGCGTTCGCTTGGTCTTGCTCGCGGGCGATCTGGTCCTTGGAGCGGGGGAAGCCGAAGATAAGCCAGAGTGCGGCCAGCAGTGCGATGGCCAGGAATCCGACAGTCAGCAATAGAGGGATATCCACTGTTGTTTCCTTTTCAGGTTGGTGCGGAATTTCGACCGATCAGGCTGCGGCGATCCAGCCCCGGAGAGCTTCGCGTGCTTCTGCCGCCGAGCCGCTGTCGCTGTCGACCAAGTGCGCGATTTTCTGCAGGTTGGAAAGAGCCCGGCGAGCCGCCTCCAGCTGGAAGGCGGCGGCGATCAGGCAGGTGTTGGCGCGGTTGACCAGCGGGGCTCTTCCGGCCGAGGCCTGGCAGACCGCGTTGTAGACATCCTGGACCAGGCCGGCGGTAGTGGAGACGATGACTTCGAGCGCCGATTCGGCCTGTAGTGCTTCCACCGCGCTGGTGTGCCACTGGCCGGCAACGTGCTGAGCTTCCTCGGCACAGACCCTTACCAAGCAGTCGCGTCCCTGGCCGGTCGCAGGCAGGTCCCGGAGCGACAGTTCGTTGTTCTGCTTGACCAGGATCTTGCGTTGCCTCATTTGCTGTGCGCTCTGGGCGGAACTGTCACCCAGGCTGGTAGCGCCTCTCAGCTCGTCGATCTGCTGCATCAGTTGCTGCAGCAGGGCGTTGGTGAGAACGGTTTGGGAGCCCGTCTGTTGGTTGGCGGAGTTGGACATGGTCTTCCTTTCAAGGAGTACGTTTAGCGGCGGAGATGCCGGCGCTGGCGATTACGCCGACGCCGACATCGACATTGATGATTGTTTGCAGTCGCTCAGGAACTGTCGCCGCGCGTCAGGCGGCGGCCGGAGCCCAGGTGATGACGGCGTAGACACGGCTGCCCTTGGGCGAGACCGTGACGCTGAAGATGCTCTTGCCTTCGCTGTTGTGCTCGAGCCAGAAGTTGACTCGCTCTTCCAGGGCTGGGCCGCTCTTGGCGCTGAGGAGCTTGACTCGAGCGCCTTTGGGCAGCGCGCTGGCTGGATTTTCCATTTTCTTTTTTCCTTTCGAAGAGGTCAGCAGAGGCGGATCCTGGTGATCGGCGGCACCTCGTGGGTGTCGCGGCGGATCACTTCGGCGCCACTGGGGATGGTGACGATCTGGTTGCGACCGACTTTGCGGCCGTTCACGTAGAGGGCGTTGCCGTCGGGCGGCGCACTGCGATAGCGGTCGCACGAGCTGTAAGCCTCGTAGCTGCCGTCGCTCTTGCGGCGGATGCCGTTCTCACCGGCCCAGCCGTACAGGTTGTCGATGTAGCCTCCGGTGGAGTGCTCTTGTCCCGGCAAGATGCGCAGGCTCTTCACGGCCAGCTCGCCGGCGGAGCGCTTTTCGTTGTAGATGGCCAGCTCGAGCCGGATGCGACTCTTCTGCCAGTAGAGGCCGGCGAGGAGCAGGGCGACGATGGTGCAGATGTACGGGTTCATTTTCAACTTTCTTGAGTTGATGGGTGGGATGGATGGTTCGTCTTGGGGTGAATGCTGAAGCTGGTCAGCCAATCCAGGGGTCCTGGATTTTTTCGATGGCCAGTTGCGCCGCCTGTTCGATTTCTGCTTGCATGTGGGCGTTGTTGGCCGCCGGTGTTTCGGTCGCTTCTTGCAGCGCGGCGTCGAGCCGTGCGGCCAGGATCAGCTGCCGTCTGATGGCTGTCAGCTGAAGGTAGACGGCATTGCGCTGCCATGGCGGCAGGATGGAGACGCGGAAGTCCAGGCAGTCGAAGCAGCTGCGCCAGGCATTTTTGCAGCTTGTCCAGATCGTGGCCAGCTCCCTGCGCTCGTTTGCAGCCTGGAGGCGCGCACCTTCGCGGTTGAGCATGATGCGCGACATGGTCTCGATCAGGTCGGGGATGTCGTCGGGGTTGCGCGACTTGATGTACGAGTCCCACATCTGGTAATGCTGAGCCAGATCAGCAGTGCACTCGGCCAGGCGCGCCGCTGCCGCTTTGCCGCTCCGGATCCGGCTTTGCAGTGCCTCCAGATCCTGTTCCATCTGGGCCGAGAAGAACTGCGCATCGACGCCGATCATGATCGGCAGATCGGGAAGGCAGTAGAGCTCGTACAGATGGCAGCTGCCATCAGTGGGTGCCGACTGCACTCCTTTCCACATGCAGTAGAGGTGGTCAGCGCCCTCGGCGCGTACCACGGCGACTTCCTCGCGGTCAGGCAAGTCGTCCCTGCGCCTGTTGTGCTTTTCCTGCAGCGCCTGCAGCTCGCTGGGCAGGTCTTTGATCAGGCGTGCGCAGAGTACGAGATTGAGCCGGCAGACTTGTCGGCAGTGCTCGTCCGGAAGCAGCATGGCCTCGGCGGCCAGGTGCGCCAGGCGCCTGTTGATCACCTCGGCGCAGCGACTGGCTTCGTTGCTGTACAGGTGGAAGGCCACCATGGCCGCCGAGTAGTTTGTGCACAGCACACGCCGACGCTCCTGGCTGGCTTGGCTGATGCTGCCTTTCGTCTCCAGCTCCTGCCGGCGCTTCTGGCTGTGGCTGTGCAACGATGCCAGGCTTTCGACGGCACGGCCGTACTGTTCGCCGGCGCGCGCCAGGCGGTCGTGGATGAAGCGCACCGCGTTGTCGGCTTCCAGCATGAAGTCCACGTTGCGGAGCCGGAAGGTATACGAGTCAAGGTACTTAAGTTCCATAGCAGTCCTTGTGCAAGTTGAAACCGCCGGTGGTGGCCGGCGTGCGGTTGGCTCAGTGCCTATCTGAATCAGTGTCTATCTGAATCAGTGCGGACTCACGTACGCGTCAGGGGCGCCGTGGGCTGACCTTCGATGTACATTTCCATGCTGCCGCTCTGGCTCGGACCGCTGTAGACGAGACGCGCGCGGACGACGCGATCGTTGTCGATGAGCAGGCGTTGCAGCGGGCTGCGGTCGCTGTCGATCACCTGCCAGCCCAGGGGCAGGATCGCTTCCAGGTAGGAATCGTGGCGGTTGTGGGTGAAGAGGATGCCCATGGCCGCGAGGTCCTCGAAGGAGCCCTGGTAGATGCGGTTGGAGAGCCAGTACACGTTGCGCTTGCCAGCGGCGATCAGGGCATCGATGTCGTTGGTCGGAGCGGTAGTGTTGACTTGGTTCATGTGTATTTCCAGTTCAGTTGATTGTTGACGAACGGTGGATGTCTGGAAGAGTTGAACGAGACGAGATCTCTGCTCCTCAGGTACCTCAGCAAAAGGATGCGAACAGCAGGCCATAGGCGAAGCCGCCGTAGACGGTGGGCAAGATGGCGGCCTGGAAAGATGCTTTCGGATTTCCGATACGAAGCATGCCGGGAAAGACTTCGCCGACAATCTGGATCGCCAGCCAGTGAGCCACTTGCGCCGCGCTGAAGTAGAGCACCAGCTCGACGGCAAACTGCGATGCCGAGTACGGCACATCCAGAATCGACCAGCCGGCCATCGTGAAGAATGGCCAGGTGACGAGACTGAGCAAAAACAGGAGGGGTGCGAGGGCTGCCAGTGCGATCAAGGTCAACATCAGGGTACAAGCTGCCTTGGCAAACATGCCGATCTCGTAGAAGCGCGTCTCACCTCTGGTGAAGCGCGGTACCGCGTAGTTGTAGACCAGGCTGAAGAGAAGGAGGGCAAAAATGATGTTCAGGAATTGCATTGCAATCTCCGATGCTTTGGAGCGAGCTTTAGATGCTAGGAACAGACGGCACTGCCGTTCGTTCCTCCGTGCCTCAGGTTCAGCGGCGCGTGGCCAGCCACATACCCAGCTGCGAAAAGAAGGCTTTCAACCCGATGCGGCAGTTGACGATGTAGACCAGGGCGGCGCCGATGCCGGCCGCGATGGTGCCGCCGATGTGGACGCCGAACAGCCCAGCGGAGCCCCAGAGCAGGATTGCCATCAGGAGCGTCTCCAGCACCAGGTCGAAGAAGTACCAGGCCACCGGCGAATTGCCGATGTTGCCGTGCAGCCGCTGCAGGCCGCGTTGGCTGATGAAGGTGAAGGTCAGTGCCAACCCCAGGCCGAGCAGTGCGCCGGTCCACCAGGTGGCGGAGATGGCGCCAACGAGGGAAGCGACCAGGCCGAGGATGGTGGTGCAGATGACGTTCGTGGTGAATTGTTTGGGGGTCATGAAGTTCTCCAGAAGGTGGGCGGAAAGTGAGAATCGGGAAAAATAAGTGACAACAGCTCAGAGTTTGAAGGGCATGCTGAGGCTCACAGCAAGTTGCTGTGTTGCTTGGGGAGTCGGGGCCTATTGCTGGTTCTTTTTAAAGCTTTCCTGTGAAAAATATTGGTGAATTGATAAATCAATCTTGGACAGAAACGGCTTTAATTAGGCAAGTGTGCGGGTCGTCGGCGAATTTTTTTGGAAGAGTGAGGCAAGAAAAAAGCCCTCCACTGGAAGGCTTTGTCGCACAAAGGTTATGGGGTATTTTATGGCCTATATTTAATATCTTGTGTTTTGCTATAAATAAAGGCATTGCGGTCTTTACGAAACATACTTGCAGATAGCGTAATTTCGCCCGCTGGCGAGCCTCGCTCCGACGGCAACGTCTGATGATAGCTCGCTATCTATGGCAACTATGGGTCAGGATAATGAGTGCCGAAGCTGCTTTCGTGCGAGCCGCACGATTGTCGTCGAGATCGAGTTAATATTGGTTTGTCTCAGATGCACTTCTCATGTGCATGACCGCAAATAGCCATAGATAGCGCGTTGTGCGTGAACGCGGAGAAACCGCTTGAGCCTTCGAGGATTCGACTGCTGTTTGGGGAATAGGACAAGGTAGCTGCGATTTCTGGGAGCATCTACGACGTCTATGGTCGAGAAGAAGCCACGACCAACTAAAGAAATGAGTGCCAAGCTTTTCACCGGCGCCAATCGTACATCAGGGCGGTCTGTACGCCCAGTCGTCAGCGATTCAAAAAATACCAAAGACTTTAAGCCCGCCTCTGCCGGTGGTGGCACAAGCGCTAAGAAAAATTTTGAACTTAAAGGCCAGGAAGCAGGGCTCGTTAGGTCAACTGACGTGTTCAGCGAAGGAGCCGCCTTTGGCAGTGGTGAAAAAGCTGCGCCAATAGTCGACTGGGACGCACTGGCAAATCATGCGCGCACAGCCAATCGACCTCTGACTCTGGGCGAAATATTCAGTCGCGATCGACGCTATTACTTTATCAGCCGACCAATCCTTATCACACTCACTGCCGGAATACTGGGTGGCCTGGCTGTGTGTGCTTTCGGCTATTTGACCGACCGCATTGCCTACGACCGATACAGCGATAAGGGTTACGAGCTGCTGCATAATAAAAACCCGCGTCCGGCCGTGGAGTATTTCCTCTCACAGGCCGGCAGCACCGAAAGCAATACGTTTAGCGGTTCGCCTTAT